>Ga0164242_10000161_pt1 | contig 82479 bp, 142 predicted proteins | sample OricomgcompostMG_FD_108783 | JGI IMG/M metagenome (GOLD analysis project Ga0164242, IMG submission 108783) | Miracle-Growth compost microbial communities from Emeryville, California, USA - Original compost - Miracle growth compost (MG) ... | reverse complement strand
GTACTACGAGTACAAGGAGCCGCTGTACGCGGCCCCGCCGCTGCTCCAGCGCATGGTCGACGCCGGCCTGCTCGGGCGGAAGTCCGGCCGGGGCTTCTACCAGTACGGATAGCCTCTCAGGCACTGCCGAGGCGGCGGCCGGTCCAGACCATTCCTGTTCGAACGCGCCGCCGCCCGAGGTCCGGAAACCCGCCCCGTATAGCGTCCGTATAGATCCACACGGAACCGGGGTCCTACTCGCCGAGCCACTCGTCGACAGCGGTACGCCCGCGCAGCCCCAGATCCGGCATGAAGTGGGCATACGTCTTCAACGTGATTTCTGGGGACGCATGCCCCATCCACTTCGACACGGACACCACGTCCTCGCCCGCATGCAACTGCACGCTGGCGTATGTGTGTCTGCACCGGTGGAACATCAACTCGCGTGACGGCTCCCAGCCGTCGCCCTCGTCGGCCTTCGGATCCAGCAGCCCCGCGGCGACGAGCGCCGGCTTCCAGTTGGTCTTGTTGAAGCGGGAGGCGTTGACCGGGTTGCTGAACCACGTCGCGATCAGCAGCCTCGTTTTGATGGTCGGCCGGCGGTCGTTCCCCGGGCCCTTCCACGGCAGCTCGATGTCGACGGAGCCGTGCGCGTCCTCGTGCGCCCGGATCGCCTTCAGCAGCCCCGGAGACAAGGGCACGTCGCGTTCGTGGTCGTTCTTCGGCAGCTTCATGTAGGGCTTGCCCGGGTCCCACTGCAACTGGCGGCGGACGTGGAGCAGCATGCGGTCCTCGTCGACGTCGTCGGGGCTGATCCCGAACGCCTCGCCCTGCCGCAGTCCGGCGGACACGCCGAGGTCGACGACGACCTTGTACCACTCCCCCAGGCCGGCCCGGATGTCCTTGACTTCCTGCGGGGTCCACGCTCGCGCCTTCGTGTCGAACGAGCGGGTCGGGCGGTCGGCGCCCATGCCGAGGCAGGGGTTGCGGAGGATCCGCTTGCCGACGGCGCTGCCGAGGATGGTGGTGAGGTGGATCCAGATGATCTCAATGGTGGATTCGGAGACCCTGCCTGACCGGCGCAGCGCGGCGACCCATGCCCGCAGGTGCTCGACGTCGATCAGCGCGATCGGGATGTGCCCGAGGTAGGGCAGGATGTGGTTGCGGATCTTCGACCGCATCGGCCCGGCCGTCCCCACCGGGTCGTGTCGGGCGGGCCACCACACCGTTTCGACGTAGTCCCGCAGCGTGATCTGCCCGAGGTCGGGGTCGATGTACTGCCCGCGGCGGACATCGGTCTGGGCGGTCGCGAGCCAGGTTTCGGCGTCCGCGCGTTTGGCGAAGGATTCGTCTTTGACGCCGGGGATTCCGACGACGCGCCAGCGCAGGCCCTGCCCGTGGCGGGACTTCTTGCGTCGCTGGCCGTCGGGCCCGGGCTTCGTCCACCAACGATCTTCGATGTAACCCGGCACGAGCTTCCCCCTTTCCCCTGCACCGGCGTTGAGGCACTGTCAGCCGGTGGCGGTCCCATCCTCGCGCTGGGTGGCGTGGGCGGGGAGATGCTGATCGCGGGTGATCGGGGGGAGGCGGGAGATGATGTCTCCGTGCCATTCCTGGAACCAGCGGCCTCCGGCGAGGACGCTGTCGATGGCGTGGTTGAGCGCGTCGAGGATCTGCGCGCGGGAGAGGGATTCGCCGACTTCGATGAGGACGCGTCCCCGGTCTTCGCTGACCCGGACGGGTTCGCTGACCGGGAGGTTGTCGGCGAAGTCGAAGTGGATGGCGAGCATGGCGGCTCCCGGAGTGCTGAGGGTTCACAGGCGGTGACGCGAAGATTCCTGTTCTGGTTGCGAACAGATTGTGAAGACCTAGGGTGATGGTCTGTCAACCACAACAGCGAAACCGACCCCAACCAGTCAACTCCGACAACAGGGGTACCACTTGCCGCTCACTGGTTCTTCGCAGCGTCCCCCAAGGCATCCATCAACGCCCGAGCCCGAGCCTGATCCTCAGGCGGCATCGCCTGCACCCGCAGCAGGATCTGCCGGACATCGTCGCTGTACCCCGACAGCTCCACCGGCTCCCACGCCAGCCACTGCCGCGCCGCAGCGGCCTTGATGACGTTCACGGGGCGCCGGAGTGCTGCGGCGATGAGTTCGAGGTCTTCGGCGGAGGGGGCGTTGACCATGGTGCCCTTGGACAGGCGTTGCCAGTAGTCCTTGTTGATGCGGTCGCGGCCGGCCTGGTCGGCGGTTCGTGCGGCGAGGGTCCTGAGGGAGACCCCTGGTTCGTCGAGGGCTTCGCGGACGAGGTTGGTGAGAGCTTCGGTGTTCCGGTCGTCTCCCATGGTCACCCTTGGTCGCTTTGGTCTTCTTGTCTCCCGCGCTCCCCGTGGCGCGCCGTATAAATGCTGGTCAGCAAGACACAGCGTCTCAGGTCTGAGACAGGATGTCTACGCGGGGCCGACGTGTCTCACCCCTCCCACACGCGTTTGAGCCGCGCCGACCGTCGCAGAAAGCTAGACAAGTGACGTAACACAGTGGCATGCTGTCTGCACGACAGCGACAGCCTGTCGTGGAAGGCGCGACATGCCACGACCCGTCCAATACGCACTCCGGGACCGCGACATCCTCCGCTGGATCATGAACCACCCCGGAACCGGCGTGCCCTACACCACCCGAACCCTCGGAGACGCCGCAGGCTGCTCACACAGCCTCGTCGGCCGGCTCCTCTCAGGCGCGACCACCAGCACCACCGCAGACACCGCACACGCACTCTCGGAGGCCCTCGGCACCGCCGTCTTGGTGCTCTTCGCGCCCCCAACGTCTCCGTAATAGAGACAGAACGTCTCCGTAGAAGCGACAGGAGGTCGCAATGGCAGCCCGCAAGCTCCCCCCCGGCTACCTCGACAAGGAAGCCGCCGCCGAACAGCTCGGCGTCGAGGTCCGCACCCTCCACACCTGGCGGCAACGCAAGACCGGATGCCGCTCCGCCGTCATCAACGGCCGCCTCGCCTACCGCCCCGAGTGGATCGCCGAGTATCTGGCCGGATTCGAACTCCCCGGCCGGACCCCCGACCCGGCCCCCGAGGCGCCGGCCACCGTCCGCAAGGCCCGCCCGGACATCGTCATCCCCCGCCAGCACAACCGCCGCGCCGCCTAACGCAGGCGGGCCGGCCCCGGGGTGCAGCCCAGGAAACCGGCCCTACGCACAGCCAACCACCAGCACAAGAGAAGCGAGATGGCTATGCCCCATCAGCCTACCCGGAACGCCTTGCACGGCCTGGTGGCCGCGCAGGTCGAGCTCCTCACCGCGTACCCCGAGCTGCCGATTCTGCGGATGGTCGCCGAGAGCGACTCCCGGTACCTGCGGCTCCACGTCAGCTCGCCCGACGCGCTGGCCGCCTGTCACGCCGCGCTCGGCGGAACGCTCGGCACCGTCACCCGCTGCGGGGAGGCCGACGTGCAGTTCTGCCACACGGTGTGGCGGGACGCGCGGATCGTCATCGTCGGCACCTACTCCCACAAGGCGGTGGCGGCGTGACTGAGTTTCAGCGCCTGATCGAGCGGGCGGAGATCACGATCGTGACCGCTGAGATCGGCTCGCCGTGGCCGATGCCGGACCCGGAGATGGAGCGGGCGGAGGCCCTGGACGCGGAGGGGCTTCTCGCGGACGGCGTCACGACCGCTCAGGCCGCGCACGCCATCGCGTGTGAGCACCTGCGCTGCCTGGACCACCCGAACTGGCCCCACCTGGTTGCTGTCGGTCTCGCGGATCGCGGCATCCTCACGATGGGAGTGGCGGCATGAGCACCCCGATCACCGCGAAGAGCGACCCGTTGTGGTTCGCCGTCGACCTCACCGTCCCCGACGCGCTGTCGACCACCGACCTGCTGGACGTGCTCGCCGCCCTCGTCGCGAACTGCGAGGACCCGGCGCGGCTGGTGGAGGACCTCACCGACCTCCACGAGGCGAACGACCAGGCCGAGTACGAGGCCGGGCACAGCGAGTCGGAGTACTGGCAGAACCGGGCCGCCCAGCTGCGCGACCAGATCCGCGCCGGCCTCGACCCGGTCGACATCCGGGCCCGCCTGAACGAGACCCCGGCCCGCGCCCTCTCGGCGCAGCTCCTCCAGGCCGCCCGCGACACCCTCTCCGCCCGCATCCGCGCCGGAGCCAAGCCGGGGAGGGCCGCGTGATGCTCCCCACCATCCCGGCCCGCGAACTTCCCGCCCTGGCCTACGCCCACGGCCCCGAACACGACCCCGCGCTCACCAGCCCGGAGCACTTCCGGCCGATCCCGCAGGACGAGCACCACGTCAAGCCCCTGGCGGGCGGCCTGTGGACCGCCCCGGTCACCCGCCGCCACCCCGGCGGCGGCATCGCCAGCACGGCGTGGACGGACTGGTGCGCCGACGAGATGCCGTCGGTCGCCGAGAACGCCCTGTTCGTGCCGATCCAGCCCGCCCCCGACGCTCGGGTCCTCTACGTCGGCTCCCTCGCCGACCTCGAAGCCGTCACCGCCGCGTACCCGGTCGACCAGTTCGGCATGCGGTTCCCCGACTGGAACCGGTTGGCCGGCAACTGGGACGCCTTCTACCTCACCCAGACCGGCATGTGGGAGACCCGCTTCACCCGCCCCAACCTCTACTCCTGGGACTGCGCCACAGTGCTGTGGCTCCGCCCCGCCTACACCACGCCGGCGGTGACCGCGTGACCGCCGTCGCCGAACCCCTGCCCGTCGCGGGCCGCCAGCCCGGCGTCTACCCCGACATCACCGCCGACGAGTACCACGCGGACCGGGAGTCCCTGTCCTCGACCGGAGCCCGCAAGCTGTTGCCGCCGTCGTGCCCGGCGAAGTTCAAGTGGGACCTCGACCACCCGCCGGCGCCCCGCAAGGCATTCGACGTCGGGACGGCGGCGCACAAGCTCGTCCTCGGCGACGGCCCCGAACTCGTCGTCCCCGGTGGCGGCCGGGAACGCTGGGACACCGCCGACGTCAAGGCGGAGATCGCGGAGATCCGGGCCCGGGGCGCGGTCCCCCTCAAGCAGGCCGAGTACGACGCGGTCACCGCGATGGCCGCCGCGATCCGCCAGCACCCCGTGGCCGCGGCCCTGTTCGACCCGGAGCGGGGCGGCAAGCCGGAGCAGTCCCTGTACTGGAACGACCAGCGCACCGGTGTGCAGTGCCGGGCTCGCCTGGACTGGTTGCCCGCAACCGACGGCGGCCGGCTGATCGCAGCCGATTTGAAGACGTGCGTGTCGGCGGACCCGAAGGCGTTCAACCGGGCTGTCCATGAGTACCGGTACGACGCGCAGGACCAGTGGTACCGCTCCGGGATGGAGGCGGTCGGTCTGGCTGAGGACCCGGCGTTCGTGTTCGTGCTGATCGAGAAGACCCCGCCGTACCTGGTCAACGTGATCGAGCTGTCGACGATGTGGCGGCTGATGGCGGAGGACCGCAACCACCGCGCCCGCACGATCTACGCCCGCTGCAAGGAACGCGACGTCTGGCCGGGATACGGCACGGACGTCGACATGGTCGCCCCGCCCGCGTGGCTGGAGACCGAGCACGAACGCGAATACCACTAGGAGGATCCATGTCTGAACTCGCTGTCCCTGAACAGCACATGCCCGCCGCCACCGCCGCCGCCGCGATGGAGCAGCGGCAGCCGGTGGAGTCGCCGGTGGCGGATCTGGTGGCGTGGGCGCAGCAGTCCGACGCCGCCTACGAGATCGCGCAGCGCCTCGCCGCGACGAGCTTCGTTCCCGGGTCCCTCAAGGGGAAGCCGCAGGAGATCGCCGCGGCGATCCTCGCCGGCCGGGAGCTGGGGCTGGAGCCGATGGCGACGTTGAAGTCGATCGACGTCATCCAGGGCACGCCGACGCTGCGGGCTCACGCGATGCGTGGGCTGGTGCAGGGTCACGGCCACGACATCGTTCTGGTGGAGTCCACGCCGGAGCGGTGCGTGATGCGCGGACGGCGGAAGGGCTCGGAGAACTGGCAGACCGTCACCTGGACGGTGCAGCGCGCCGAGAAGCTGGGGCTGCTGGGCAAGGACCAGTGGAAGAAGCAGCCGCAGACGATGCTGATCGCTCGGGCGACCGGTGAGCTGTGCCGCCTGATTGCCGCTGACGTGCTGTACGCGATGCCTTACGCCTCCGAGGAGCTTGCGGAGGACCGTCTGCCGCACCGCTCTGACGTGTCGCAGGCGCCGCGCCGGGTGACGGCGGCGGAGATCCTCGGCAACCCCGCCCCCGAGCCCGCCGCGGTGGATGCGTGGGGGACGGCGACGGTCGAGCGGGTCACGGACGACGCCGACGACGGGCACGCGGCGGCTGTCGCCGAGCTGGAGGCCGCCGCGCCGAACGCCACCCGCGAGCAGCTCGAACAGCTCGTGCAGCAGTACACCGGCCTGCCGATCTCCGAGACCCCGGCGCATGTGCTGCGGGACATCGCCGCCCGCGTCCGCGACGGCGCCGGCCAGGACTAACCCCGGAGGTGCGGGGTCCCGCCGACGGGAATTCGGCGGGACCCCGCCCCGGACCCTACCCAATTGATCATGAGAGGAGAACGCGCCATGAACGACTTCGCGGCGTTCGCGTCGGACGTGATCTGCGGCCTGCTGGGCACGTGGATGGCGGTCGGCCTGATCGCGGTGGCGGTGCAGCAGCTCCGCCGGATCGTTGGGGGTGTGCGGTGATCGAGCTCAGGTACTTCGAGCCCGTCGGCGCACCGCCGCGCGAGGAGTTGCGGCGCAGGTTCATCGGGGAGCTGCGGGTGAACCCGGGCCGGTGGGCGATCTTCGGCGCCTACGCCAAGCCCGACACCGCCCGGACCACCGCGTGGCGGATCCGCAACCCCCGCTCCAGCAGCGACCGCGCTTCCTGGGGCGCGGCGGGGGACTTTGAGGCGGAGGTCCACACCATCGCCGGGCAGACCACGGTGTTCGTCCGCTACGTCGGACGGGTGGTGGCGTGATGGGCGCCCGACGGGATCTCGCGGACGCGCAGGCCGCGCTGGAGGTGTATGGCGACGCCCTCACCGACCACCACCGCCACGCCGTCTCGTGCGCGGAAGCACTGAAGCTGGCGCGGGCCGGCACGGCGACGGCGGTGCGGCTGCGGGATGAGGCGCTCGCGCGGGAACGGGCGGCGCTCGCCCAGGTCGACGCGCTCAAGGCGGAGTTGGCCGCGGTGGCGGCTGAGCGGGACGCGGCGCTCGCCGCGGTCTCGGAGGACATCAAGGGCCGCCAGGCCGAGGGAGGAGGATTGCTGTGAACAAGATCGTTTTCGTTGACACGGAAACAACGGGCCTGAACAGCCACCGCCACCACGTGTGGGAGGTCGCCGCGATCGTCCGCCGCCCGGGCATGCCCGACGTCGAGTACCTGTGGCAGATCCGCCCCGACCTCACCACCGCCAACGCCAAGGCGCTCGAAGTCGGGCGCTACGAGGAGCGGTTCCGCGTCGCCGATGACTGGGACGCCTGCGCCCTGTCCCCCACCCGAGGGACCCGTTTCAACCTCGACCTCGACGAGGCCCTGGCCGACATCCGCGACACCCTCGACGGCGCGGTCCTGGTCGCAAACAACGCGGCGTTCGATGACCGGCACCTCGCCGCCCTGCTCCGCCGCACCAACCTGGAGCGGTCGTGGCACTACCGGCCGGTGTGCGTGGTCGCCATGGCAGCCGGTCGCCTCCACGCCACCCAGCCCAGCCACCAGGCCCTCGCACGGCCGTGGCGCGCGGTGGAGCTCGGTGAAGCGCTGGGTGTGCCGGCGCCGACCCCTGAGGCCGCGCACACGGCTCTCGGTGACGCCCGCTGGGTGCGCGCGATGTGGGACGCGATCACCACCGGCGGTGCCGCATGAGTCGCCTCGTCGCTCTCCTCGGCGGCATGCTCGCGTTCGCCGGGGCCCTGGTCCTCGTCGGCGTGGTCGGCGCGGCCCTCCTTAACCGCCTGATCGTGCGGATGCTCCCGCCGGCGCGCGGCACTGTCGACCAGATGCCGCTGCCCGACGCCCTGCCGGACGGCTGGTACGCCAACGAGATCGCGCTGTGCCAGCGCCACGGCCTGACCGCGCACATCCTCACCGACCACGGCGCGGAGTGCTGCGACTGCACCACCCCAGCGCGCGGGGAGGTGGCGTAAGTGCCGCGCCTCGCCCGACGGCCCGCAGTGGACCACGCTGTCGCCTCGTTCAACGCCCGCCAGCAGCCCGGCCGGTGGATCCCTCTGGGCGAGTACCGAGGCCCGTCCGGCGCTGACTCGGCGGCGTTCCGGATCCGCACCGCCTACCGCGAAGCCGCGAAGCACTACGCGCCGGCCGGGGCCTTCGACGCCCGCACGGAGCGGACCGACAACGGCACGACGGTGTGGGTCCGCTACCAGCCGACCTAACCGCCGACACAGCAGTGACCGGCCGGGGGTTGGCCCCCGCGCGCCCCCGGCCCGGTCCCGTCCGCCTCAGCCGCCCGCATCACCCTCAGGAGACACCGTGAGCATCACTGCTCTGATCCGCCGCGACACCAACCCGAGTAAGCCCGGCCGCGCCCCCGGCCTGCACACCACCGCCGGGCAGCGCGTCCTCGGCGAACGCGACGACCTCCGCCGCCAACTCGCCGCCCTCCGCGAACAACTGGACGCGTCCAACCAGCTGCACATCGCGCAGAACGCCCGGATCGACGAACTCGAGCACCACCTCGCCGGCGCCCGCCAGGACCACGCCGCCGCCGTGCGGAAGGCCGACGAGACCGCCGACATCCTCCAGCGCGTCATCGACGCCAACGACCGCCTCGCCGCACGCCTCCGGGAACTGGAGGCCGACCGCGCCAACCGCCGCGCAGTCACCCTCGACCTCGGCGCCGGTTCGAGCATCCCCAAGACCCACGACGTGATGGAAACCCAGGCCATGGACCAGGCCGCGATCCTCCGCGCCGTCAGCGACACCCAACCCATCCCCCTCCACCCCGCCGCCCGCATGCCTGGACCCTCCAACGTCGTCACCCTCCGCACCGCCGCCCACGCCCACGGCGGCACGATCCCGCCCGGCGGTGCCGCATGACCCCCTACTACGAGACCGACGACGTCCAGCTCTACCTCGGCGACATGCGCGAACTCCTCCCTACGCTCGGGCTGCAGGTCGACGCGATCGTCACCGACCCGCCCTACGGCGAGACCACCCTCGCGTGGGACCGGTGGCCCGACGGCTGGCCCGCACTCGCCGCCGGCGCCGCGAAGAGCATGTGGTGCTTCGGCTCCATGCGGATGTTCCTCGACCGCCGCGACGACTTCGCCGCCGCCGGCTGGAAGTTGTCCCAGGACGTGATCTGGGAGAAGGCCAACGGCACGGGCTTCGCGACGGACCGGCTCAAGCGGGTCCATGAGGTCGTGACGCACTGGTACCGCGGGGACTGGGCGTCCATCCACCACGACACCCCGCGCGTCCCGTACACCGGCCCGGACAAGCACACCCGCGCCAGGGGAAACCGCGGGCGGCACTACGGCGACATCGGCGCCCACGTCTACGAGGACGACGGCACCCGGCTGCTGCGGTCGGTGCTGCGCGCCAACTCGGTGCGCGGCGGCCTGCACCCCACCGAGAAACCCCCGGCGATCCTGCGAACGTTGATCGAATACGCCTGCCCGCCGGGCGGCTTGGTCCTTGACCCGTTCGCGGGCAGCGGCAGCACGCTCGACACCGCCCGCATGATCGGCCGCCGCGCGGTCGGCATCGAAGCTCACGAGCCCTATGCCGAGGCTGCGGCCCGACGCCTGTCCCAGCTCACCTTCGGCGGTGCCGCGTGAAGCTCGCTCTGGCCCGCGCGTTCTGGCAGGCCGTCCTCCTCGCCCTCACCCACCCCAACACGGCCTTGGCGCTCGCCGCCGCCATCCTCATCGCCACCATCACCTGGCTCGCCCTCGACCACCACAAGCAGGAAGGAGACGACCAGTGACCACCACCACCCACCTCTTCGCCGGCGGCGCTGGAGACCTCGCCGGCGCCCGCGACGCCGGATACACCCCGCTGTTCGCCGCCAACCACAACCAAGCCGCGATCGCCACCGTCCGCGCCAACTTCCCCGGCATCGACACCCGGACCTGCGACATCACCAACCTCGACTTCCGCAGCATCCCCCGCACCCGCGTCCTCGTCGGCTCCCCGATCTGCACCGAGATCAGCCCCGCCGGCGGCAACCCCACCGCCCCAAGGCAGGACACCCTCGACGCCCCCGCCCGAAGGGACCTGTACGGGCTCACCCGCGCAACCGCCTGGTGCCTGCTTCGCGCCGACGAAGTCCGCGACTACGACGTCGTCCTCGGCGAGAACGTCCCCCGCTTCGCGACCGGCTGGCGCCTGTTCGACACCTGGCTGCACGGCTGGGACGCCCTCGGCAAGAACATCACCCTCACCTCCGTCGACGCCGCCCACATCAGCAGCCCCGGCAACCCGCCCGCGCCGCAGCACCGCAACCGGATCCTGTTCGCGTTCACTCGCAAGGGACTCCCGGTCCCTGACCTGCGGCCCCGCCCCGAAGCGATCTGCCCCGAGTGCGGGCCCGTCCGCGGTATCCAGCAGTGGACGGAGAAGTTCGACAAGCCCGGCGTCCGCAAGATCGGCACCTACGGCAAGCAGTACTGGTACATCTGCCCTACCCCGCGCTGCCACCTTCGGGTTGAGCCCGTCGTCCGTGGCATCCGCGACTTCATCGACTGGGACGTCCCCGGAACGCCGGTCAGCGCGGGACGCCAGGACTGCAAGAAGTTCACGCCGTTCGTTGACGCCACCCTGCGCCGCATCGAGATCGGCCTTGAGCGGTACGAGGGCGCCCCGTTCCTGGCGATCATCCGCAGTCACTGCACCGTGCAGTCCCTGGACGAGCCGATCTCCACCATCACCGGCGGCAACCACCACCTCCTCGTCCGCCCGACCGCGTCCGGCCGCGTGGACGACTGCGAGGTGAGGTTCATCGGCGTCCGCACCCGCGCCGCCGCCCAGCGATTCGCCCCCAACCATCACTTCGCGGGCGGCGAGACCGCCCAGAAGCTCCAGATCGGCAACGCCGTCCCCGTCAACGTCGCCCGCTGGCAAGCCGAAGCCTGCCGGCCCGCCCTCGGACTGGAGGCCGCCGCGTGACCGCCCCCCTCCCTGCCCCGGCACAGGCCGGGGCGGGCACCCCCGACCTCGACTTCACCGTCCACGGCACACCCGCCGGCCAGGGCCAGGTGTCGTTCCTCGGCCGCGGACGCCCCGCCATCCACACCAACCAGAAGACCCTCAAGCCCTGGCGGCAAGCGATCATCGACGCCGCCCTCAAGGCCACCGGCCGGCACCAGTACATCGAGTGGGGCGCCCTGAGCGAGTGCGCGGTCTGCCGCACCCCGAAGAGGGAGCACGCGCTCCTCGTCGGCGTGCCCGTCGCCGCGGACATCACCCTCACCGTGCCCAAGCCGAAGTCCGCGCCGAAGACCCGCCGCACCTGGCCGATCACCCGCTTCAGCACAGACATCGACCACCACGCCCGCGCTGTCCTCGATTCCCTCTCCGCAGCCGGCGTGTTCGGCGACGACTCGCAGGTCGTCGAGCTGACCATCCGCAAGGTCTACCCCGGCGAGCACCCGCAGGCCCTCGACGGGCCCGGCGCCCACATCCGCATCTGGAGGACCACGTGAGCCGCCACACGCCGGAAGGCAACCGGCGGTACTGCAAGCAGTACCGCGTCGACCGCGAACGCAACGGCCCCCGACGCGTTCCCGCAGGGCCCGCCGCCGACCTCGTCCGGCAGTTGATCGCGGAGGGGTACAGCCGCACTCAGATCGCCGCCGCGACCGGCTGCTCCCGCAGCGAGATAGACGACCTCGCCAACGGCCGGCCCACGGTCCACCGCGACATCGCCGCGCGGATCCTCCAGACCCAGATCCGCGCGGACCGGCTGCCCGCCCAGAGCAGCATCGACGCCACGGGCACCCGCCGCCGCCTCCAAGCACTGATGGTCGCGAGCTGGCCCCAGCACCACCTCGCGGCCCGCCTCGGAACGACCGACGCCACGGTCCGCAACCTGCTCCAGAGCCCGCAGGTCACCGTCGCCAAGGCCCGCGCCGTCCGCGCCCTCTACGACGAACTCTGGCGCGCCGCCCCCGCCGACCACGGCATCGACGCGCAGGCCCGCTCCCGCGCCCGCAACCACGCCCTCCGCTCCGGCTGGGCGCCCGTCGGCGCCTGGGACGACGACACGATCGACGACCCAGGCGCGCAACCCGACTGGACCGGGCACTGCGGCACCCGCCGCGGCGCCCAAGCCCACCACGAGCAAGGCACACCCGTCTGCCCCCGCTGCCAGGCAGCCGCACCCGCGAAAGGAGCCGCAGCATGACCACCACCACCGAGCCCCTCCGCTACAGCGGGGCCAAGCGCCGCATCTACCTCAACTCCATCGGCCTCACCTACTACGTCGACCCCGGGCCCGCCCGAACGCACCTGCGGAACCTGTTCAACCGCGGCGCCGGCTGGAACGAGCTCCGCGCCGCGACCGGCTGCTCGCGCTGCACCATCTACGAGATCGTCGAAGGCCACCGCACCCGGATCCTCCGCGACGTCTCCCAGCGGATCCTCGCCGTGAAGCTCACCGACGTCCTCACCCCCGCGCGCCGAGTGCCGGCCCTCGGATCGACCCGCAGGGTCCGGGCCCTGTACGCGGCTGGGCACCAGAGCATCCGCATCGCCGAACTCGCCTGCCTCGACAAGAGCGTCATCAAGGACCTCGCCAGCGCTGTCCCGGACGTCGTCCAGTTCGCCACCGCCGAAGCCGTCGGCCGCGCCTACCAGGCGCTCAAGGACAGCACCGGCCCGTCCACCCGGAACATCAACCGGGCCAAGCGGGAGGGGTGGCGGCGACCGGAGGAGTGGCATCCCGACGACCTGGACGCCCCGGACCCGGAGCCGGAACCGGAGTTGATCGACCAGATCGCGCTGCAGCGGGTCCTCAACGGCAAGTCCGCCGAGTTGACCCGGGCGGAGCAGATGGAGGCGGCCCGTCTCATGACCGAACGCGGCGACTCCGCCGAGCAGATCGGCGCGCAGCTCGGCGTCTCCGGCCGCACCATCGTCCGCTGGCGCACCGCCAACGGCTGGACGAAAGCGGTCGCGTGATGGGCAACCGGAAGGACGTCCAGCAGCTCCTCAAGCGGCTCCCGAACGCGGGGTTCGAGGTGAAACGGTCCCCCACCGGCCACTGGCGCGTCACCAACCGGCACACCGGCCGGGCGGTCACGGTCGCGCAATCCCCGAAGCGACCTGCCCTCGACCGGGTTCGCGCGGACCTACGCCGCATCGGCGCCCCGTTATGAACCTCCTCAACTGGGGCAACGCCGCGCACTGGGGACGCACCGAAGCACCCTGCCGACACTGCCACCAACCCACCTGGCTCCGCGACAACGAACGCCTCCCCGCGCACAAGACCTGCGCCGAGGAAGCCGCCGAGCTCGAACAGACCACCACCATCCACCGCTACCAGAAAGGACGGACCCGGTGACCCCCAGCGGAACCCCGCCAGTTGACGCCCCTCCGGCGGCTGGCACGACGTCACCGACGCCGTACCAGCTCCTGCCCCGTCTCAGCGACGACGAGTACGAGGCGTTGAAGGCCGACATCGCCGCCAACGGCGTCCGTGTCCCCATCGACACCGACGAGAACGGCACGATCCTCGACGGCCACCCCCGCGCATGGATCACCGCGGACCTCGGCATCGAATGCCCCCGCCGGATCCTCACCGGCCTGAGCGGCGACGAAAAGCGCGCGCACGCGATCGCTGTGAACGTGCACCGCCGCAACCTCACCCGCGACCAGCGCCGCGACCTCGTGGCGAAGCTCCGCGGCGACGGCATGCCGGTACGGAAGATCGCGCAGACCATCGGCGTCCCGAAGTCGACGGTCGCCGACGACCTCAGGGATGTGTCCGGATCCGGACACGTCGACCTCCCCGGCACCATCACCGACACCCTCGGCCGCCAGCAGCCCGCCACACGGCCCCGCACAGCCGCCCCCGACGACGCCGACCTGATCGCCGGCGCGGACTGGGTGCAGCCCGAAGGCCCCGGCTTCGAGGACGCCGTCACCCCGCCGCCCCAACCTGCGAAGCCGAAGCGGCGCCCGCTGCCCGAGGCGTTCGCGGAGACCGCCCTGGACCTGGCGAAGACCAGCGAACGCCTCGACCGGCTCCGCCAAGACGACCGGTTCACCCGCAACCGGGCCCACACCCACCACCAGATGCCCGCGCTGATCACCGCGCTGGAGCACACCACTGCCCTGATCCGCGACATGGACCTCGGCAGCAGCACCGAAAGCGAGGAGGCCCGCCGCTGGTGGGCGACGAGCCTCCACAAGACCTGCGACGCCCTCACCGACGTCGCCAACTCCCTCAACCAGGAGCAGTCATGACCAACAACACCGTACAGGGCACCCTGCCCGACGGCCCCGACTACCAGCTCGTCGACATCACCCCCGAGCTCGCCACCGAGTGGCTGCGCAGCAATACCCACAACCGCAACCTGCGGCAGCGCGTCGTGGGCAGCTACGCCACCGACATGGCCGCCGGAGCCTGGGTCGAAGACGGGCAGTCCATCAAGTTCTCCACCGACGGGGTTCTCCTGGACGGGCAGCACCGCCTCGCCGCCATCGCCAAGGCCGGCGTCACCATCCGCATGCTCGTTGTCCGAGGCCTGCCCGACTCCACCCAGGACACCATGGACACCGGGGCGAAGCGCACCATGGCCGACGTCCTCAAGCTCCGCGGCGAAGCCAACTACGTGGCGCTCGCCTCCGCTCTGCTGCGGGTCCACCAGTGGCAGAACGGCGCCCGGCGCTCCATCGGCCGCGGCAACAGCCCGGACGTGCGCCCGACCCACCGGCAGCTCCTGCAGCTCCTCCAGGACCAGCCGGAGATCCGGCGCTCCGCAGAGATCGGTGTCCGTGTCCGCAACGCCCTGCCGATGCCGTCGGGCTGCACCGCCCTGTGCCACTGGCTGTTCAGCCGGATCGACCAGGGCGACACCGCGTTCTTCTTCGCCCGGCTCATCGACGGCGCCGGACTGCAGACCGACGACGCCGTGTACGCGCTGCGCCGCAGCGCCGAACTCAACGCAAAGGACAAGGCCCGCAGCACCAGCGAGCCCTACACCATCGCGCTGATCATCAAGGCCTGGAATGCGTACCGCGAGGGCCGCCCCGTCCGCCTCCTTCAGTTCAAGAGCGGCGGCGCCAACCCCGAGCAGTACCCCGAGCCGAAGTAGCACCCATTCGCCGGGCCGGTTCCTCCGCCGGCCCGGCGTCCCCCCTTACCCCTGTACAGCGTTCGAGACCGAGGGCATGTGAGCACTAGCGATGTCGAGCAGGACGACCAGCGCGCCGGAGGCGTCCCGCAGGCGTTCCGCAACGCCCTGTTCTGGCAGTGGGCCCCCGCCATGCCCCGGGCTCTGCCCGCGGGGTTCATCACCGTGCTCTACGCCCTCGCCTCGGCCGCGAGGAAAGACGGCAGGCTGCGGTTCGGCGGCCGGGGCGGGAAGTTGATCCGGGTGTCCGCGGTCGCCTCCGCTGTCCGCGCCGACGTCAAGGACGTCCGCCGGTACATCCACGCCGCGATCGCCGCCGGAGTCGTCGCCATCTACGAGACTCCCCGCAAGGGCGCCCCGATCGAGTACGTCATCCTCGTCTCCCCCGACCCGGATTGGGCCGCCGCGGTGCGGTCACTGCAGGCGTCGAAGCGGCGCCGCCCCGCCCCCTGGACCGACCCAAACCAGGGGGGAACGTCCCCCACGGTCCGAAACACCAACCGCGGGGGAACGTCCCCCACGGTCGAGGGCACTTACGAAAAGGAACCGTGGGGGACGTACCCCCCACCCACCGTGGGGGGACGTCCCCCAGGGTCACCCCCCCAAACCGTGGGGGAACGTCCCCCACACGTACCAGGGTTTAACCAAGACACTCTCCAAGAACTGGCTGATGCCGGCGGTCAACCACAGGACGTGCGTGCGCTCCCGCGCGAAGACCACACCGAGAGAGACACCGCCGCCGCGAACACCACCGAGCCGGACAACCTCACCGGCATCGACGCGTTCCGCCATGCCCGCGCCAACCGCCCCCGCCGCGCCGCCCGCTAACCCCGGAGCACCCCCATGCCCACACCCAACGACCCGCGCACCGGGGCCGGCCCAACCCCCCGCAACCCGGCGTTGGCCGTCCCCTGCCCCTGGTGCCAGGCACCGCCCCGCCAGCCGTGCACCAGCCCGCGCGGACGCGTCCTCAAGGCGCCGCACCCCGCCAGGTACCGGGCCGCCGACGAGGCCGTAGGGCGGTGAACCCGCCGCCCACTCGGGCAACCGCCCCAACCCGCCGCCTGTGAGACACGCCGTCAACAAGCCGCCGCCCCACGACAACAGCCGCCAGCCCCCAGGAGAACCCCCATGAGCACCACCCCCGATCCGGTTGAGCTTCGGATCCGCGCCGCCCTGTACCAAGCCGCCGACCAGCACAAGATCCCGGTGAGCGGCCGTCAGGTCGACGCCTTGGCGCGGGCCGCGCGCCGGGCGCTGCCGAAGCCGCGGCCGGCCGATCCGGCGATCCCGAACCAGGCCGGGGAGTTGCGGGACGTGCTGGAGCTGTTGGTGGACGGGTTCGGGCCGTTGACGATCGCCGCACGCACCGGCTTGACCGTCGACCAGGTCCGCACCCGGGTGCTCAAGCTCCGCCGGGACTGGGGCGGGGTGACGGTGTCGGTGTTGGTGGCGCAGGCGAGGGCGGCGGGCGTGTGGGGGCCCGAGAGTCCGGCGAGCAGTGCGTGACTGACCGGCAGCCGCACCCCCACCCGGAAGCTACCGGCGGGTTCACTAAATGCGCCGTTTCCCCCCCTCCCCCTTCCCATCGCCCCAACGAACCCACGACAGCCCGCTGACACCCCACCAGCGCACCGAAACGAGGCACGAATGACTCACCCCGAACACAGCACCCCCGGCCAGCGCCCCCGATGGGCCTCCCTGACCGACGAGCAGCGCGCGGTCGCCGCCGAACTCGTCGCACGCGCCGAACAGCTCCGCGACGGCGCCACCGCCGACCCGGACAGCCCCGGCCTGTCCCTGCGCGACGCCGTGCACCTCGCCGCGATCCAGATGGGCGCGGCCCGATGACCGCCTCCCGGCGCCTCCCCGGTGGCGTCCTCAAGCAGGCCGCGGCACGGTCCCGCACCGAGTGCGGCAACGGGCACCCGTGGCGCGTGGAGACGACCAGGTGGCGCCGTCGTGTGCGGGGCGGGCGGGTGACGGTGGAGCGGGATTGCCTGGTGTGCAAGCGGGAGTCGGAGCACCGCCGCCGCAAGGCCGAGGGGGCGGCCCGGTGACGCGCGAGGATCCCCGGCTGGGCCTGGTGCTCGTGACCGGCTCCCGCGCCTGGTCGGACCGCCCGGAGATCGAACGCCGCCTCGCCGAAGCCCGCACCGCGGCGGTTGCGGCCGGCTGCGCCTGGCTGCTGGTGCTGCATGGCGGGGCGTCGGGCGCGGATCGCCTCGCCGACACGTGGGCGCGCCGGCACGCCCACGAGGGCGTCGCGGTGCGGGGGGTTCCGGCGGATTGGGCCGGGCTGTGCGCGCCGGAGTGCCGGCCCGGGCATCGGCGGACGCGCGTGGACGGCTCGTCGTTCTGCCCGACCGCTGGGCCGCGTCGGAATCAGGTGATGGTCGACCAGGCGGCTGCTCACGCGGCCGCTGGGGGTTGGGTGCGGGTGTTGGCGTTCCACCTGCAGCCGGGCGGCGGGACCGCGGACTGCGCGCGCCGCGCCGAGCGGGCCGGGCTGGACGTCCACCGGTTCGGGATGTGGCAGTGAGCCCCCGCGTCGCCGCGGTCGTGCAGGAGGGGACCACGCGGCGGGTGGTGTTGCGGGCGCGGGCGGCGCGTCAGGCGTCCGGGGTGTCGCAGGAGATGTTCGCGCGGTCGTTGACGCGGGCGGGGTATCCGATGTCGCGGAACACGTGGGCCGAGTTCGAGGTGGGTCGTCGTCAGGCCGCGAGCATCGACCTGGTGTTGGCGGTGTCGCGTGTGCTGCGGGTGCCGTTGCTGGAGTTGCTCGGGGAGGCCGTGCCGCGCTGCTCGCGGTGTCACGGGTTTCCGCCGACCGGGTTTGCGTGTCTGGCGTGCGGGGCGGAGACGGGTCGGTGAGCGGGCATGGCGAAGCGCCGGCCCGCACGGTGCGGCCGGCTGCGGGGCGGAGCGGGCGGTCAGGTGGCGGTGGGCGGTTCTTCGGGGACGCGGTCGTTGGCTGGGTCGGACCAGGGTCCGGCGTCCGGTCGCTTGGGTGCCTTGGCTCCGGGGCGGCGGGTGTACCAGACGAAGAAGTCTCGGACCAGTGCGGATCGGTCGGTGCCGCCTTGGGCCGCAGCCGCTTGTCCTACCGCTTCCCAGAGTTCGGGGGGGATGCGGATGGCCTTGGCCTTGGTCTTTGGATGGTTGGGCATGGCTCCAAGGTAGCGGGGCGTATCTCCACCAGGCAATGGGGGAAGTGGGCGGGTGTAGATACAAGATTCTTTGCCGAAACGCTTGCGGTGGAGATACACCAGGTCTACCTTGGATACGTCGGGTGGAGATACACCCGAGGAACGGGGGGAGCCCAGAATGAACGCCACCGCAACCCACACCCACTGCCTCCGCTGCGGTCGCGTCCTCCGCTCCGCCGACTCCCGCAAGACCGGCTACGGCACCCACTGCCGCCGCATCGTCCGCAACGCCGAACACGCCACCGACCTCACCGGCTTCAAGCCCGAGCAGATCGACGCCGCCCGCGAACTGATCGAGGACGGCGGGATCCTCCCCCTGCGCAGCAACCGGGTCTTCCTGGTCGTCTCCACCGACGGCCTGTCCGTCCACCGCACCGCCGCCACCGGCCAGTGCTCCTGCCCGGCCGGGCTCAAGGGCCGGCGCTGCTACCACTCCGCCGCCGCCCGCATCTTCGCCACCGCCGCCTGAAACTGCTCCGACAAGGACCATCCGTGAACCCATTGCCTCAAGACTTCCTGCAGGACTGGCAGCCCGTGGAATTCGCCCTCCGAGATGGCACGTTGCGTGTCGCCACCGCAGAGGTCATGGCGCGCTTCGTCGCCAAGATCAGCGTCAGCTCAGCTGGGTGCTGGCTCTGGACGGCGGCCACGGACGAGAGTGGTTACCCGGTCACCAAGGTCCGTCAGCGCACAGTCAAAGCCCACCGCTTGGCCTTCATGATCTTCAACGGCCCCATCCCCGACGACATGCACGTTGACCACGAATGCCACACGAGGGCCATCGCGGACAACACCTGCAAAGGCGGCAAGACGTGCGAGCATCGCCGCTGCGTGAACCCGGCTCACCTGCGGTTGCTCAGTCCCCGGGACAACGTCCTGTCCAGTCTCTCTTTCGCTGCGGTGCACGCCGCCCGGACTGCCTGTGTCAACGGGCATCCGCTCGTGGGTGACGCGCTGCACATGCGGAAGGAAGGCGGCCGGGCGTGTCGGGAGTGTCGCCGTGAAGGCGACAGACGGCGTGTACGTGAAGCGGCTGCGGCGCTCGGGCGCGAGGTACTCCCTCTGCCGCAGGACCGAACCCACTGCGTCAACGGTCATCCGTTCGACGAGGAGAACACCAAGCGTGACCGCAGAGGCTGGCGCAGCTGCCGCGCCTGTGCTCTGGCCAAAGGCCGCGCTTACAAGGCTCGCAAGCGGGAGCAGTCCGCCGACCAGGACTGACCGCGCACGGCGACCGCCGGCTCCCCGGCGACCGACGCGCACGACCAGCCACCACCAACCACCCTGCACCGCCAATCCGAGAGGAACCCGCCATGTCCCGCAACACCCCGCAGCTCCCCGCCGGTTGGCCGGCCCCGCCGCAGGACCCGACCGCCGCGCTGCAGCACACCCTTGACCTGTACGCCGACCAGCCCGGCGACGCCATGGTGATCGTGGCGACCAGCAACGTGTACGGGCCGGGCGTGAAGACCGGCCTGACGTGGGGCGACCTGCGCGCCCTCGCCGCCCGCTTCGACCCCCGCTGACCTTCGCCCCGCCTGATCGAGAGGACCCGCCATGCCCAAGTTCACCGCCCACTTCGAGACCACCGCCTCGGCGTCGCTGACCATGGACGTTCCCAACGACGTGGCCGCTGACGGACCGGAGGCGATCGCCGAGTACATCTACGCGAACCACCCGGACGCGATGCCGTCGGTGTGCGCGCAGTGCTCCGGCTGGGGCAAGGCGTTCTCGCTGGACCTGGGCGACTTCGAGACCACGGTTCACGAGGACGGCGAGCACAAGGGCACTGCCTACGTGACCGACGCAGCCCGCAAGCCCGTCACCGACTGACCCGCCCCCGCCTGATCGAGAGGACACCTGCCATGGACGACATCGAGACTCTGTACACCGACTACGAGGACGACACCATCACTGCGGCCGAAGCCGACGACACCGGCCACCGGTACGTGCACACCAAAGGCGGCGTGTACGTGCCCACCGACCGCATCCCCGCGGTCCGGGCCGCGCTCAACGGGCTGCCGACGCCGGCTGAGGTGACCGCCCGCGCCGACGCGCTGCGCGACGCGGCCGAGGCGGCCGGTCAGCTCGGCCCCGCGTGGACGATCTTCGCGGGGTGGCTCATCCACCGCGCCACCGAGACCGAGTCCGCCGCCTGACCCGGCCCCCGCCGCCTGATGGCCGGCGCGGCGTGCACGGCCCGCCCGTGCGCGTCGCCAGGCACTCAGACACCCCCAACCCGACCGATACCGACAGGAGAAGTGATCATGGGCCAGAACCGGAGTGATACTTCGGTCCAGCGGGCCAGTAAGCGTCTGCGCGCCGAGAGAGATCGCTGTCCTGCCTGCAACCGCAAATCCGCGCTCACCCGCGATCAACAGAGCTGGGACGAGATCGACAACGGAAACGTCGTGCGGGTCATCGCCGGCCGGGTGGCGTGCCGCTGGTGCGACTACGAGAGCGAATCCATCGGTCGTGCGATCCTGCGGACCGCTAGCGAATCCGACAACCCCGCCTGATCGACAACAGACCCGCAGTGGCTACCGCTCACATCGCCTGTGCCCGACGCGCACCGGCTTCTGGGGTCTGGACGAACGGCCCGAGATGACCGAGCCCACCTGCCCCGAATGCGCCGAGCGTGCCCAGCGATACGGCATCACCATCCGGCCGTCCGGCCGCTGACCCGCACCGACAGGAGAGACCCGCCGTGACCAGTGAGGACGACGACCGCGAGCCCGTGTACTGGTGGTGCAACTCGTGCGGCGAGGAGGTCCCGGACGAGACCTTCGAGTGCTGCGACGACGGCGAGAACGAACCCTCCTACGACGACTGACCGCTGACCACCCGACAGGAGACCCGCCGTGATCGGCCTGATGCCCGTCGCCGACGCCCTCGCCATGTGGTCGCCGGACGCCGATTACCTCGGCTGCGGCAGCACCGTGGAGGACGTGGTGGCTGTGAAACGCCGCTCGCCGACCTACCCGGCGCTGCTCGCCGCTGTCCGCCGGGACGGCATCACGGTCCCCGTCCACGTCCAGACCGACGACCTGCGCTGGGAGCTGCTGGACGGGCACCACCGGATCGTCGCCGCCATCGACGCCGGCCTGACCACGGTGCCGTACACCACCGTCCCGCTCACCATCGACCGCTGACCCACCGACCGAGAGGACCGAGACCATGACCCAGACCCCCGCCGCGCCGACCCCGTCCGTGGGCCGCATCGTGCACTACCGCAGCGAGGCCGGCTCCCCGTGCCTGGCGGCGATCATCACCGCCGACGGCACCTACGACTGCAAGACCATCAGCCTCACCCAGGCCCGCACCCTCCTCGCCACCTACGGCAACGAGGTCAACTCGGCGATCGGGCACGAGTCGACCGCGCAGATCCTCTCCGACCTGCTGGAGGTCCCGGTGCCGGTCAACCGGCAGCTGTACGAGCAGGAGCCGGGCGAGACCGCTCTGGTCTTCAAGTTGAACGGCCGCGCCCCCGAGGGCGTGGTCCTGGACCGCGCCACCGTCGAGGAGATCGGCTACACCCTCAAGACCCTCCACCGCCGCTGACACGGCCACACCACCACAAAGGGGGAACGATCATGCTCGTGCACATGTACTGGATCGCCGGGGAGACCACCGTCTCCCAGGACGGGCCCCACGACCAGCTGGGAGAAGACCACACCGAGGCCGCGATCTTCGAGACCGAGGCCGAGGCCCGTGACTGGATCAAGCAGCGCGGCGGCTTCGACATCGGCCGGGTCGTGACCGCCGACAACGGCCAGCACTGCTGGGTGCGTTGCCACGAGGACCCCGAGTACATGATCGGCCAGACGCTCGGCGCGTTTCACGACGCGCGGGAGATGGCCACCGGCTGGGGCGGCTGGCGCCCGAGCACCCTCACGATCGTCACGGACTGCCGCGCCACCGCCTGACCGCGGCCCGAGCGCCCCCTAACCGCCACGGCGGGAGGGGGGCGCTGCCGCGCTCCTGGCCGTCTCTTTGAGGGGCCCTTTGGGGATGCCGTGGCAGCGCCGGTCAGGTGCCGGGGATGGTGTCCTGCGGGATGTGGCCGCGGCGCCGCGCAGCCTCCCAGTCCCGGCATTCCGGGCCCAGTTGAAGGGCGCGCGCCTCCGGGTCGTGAAGAGGCCGCGAGCAGCGCCTGCAGCGCACCGTGCGGGCGGGCTCGCGCGGGAGGTCGCCGACGGGCAGCAGCGCCTGGCTCACCGCACGGTCTCCGGCGGCTGGTAGTCGGTGTGCCGCGCCTGACCGGCCCGCAGCACGTACAGGTAGATCGCGGAGCCGTCCCGGTACTCGACGGCGGCGCCGTAGCGGACCGCGCCGACGCTCTCCCGCTCCTGAAACACCGACGTGCCCTCGACCTCGGCCGGGGCCGCGTTGCGCGCCAGGGCGGCCAGGTAGCGCTCCAGCGCCACCATCGGCACGCCACCGCCCGCCAGCGGGTCCGGCACGTCCACGCGCGGCTGCTCCGCGCCGGTAACCGGCTCCTCCGGCTGCTCGTACCGATCGCCGACCGCGGACCGGGCAACGATCTGCACGTCCACCGACGCCCCACCCGGGCCGGTGAGCACCAGCCCGTACCGGGACCGATCCCGCGACGCCTCCGCGTAGGTGACGGCGGTCAGCCGGCCGTCCGCGTTGATGGCGTCGGCGAGCAGCCGCTCGAACCGGTCAGGTCGCATGCCGCTCCCCCTCGTCTCGGTTGCTTGAATCTACCGCCGCCCGACCGGCCGCCTCGGCGGCGGCGCACTCGGTGTGCCACACCTCATGGGCGGTGAGCAGCCCGTACCCGATCGGCCCGTACCCGCCCCACTGCTGCCGCGGCCACACCCGGCCGCCGCATATCCGGCACCGCCTCACCGCCGCCTCCGGGTGCGGTCGTCGGCGAGGAACGCCCGCAGCAACTCCTGCACGTCGGCCTCGACCTCAACCGCCCAGCCATTCCCGGCGCTGCCCGTCGTGGTGTCCCGGTCGACGGGGAAGCCGAGTTCCGCGCCGTCGTCCCGGGTCACGGTCACCTGGCGCGCGACGCCGCCGACCGCGAAGATCCGGAGCTTCATCGCTGCTCCTCCTGCTCGCGGCCGTCGAGCGAGTGGTGGATGATCAGCCAGCCCACCGACCCGTCCTCCCGCTTCGCCGGCTCGGCGCGGGGCCCGCACGGGCAGTCCGGCTCGCTGGTGCTGGTGTCGTGCGCGATCAGGTCATCGACCGGGGAGACATGCAAGACGCTCACCGCCGCTCCCCTCCGTCGTCGGCCCGGATGCTGGTCTCCATCCGCATGCTGTCGCCGTACTCGGCGACGGCCAGGTCCCGGACGGCCTCTATCCAGCGCTGCGCGTCCTCGGGGGTGGGCGCGGTGACGCGGATCGTCAGCACCCGCGAGCAGGCGGCGGCGGCTCCCGGGGCCTTTGCCGCGGCGGCGTCGGCCACGCGGCGGAGTTCGGTCAGGATCCGCTCAGGCGGAGCACCGAGATCAACGTGCAGCGCGACCAGATCGACTGCCCGGCGGAGCACGTCGGCGTCGCGGGCCGCGATCAGCCGCTCGGCCTTGAGCTGGGTCTCCACGCGGCCGTCACCGGCCACGATCGCGTCATACAACTCGTCCCGGGCAGTGCTCACTTCGAGGTCCCCTCTGGCAGCGTCAGCGGCATGGCGGTAGGGAGGCTGGCGTAGAACTGGAGATGGTCGACCAGCCGCGGCAGATCCTCCGGCGCGACGGCGAACGAAACCTGCTCGGGTCCACCGGGCGCGTCGAGGTCGAGGGCGTGGAGGCAGACGCGGCCGTCGGCCCAGGGCCGGGACACGATCAGGGACCGGCGGGTGTCGGGGTCGTCGGGGCCGGGGCGGTGGGAGAGGTGCAGCATCTCCCGGCCGGCGCGCGGCTCGGGCCCGCTACGGCGGATCACGCTGCCGCCGGCCCGCATCCTTCGTGCGATGGCGGTACGGAGACGGCTCACGGCTGCTCCTCGGTGTGGTCGTAGTCGTGCATGGCGTGGTGCGCGGCGTGCGCCACCGCGAGACACCGCTGCTGCAGGGCCTCGCTGACGTCGGCCGCCAGCAGCGGACCGAGGGCGCGGGCGAGGAGATCGATGCGGGTGTCCGGCAGGAACTCGGAGAGGGAGCAGGGCGGGCCGAGCTGGCAGGACGTGCAGCGGCATCCGTCCGGGGTGTGTTCGTCGAGCCGGCCGCCGCAGTCAGTGCACCGGCAGCGCCCGCACCGGTCCGGCTGATCGGGGATCTCTCCAGACGGGGGCGGGAGTTGGCCGGCCTGAGCCTCCAGCTCAGCGACCCGCGCGGCCAGCCGGTCCCGCTCAGCGATCACGCTGGCCACGAGCGGGCGCAGCAGGTCGACGAGCCCGTCGACCGCAGACGGCCGCTCCGACGACTCCAACACCACCAACCGCCGGTCGTTCAGGCGCTCGTCCAGCCCGGCCCACAGGTCATCAGTCACTTCGGCTCCTCAGTAGCGGCGGCCGTGTTTGGCCACGATCGCCTGGATCTGCTGGTGCTGCAGCTTCTCGGTCCCGGACAGCAACTCGTCGTCGGCGAACGCCGCGAGGTACAGGACCGCGACGGCGAGCAGGGCATCCCACTCGCCGCGGTCGACGACGAGGGGCTCACTGGCGGTGGTCACAGCGTCTCCTCGTTGACGGTGCCGCCGATGGACACCCACAGCAGGTGGGCCCGCTCGCTGCTGAACTCCCTGCGCTGGGCCTGCTCCGCCAACTCGCGGTAGGTCAGGCCCAGATCGGCGAGGGCGCGCCGGGCGGCTGTCTCGAACGCTTCCTGCGTCATCGTCACCACCGTGTCGTCATCCACGGCTGTCCTCCTGGTAGGGCCGGGCGAGGTGTTGGAGGTAGGAGCGGACGCGGTCGTCCCGGCCGCAGTCGCAGGGGTCGCCACGCCGGTCCGAATCCCAGCAGTCCTCGCCGGCCTGTGAGCAGCTGTACCACCCGTCGTCGTCCTGCACGGCGTGCGGTTCCGCGAGGAGCGCATCGACGAGGGCGCGGCGCCCGGCGACGTCGGCCAGTACCCGCGCCGGATGGTGGCGGGCGATGTGGACGGCGTCCTCGGTCGACTCGAACACCGAGGCCTCACCGCCCCAACGACCACCCGCCACCACCTCCACCGAACCGTGCCCGTACACCGTCTCCGCGTAGCTCTCGGAGTCGACCGACCACGGGCCCTCACTCGCCGCCCGCGCCACCCGCTCATCCTCAGCAAGGCCCGCACGCACCACGGCCGCGAGTTCGTTGATGCCGGTCACCGCCGCTCCTCGGTCCCGGGCTGCTGCCGGCCGCAGGAGCACCCGCAGTTCCCCGTCGGCGGCTCCTGCCCGGTCTCTGCGGCGTGCGCGACGTCGTCCTCGTCCCACCACGGATGCGGCGTCGGCGGATCGTAGTGGTCACCGAACTGGCACGCCCAGCACCGGCTGTAGCAGACGATGACAGCGGCCCCGGTCATGTCCGTCGGGACCTCCGGTGCGGGCGGCGGCGCGAGGCGGTCGTTGCGGCGCTCCTGCATCCGCTCCAGACGCTGCCGGCTGGTGGGCTGCTCCCACGTGTGCTGGCCCCGCCCCGGCGTGTACTGGCGCCCGTGCGGCCGGGGTTCGCCGCACCACCGGCAGCCGTCCGGGGTCGCGGCGGGCGGCGGTGTGCGGACCTCGCGCCACCCGGCGAAGTCCGGCGTGGTGTAGGCCCCGAGGGCTTCCCACGTGCCGTCCGCGCCGGGGCCTTGCCGCCACCCGAACGCGACCCCGCCGGTCTCGTCGTAAGACTCGAACGCCGCTGGCGCGCGGCCGACGAACTGGACGGTGAACAGGCCCTCGGTGGACGGCTCACCGTCCTCCCCGTGATGCAGGTACGTGTGGCCCGCCTCGAAGAAGCCGCTCACCGCCCGGCCTCGCTGTCACGCAGGAAGTCGCGGACCTTGAGCTTGGCCATCTGGGTCCCGGGCACGCCGACTTCCCGGTGCCAGACGACGCCCTCGTAGCCGAGCGGGGCGAGGATGCCGAGGAACAGGCCCCGCAGGCTCTCGAAGGTGATCGTGCGGGGCATGCCGACCACGGCGGCGCTGGCGTGCAGGAGCAGGCCGTGGCGCTCCCACCGCTCGGGGTTCCCGTTGATCTTCGGGCCGAGCAGCTCGTAGGTGCCGGGCGGCGTCGGCTTGTGGGCGGCGCGCGCGAAGTCGAGGGCCTGCTCGAAGCATCGGGCAAACGAGGACTGCCCGATCGGTTCCCAACCCACCGTCTTGCCGGTGACGTCGTCGTGCTGCACTGCCCGGAAGCCGGCGGGCTCCTTCTTGCCGGGCTTCACCTCGCGCCGGGCCCACCACGAGCCGTCGTTGTCGAGGAGGACGCAGGTGCCGTCGTACTTCCGCAGCGGCGTCCCGATGCCGTTGAGGACCCATTCGCAGCCCGGGGTGACGGTGGGCAGGACGTGGGCGCGGTCGTCGGGGTCGCGTTGGAACAGAGTGGGGATCTTGTGCACTATGGCTCCTTGGTGAGGGGTGGTCAGGTGTTCTGGGCGAGGATCTCGCCGTCCAACGCGGCCAGACGCAGCCGCGCCCGCATCGGCACCGGCTCCTTGCCCGGGATCGGCCAGCCGTCTGCCCGCATCCCGTACACCGGCGGCTTCCACTGCTCCCCGCAGTAGAGGCGGTACACCGTCAGCCACTCCGCGTCGAAGTAGCACGGCAGCAGCCCGCCCCGGTTCGGGATCGGCGCCGGCGCCAACCGGTTCGGCTCGATCAGTTGCCGCTCAGTGCGCCGCCGCTCCGACTCGTGCCGGGTGCAGAACCAGTGGGCCTTGTGCCAGCCGGTGTCGGGCAGCTTCTCGATCACGTACTCGCTGGCGTCCGCGCCGCACACTCCGAGCCGGTTACGGAAGTCCTCCTCAGGCTCCGGCCGCGGCTCCTCTGGGATCTCCAAGTTGAACATCGCCTGGGATGGCGCGGGCTCACGGTAGGGCCGGAGGCGCGGAGCGCAGCAGCGGTGCCACAACTCGTCCTCCTCGTGTCCCTCCCAACGCGGCGCGCGCAAGCTGAAGTGGTAGCGGGGAGCGTCCTTCGCCAGCAGCTCGGCGAGGCGCCAACGCCCGCGCCGGCCACGGCCGAGGCAGGTTCGAGCGATCGTCCACACCGAGGCGCCGTCTTCGCGGGGCGTGGTGCAGGCGTAGGTGAGCGCGAGGAGGAGTTCCTTGGCTTCGTGGTCTGCCCGGTCGTCGCGGTAGATCTCGTGTGCCACCCGGGCGAACCTGCTGGGCCCATCCCCGCCGCCTCCGTCGCGCTTCCGCTTCGGCCCGGGCGGCGGCTCGTAGGCGTGCGCCAGGTGCAGGGCCGCGCTCACTGGCCGGACTCCTCGGGCATCATGCAGGCGGTGATGGTGATCGGCGGGAGGCAGTCGCCGTCGTGGCGGATCGGGAGCGGGCAGCGGTAGTCGACACCGTGGGCGGTGACGGGTTCGTCGCACGCGGGCGGACCCAGCACGGGGACGGGCTCGGCTTCGCTGATGGTGACGGTGTGGATGTCGTCGCGGTCCTCCAGCGCGGCGTCGATCCACGCGCGGGCGTTGCGGGCGAGGTCGGCGGCGTCGTCCCAGTAGTCGCCGCGGGCCTGGATGCGGACGGTCAACGTGATGTCGTGCTCAGCCATCAGTCGGTCTCCTCCGTCGTCGCGGTCCCGCACACGCAGTCGCCGGGTCCGGCGCCCTGGCCGATCGCGCAGGCACACACCGGGACGAGCCCGCCGTTCGCCGCGGCGGAGAGCTGCTCGGGGGTGCTGCCGGCGCAGTGGTCGCAGCCGCCGGGCAGATCCTCGTAGTCGGCGTGGTCGTCGTAGTACAGGTCAGGCATGGCGATCTCCTTCGCGGGGTTGGTCAGTTGGTCGGGGACGGGGCGTCGTTGTGGTGGCGAGGCCCGGCGCAGAAGCGGGCGGCGATGCCGTCGCGGATCTGCTGCATGAGGACGGCCTGCCACACCTTCTCCGGGCAGAACATGGCCAGGTCCGCCCACGCCGCCGGCGACATGCGCAGCCCGGTCGGGTCGTTGCGGTCGCCGCACGGGCACGGGCAGTCCGGGCGCTGGTCGTCGGGCAGGAACAGGTCGACGCCCCAGCACTTGTGGTGCCAGTGCGCGGCGCATGCCTCGCACGCGTTCCTCGGGACGATCAGGTACGGGGCGCGCGGGCCGCGTGGTCCACGGGGGCCGCCTCGGTCCCGCTTCCGACGAGGCCCGGGCGGCGGCTCGTAGGCGTAAGCGAGGTGCAGGGCCGCGCTCATGACGCCGCCTCCAGCCGCTCCGGCGCGGCCTGTAGCAGCGCGGCTGCCCGCTGCTGCAGCTCCTCCGCCATCCGCGCGATGTTGGTCGCCTTGCGGCGCGTCTCCTCCTGCGCAGCCGACCATGCGGCCTGACCAGCGGCCAGGGTCCGCAGCGCCTCGGCCGCGTCCTCGGGCCGGATCTGGTTGCCCCACGGGTAGCGGTCCAGCGTCATCCCGAGGGCGGCTTCGAGCTGGTCGAGGAGTTCCAGGCGCTGCCGCTCAGCGGAGGGAAGCGCCCGCATCTGCGCCTCGCGGCGGACCTCCTGCATCTCCTGGCGGTGCGCGGCGCGCAGCCTGTCGCGTTCACGCTCCACCGCGTTGACGCGAGTGGTCTCGGTGGCCTTCAGCAGCGTCACCAACAGCCCGGTGGTGATCTTCGGTTCACGCTCGGCGGGCGCGACGACCGTCTTGAAGCGCCGGGCGCGGCCGGGAACCATCAGGCCCCACCCGGGCGGCAGCTCGCCCGGGGGCGTCACCTCCACGCTCGGGGACACGATCCAGAAGCGGCTGCTGTACGGCCACCACGCCTCGGCCTTCGCGGGCTGGTCGATCTCGCGGCGGAAGTCGGAGCGGCTGGTCTTCAGCTCGCACACGTCGATGCCGCCGGCGCCGCGGCTGGCCCAGAGCCCGACGTGGACCAGGTCAGCGCGGCGGTTGCTGTTGCCGGGGGCGGTGACTTCGGTGAGGCATACGGCTCCGGCCCAGGTCTGGTCGGGCTTGATGAAATGCGCGGTGAGGGCGTCGAGCAGGGCGTCGGTGGTGGTCGGGGTGGCCATGGATCCTCCTGTCGGTTGGTCAGTTGCTCGGGTTGGGTCGGGTCATGCCGGGCCGCAGGCCGCACACGGCTCCCCTGCCGCGCCGCACGCGCAGGCGCCGTGCTCGCACCGGCCGTCGGCCGCCGGTTCGCCGTTCACCGCGGCGTCGCAGCACAGCCCGCCCCACGGCCGGTCCGGGTGCTCCTCGCAGACGTGCCAGGAGCCGCGGCACCGCTTGCACATCGCGGCCGGGTCGGACAGCCATTCGTAGCCGACGACACGGCCGTGATCGCAGCGCACCACGGCGACGGACCTGCCGAAGGTGATCGTCCGCACCTTGGCCAGCACGGTCGAGGCGCACACGGCCAGATGCTCCTCCGCGCAGGCGTAGGGCATCCGCCGGAAGGCCTCGCGGAAGTGGGCCAGCCCGTCCACGGTCATGCCGGCACCCACGCCCCGTCGTGGACCCACCCGTGCGTGCCGCAGCAGGGCCACAGCAGGCTCGGTTCCAGGTGCAGGGGCTCCCGGGACACGAAGGTGTGCGCGCTGGTGGCCTGCGCCATCCACCGGCCGTCGCCGTTCGCCGCGGCGCGGCACCAGTGCCAGAACCACGGCTGCGGCTCGCTCGGGTCGGTGTAGGGCTCGCCCGGCCAGCCGTAGCCGATGGTGTCGGTGAGCATCGTCACCGGGGTCTCCCACCAGTCGCACCACTGCGACGGCGGGGTACTGCGGTCCTTCGCGCCCATGCGGGCCGCCTCCTTGTCAGACATCGGCGGTGGCTTCCTCGCCCACGACGGGCGAGCCGGAGCGGCATGACCACGGGGAGCAGCCGTCCGGGTCGCCGGCTTCGGCGTCGGCGATCTGGTCGAAAATGTCGGTCTGCCGGGACCGCCACTCGTGCCACGAGACGCGGTCGATCGGCGCCTGGTCGAGCGGCATCCGCGACGCGTGCAGGTACGCCTCGCCGAGCAGCGGCTTGCCGTTGGCGTTGCCGCGGGCGTTCCCGGCCCGGATCTCGGCGTCGAACGCGACGGCGTCCGCCCACTCCTCCGGGCGTTCGTCGCGCATCCGCCGCCACTGGGCGTTGCCGTGGAACGGGCAGCCGATGCACGCGGACTTCGGGGTGGACTCCCAGCCGTTGGCGCGCAGGTACCGCAGGCAGTCCTCGCGGGTCCAGCCAAGCCGGCCGTCCGCCGCGCCGTCCAGGTCGAGCAGCGGAAACGCGGAGCGCAGGTACTGGATGCCGGAGTCCTTCGCCCGGCCGATCTCGTCCCGGGAGATCCCAACCCACTGCTCAGCGAACATTCCGCGCGGCACCTGCGTGGGGTGCGGGTAGCCGAGCATCCGCCGCACCTGCGCCTTGATCGGCTTGAGCTTGTACTCAGAGGTGCACTGGCGCCGGGTGATGCCGTCGCCGCCGTCCTGGTTGCGGATGAACAGCGGCATGGACGCGAACCGGTGCTCCGGGTTGAGGGCGTCGTCGCGGATGTTGCCGACACTGACCCGGTGGATCGGTATGCCCGCCGGCTCGGCGACCTCGCGCTCCAGCCGGTTCAGGTGCTCGTACACCGCGCGCGGCTCCCATCCGGTGTCGGCGAACACTGCCGCGTCCAGGCGGGGCAGGCGCCCCTCGGCGGACAGCAGGAGCAGCGTCGTGGACTGCACCCCAGCACCCAGCGACAGCACACGCAGTGCAGGGCGGTCGTTCGGGGTGCCGGCGACATCGAGGGGCAGTGTCGGGCTGGGGACAGGAGTGGGGGTCATGAGATTTCCTCCCGGTATGCGTTCATTATGGGGGTTCAAGTAGCTTGATCGTGACGGGATTTGATGACCGGTCACAGCGGATCTGTGCAGGTCACTGCCCGTGTCAGAATCGCCACCACCCGTCGTAGCCGGGCGGGATCTCTGGGTAGTTGGCGAGCATCGGCCGCAGCACCCCAAGCGCCCGCTCCGCCACCTCCAGCGTCGCGGTGGTCCACAGCGAAGAACCGTCCCACCGCGCCCAGCACGTACCCCCGTACCGCCCGTCCGTGAGCCGGTCGAGGAACTCAGCGGCGGTCGCCGGACGGGGGCGCTGGATGTCCCACAACTGCCCGATGCACGCCACCGTCACCGGCCCCACCGAGGGCGCAGACCGCGGGCGGCGACGCCGGAACCACACCGCGACCACAGTGGCCATGTCCTCACCGGCCTTCAACGAGCTCAAGTCGACGGCGTAGGGCTTGCGGGACAGCACGAACTTGTTCTCGCGGATCATGTTGGGTTCCTTCCGGGTGCGGGGCGCCAGCGAGACGCGCACGCTGGAGTGAGGGGCTGGACGGAGGTGGTTGGGATGCCGGTGCAGGGCGGTAAGGCGCGGGTGGTGTTCACGGAGCCGATCAAAACCGCAGCCGGGCCGAAGGACGACTCGAAGTTCGAGGCGGTGTGGATCGCGGACGGCTGGGTCCGGTTGCAAGACGGGCAGCAGCTCGGTAACGAGGAGCGCGCGTACCCGCCGCACATGATCCGGTCGATCTCCTGGGACATCGGCCAGGACGAGATCAGCGACACCGTCATCTGGTAGCCGCCCCGGCCGGCAAGCGCTACTCCCGCGCCCACAGGACCCGCTGCTCCTCCGGGGTCGGCTCGTAGCCTTCCGGGTAGAGCTCGTAGGCCCGCGCGGTCGCCCGCTCCCGAACCTCCTTCGCCGCCGCCCGAAGCCGGGTGATCAGCATGTGCGCAGGCGCCTCGGTGTACGCGCACACGACCTCCACCGTCCGGGCCGTGTCCCAACCCACCACGTGCAGCGCGGTCTTCAGCAGCGCGTCGGCGGGAGCCAGGGCGACGCCCAGCTCGGTGTCCCCTGCGGCGCCGGCCCGCAGCAGCTCCTGCTGGAGGTTCCGGGCGTTCTCCCAGCCCACCCATGTGCCGAGCTGCCGGGCGTCCTCGTGGTCCTGCGGGATCCCCATGGACAGCGGCGGGTACGCGACCACGAGCGCGGTCACGGCCAGCCAGTCACGTGCCGCAGCGGGCACCTTCGTGTCGCCGATGATCCGGGCGCGCAGGGCCTCCACCTGGTACCGGCGCTGCTCCTTCCGGCTGCGGTCCTTGTCGCAGTCCGGGCACAGCCGGTTGTAGGGCGGCGTCCACGAGCGGCTGGTGCGCGGGATGTCCCGGCCGCAGCCGGCGCAGGTGAGGCCGGAGGGGCAGCCTCCCAGCGCGCGGAGCATCTCCTGGTGGTGGCTGAACCCGGCGGCCTTGGCGAGCGGCTTGGTGCGGAATCCGGGCTGCTGCCAGTACAGGTGGCGGGCCACGGCGACGACTTCGGGGGCGTAGGGCGAGTCGAGCTTGGCGCGCAGTTCCGCGATCTTGTGGAGGATCGCGGCGTGTGCGTCGTTCAGGCGCCGGTTGGCCTGCTCGACCTGACGCTCGGCGGCGGTGAAGTCGGCGATGAGGTGCTGCATCGCGGCGAGGTCGTCGGCGGGGGTGTTGGGGTTCACGGTTCTCCTCAGGCGGATTCGCGGTGTTCGGCGCGGCAGTCGACGCAGAGTCCTTCGGGCGCGCCGTGCCGCAGGGGGCGGTCGCAGCCGGGGCATTCGGGGCGGGTGCGGTGGGTGTCCGCGACGATCATCCTCCTGCCCGTGGCCGGGGCGGGAGGCTGCCAGTGGCGGGCGTGCGTGCCGAGGGCGGTGTACTGCGGCTTGCGGCGGGCCATGTCCTCGGCGAGAGCGATCACGTCCGGCAGGAGCCAGCCCCCGGCGAGGAGTTCAGCGGCGGACCGCCGGACTTCGCGCTCTGCCGAGGGGATGCGGGCGCCGCCACGGGCGGTCGCCCAGGCTTCTGCGACCTTCGCGGTGTCGTCGCCGTCGTGGATCTCTCTCTCGCCGTCAACCCCGGCTGCTGGGGCGGGTTCTGACGGGGCGGGGGAGAGAGAGATGTTCTTCTCCAAGATGGTCTTCTTGGAGTTGTTCTTCTTATGCGTGCTCTGGCCCACCGCTGGTTCAGCCACCGCTGGTTCAGCCACCGTAGGCTGGCCCACCGTAGGCTCAGCCACCGGTGGCTGAGCCCCCGCAGGTTCCGACCTGCAGTTTTCCACCGCCGGGGGCTCTTCGGTGCCGGGGAACAGCGTCGGGTCGTCGGTGATGAAGTACACCGAGGCGCCGAGCGTGCCGTCCGTGTTGCGTTCGCGGGTCCGGCGGAGGTAGCCGTGCTTCTCCAGGTTCCGCAGGCTCGTCTTCACGCCCGTCACGCCGTCCGTCGGGGAGCACGCCGCGATGGCCTCGGCGCTGACGCCGAAGCCATCGGCGTGGGTGCTGATCAGCCCGAAGATGCCCTTGTCGCGGAACGACAGCCGCGAGTCACGGAACAGCGAGTTCCTGATCTGTGTGAAGGCGTCCGCAGCCATCGGGCCACGGCGGATCCGGCCGTAGTTCATCGCGACACCTCCCCGGTGGGGCGCGTCGTGCCGGTGGGGCCAGCGGTGGGCTGGTTGGGTACGCTCAAGGGGAGAGCGCCTTTCTTGACCGTTTGGGGCTCTGTGGTTCGGCGTGTTCGCTGCTCGCCGGGCTGCTGCGGCCGGGTGGAGTTCGCTGCTCCACCCGGCCGGCGCTTATGCGGATTCCATCAGTTTGATCAAGTGCTTGCGTGCGTCCGCGAGGCCGCTGTACGCCGTGAAGCGTGCGCCGCTTCCGTTCTCGAAGACATGGAATCCGACCTTCTTCAGGACGCGCCCGGTTGTGCGGCGCAAGTGGATCGAGCAGCCTCGGTGGCTGCCGATCTCGTAGGTGGCAGTGATCTGGGCGCCGAAGTAGCCGGGGTGGACGAGTCCGCGAGTGGTCACGGTGGGCGCCATGCCGAGCAGCCTGGTGGTATGCCGCACCGTGGAGAAACGCAGGACCAGCTCGTTGAACTCCCAGAGTTCGGGGGGCGGGTTGCCCAGGAAGTTGTCCTGCATGCGCCCCCAGTGGACCACCTGCAGGTGCCAGGAGTTCCGCACGTAGGGGCCGAAGACGGGATCGCGGTCGATCTTCAGGATGCTGTTGTGCGCCCTCTCCATCCCTCCGAGTTTCGAGTTGCAGCGCGAGCAGAGGAGCCCGCGTACTGCCGAGAAGCCGTAGCGGTGGTCGTGGTCGATGAAGAGCACCCCCTGAGGGGTCTCCTCGCTCGGCACTCCGCACGCTTCGCAGTGGCCGGCTGCTCGGGCCCTCAGCGCGTCGTACTCCGCGCAGCCCATTCGGTACAGCCGGTGGACGGTGCACGGCTGGCCGTCGTGTGGTTGGTTCACCTGGTCATTGTCGCACGTTTCTTTAAAGAATGGAAACTGTGGTAACTTAAAGCATGTCTTACACTCTGGCCATGCCCGATCAGGAACCGCACATCGCCGACGACGGCGTCCAGGAAGTCCCCCTGACCATCGCCCGCGCGCTGTTGACCCGCCTGATCGAGCAGGTCCGCGAAGACGGGCTCGTTAGCGCGCTGACCGTGCGAGGCCGTAGGCGCGCCTACCTCGTGACCCCCAAGTTCTACGAGCAAGCGGTCGAGGCGATGCGCCAACGGCCAACGAACGGGCGACGCCCCTCAGCCGGCGGCTAGAACCGCTCCCCGTTCCAGTTGAGCGTCGCCGGGTCGAACCGCTCCATCTCCGTCTTCGCGGCGTGTTCGGCGTCGGCGAGGGTGGTGGCCAGTGCCCGGTGGGGTTCGCGGTCGAGGTCGTAGCAGGTGTCCGACCACCACTCGGTGTCGCCCGGGCGCCGGGTGTCGGCGCAGAGGGTGTAGGTGATGGCGCGGCGGACACCCCACCGGGCGGGGTTGATCTGCTCGGGGTAGAAGTACACCTCCACCAGTGCTTCGGGTTGCTGGGGGCTGGTGTAGCGGCGGCTGTACGCCTTCCCGGCCTGGTAGTCGCCGCCGATGTCGTTGCGGTCGTCGACGGGGCCCCGGGGGCGCCAGAGGGTGTTCACGGTGTCCTCCGAAGAGCCGGCCCGGGCCGCTGGTGCGCGGGCCCGGGCCGGCGGTTGGGTCAGTGGGTGTCGGTCGGGTACGCCAGGGCGTGCATCGCGGCCACCAGCTCGGTGTCGAACGGCCGGTTGGTCTCGCCGATCCGCTGCCCGGAGGTGGCGGTGACGGTGGCCCAGTTGGAGCCGCGGCGGCGCCGCACCGTGGCGCGGGTGGCGGCGGCGTGGTCGAGGTTGGTGACGGTGACTCGCGTGCCGATGACGGTGGTGTGCTGCATCATGGGTTCTGCTCCCCGATGGTCGTTGGGCGAGTGAGTTGGGTGGCGGATTGGGCTCCGCCGAACCGGGGTCGCACCCTTGCTGAGTCGGGGTGCGGCCCCGGAGCCTTGTGGCGGCCTAGTAGCCGCGGACGTACTGGTAGGCGGTCGCGCCGCCCGAGGTCTTCACGGTGACCGTCACGGTCACCGGCCCGCCCGGGCGCTGCTCTTCGCGGGGCTCCACGAGGTCGCCGTGCAGGAGCGCGGAGCCGATCGCGAGCATCGCCTCGCGGAGCTGCACCCGCTCCCCCTTGCCGCCGTCGGTGGTCCTGGTCGCGTACAGCTCGGTGCGGTTGTTCACAGCGTCCCCCTCAGTAGCCGTAGATGGTGTTCCGCCGGGCGATCTCCCGGCGCCGGGCCTCAGCCGCGGCCTTCTCCGCCTCCGTCGGCGGCATCCACGCCGGGCCAGCCGGACGCTCCGGCTCTTCCGGCTTGTCGTTGGCGGTCACCGGGGCACCTCCGGGCGCTGCAGGCTGCGGTGGAACTCGACGAGGTTCGCGACCCGCTCGTACTCGGCCGCCTCCGCCTCCGTCGCGGGCTGCTGGCCGCGCAACGCGGCGAGGACCGTGGCGGTCTCGCGCTCAGTCATCGGCACCCGGATCACGACCCCTCCTCCCCCAGCACCCGCAGCAGTGCGGCCCGCACGATCGGCCGCGTCTCCACCGCCAGCCACGCCGTGGTCTTCTCCCGCCAGTACGGCCCGGTCACCGCCTCCAGCAGCAGCGCAATGTCCTCCGCCGGCAGCCCGGTCTCCCGCACCACGTGGTAGGCGTCCACGAGTCCCCTCACCATCGCGGCGGTCACAGCGCGGTCTCCTCGGCGATCACCTGGGCGGCGTCCAGGCTCAGCAGGCGGCGCAGCAGTGCCGCCGTGGTCTCGACAGCGAGCTGCGGGTCCTCGCCGCGCAGCACCGCCGCGCGGGCGGTGTGGGTGAGCACGTCGGGGAACAGGCGGGCCGCCCGGTTGAGGAGCAGGGTCCGCATGCGCTCGGTGTAGGGCTCGGTGTCGTCGCCGTCGACCTCCGCCGCGATCGCCACGAGGAACGAGTCGAGGGCGTCCCAGATGCGGCCCCGAGCCTCCGTCAGCGCCACCTGCGGCAGGCCAGCCTGGCCTGGGGTGGTGGCGTAGGAGCGGGCGGCCTGCGCCAGCGCGAGGGCGTGGATGTCGATGCGGCCGTCCAGGACCATGCCCGGCGTGGCCGGGATGCTCAGGATCGGGTCGAGCTCCACCCGGTCGGGCGGGAGCGGGTGCTGGTCGACGGGCCTGGTGACGCGGCGGCGCAGCGAGATACGGTTGAACACGAGAACTCCTTCAGCAGGGTGCTTCTCCGTGGTGGTCCTTCGGGCCGCCAGCCCGGCCGGGTGGGTGCAACCACCCGGCCGGCGGCGTGTCAGGCCCCGAGTCGGGCGAGGGCGTCGCGCCAGTCGGCGAACGGTTCCTCGGCCTGGTCGGGTCCGGTGATGACTCCTGCGCGGCGGTACGCCACCTTGCAGGGGCCGGTCGCGGTGAAGTGCAGGACCAGGTGCCCGGTGTTGACGTGGTATCGGGCCTGGACTTCGTGGTCGATGCGGCCTTCGGTGATGACGGTCCGCATGGTGAGGTCGGGTGCGGTGCCGAGCCGGGTGTTGATCGCCCGGACGATGGTGTTGGCCTGGGCGCCCTGGATCGGGCCGCGTGGCTGGGCGTCGGCGATGTCGAGGATGCCGGGCCGGTTGCGGGCCCAGCGGGTGATCTGCATGAACCAGGCGTTGCGGAGGTACTCGTGGAGGCCTCGGGCCCGCGGGTCCCGCACGAAGCTGCGGCGGTAGTCGGGGTTCTCCAGCATGCCGAGCCGGTTGTTGCAGCGTCCGCAGAGGAGTCCGCGGACCGCAGCGGTGCCGTACTGGCCGTCGTGGTCGATGAAGAGCTTCTTCGCTCCAGTCTCTTCGGGGAGGCGCCGGCAGACCTCGCAGCGGCCTCCGGCGCGTGCGCGGAGTGCCTCGAACTCGTCGCAGGTCATCTCGTAGTGCGTGTGGGTCTTGCACTGGATGCCGCCGTGGTCGGGTTCCATCGGGTCCTCTGGGCTGCCGTGCGGTGGGGTCGTGCCGGAGTCTGCCAGCAGTCAGCAAACTACTGCTAGTCTCGATTGGTAGCAAGGCTCTCGGTCGTGCGGATCGTGACTTTCCGCCGTCCGGGCGCTGCGCGGAGTAGCGTGCCCGGCAGTCCGGCCGCGGCACGCGCACCCACGAGAAGGGCATCTACATGGGCAAGCACGAGAAGCCGCCGAAGGACCCGTCCCAGGGGAAGCCGCCGCCCGGCAACAGCGACGGGCGCGTCCCGCCGCCCCCGCAGCCGGACCCGAAGCACGCCAAGCCGAAGGGCAAGTAGGGCAACGTGACCGCACAGTTCGTCGAGGAACAGCGCGCGCAGGATCGTGTGATGGAGCAGCGCGGTGACTGGCCGGCCCGATCCCCCTGGATCCGGCAGGCGGTCGCGGCGCTGCCCCGCCACGACTTCGCGCCCCCCGTGCTGTGGCGGTGGAACGGGCAGGACGCCTACGAGCCCATCCACCGCGACACCAACCCCGCCGCGTGGGCGGAGCTGGTCTACGGCGACCCGGACACGGCGGCCGTCACCCAGCTCGCCGACGACCTCCCGTCATCGAGCCTGTCCGCCACCGCCGTCGTCGCCGAGATGCTCGACTCCCTCGACCTGGCCCCCGGGCATCGCGTGCTGGAGCTGGGGACCGGCACCGGCTGGCACGCCGCCCTCACCGCCCACCGCGCCGGGCCCGGGCGGGTGGTGAGCATCGAGACCGACCCGCAGCTCGCCGACGAGGCCACGGCGCGCCTCCGCGCGGCCGGCCTCGACGTGGCAGTCCGGGTCGGCGACGGCCTGACCGGCGCACCCGACGACGGCCTGTTCGATCGGGTGATCGCGACGTTCGCCGTCGACCCCGTCCCGTGGGCCTGGATCGCCCAGACCCGACCGGGCGGCGTGGTGGTGTTCCCGCGGGAGCGGCTCGGGCACTTCGCCCTCACCGTCGACCCCGACGGTCAATCTGCTTCGGGCCGGGTGCGGGGGCTCGCGCAGTTCATGCCCACCCGTGACCGCCTCCCGACCCTGCGGGTCCTCGCCTACTCCGCTGTCCGAGGCGACGGCGACCCCGACGACGAACGCCCCTTCCGACCGGTCGACGCGCTGGAGGACATCAGCTTGCAGTTCGCGCTCCGCGCCCTGCTCCCCGACGTCCAGATCGACACCGGCCGCGACGAGGACGGGGTGTCCGCGTGGCTCCACGACGGCACCTCCTGGGCCAGCCTCTCCGCCCAACCCGACGGCCCCACCATCGCCTACCAAGGCGGACCCCGGCGCCTCGCCGACGAACTGGAACGCGCCTGGGACTGGTGGGCCACGCTCGGCTCACCAGGGATCTACGAGTGGGGCATGACCGTCACCCGCGACCGGCAGACGGTGTGGTGCCTGAACCCCGGCCATCCGGTCGATGACCGAGCGCCCGTGTGATCTAGGAGTAGTCTCAACGACACGGAACGCAACTCTTTCGGGGTATTCGCCGCGCACAACCATTGCGGCTGCCCTAGTGTCCAGTTTCACAGCGCGACCTTTCCGTGACTTCATTCCGGTACCGTCCACGCAGGGGTCGCGCCTGCCTGAGGAGACAACGGGTGGGGGACCGACCCAAACATCCCAAGAAGGACATCGAGGCCCTCATGCGCGAAGCTGAGGACCGCGGATGGGTCTTCGAGCGAGGGAACGGGTACTACAAAGGCAAGTGCGGGTGTGAGGGGAAGCACATCAAGACCATTCACCTCTCACCCAGCAATCCGAGGTACGTCTTGAACGCGCAGAAGTGGTTCGAACGGACCTGCTGGAAGGATGAACGATGACGCAGACCGACATGATCTGGCGCTTCACCGTGAACGTCCTCGGGGGCACCAGCGACGACGAAGGCGACGCCGCCGAGGCGCTCGAAGCACACCTCGACGACCTCACGGAAGAGCTCCTGAAGCTCGAAAAGTGCAACCCGGAGTTCCACGACCCGTCGATCGGCGGGAGCCTCGCGAGCGGCGAAGTCGAGATCGAGTTCACCATCGACGCCACCGAGGAGAAGGCCGTCGCCCTGGCCAAGCCCATCATCCGCGCGGCCATCCACGCCGCCGGTGGCTTCACGCCGCGGTGGGACGACGACGACCACCAGCCGGTCCACAAGGTCGAGTACCAGCCCGGCCCCCTGGAGCTCGCCGGCGCCTGACGCGCGAACGAACAGCGCCCCGCCTTCCCGAGATGGGAGACGGGGCGCTTGCGTGTTCCTACTCGGCGTCGCGCCAGTCGTGCCGGTTCCAGCGGCGCTTACGACCGGTCTTGCGGTTCACGGCCCACGGTGCGCGGGCCGCGTCACCGTACCCGGCGATCTTGTGCGGGCGGCACAACGGGCAGCCCTTCCAGCGGCGGTTCGACGTGCGAGGCAAGGCGTTCTCCTACGGGGACTCCGCCGGACCATCCGACGGGCACCCTAGGGACACGCCGGCCACACGCACGATCATGATTGGCTCCCTGCTCAGGTGATGGGGATGCGGTAGTGCATCTCGTTGAGATGCCCCGCTTTCGCCGTGATGCTGACCTCGATCGGCCGGTCGTCGTCGGTGGTGACGACGCGGAGGATCCGCAGGATCGGCAGCTCGGTCGGCAGCCGGAGCGCCTGGTACTCGTCGGTGGTGGGGATCCGGGCGGTGACGAAGTCGTCGGCGGTCCGCGGCGGGAGTCCCATCTCGGTGAGGAGGGTGGGGGTGCCGCCCTTGATCCGCCGCCGCTCCGCGAGCGCGGTGCCGCGGGCGATGTCGGTCGGGTAGTAGTTCCGGACCAGCTCGACCGGTTCGTCATCGACGCTGAACAGCAGCGTCCGCTCCACCACTACGGCGTCGTCGTCGAGGCCGAACACCGTCCGCACGTCCGCCGGCGCCGGCACCTCCGCCACGTCGAGCAGGGTGGAGGTGGCGGTGCCGCCGTCGCGGGCGAGGACGTCCAGCCACCTGTACCGTTCCCCCTCCGCTGACGGTGCGAGGGTTTCGGCGGGGGTGATGGTGCGCTGCCGGTGAGGGCGGACGATGACGCCGCGCCCGGCCTGGCCGACTGCGAGGTGCTCGTCCTTGAGGATCGAGATGCCGTTGACGACGGTCTGACTCGACGCCTCCCGCAGCACGGGCTGCCCGGTGGCGGGGTCGGTCTCTTCCTGCGCGAATCGCTTCTTCAGCGTGCTGATCGACGGCAGCTTCGAGCCGGGCGGGTACTCCCCGGCCATGATGCCGGCGCGCAGATCGGCGGCGACCTTGACGTGCAGGGGGCGGGGGTCGGTTTCGGTGGGGGTCTTGCGTTTGGCGGCCATGGTCACCCTGCCTCGGTACGGGTCGGGCGTCCGGTGGCGGGGCTGGTCATTGGGCGGGCCTCGTTCGGTTCGCGGAGTGTTGGGCGTGGCCACTGTAGCGCTCTGTTTGATCAGGAGCGTGGTGCTGGTCTGTGTTCAGGGTGCCGTTGACCAGTAGTGCTTGTCTACCCATCGCTATTGGGAGTACGGTTGCGAAGAACCCGCGCTCTTGCGAAAGGAGTCCCGATGCTGCGCGTAAAGGAAGCCGCGGCCCTCGTCGGCGTCCACCCGTCGACGATCTACCGGTGGGTCGCGGAGGGCGTCCTCGAACACGTCCGCTACGGCAAGCCCCGCCCCGCCGGGACCACCCCGCAGGGCCGCGGAGGCGCCATCCGCATCCCCGAGGACGCTCTCCCCGCCGTGCAGACCACGCCGGCCACCACCGCGGCGGTCGCGTCATGACCGCCCAGACTGCGCCCGATGGTCTCCTCGCTGAGGCCGCGCGTCTGGTTGTGGGCGCCCAGTTCAGTTCCGTGGGCCTGATCCAGCGCAAGATGCGTCTGCGGTTCGCGCAGGCACTGCGCCTCATGGACCAGATGCACGAGCTCGGCATCGTCGGCCCCTCCGATGGGTCGCACGCCCGGGAGGTGCTGGTGAACATGACCGGGCTGGAGCAGATCCTCGGCGGTGCCCGATGACCACGCCCGCCGCCTACGCGGCGTTCGGCGCGCCGGCGGAGGTCCCCTCCCTCGCCCGTGTCCGGCACGACTGGATGGATGTGGTCCGGGACGTGGAGCAGGTGTCGGGCTTGTCGGGTCTAGAGCTCCGCAACGTCGGCCCTGTCCCGACCCAGGTGGATGCGGATGGGCTGGTGCACCTCAACGCGTACACCCCCGTGTTCGCCGGTGAGCTGGTCGGCCTCTCGATCGACCTGGACCTCGCTGCGGCGCTCACCCGCCGGTACGGCACCACGATGCACGTCCGTGTGATCGCCGTCGGGAACCTCCTGCGGCACCCCTAAGACTGCCGCGCCGTGGCCGACCCCCCTCACGTCACGGCGCGGCACCCAACGGCCGGGGCCCGCACACGTCCCCCACGGGCGGGCCCCGGCCACCACCCTCGATCCAGGAAGGCACCCGTGATGCGTCCCACCGGACTCGCCACCCGTGGCGGTGCGCGGTGAAGGCCGGGATCCGGAAGTGGTGCGGCCGAGCCGTACTCACGCTCCTCGCCCTGGTCGCTGTAGGCCTCTACGCCCACGCGAACACCCCCGCCGCCAGCCACCCGACACCCGCACACAGCACCGCCCGCCACCACTGACCCGGAAGGAACCCCGTGAGCATCCGCGACAAGATCATCGGCAACAAGGACGCCGTCCGCGCCTACAAGACCGCCAAGACCGAGCTCGCCCGCGTCGCCGACCGTGACCGCGACGAGTCCGACGACTTCGTCGACGCCAACGACCGCGTGGTCAAGGCCGCGAAGAACGTCCCCTGGACCCGCCGCTGACGGCCTGCCGGCTGTCCGACCCGCCCGACCCCGCACCCCGGGCGGGAAGGAGAACCGCCAGACCACCCCGCCCCGACCAGGAAGGAGCCCGACGTGTCCCCCTACATGATCACCGCGATGCCGAACCGGCGGCAGAAGCTGTACCGCACCCTCCGGCACGTGGCCGTGCGCACGCTGATCGCGGCCGGGCTGCTCGCCCTCGCCTCCGCCGTCCTGTTGACGCGGTCCGCCCGCGTCCTGGTCAACCTCGCTGCCACCGGCCTGGCGAAGGCCGAGTTCAAGGCATCGGAGATGGCCGGAACCCCGCCGCTCGGCGCGGTCGCCGGCCTGCGTCTCGCAGAGGCCTTCTGGGACGAGTTCCGAGACGCCCACACCACCACCGATGCCGCCGCCTGACCCGAGGGACATGCCGATGCGCCGCCGCGACCGCACAGAGCTGATCTACCTGCTCGGCATCGTCGAGCCAGTGATCGTCTACCTCATCGTGTTCCTGCTGCACCACTGACCGCTTCCGACACCCCGGAGCCAACGTCGTGACCGACAACCCGAAGCTGATCCCGGACGCAGCACTGTGGACGCCGCTCACCAAGGCGCCCGCAGCGCTTCCGCCTGCCCAGCCCGTGCCGGCCCCGACACCTCAGCCTGCCGCGCCCACCCCGGAGGAGATCCAGGCGCAGCGGAACGCGGAAGCCGCCGCGAAGCACCGGGCGACCGCCGCCGGGATCCAGAGGCGCAGCCGTAACTGGACGGTCCTGTTCATCGTCATCTCCGCCGTCATCACGATCTTCGGGTCGGGAAACGCGCACTCCGTCCTCCACCGCCACGAAACCCCCGACCCCTGGGGCTGGTTCCTCTACCCGGCCCTGGAAGCCGGGCTGATCGTGGAGATCCAGATCGGCGCTGTCCTCGCCGAGTACGAGGAGTCCGTCGTGTTCTGGGGCGCCGCGCTCCGCGCGATGACCGCCCTCGCCGCGATCACGCTCTGTGTCTACGGGCCGGCCGAAGTCCACGACCCCGGGGGCGCGATCCTCCACGCCATCGGGCCCACCATCCAGTTCTTCTGCGCCGAGTTCCTTGCCGCTGCGCGCCGCCGGTTCAAGCGCGCGGTGGAGAAGGTCATGGCGCTCGCGGAGGGCCGGGAGAACGCCGCCAAGGGCATCGAGAGCCCCCGGACGGCGGTCGCGAAGAAGCGGACGAAGAAGCAGCCGTCCGTGCCCCGTCCGCCAGCGGACGGCCGGACGAAGCCCACCATGGCCCCGCCCGTGCCGGGCCTCACCGGCCCAGACGACCACGACCTCCTCGTCCGCGCCCGCGCTGCCGCAGACGAACTGGAACGGACGAAAGAACGCCTCAACCGCGACAACCTCGTCCGCGCCATCCGTGCTGGTGGCGGCACGATCCAGAACAAGGACGCTGGACGGATCCTCGACCAGATCCGCGCTGAACGCGGCGCGCCCGCACTCACGCCCGTCCGCGAGAAGGGAGCCTGAGATGGCACTCGTCCGTCCGTCCGTCAACGCGGACGACAACGTCAACGACCACGGCCAGTCCGTTCCCGACGGCACCGGTTCTGAGGGCGTCGTGCTCGCCGAGTTCGTCGACGCGGACGAGCCGGGCGAGGACATCGCTCCGGGCGTGATCGAGTTCGTGCCGTACCGCGAGGCGCGGGTCACGCGGGCCGGGTCGGCGGCAATGGTCGCCGCGGTGGCGACCGCGCGCGGGGCCGGCCTGACCGCGCGTCTGGCCGGACGGATCGTCCGCTATTTCAGTCACGGGACGCGTTCGACGGCGTACCTGGGCTACCGGTACGTTCGCGCGCACGATCACATCGAGGCGCTGGGTGGGATGAACGGCCCGTCGTGGCGGAAGGTCCACGACACCAGGGCGCGGCGGTGGCGGGTGCTCGGATGGACGTTCGGGAGCCTCACCGCCGCCGACCTGTTCTCGTGGGCTGCGATCACCGGCTGGGCCCACGTCCCCGCCCTGTCCCCCGAGGCATGGGCCGCAGCCCCGGGCGCGGAGGCGATCCTCGCCGGCGCGGTGCTGACGCTGTACGGCCGGTACCGGCTGCACGCGTCGGTGGCCCCCGAGGAGATCGTCGCGCCGGAGGACACCGACGACGGGCAGGAGCCGTTCCCGCTCGCCTGGTGCCGCGACGGCGGCCAGGTCGAGGAATGCGTCGCCCGCGCCTACGCGGCCGAAGGCATCAACACCCGACAGATCCGCACGCTCGGACACCGTCCCTGGGGCTGGGAAGTCGACGTCGTCACCAAAGGCGCCGGCTCTGGCAAGGTGATGGCGGCCAGCGACCAGCTGGACGCGCACTTCGCCATCAAGCATGGCGGCACGATGCCCGAGGCCGACCTGAGCAACGCCGCGCACCACACCCTGCGGCTGGTCACGGACAACCCGTTCGAGAACATGCCGCTGCCCCAGCCCGCGCAGCCGAACAGCCTGGACATCTCCGACGCGCACCACTTCGGGCAGTCCATGGACGGCAAGCCCCTGGAAATCGTCCTGGAGGGCACCCGCGTCCTCGTCATCGGCTCGTCCGGGTCGGCGAAGTCCACCGGAGTGCTGCGGGACCTCGCCGAGGTCATCACGGCCTGCCACAACGCGATCGCCCTGGACCTGGACCCGGTCAAGGACGGCTTGAGGGAGTTCGAGGGCGTGATGGCGGCGCCGCCGATCCGCGGCAACCAGGCGTGCGAGGAGTGGCTGGAGTACCTGGTGCGGATGGCCGAGGGCCGTAACCGGGTCCGCAACCGCCTGAAGATGGGCGACACGTGGGTGGCGACCCGCGAACACCCGGCGATCTTCCCGATCGTGGACGAGTTCATCTTCCTGTCCAAGCCCGCGAAGCAGCTGTTCATCGACCTGCTGCGGATCGGCAAGCAGTCCGGGATCTACCCAGTCGCGGCCGGGCAGGACGCCACGTCGGAGGCGATGGGCGACGCGATCGCGGACACGTTCACGCTGCGCATCATGCTCGCCGCCCGTCACGCGGACATCCCGATCGTGTTCGGCAAGGGCGCCATCGATCAGGGCTTCCGCCCCGACCGGCTGGTGCCGGCGCAGAACGCACAGGTCCGCAACGACGCCGGCCAGTCCTTCATCAAGGGTGCGGGCATGACGCGCCCGGTGTTGTGGGGTTGGAACGAGCACTCCAATGCCGGGATCCGGCGGGCTGTCGAAGAGCGCGTCAAGGCGGGCCGGCCGTGGTTCGACGACGACTCCCTCGCGGAGGCGGACCTGCTGCACGAGCTGTCGCGGTTCCGCCCGGGCCGGCCGGTGGACGCGGCGGTGTCGGTGGCGGATCGCCTGGACGCGCTGGGGACCGTGCAGGCCGGGAAGGTTGCCGGGCTGCTGCGCCTGTTCGATGAGCGCCGGGCGGATTTCGTGCCGACGGCGGAGGTCGTGGCGGCGGGGATTGTCGCGGACGGCGGTGAGCTGCAGCGGCTGCTGGCGGGGTTGGTGCCGGGGGCGACGTCGTCGAAGCCGACGATCGGCGGGGTGCAGGTGCGTGGGTGGGAGCGGGGGGTGGTGGAGCGCGCGGCGAGTGCCCTGATTGCCCCGTCTTGACCCCGCCTGGGGCCCGTCTGGTGATCGTCTGCGCCCCCGGCTATCACTGGCCGGGGCGCGCAGGTCAGACGGGCCGAAGACGGGGGTGAGACGCCCCGAAGACGATCGGCAAGACGACACGAAACGGACAAGGAGACGATCGTGGCCGCGAAGACCGCGAAGCGCCCGCCCGCCCGGCGCAAGCCGCCTGCACGCCGCACTTCCACCGTCCGCCGGCCCTCGGCCCGGCGGTCGTGGGACGGTGCGCTGGGTGCGTGGCTCGGGCGGTGGATCGCTCGCATGGCCCGGCGTCGCGCCGAGCGTGTCCGCACCCGCAAGGACGCGGCGATCCTTCGCGCGACCCACCAGGGGTGCCCCAAGTGCCACGGCACGGGCACCGTGTTCACCAAGGCCAAGGACGGCACTTTCTCCGGCTCCCGGCCGTGCCCGGCCAAGCCCACCACCATGACGGTGAACCGGGCCCGGATTCACGCGCAGGCCAGGTTCGGTGTCGACAAGGACTCCGGGTTGATCGGGTGGCGTTGCCCGTGCGGCGCGAAGGAGAAGCCGCGCTACCGCGACGCGAAGACCGCGACCAGCGCCCTGCGCGCCCACGAACGCAAGCGGCACGCCGGCGTGTCCGTGGGTGGCGCGTGGTTCGCGCAGCTGCCGGAAGGCACGGACCTCACGAAGATCACCGCCCCGGCCGCCAAGCCCAGGACGAAGCCCGGGAGGAGCTGATGCAGCCCACCCTGGTGTGCCGCAACGGGTGCGAAGACGGCTTTGTCAGCATCACCAACGACTTCACCCAGCTCAAGGGACGCAAGAACGAGGGAATGATGGAGATGGAGACATGGGGAGACTGCGCAAGGTGCGGGAGGACCGCCTACAGCTCTCTGATCGGGCCGATCGACTCGTTCACCCTGGAGACCAAGGCGGGCGGGCGATGAGCGGCCGGGACGAGGTCTTCGACATCACCGCCTACCCCGACTTCACGCCCGCGGCCCGCGGGGGCGAGATCGTGCCGTACCGGCTGGCGCCCGCGCCGATCGCAGTGCCGGATCGGCCGTTGACGGTGGTTCACGACGAGCAGGGCCGTGCTTCGTATGCCGTGGTCCTCGCGGCTCAGCCTCAGGCGGTGGATCCGTGGCCGCAGCGGATGCTCGGCTTCGGTGTCGCCGCGTTCGGGACCGGGGTGGGTGTGGGCGTGGCCGAGCTGGGCTCGTACTGGATGTTCAAGGGCATGTCGTTGGCGGGGCACGCGCTGGTTGCGATCGCCGCGATGGTGGTGTGCGCGGCTGGGGCGTTGTATGTCGCGAAGCTGGATTCCGAGGTGCGCGTGGACGTCCGGCAGGGCGACGGCGCGAACCTCCACATCGGCAGGTAGCGGGCGAGGTAACTGGCTTGTGGTCACGGTTTCACAACTCGATCACCATATGTGGCCGTCGCAGACGAGGATTGCGGCGGCCACTTCGTACACGGGGGGAAGACATGGCGCGTCGTCGTAGGAAGACCACGGGCCCGCAGTTCATCGGCGGGTTGATGTTCGTCCTTGCGATCATCATCGGGGTGCTGCAGGAGGCGGCCCGTCACATCGGCCTGACGATATGGATCGTGCTGCTGGCCGGCGGTCTCGGTATGGCGCGGCTGGTCGCGAAGGACCGGAAGGCGCGGGAGCGACAGGCGGCGTGGCGGGTGCGTGCGCAGCAGGTGTCGGCCTATCGGCACATGACCCCTACGGAGTTCGAGCGGGCGCTCGCTGAGCTGTGCCGGCGGGACGGCTGCACCGGCGTTCGGGTCGTGGGCGGTGCCGGGGACTTGGGCGCGGACGTCATCGCCACCACCCCCGACGGGCGGCGCATCGTCATCCAGGCGAAGCGGTACGCAGCGACCAACCGCGTCGGCAGCCCGGACGTGCAGAAGGTCGGCGGGACCTATGCGGTCGTCCATCGCGCCGACCTCGCCGCCGTCGTCACCACCTCCGGCTACACCCCGGCGGCCCGCTCCTACGCCGCCCAGGCCGGGATCCGCCTGTACGGCGAACGCGAGTTGGCGGAGTGGGCCCGAGGCGGCCGGCCACCGTGGCAGTGACCGGTTCACCGGGATCGGCTGCGCTCTGCTCGCGGTGTGCCGCACACTGAGGGTGGAGTCAGGATCCTCCGCTGTGGCCCCGCTGCCGACCCCCCGACGGCAGCGGGGCCACCGCCATGTCCGGGTCCTGGTGACGTCGCGCAGGAGCGACGGGCATCATGGCGGCATGCCGAAGGTCCGCGTGCCCGAGATCACCGCCCGCGAGCGGTGGGACGCCGTGGAGTTGTTCCGGTACGACTGGAACATGATGTCGCTGGTCGACACCGTCAACGGCTACCCGTACCGGCCGATCAGCCACGCCGAGGCCGAGACGCTGTGGGAGCAACTCGGGCCGCACACCGGGGACAGCAACCCTGCGTAGTCTCCGGCTGTCACACTGGCGGCGACACCCCTCGCTGCACCCACGGGAGGCCTGTTGTACTCCGACGACGACCAGAGCCCAGAGCTTCGCTGCGCCCACTGCCCCCGCCTGTTGCACCACGACGAACTCGACCGCGTCGTGTGCCGGGTCTGCGAAGACCGCGCCCGCGAGCAGCTCGACCAACTCCTCAAGTGGCATGCCCAACTCCCCGCGAAGCTCCTCCCCGGCGCCGGCCGCGGCGACCAGACCGGGCGCGTCACGGGAGCAACCCGCTCCGCACCGCTGCCGGTCGTGCTGGGGCCGCTGAACCTGATCGGGCCCGGGGGCATGGTGGCGCAGTTGCAGACGGTGGAGGACGACTGGCGGCGGGCGCTGGGGTGGACGGTGCAGCCGTGGCGGGGCAGTGCCGCGCAGACGTTGCCGCACGTGCACCGTTTCCTGCTGAACACGCTCGGGTGGGCGTGCTCCGGCTACGCGGACGTCGCTGATGATCTGGCGGCGGTGCGGCGGCTGCACCTCCAGGTCGACACGGTCATCAACGGCGCGAAGGACCCCCAGGTCCCCATCGGCACCTGCCCGGTGATGTCGCAGGCGGGGGTGGCGTGTGGGGAGCGTTTGCGGGTGTCGCCGTTCGCACTGCGGATCCAGTGCCCGGGGTGTGGGACACGGTGGGATCGGGATCAGTGGCTGGCGCTGGGGGCGGCAATGCGGGGTCTTTCCTCGCCTGTCACAGCGGTCGCTTGAGGCTGTTTCAGGCACGGGCTTGACAAACGACGTGCACCGAAGCCAACCTGTGATCAACTGGACGTAGAGTCGAGAAGGGCCGCCCCGCCGGGGTGGCCCTTCTCGCGTTGTAGGGGGGTGCTCGTGGACCCCGTGCTCGTGACCGCCGCTGAGGCCGCGCTGTGGACCGGCAGGCCGGTGGGGACGATCTGGCGGTGGGCCTCGGAGGGCCGCGTCCACCGGTTCGGCGAGGGCAAACGTGCCCGCTATGACCTGCGTGAGATGCCCCCGGCGACCGACGCCGGCCCGGGTGCGGCTCCCCCGCTGCCCGAGGGCGTTCGAGCAGCCTGACCCTCCCCGTGTTCTCCCCGCCTGCGCTTGGCAGCGCCTTGGGCGGGGATTGCTGTCCCGTGCTGGCCCTGAGGGTGGCCTGTGGCGAGCGGGACGGCCAGCTCGCGGCCCGGCCTTCCCCCGTTGGTGCCGGGCCGCGAGCCCATCAACTACCCGGTTCCTGTGGCTGTTGCATCGCTGGAGCTGGACTGCCCGGACTGCGGGGAACCGATCCGGCTCCCCCTCAACCCTGCTGGCGGCGGGGCGCCTTCGGGCCGGGGACTCCTGAGCGAGCATCTCGGGTGGTCTCGGGACGAGCCGCTCCCCGACTGGGCCGCGCTCATCCTGGCCGAGACCGAGTGAGCGGCTACGACCAGCCGACGCCCGACAGCGTCGGCCGGGCGCTGTCCGCCCCGTTCCTCACCCCGGTCGACTTCACGCCGATCCCCGGCACGTGCTCCCGCTGCGGCGGCCCCGCATGGCTGGGTGAGCGCCGCTGGTGGCACGACGACGAACCCTGCCGCGCCCGCTACGGGCAGACCGCCGAGTTCCTGCCCGACTAGACGTGCGCGGCCCCCGGGAGTGGGAGCTGACCGGGGCCGCGCACACCCCACCCTCCCGGGAGCCCCGCCGTGCCTGAGCGTCACCGACTCAAGCTGACCACCCGCAACGGCGACCCTCGGCAGACCGCCATCGAGGTCGACGGCGAACCCGTCCTGAACTGCCAGCGGGTCGAGCTGGTCCTCGACGCCAACGGCGAATCCCAGGTCCGGCTGACGTTCCCCGGCGCCCTGGTCGACGTGGACGCTGACGTCGCCGCGTTCGTCCAGGCCCACGTCCCCACCGGCGACGACGAGGCGGTGGTCCGGGTCGAGCACCACCACCACCCCAGCGTCGAGCCGGCCGCGATCGCCCGATCCCTGGCCCGGATGCTCCACCTCAGCCGCACCCAGTAGGAGGCCGGTCGTGCACGCTCTCGAACTCGTCTGCGCCGTCGCCGCATTCGTGCTGTGGCTGATCGCCGCGGTGCCGCCGGCCCGGGCCTACGCCGGTGTGCTGGTGCCGCTCGGGCTCGCCGCCGCGATCCTCCCGACCGTCGTTCAGCTCGCGCAGCACTAACCGCTCTTCACCCTCACCCCGCTATGGAGGCACCCGTGTCCATCTTCACGAAGTTCCACGACGCCGTCGCGAAGTTCCTCGGCGTCGGCGCGGAGGACGTGCAGCAGTTCGTGCAGCAGGCCCTCAACGACCTCACCGAGCGCGTCGCGCCGCTCCTCGACAAGGTCCGCGCCGACGTCGCCGCCGACGGCAAGCAGCTCTTCGCGCAGGCCGAGGACGACGCCAAGGCACTCATCGAGACCGCCGTCGCCGACATCAAGACCGAGATCGCCGACCTGAAGGCCGCGATCGCCGCCCTCCAGCAGGCCGCCGCGCCGGCCCCCGCCAAGACGGCGCGGCACGGGCACGTCGCCGTGCACCCGGAGGAGGGCCACGTCACCATCCACGGCCCCGCCGCGACGCCGTCGGCGCACCCCACCGCCTGACCCGAACCGCCCCTGTCTGGAGTCGACATGGCCGTCACCGCGCACCTCTTCCCGTCATGGACGGCGGCCTGCCTCAAGAAGCAGGCCAACGTCACCACCGACACCCTCCAGGTGCTGCTGGTCGGTGCCGGCACCTACACATGGAACGGCACTTCCGAGGCGGCGGTGACCGTCAGCGACTTCCTTGCCGGGTCCGGCGGCGGCGCCCTCACCGAGGTATCCACCACCAGCACCGGCTACAGCCGGAAGACCCTCGCCACCGTCGGTGTCTCCAGCACGGTCTCGGGCAGCGTCGGCTACACCAGCATCACCGTGTCGACGAACCCGGCGTGGACGTCGGCGAGCTTCACCGCGTCCTACGCGCTCTTCTTCGACAACACCATCGGCGGCACCGACACCACCAACCAGGTCATCGCCTACTGGGACTTCGGCGGCGCCTCCACCGTGACGGCTGCCACGTTCACGCTGCAGCTCCCGACCACGAACTCGGTGGCGCAGACCCTGGTGCAGTACTCCGCGAGCTGACCCACCGGGGCGAGGGCTGAGCTGTGGCGATCCCCGGCAACCTCCTGTCCGTCAACGCGGAGTCGGTCGAGACCAGCATCGCGGACTGGGGCCCGGGCACCCACACCACGATCGCGCAGTCCACCACCGTCGCCCTCGACGGCACCCACAGCCTGCAACTCACCGCGACCGGCGCGAGCGCCTCAGCGATCTACGAGTCGCCGATGGTGTCCGTCACCGCCGGCGTCAGCTACACGTTCTCGTACTGGATCTACACCACCAGCTCGGGCCAGACCGCGAACGCTGAGATCGACTGGTACAACGGCAGCACGTACGTCAACTACAGCACGCTCTCAACGTCGGTCGCGTTGACGGCGAACACGTGGACGCACATCGTCCTCACCGCCCCGGCCGCCACTGGCAGCAACAAAGCCGTCCCGATCATCCTGTTCCCCACCGCCGCGTCCGGGCCGGTCGCGTACTGCGACGAGATGTACTTCGGGCCGCCCGGCACCACCATCACCGGCGCGAGCGCGGGGGGCAGCGGCCAGGCCCCGGCCGGGACGGTAAGCGTCGCGTCGCCCGTCACCATCGCGGGCTCGTCCGCGACCGGTGCCGGGATCGGGGGCGCCGGCACCGTGAGCGCGGGCGCCACCGTCAGCGGCGCGCCGGGCACTGCTCCGGGCATCGCGGCGGCGGGTTCGGTGTCGTCCGGCGCGACCGTGGCCGGGCCGTCTGCTGCTGGCGCGGGCGCGGCGTCGGCTGGGACGCTCGGGGTCGCGGTCTCCGGCACGTCAGCGGCCGGTGGAGGCGCGGCCCCGGCGGGCTCCGCATCGATCACACTCCCCGGCAGCACGGCCGCCCCTGGCGGCCACGCCACCGCGGGCACCGTGCAGGCGGGCGCCACCGAGGCCGGGCCGAGCGCCCCTGGCGCCGGCGCCGCTGGCCCTGGCGCGGTCAGCGCTGGCGGCACGGTCATCGGCCCCGCAGCCGCAAGCGGCGGCGCGGCCGTGGCGGGTGGCGTGGAGGCCGACACCGGCGTCCCCGGCGCAACCGCGACCGGGACAGGTTCGGCGGGCGCGGGCGCGGTCGGCGTGAGCGCGGTCGTGGCCGGGCCTTCGGCCACGGGCACAGGGCAGGCTCCCGGCGGCGCTCTGGGCGTTGGCGCCACCGTTCCCGGCCCGACAGCTTCTGGGGCGGGCGGTGTCCCGGCTGGGGCCGTGAGCGTCCCGGTCGCCGTCGGCGGCGCGGCAGCGACTAGCGCGGGCGCGGCGCCCGCGGGCGGCTCGGGTGCGGGCACCACCATCATGGGCGGTGCAGCGTCCGGCACAGGCGCTGCCCCGGCGGGCGGCGGCAGCATCACGCTGACCGGAACGGCAGCGGGCAGCACGGGTCAGGCCAGCACCGGCGGCGTGGAGGAGCAGGAGCCCGGCACGGCCGCGGCTGGAGCGGGGCAGGCGTCTTCGGGCGGTGTCCAGGCGGGCAGCACCATCGCCGGGCCGGCTGCGGTTGGCTCGGGTGCGGCGCCTCCCGGTGGGGTCTCCGCCGGGGCCAGTGTCGTCGGGCCTTCGGCTGCGGGCTCCGGGACGGCCGCTGAGGGTGCCGTGCAGGCGGGCGCGAGTATCTCCGGGCCCGCGGCTGGCGGCGCGGGCGACGCGGCTGCGGTTGGGCTCGCCTTCGACCTGCCGGGCGCCGCGGCATCAGGCCCCGGTGCGGCGGGCGCTGGCGCGGTTCAGGCGGGCGTGACCCTCGCGGGCCCGGCGGCCTCCGGTTCCTCCGCTGCTCCCACGGGTGTGGTGATCGCGGGCCGGAACGCGACGGTCACCGGCACCAGTTCCACGAGCGGCGGCACGGCGGCCGACGGCGCGGTCACCGTGTTCGTGCCGCCGCGGCCCGAGTTCGAAGCCTCGGAGGGCGCGCCCGGCTGGACGGCGCGCGAGGTTCCGGGCGGCTGGTCGGCGGCGGAAGGCGCGCCCGAGTGGCGGGCCCAGGCCGTGGCCGGCGCCTGGCAGGTGGGCGAGGGTGCTTCGGGTTGGGTGGCGAGGGAGGTGGCGGCGTGATCATTCAGGATGGGTTGTCCCGCCAGTACGTCCGCGTCCTCGTCACCGCGACCACCGCCGGAGCCCCCTACAACCCCACCGGCGACGCGGTGGAGTTCGCATTCACGATCCCCGGCGGCGTCCCCTCGGATGGGGACTGGCAGCCCGGGTCGTGGGACAGCACCGAACCGCTCCCCGACGGCAGCTATGTGGCACAGTGCCTCGTCGGCCCCGGCGGCACCACCACCCTCCCCGCCGGCGTCTACACGATCCGCGTCCGGGTCACCGACAACCCCGAGACGCCGGTCCTCACCGCAGGCCAACTCAAGATCCAATAAGGGGGTGTGGTCATGCCCGCTTCCGCAGCCAAGAAGGCTCAAGTCGCCGTCCGCCGCACCAAGCTCGTCCAGGCACGCCTCGCCGGTGCCCGCTTCGACGACATCTACGAAGAGCTCGGCTACGCCTCCCGTGGCGCCGCCACCAAGGACTTCCAGCGGGCGATGCAGCAGTACGTCGCTGAGGAGCGCATGTCGCTGGAGGAGTACCGGCGCGCTGAGCTGCTGCGCCTGGACGACCTCACCGCCCACGCCGTGCGGGTGCTGCACCGGGTGCACTACCACGTGTCCGCCTCCGGCCGGGTGGCTGAGGACCCCACCACCGGGGAGCCGCTGATCGACGCCGGGCCGACGCTGGGCGCGATCGACCGGCTGACCCGCATCAGCGACCGCCGCGCCAAGCTCCTCGGCCTGGACGCGCCGCAGAAGATCGAGCTGCAGACCATCGACGCGATCGACGCGCAGATCCGCGAGCTCACCGGCCAACTCGAAGCCCTCCAGTCCGAGGAGGCTGCGGAGCCCGGGATCGTGTAGCGGTGGCCGTCGACTCTGTTGCTCCCCTGATCGAGGCCAAACTCGAAGCCCTCCGGCAGCTCCGTCGGCTCACCGAGGAAGTCCAGCACCTCAAGCAGCGGCGCGCCCCCAGCATCGCCCGCTGGGACACCCCGGCGGCGCTCGCCCGCCATCTCGACCCGACGACCGTGCAGACCACCGCCCTGGACCTGCTGGACGCGAACCTCGCCGAGATCGCGGACGGTTCGTGTCAGCGCCTCGCCTGGTCGATGCCTCCGCAGGAGGGCAAGTCGGTCAGGACGAGCCGGGTGTTTCCGCTGTGGCTTCTCACCCGTGACCCCGACCTGCGGATCGCGATCGTGTCCTACGAGGCCGGCGTCGCCCGGCGTTGGGGCCGGTCGATCCGCAACGACATCGCCGAACACCCCGAACTCGGTCTCACTGTCCGCGCGGACACCTCCGCCGCCCACGAGTGGCAACTCGACGGACACCGCGGCGGCGTCTACTCCGTCGGCATCGGCGGCGCGCTCACCGGCAGGCCCGTGGACGTCCTCATCGTCGACGACCCCTTGAAGGGCCGCGCGGAGGCGGATTCGCAGGTGTACCGGGATCGTTGCTGGGACTGGTACACCGACGTCGCCCGCACCCGGTTGTCGCCGGGTGCGCCGCAGGTGGTGATCCAGACCCGTTGGCACGAGGACGATCTGACCGGGCGCCTCCTCACCGGTCCGTCGGCTTCGGAGTGGCGGTACGTCAACGTGCCGGCGCAGGCCGAGTCTGATGATGACCCGTTGGGTCGGTCGCCGGGTGAGTTCCTGGTGTCCGCGCGTGGCCGCACGACAGCGGATTGGGAAGCCACGAAACGCGACGTTGGGTCGCGGACGTGGACGGCGCTGTATCAGGGCCGCCCGGCCCCGGCGGAGGGCGGTCTGTTCAAGCGTTCGCACTGGCGGTGGTATTCGACTCCGCTGGCGGAGCGGCGTGATGACGGGTCGATGTGGGTGGTGTCGGCGGACGAGGTCGTCATGTCGTGGGACCTCGCGTTCAAGGACACCAAGGGCTCGGACTTTGTGGTGGGGCAGGTGTGGGCGCGGCGCGGCGCCGACGTGTACCTGTTGGATCAGGTTCGGGATCGGCTGGACTTCCCCGCGACCTGCCGCGCCCTGATGGCGTTGGCGCAGCGGTGGCCGCAGGCCCACGCGAAGCTCGTGGAGGACAAGGCCAACGGCCCCGCCGTCATCGCCCAGCTGCGCAGCACCGTGCCGGGCCTGGTGCCGATCACGCCGAAGGACTCCAAGTACGCCCGCGCCTCAGCGGTCGCCCCGTTCGTCGAGGCAGGCAACGTCCACATCCCCGACCCCGCCCTCGCGCCGTGGGTGGACGAGTACGTGACCGAACACCAGGCGTTCCCCAACGGGGCGCACGACGACCAGGTCGACGCCACCACCCAGGCCCTGCACCGCATGCTCGGCGGCCAGGGGTCGGCTGAGTCGGCGATGGAGTGGCTGCGCGGATTCACCGCCGCATAAACCAACGAGGGGGTGCTGTGGTGCGCTGGTCCCTGCCCCGCATGTTCCGCCGCGTCGACCCCGACACCACCAAGGCCGCCACCCCCGAGGGCGGCACCGCGTTCAGCGCGAGCCAGGTCGCGGCGCTCCTCGGGTCCGTCGCCGTCGCACCCCAGGTCACCGGAGTCATCAACCCGCTGCCCCGCACCGACCCCCAGGTCGCGTTCGGGCCCGGCGTGCCGCTCATCCCCGCGCCCATCGCCCCCGTCCGCCCGGACTCGGGCCGGCCGGAGCCGCGCCTGACCGAGTACCCGGTCAGCTCCAACCTCCCGGGCGTCACCGACCGGTTGGTGCCGTGGAAGGTGCTGCGGGACGCGGCGTCCGCCGGGGGTCTGCCGCGGCGGTGTATCGAGATCCGCAAGGCCGAAGTCGCGACCCTCGACTGGACCGTGACGATCTCCCCCGGTGCCGTTGAGGCGGCGCAGGCCGCCGCCCCGGACGCGTCCCGGTCGGAGGTGGAGGCGGCGCTGCGGGACCGGTTGGGGCCGCAGATCGCCCGCTGTGAGGCGTTCTGGCAGCAGCCGAACCCCCGCGAAGGCGAGTCGTTCGCTGAGTGGACGTCCAAGCTCCTCGAAGAGCACCTCGTCCTCGACGCGGTTGCGATCTACCCCCGGTACACCTACGGCGGGGACCTGTTCTCCCTGGAGATCCTCGACGGCTCGACCATCAAGCCGCTGCGGGACAGCACCGGTGGACGGCCGCAGCCGCCGCAGCCCGCCTACCAGCAGATCCTGTGGGGCTTTCCCCGAGGCGAGTTCGTTGCCGACACCGACGCGGACGGCTCGATCATCAACGGGTACCGTTCCGACAGGCTGATCTACAAGCGGCGGAACGTCCGCGCGGAAACCCAGTACGGCTACTCCGCGGTGGAACAGGCCCTCGAAGACATCGACGTGTGGCTGCGCCGCCGCAAGTGGATCCGGGACGAGTACACCGAAGGCACCGTCCCGACGGGGTTGCTGCGGAACACCGGCGAGGCGGGGTGGACGCCGCAGCAGACGCAGGAGTACGAGCGGATCCTGAACGACGCCTACGCCGGGCAGTCGGCGGCGCGTCACCGGCTGCGGGTGCTGCCGCCGGGGTTCGATCTGCAGCAGATGTCGGAGTTCGGGGAGAAGTACCGCCCGGACTACGACCTGTTCCTGATCAAGCAGATCGCGTCGCACTTCGACGTGACCATCGCCGAGCTCGGGTTCACCGAGCCGGGCGGCCTGGGTGCGTCGGGGTGGCATGAGGGCCAGGCCGACGTGCAGCAGCGCAAGGGCACGCTGCCGACGGTGCGGTGGCTGCAGCAGCTCATCACTGCGATCTCTCGCCAGCACCTCGGCATGCCGCCGGAGCTGGAGTTCCGGTTCCTCGGTCTGGAGGACGAGGACGAGGCCGCCGCCGACGCGGTCGCCGCGGCGAGGGTCGCTACCGGGCGGATGACCTTGAACCAGGACCGGGACCGCATGGGCATGCCCCGGTATGCGTTCCCCGAGGCCGACATGCCGATCTACTTCGGTCAGCGCGGCCTGGTGTTCCTGGACGGGGCGTCGAAGCTGGCGCCGGCCGGGACGATGGTGGTGCCGCCGCAGGCCCCTGCGGCCGGTCAGCCGCCCGGCGAGCAGCCGGCCGCCGACGGCGCGGACCAATCGCGCAACGACACGGATGAGTCGGCGCAGGCGGTGAAGGCGGAGCTCGCGGCGTATCACCGGTGGGCGCGGAAGAACCCGAACCCGCGGCGGCCGTTCGAGTTCGTGCACGTCACCAAGGCGGATGCGCCGGACCTCGCGGACGCGCCGGTGGTGTTCGCCGGCGGTGAGGTGGTGGGTGCGGGCCCAAAAGCCCCGGGCCCGGCCTTCTGGGCGGGCTGGGAGCGTGACGAGGACACCGCCGAGGTGTGGGCGCGGCGTCTTGCCCGGGCGCTCGCCGAGACGGTGGAGTGCGACGAGTTGGCTCGCAGGTGGCTGGCCCGGGAGTTGGTGAAAGCCGACGAACCCCGGGCCCCGGCGCCGCCGCAGCAGGACGACGATGAGGCGCAGGAGTGGGCGGTGGCGTTCGCCGCCGCGTTCCTCACCGCCGCCGGCCTGCCTCTCGCCGCGGCGATCGGCCCGGTCCTCGCCGGGGTGTGGGCGGAGGGGTACGTGATCGGCGCGGTCAGCGCCCGCGCCCACACGGCCGGCCAGCCCGGGCGGTTCGCGTGGCGGCCCGGCGACACCCAAGGGGCGCTCGGCGCCTTGACCGAGGCGGACCGGGAGGCGCTGCAGCGCGTCACCGACGCCTCCGCGTCGCTGGTCGACGACCTCGCCCGAGGTCGCGAGACCGTCCTCGCTCGGGTGCTGGCCGCCGCCCGCACCGGCAAGGTCACCGCCGCGCAGCTCGCACGGTCGCTGCGGCAGGCCCTCACCGATGGGTCGTGGGCGCGGATGACGTGCCTGACGGAGCTGGTGCGGCTCGCTACGGAAGCCACCCGGCAGGCCTACACCAGCACGGGTGTGACCGTGTGGCGGTGGGTGACCGAGCCCGGCGCCTGCCCCGCCTGCCTCGGCAACGAGACGGCTGGGGCGTTGACGGTCGGCGCCGCGTTCCCCGACGGCTCGGTCGGCCCGCCCGCGCACCCGCGCTGCCGCTGCCACATGACGCCCGCGTAGCAAAACGCGACGTCAAGTGCCATGACAGCCGGTACAATTGGGGCAGAAACAAGGTGCCCCGCCAGTGCAGGAACACTGGCGGGGCGCGCCGAATCCGACGTGAGCGGAAACGACATGCCCAAGGCTACATGCAGCATCGACGGCTGCACCTCTCCCGCGCTGGCCCGTGGCTGGTGCACCAAGCACTACACGCGCTGGCGCACCCACGGCGACCCCGAGTACACCAAGCCGCTCCCCGAGCTCACCCCTTGCAGCGTCGCCGACTGCGGCAAGGCAGCGGTGACCCGCGGCTGGTGCCAGACGCACTACCGCCGGTGGCGGGTCAGCGGCGATCCGACGAAGGGCGGCCGAGTCCTCATCAACGAGGGACCGTGTTCCGTCGAAGACTGCGAGGCGCCCGCCACCAAGACGGGCATGTGCGATCGGCACTACCGCATCGAACAGCGCAAGAGCTGGGGCCCGTGCTCGGTGGACGGCTGCGAGACCAGGAAGCACGCCAAGGGCCTGTGCCTGCGCCACTACCACCGGCTGCGCACTTGGGGGACCACTGACGACCCGGCGCCGGAGCCGCTGCTGTCCTGCGCGGTCGAGGGGTGCGAGAACCCGGTGAAGTCCCGCGGGTGGTGCGGGATGCACGTCCGCCGCTGGTACAAGTGGGGCAGCACTGACCCTCGCACGCCGGAGCGTGCGACGCACCGGACGTGCAAGGGCTGCCAGCAGACCCTCCCGCGCACGGCGTTCTACAACACGACGGGCTACTGCCAGGACTGCTACCCGGACTACCGGCAGGAGGCCAACGCGAGGCGTCTGAGCCGGGCCCAGTGGGTGGAGCAGACGGTGGCGGACCTGCGGGAGCAGCAGGGCGGCCGGTGTGCCATCTGCGGGGCTCCCGAAGAGGAGGCGCCGAAGAAGCGTCTCCATGTCGACCACTGCCACACTTCGAACCGGATTCGCGGGCTGCTGTGCAGTCGGTGCAACGTCGGGCTGGGGCAGTTCAAAGACGATCCGGGCCGGCTGTTGGCCGCGATCGAGTACTTGAAGCGAGCCGCGGCGTAGCCGCTGCCGTCAACGAAGGGCCGTCCGCTGGGCGGCCCTTCTGCATGCCTGGAAGGGGTTTCGTGATGACCGCTCCCGCCCGGCTGGATGTGTTCGCTCCGATCACCAAGCGGGAGCGTGACCCGAAGACCGGACACCTCTACGTCTACGGCAAGATCACCGGCCCGGATGTGGACCGTGATCAGCAGGCCATGGACCCTACGTGGTTGAAAACCTCGGTCCCAGAATGGTTTACAAGGGGCAACATTCGTGAGGGCCACGACCACCGTCGCGCGGTGGGGAAGGCCGTCGAGCTGGAGGAGAAGTCCGACGGCTGGTACATCGGCGCGAAGATTGTCGACCGAGAGGCCGTGGAGAAGGTCGAGGAAGGCATCCTCACCGGGTTCTCCATCGGCATCAAGGGCCCCCGCCTGGACTACACCAAGGCCGACGCGCCGCGCGGCCTGATCACCGACGGCCGGATCTGCGAGACCAGCCTGGTCGATGTGCCGTGCCTGAGCACCGCCACGATCCAGGATCACTGGGAGATCCCGCTCGCCAAGGCCGACAGTGCCGGCGACCTCCAGCCAGTCGAGTCCCCGGCGCTGGTCCGTGTCGACGGCGACATGAGCAAGGCCGACGGTTCTGACACCTACGGTCTCCCCTCCGAGCTGTACGACCGCCTCGCCGCTCCGGTGAAGGACGCGCTCGCGGCCCTCGCCGCAGGCGGCGCCCAGGTCGAAGCCGAGGTCGCGAAGGCCGATGACGCCGACGGCCCGCTGCCGGTGCTGGTGAACGTCACCGTCGCCCCCCACGTGGACAAGGCGGACCTGTCCGCCGAGGGCCGGCGGAAGGCCGCAGCGTCGGGGGCTGCGATGCCGGACGGCTCGTACCCGATCGAGTCGAAGGCGGATCTGCGGAAGGCGATCCGCGCGGTCGGCCGGGGCAACGGTGATCACGACGCGATTCGGAAGCACATCATCACGCGGGCGAAGGCCCTCGGACTGGAGGCCATGGTGCCCGACAACTGGAACGCGGACGGCTCGGTGAAGGACACCGCGAAGACGGACGACGTGGTAGCGAAGGCCGAGGAGATCCTGCGTCAGGCCCGCGAGCTCGCCCCCGAGCTCGCCAAGGCCGACGACGGCGACGGGGCGGATGTGGAGGACGCTGACGGCACCGGCGAGGACGCGGACGAGACGGCGGACATCGACAACGCCTCGTCTGCGATCGCGGCGATCGCCCGGCTGATCATCTCCGAGGCCGAGGAGCTCGCGACCGGCCGCATGGAGGAGGCCATGGACATCAGCCTCCTCCTCGATGCCGTCCGCAGCCTGGCGTGGTTCAAGCAGCGTGAAGCCGAGCAGGCCGCCGGTGAGGCCGCCGACGCGCTGTGCCTGGCGGACGGCGAGGCGGACCTCGCCAAGGGCGAGGGGAAGGACGGCGGGAAGCTGGCGCCGCCGTTCAAGAAGAAGCCCGCCGACGACTCCGACGAGGACGACGAGGACGACGCCTCCGACGAGGACAAGCCCAGCAACAAGAAGACGCCCGCGAAGACCGCGTCGAAGGCCGACGACGGCGAGGTGCTGCTGACGAAGGCGGATGTCGCGGAACTGGTCAAGGCCGAGGTCGCACAGGCCCGTGCCGTCGCAGAGGAGCGCGCTGAGGCGCTCGCGGCGGACCTGGCGAAGGCGCAGGCCGCGATCGAAGAGTTCCGTGCGATGCCGCAGCCGGGCGGCCCGGTCCTGACCCGTACCAGCCAGCAGGAGGCCGTGGCGCGTAAGAGCGACGCGGACCGTCTGCGGGCCGAGGCGGACGCGCTCATGGTCAAGGCCGAGCGCGTGGAGGACCGCGATCTGCGGGAGGGGTACCGCGAGCGCGCCCGCGACCTGTACGCGAAGGCCGACGCCTAACCCCCTGCCCCGTCCCCTGACTGACTATCCGTTCACGCCCCGTGCCGCATATCGGTGCGGGGTTTCGTCATGAGAGGAGGGCAGGCCCGATGGCTCTGCCCAACATCAACACCCTGTTCGGGGAGCGCCCCGACGCGCCGGTCCTGAGCAAGGCCGAGGCATCCCGCCGCTTCGACGAACTCATGCGGGCCATCGACCGCGCGCCCGAGCGCGTCCTCGGCGCCGGCGAGGTCACCGAGGCGTTCAGCGCCGGGCACGGCATCGACTTCACCCCGCAGCCCACCAGCGCCTACGGCGCGCTGACGAAGGCGCTCGGCGCACCGGAGCTCACCAAGGGCCTCTCCCCGGAGTCCATGGCGTCGATCAGCGGGGCGCTGGAGGAGCTGAAGGCGCAGCAGCCGGACCTGGTCAAGGACATCTCCACCACCTCCCCGGTGGGCCAGGGCCTGGTCGCGTTCGACCTGGAGGCGCCGGCGAAGATGCTGACGCCGCGTCCGACGCCGCTGCGGAACCGGATCGCGCGCCGTAAGGGCGTGGGTCTGTCGCACCGCTTCAAGCGGATCACCGGGTTCACCGGTACCGGCACCGGCGGTGTCGGCAACATCCACCCGGGCATCCAGGACTCGACGCAGACGAACTTCGCGCCGCAGGGCGCGAGCAACAGCCTGTACTACGCGCGCGGTCCGAAGATCAGCTACGCGGGCGACGACCAGACCGTGCCCTACGCGCAGTTCTCGGTCTCCGACCAGGTGACCTGGTCCGCGCAGTACGCCGGGCAGGGCTACCAGGACATCCGGCAGCTGTCCCGCACGAGCCTGCTGTACTCCAGCATGCTGCTGGAGGAGCGCATGCTCCTCATGGGCCGCGGCACCGCCGCCGGGTTCTCGGGTGCGCTCGCGGCCCCGACCTCCGTCACCGCCACCGCCCGCTCGGCCGCGGCCGGCGAGACCGGGATCTCCGGCAACGGCGCGAACGTGTACGTGAAGGTCACCAGCGACGCGGGTGACTTCGGGCAGTCCGTGCTGTCGTCCGCCGCGACCGTCGCAGTGTCCGCGGGGCAGGTCGTCGATGTCACCTGCGTGCTGCCGGCGGGTGCGCTGGGCGTGCGCGTGTACGTGTCCACCGGTTCCTCCGACCCCGGTGACGCGTCCCGGTTCTACGTGGGCCGGTCGGGCTACAACACCTTCACCATCCAGGGCGCGCTGCCGACCTCTGGCATCGCCGCGTCCACGGTCACCGGGGACACGTCGGCCTACGCGAACGGCTACGACGGCATCGTGCCGATCGTGACCGGAGCGAACTCCGGGTACGTCAACCGAATCAACGCGGCGCTGGACACGAGCTCGCCGGGCTCGGAGTGGCAGACGGCGTTCGCGGCGCTGTACCAGTCGGTGAAGGCCGACCCGGACCGCACGCTGCTGAACGGCTCGGACCGCAAGCAGCTCTCGGAGGCGCTGAAGCGCAACAGCTCCAGCAACTACCGGCTGACCGTGACGCAGGACGAAGTCTCCGGGGTGACCCTCGGCGACATCGTGAACACCATCGTCAACGAGGTCACCGGCAAGGGCGTCGCCGTCGAGGTCCACCCGTGGCTGCCGCAGGGCACCGCGCCGATCCTGTCGGACACCCTGCCGATCCCGGACTCGCAGGTCTCCGACGTGTGGGCCGTGTACAACGTGCAGGACCTCATGGGCGTCGACTGGCCCGTCACCCAGTTCGCCTACGAGTCCTCGTCCTACTGGTTCGGCACCTTCGTGTGCTACGCGCCGGCGTGGAACGGCGCGATCACCGGCATCAAGGCCGCCTAGCAGCCCCTCGGGGGCCCGCGCTCATGTTCTGGGCGCGGGCCCCTGCCCGTGTGCCCCTCTTGGAAGGAGCTTCGATATGGCGCGGATGTGCCTGCCTGACGGAGCCGTTCGCGGCGTGGACATCGAGGGCGCCCGTACCGGCGCCCGCCTCGGCTCCTACACCCCGGGGCGGGACGGCACCGTCACCGTCGACAACCCGCGGCATGCGCGGGCTCTGCGGGAGATGGGCGCGTTTCCCGCGAACCTCGGCGGCCGGACCCGCGGCGGCTGGCGTTGCACCGCTTGCGGGTTCGCCGCGTTCATCAAGACCTGTGGCCGCTGCGGCGGCACCTGCGAGAAGGAGTAGCCCGTGCCGCCTCGTAAGCGCACCACCCACCCGCCCGAGGCCGTTGAGAAGCCGACCGAGGACCACATCGACCAGGCCGAGGCCGAGGACGGCGCCCCGCGCGGCAAGGCCGAAGCTCCAGGCGTCGAGGTCCCGTGCCCGATGTGCTTCCCCGCTGGCTGGCCGGAAGGGTCTCCCGCTGTCGGCTGCGAGCACGGTTCCTGGACCCGCTGATCTGAGCGTCGAGTTGGAGGTGTGCCCGTGCCCACGGCCCCCTACGTGACCACTGCGGAGTTCCAGGCGCACCCCACCTATCTCGACCTGGACGATCTCCGGTCCGGTGTCACGGATCCGGCGGCGCAGACGGATGAGCTGTCGAACGTGCTGCTGATGGCGTCGGCGTGGGCGGACGGCTGGTGCAATCAGCCGCTCGGCGCGCACGAGATGGTGCAGCGCACGAGGGCCCGCTGTGACCGGTTCGGCATGGTCAGCCTCCACGCCGACCACAACCCCGTCCTCGCCCTCACGGGGTTCGCATACGGGTGGACGCCGACGGCGATGACGTCGCTTGGGGATCTGTCCGGGGCGTGGATCGAGGACGCCCGGCAGATCATGGTGCCGCTGGCTGCTGGTGGCCCGTGGTCGGGGAGCCTGCAGTTCGGTGCCCCCGCGGCGGGCGGGGAGTTGTTCGTGACGGCGACGTACACCGCCGGGTGGGTGTCCACGGCGCTCGCCGAGCCCGTGTCGTCCGGGGCCGGCTCGATCACGGTGGTGGACCCGGCGGGGATCCTGCCGGGCTCGGTGCTGCGGCTGTGGGAGCCCGGCGTCGAGGAGTGCGTCACCGTCGCCGGCACCTACACGGCCGGACCAGTCGTTCCGCTGGCCGTCCCGCTCGGGTCGGAGCACGGTGCGGGCGCGGGGTTGTCGGGCATGCCTGCGGAGATGCGGCTCGCGGTCATCAACTACGCGATTTCGCAGTTGATGCGGCCGGACACCGCCAGCGAGGACGCTTACCCGGATACGAGCCTGGCGTCGGGGACGCGGCAGACGGACCCGCGCCGTGACGGGTCCGGTCTGGTCGCGGAGGCGCAGAGGCTGCTCGCGCCGTACCGGCGGGTTCGTTAGAGCCCGAGGATCCGGTTCTTGGCGTGCTGGAACTCCGCCTCGGTCAGGGCGCCGGCTTGGAGGAGCTGGTGGAGTCGACCGATCTCCTCGGTCGGTGACGGCGCCTGAGGCGGCGGGGCGTAGGCCTGCTGGGGCATGTGGGCGGCGGCGATGCCTTGCTCGATGGCCTGCCGGAGCTGCTCGAACACGGCGCGCTGCTGGTAGGTGAAGATCACGCTGTTTTCGTCGTGGGCGGCGGTGCGGGTTTGGCTGCCGCGTTGGGAGCGGACTTCGACGCCGCCGGGGACGGTGAACTGGATGAACCCGTTCATCACCGGGCCGGCCGGTTTCACCTGGACGGCGGTGATCTGCGAGATGTGCAGGCGTTTCTCGCCTTTGCCGACGCTGGCGCGGGCGAGGAACCCGGTGCGGGCGATGGTGACCCACTGCCCGTCGAAGATCACGGTGCCGTTGTGGCCCCGCACCGTCAGCGGTCCGGGCGCCTGGTCGGCGGGCGGTTGCTGCCCGTAGGGCACTTGGTGTGGTTGCGGTTGCTGGTTGCCGTAGTAGGGCGTGGCCACGGCGTCCCCCCGGGTGTGTAGGTGGTGTGTGGGCATGGTGGCACACCTGGTCGTGTACGTCCCGCGCTTCGACTGAACTCCAGGGGGTGCGTGGTGGGTACGGCTGATGTGATCGACGGGATTTGCCGGTACTTCGGCGGCCCGTATGACGATGCGACCCGCACCTACCGGGCCTCTCCCATCCCCATGGTCGGGGTCGTGCGACGGGCCTGGGCGAAGAGGGATGATCACGCCGACTACTTCGTCGGCCAGGCTCCCGGGTCCCGCACCGGCTGCCAGATCGTCGTGTTCATCCCGCGCCGTTCTGAGTCGCGGCTGGCGCTCGGTGGCGCGCACGGCGGCCACAAGACCGTCTTGTACGACGTTCAGTTGTGCTGCTTCATCCGCTCGCGGAGCAAGCACGCGGAGGACGCGCAGGACGACGTTTTCGCCCTGGAGGACGCGATCGTCGACTGGATGCGGCAGGACCGCACGCTCGGCGGCGCGGTATTCGAGGCGGGGGAGCACGTGGACGGCGGCACGGGCTCGATCGACGTCGACTACGGCCAGCCGGAGACGAAGGACGAGCTGACGAAGTCGTTCTTGCAGGTCAGTTTCACCGCTGTCGAGATCGTCCAAGCCTGAGGAGACCTGAGGATGCCGAGCAAGACGGCCCCGCCCGAACCCGCTGCGCCGGCCGACGCCCCGGAGCCGGAGGCGGGTGGGGTGTTCGAGTACGTGGGTGCGGTTCCGACCGTGTACCTGCATGTCCCCCTCACCGCCCGGCCCGCGACGGAGGACGGTCCGGCGACGGTGTTCGCGTGGCCCGACGGCGCCCCGGCAGACGGGCGTTGGGCCACTAGCAGGAAGAAGCCGAACCAGGGCCCCGACAACGCGGCCGTCAGTGTGGAGGGGTGAAGCGTGGTTGCGACCTACGCGTCCAGTAAGCAGTTCGTCGGCATCGCGCAGGAGGTGTCGCAGGGCACGCCTGTGGCGATGACCGCGACACAGCTCCTCTCCTCGTTCACGCCCGCTGACCAGCCGACGTTCCTCAAGGACCAGAGCTGGCGCGGCAGCATGGGCACCGACAGCTTCGCGCAGATCCAGGGCGTCGCCACCGCCTCGGTGTCGCTGGGCGGGCCGGTGTACGGGGACACGATGGGCTGGTGGCTGCGGAACATCCTCGGCGACCTCTCTGTCACCGGCACTCCGACGGGCACCGGTGCGACCACGCTGTCGAGCGCGGCGGCGGCGGGTGCGACGAGCATCAGCACCGCCGCCACCATCCCGGCGGGCACGATGGTGCAGATCGGCACCGGCGCCACCAGCGAGGTGTTCACGACCGGCACGCCGTCCGGGTCGGGCCCGTACACGATCCCCCTCACCACCCCGGCCGGCGGCCTGGCATTCGCGCACGCCTCCGCGCAGGCGGTGACGCCGGTGCAGGGCACGGGCCCGTTCACCTACGCCTGGTCGCTGCTCAACAGCGGTGGCGGGCAGCCGGTGTCGCACACCCTGACGCACGCCCTCGGGCCGACCGCGAGCGTCGGTGCCCGCGCCTACCCCGGGTTCTGCCTGTCGCAGTGCAACTTCACCTTCAACGCGGAATCGGATCTGCTGGCGTGGACGGGGCAGGGCACGTCGTGGCCGTCAGTCCCGGCGAGCGTGGCGCCGACCGCTAACCCCAGCACGGTGCTGCCGGTGGCGTCGTGGCGCACCAAGATCGGCATCGGCGGCCCCGCGAGCGGCGGCACCCTCGTCCAAACCGTCACCGACGGCGAAGTCGACCTGACCCGCGAGCTCCAGAACGTCTTCACCACGACCGGGGTGCAGACGCCGTACATCATCCAGCGCGGCGGCCTGTCCGTCGCCGGCAAGCTCAACTTCGGTGCCGTCTCGGACGAGTCGGCGCTGCTGTACATGCTCAACAACACCCAGCCGTCCGTGCAGATCGTCACCAGCAACGGCCTGGCGGGCGCGGCGGCGATCACGGTGCAGATCGACATGCAGCAGTGCGCCTTCACCGCCTCGGCGCCAGACACGGGCAACGCCGCGGTGGCCTACCAGACGTCGTTCGAGGCCGTCTTCAACACCACCAACGCCGGCGGCTCCGGCGGCATGTCGCCGATCAAGGTGTCCATCACCTGCTCCATCCCCCCCGGCTCGTTCTGAGCCTCTCTGTCTGCTGTCCCGGGTCGTTGGAGGGCGCCCGGGACAGCACCAGCCCTCCAGCCCTCCCGGAAGGACGACTCTCATGTCTGAGCGTCACGCACTCGCTTCTCCCGGCTCCTGGGCGGAACTCCGTGACCCGAGCGAGCTGCGGGCCGGGGACGCCATGGACGTCATGGACTCGCTGCCCGACGACAGCAGCGGCGCCGTCCGGTTCCGCGCGGTCCGCAACGCCCTGATCACCGCCCTCGTCACCAACTGGCAGCTCCCCACCCCGCTGCCGCTGCCGCAGGTGGATGCGGGGGTGCTGCGGATGCTGGAGATCGAGGACTACAACCGGCTGTGCGAGCTCGTCGAGCCCGCGATCGCCCGGATCTTCCCCGCCCCCGTCGACCCCGCCACCCCCGACGAGCACGCCGCCGCCGTCGCCGATCCGGCGTCCCCTACCGGGCCTACCGCCGGGTCGTAGCCGCCCTGGAAGGTAGGCCCATCCCCGGCCCGCACCCGCGCACGCCACTGGAGGACATGGCGTGGCGGTACGGGTGGTTCGCTGAGCGCTACCACTGGACCCCGGAGCAGGTGGACGCGCAACCGGCGTGGATCATGCAGCAGTTGCCGGTGTATGCCCGTGCCTTGGAAGAGGCCCGCGCGAATCTCGCCGAGGCCAGCCGGAGGTGACCCGGTGGGCGACATCAACCTCCAGGTGACCGGCGCCGACGACCTCGCCGCTGCCCTCGACCAGGTCAAGCGGCGCGTGCACCAGGCGACGCGGCGGGCTGTGACGACCGCGATGGGCCAGGTCCACGAGCAGACTCAGGTGCTGCTGTCACTCACCTCCCACCCGCCGGGCACCCCGACGCCGTCACCTCCGGGCGCGCCGCCATCGCGGGTGACGGGGCATCTCCTCGGGTCGCTGTCCCCTACCGGCCCGATCGACTCGGGCGGCTCCGTGACTGGCCGGCTGGGGCCGACCGCCGTGTACGCGCGGATCCAGGAGCTCGGCGGGGTCACCGGCGCCGGGCACCGCACCCGTCTCCCACCGCGCCCTTACCTGCGGCCCGCCTACCGACTGGTGCGGGGCCGTATCAGTCGCACGTTCGCGGACGCCTGGCGATCCGCCCTGTAAGGGGGTTGGTGTGGCTGACTACCTGCCGCCGATGATCGTGGAGATCACCGGCCGGGACGAGTCCCTCGCCCGTGCCCTGGACTCGGCGAAGGCGCGGATCCGTGAGTTCGCTGCGAGTGTCGGCCGCCTCGACGCGCGGATCGCCGTCACCGCCGACGCCGGCCCGGCGAAGGCGGTGATGGACAAGGTCGAGGCCGACGCGAAGCGGATGAAGGCCACCGTGCCCGTTCGGGCGGAGGCTGATGGCGCGTCGTGGGACAAGGTCAAGGCTGAGGCGGACGAGCTCGCGAAGACCCGCACGGCGCGGATCAGGTTCATCGTCGACAAGAACAATGCCCTCAAGTCCCAACTCGACAAGATCAACAGCGGGTTGATTGCGGTCGCGTCCAACCCGGCGCTCCAGGCCGTCGCCGCGGGCATGGCCGGCGCCGGTCAGGCGGCTGGTGGTCTCGCGGCGGCGGTGGCTGCGGCTGGTGTGTCGGTGGGTGTGTTCGGGCTGGCGGCGAAGGCGCAGTTCACCGGGATCAGTGCGGCGTCGGATGCGGCGACGAAGGCCGTCACCGCGCAGGAGACCGCGACCAGGAAGCAGGCGGAGGCGCAGGCCCTCGCGTCCAAGGGCGGGAAGGACTATACGGCTGCCCTGTCGGCGGCGAAGACCGCCGCGCGGGCGTCGGCGGATGCGACGGCGGCGTACAAGCAGCAGCTCGCCGGGCTGCCCCCGGCGACGCAGCAGACCGCCTTGGCGTTCCTCAAGCTCAAGACGGACTACCAGTCGTGGTCCGACAGGCTCGCGGGCAGCACCATGCCGGTGTTCACCGAGGCGCTGGACAAGCTCGACGGGCTGCTGCCGAAGACGTCCGGGCTGGTGAAGACCGCGTCGGGGGTGTTCAAGGACTTCCTCGACCACCTCGGCGACGGCGGCGCCGGCGCGACGTTCTCCAAGCTCGGGCAGGACGTGCAGAAGTTCGCGGGCACGGACCTTGCGCATCTGCTGACTGCGGCGAAGAACGTCGCGACCGGCATCGGCGGGATCGTGGACGCGTTCCTGCCGTACACGCCGCAGATCACTGCCGGCCTGGACAAGATCACGGGCAAGTTTGAGAAGTGGGGCCAGCAGCTCGGCAGTTCGAGCAGCTTCAAGGACTTCATGCAGCAGATGAAGTCGAACGGGCCGGGGATCGCCGACGATTTGAAGAAGATCGCCGACGCGGCGGGGCATCTCGGGACGAGCATGGGCGGGTTCACCGCGTCCGAGTTCAAGGTGTTCGGGATCATGGCGGACGGGATTTCGAAAATCCCGGCGCCGGTCCTGGAGGACATCGCCACGGTCCTGCCGTATGTCGTGACCGGAATCAAGGCGTGGACGCTGGCGCAGACCGCTCTCGATGTCGTCCTCGACGCCAACCCGGTCGGGGCGTTCGTGATGGGCGTCACCGCGATGTCGGTTGCGGTGTATGAGCTGTGGGAGCACTCGGAGACGTTCCGGAAGGCCGTGGAGTTGATCGGCTCGGAGTCGGCCGACGGGTTCCTGGACCTGGTGAAGGTCGCCATCCCGGCAATCAAGGTCGTCAACGACACGTTCATGACGTTCGTCGGCGGGATGCTCGACGCCGCGGCTAAGGCATTCGGGTGGGTGCCGGGGCTGGGCGGGAAGCTGAAGACCGCCGCGAAGGACTTCGACGGGTTCAAGACGTCCGTGGACAAGAACTTGGACGCGGCGTCGAAGAAGGTCGACCAGTGGCAGGCCGCTCTTGAGAAGGTTCCCTCGAAGTTGAAGATCGAGGGCGACATCTCGGACCTGCAGAAGAAGGTGGCGGAGGCTCAAAAGGAGCTGAAGACGGCTCCGATGAGTAAGCAGGCCAAGCTGACGGCGGACATCTCGAAGTGGCAGATGGGCATCGCGACGGCGAAGACCGAGTTGGTGTCGGCGCCGTCGAAGAAAGTCGCGATCCTCACCGCGCAGATCTCCCAGTGGCAGGCCCAGATCAAGACCGCCTCCGCGCAGCTCAAGGGCGCGCCGTCGTCGAAGAAGGCCGTGCTGAAGGCCGACATCTCCCAGCTCAGCGCGCAGGTGAAGGCGGCGGAGAAGGCCATCTCGGGGATCAAAGGCAAGACGGTGACGATCTACTACCGGGGCGTCAACGAAGGCACCGTCTCCAGCTCCGGCACGTACACGTCGACGAACGGCTACAGCTACGCGCAAGGCGGCATCCACGTCCCCGGTATGCGGAAGGCCGCCTACGGGCTGCTCAACAGGCCTGCGGGATTCACGGATCACCCGATCCTGTGGGGTGAGGCCGGGCCGGAGGCGTACATCCCCCTGTCGGGGTCGAAGCGGGGTCAGGCGCGTGCGGTCGCGGCGGAGGCGGTGGGGATCCTCGGCGGTCAGGTCGCCTGGGGCGCCGGCCCGGCAGGCGCGTCCGCCGTGGTCCCGTCCGCCGGCGCGAGCGCGGGCGGCGGGGCTCTGGCGCCGGTCGTGAACATCACCGTGCAGGGCCATGTGCTGACGGAGCGGCAGCTCGTGGATGTGGTGGAGCAGGGGATGCTCCGCAAGGGCGCCCGCCGGTCCACCACCTACCAGCCGTACAAGCGCTAGGAGGCCCGGTGGCGAAGCTCTCCGCGTTGCAGGACGCCTTCACCGGCTCCTCGCTGAACACGGCGGTGTGGAACCAGGTGTCGGGCGGCACGGTCACCGTCGACACCGTCAACGACCTCGCGGTGATCCCCGTCGCCACCACCGCAGGCGCCTACGTCACGCTCGGCGCGGGCGGCCCGTGGGACGCGACCGGGTCCGCCCTGTCCGCGCAGATCACCCCACCCGGGTACGGCGCGGGGCAGATCACCACGTACATGAAGGTCACGGGCATCACCGGCAACGCGGTGCAGCTCCAGCTCACCGGCACGAGCCTCCAGCTCTACGTGCAAACCGGCGGGACGTGGACGCTCGCCGCGACGCTGCCGTCCTACGATCCGCACCAGCACCGGTGGTGGCGACTCTCGGAAACCGGCGGGACGTGGGCTGCGGCAACCTCGGTGGACGGCCTGAGCTGGACCACGCAGGCGACCGCCGCCTACACCTGGTCGGCGACCGCCGTGTCCGTCGCGTTCCAGACCGGGACGGTCGTCGCCCAGACCGCCGGGCTGGTGGCGACCGTGGCGCACGTCAACACCACCGCAGGCGGGCCGGCGAACCCCAACTGGCCCGTGATGGAGGTCGGGTGGGGCGCGCGGTGGTGGGCCAACGGCGGCGACTCCCCGCTGGACCGCTACGTCGACATCGCCCCCCGCACCCGCGGCACCACCGCTGTGGCTCGGGGCCGGCAGTACGAGCTGGATCAGCCGCAGTCCGGGACGCTGGACCTCACCCTCGACAACCGCGACAGCGCCCTCGACCCCACCAACACCGCCGGGCCGTGGGCAGGGCACATCCAGCCCTACCAGCCCGTGCGGGTCCGCGCGCAGTGGCCGCCCACACGGAACCTGCTGACACAGGTGCAGGCCACCGCCGGAGACCTCGGCGGGCAGCCCCTCGGCACGATCAACACCGGCAACAACGGGCCGTCGATCTTCTCCGACCTCGACGTCTCCGGCGGGCAGTTCGTCACCAGCAGCACGGCGTGGCAGGGCTCCACGGTCATGCAGTTCGCGGTGCCCATCACCTCCCCCAACGGCAACAACTCCGTGGTGTGGACCCCGCAGGTCGACGTGCTGCCCGGTACGGCGGTCACGCAGCAGATCCGCGCGCGGAACATCACCGCGTCCACCAGCCTCCCCGTTGCCGCATACATCGCGTGGCTCGACGCGACCGGCGCCCGGATCGGCTCGATCCAGTCCGGTGCCGCTGCCACGCTCACCGGCGCCGCTACCGCCTGGACCACTTTGACGGTCACCGCGACCGCACCTGCGAACGCGGCCGTCATGGACGTGGGCCTTTACCGCACGGCCACACCGGCGGCGGCGTGCACGATCCAGGTCGACGGCTGGCAGGTCGAACACGCCAGCACGGCATCGGCGTGGTGCTGCCCCGGCGTGTGGTACCCGGTGTACGCGGGGTATGTGGAGCGGTGGCCGTCCTCATGGCAACTCTCCGGCACCTGGGGACAGATCACGCCCACGTGCGTGGACGCCCTCTCCCTGCTGTCGCAGGTCCAACTCTCCGACCCGCTGACCGAGTCGCTGACCGCGCACCAGCCTCGGTTCCTGTACCGCCTCGACGACCCCGACGGGTCCGCGTCCGCCGCGGACCAGACCGGCAACAACGGGCCCGCGCCGCTCTCGACCGCGAAACTCGGAGCTGGCTCGTGGTCGTTCGGGACGGACATCACCGCCGCCGACCCCGCAAACGGGGTGTTCACCGGCAGCAGCGGCACCGTCGCGACCATCGCCAACCCAAGCCCCGCCGCAGATCTGTACGCGCCGGCGACGTACCTGTCGCTGTACCAGGCAGGCATCCACGGGCCCACCGGAGGATTCGGAGGGACATGGACGCGGGCGATCGCGATCCGGTACACGGAGCCGACGCCGACATCGGGAAACAGCGCGGTGTTCTGGACGGCGATGGACAACGCGAAGGGCTACGGGTCGTTTTTCCAGTGGTGCGTCAACGACGGCGGCCGGGTAGAGGTTGCTCTCGGCGGGCCCAGCGGCCTGAACACGGGATTCGAGTTCGGGTCCACGAGCGTGATGGACAAGAACTGGCACTTGCTCACGTTCGGGTATTCGGCGTCGAAGAACGAGCTGACGGCGAGCATCGACGGGCAGTGCGCGTTCTGGGGCGGGGTGAACACGGCGACGTTGCCGACGGCGATCAACGCTGACTCGGTCGGGGCGTGGATCGACCCGTCCACCGGCAATGACGCGGCCTGGAACTACCAGGGTGATCTCGCGTTCGTCACTGAGTGGCCGTCGTACCTGTCGTCGTCGGATATCGCTGAGTTGTATGCGGCGTGGCGGAACGCCTGTGCGGGGGAGTCGTCGGGGGCGCGGTATCAGCGGATCCTGCGGTACGCCGGCTACACCGGTCCGCAGAACGTGCAGACCGGGTCGACCACCAACATGGGTCCGGCGTCGGATCTGGCGGGCACGGATGCCCTCAGTGCGTTGCAGGCTGTGGTGACGACGGAGAACGGGGAGCACTTCGCCGACGCCTCCGGGACGATGACGTTCCGGGCCCGGACGGCCCGCTACAACGCCCTCACCCCCACGTATGTGTTCGGGGAGCGGGCGGATCTGGGTGAGTGGCCGTATGAGGCCTGCGAGCTGGACTACGACTCCACCCACCTCGCGAACGTCGTCGCGGTCACTCAGACCAGCACGGGGCAGGTGTTCGCGGCGCAGGACACCTCGTCGCAGAACCTCTACTTCCCCCGCAGCATGGCGCGGTCGATCAACTCCGGCGACCCGTCGGAGTGCCAGGACGCCGCGAACTACCTCCTCGGGCGGTACCGGGACCCGGCGACGCGTGTGAGCTCCCTGACGCTGCACCCGTCGGCGTACCCGCAGATGTGGCCTGTCTGCCTCTCGCTGGAGTTGGGGATGCGGGTGCGGGTCATGCGCCGCAGCGCCGCGTCGACCGCGCAGGTCGACTGCTTCGTCGAGAACCTGGCCTGGTCGTTCACCGACGCGGGCGAAGCGACCCTGACGCTCCAGTGCTCCCCCGTCGACCTCTCCCCCTACGTGCCGTTCGCGAGCTTCCACACCACGCTGCGCGCGGCAGTGAGCGCCGGGGCGACGACGGTCACCATCAACCCCGGGCAGGACACAGCGAATCCGGCCGCCGCGCAGATCGGCGCCGGCCAGCAACTCGTCCTCGGGCAGGGCACCGCCAATGCCGAGACCGTCACCGTCAAGAACGTGGCCGCCACCGCGAGCGGCTGGTCGAGCTGCGTCCTCACTCTCACCGCCGCCACCACGAAGGCGCATGCGGTGGGTGACGTGGTGTGCGAGCCGCTCCCCGCCGGGATCACCAACCCGGCCGTGTGGGACGCCGGAACCCAGTTCGACAACTGCGTATTCGCGTACTAGGAGACGGAATTGACCGGTCTTCCGCTGCCCGTCCTTTCGACCGAGGTACCCGGCAACTACATCACCAGCGCGGCGTGGAACGTCCTCGTCAACGCGATCACGTTCGCGTTGAACCCGCCGATGTTCCTCGCCCGGTCGAATACGGGAACCAGCGTCCCCAGTGGCGGTATCTCGCCGTACCTGACCGTTCCCCTGGAAACCCTCGTCCTAGACCCCTATGGCGGCTGGAATTCGTCCACGAATGCATGGACGGTTCCCGTCGCCGGATGGTATCAGATCGATGGTTTCGAGAATTTCGCGGCCAGCTCGGCCGGGTCCCGGGCGCTCGCATTCAGCCTGAACACGAGCGGCTCGACCATGACCGGGTCGGAGACGTGGACTTCGGGCGGCCCCGGCCTGGTGTCGGTACGGTCGTCGGCGCGAGTCCAGCTCAACGCGGGTGACACGATCTGGATGTGGACCTATCAGAACAGCGGGAATCCTCTCTCGTTGTCCTCTACAGGCGGAGTCACAGCCGAATTCTCAGCCCGATTCATCCACGCCTAAGGGGGCGTCGTGGCAAACATCTCGACGGACACCATTTACCAGTTTCTCGTGCAGCTCCCGAATGCGATGACGCAGTGGCTGGGGAACTTGGAGGCTGGCGACGGCATGACCGATGACCTCGCGGTGGAAATCATCACCGCGTTGAAGGGCTGCGCGTGGCCGACGGGCACCGAGATCATGGTAACCAAGCAGGCCATCACCTATGACTCTAGGTTGGCTAACGCGACGATGGACCCGATCGCTTTCCAGTAGCCCGGGTCTTCCTCGATGTGAGGGGCGGTGCGCGTGTCGGATGACCCGTCGAATGCTGAGCTGGGGCGCCGCCTGGACGACTTGCGGATCTTGGTGCAGGGGCTAGTCAGCCGGGATGCCTACGCGGCGGATCAGCGCAGCACCGACTACCGCTTCGCCGGGCTCAAGGCCGAGCTGGCGGAGGCGCAGAGCGACGTGTCGGAGTTGCGCCGGGACTTCGCGCAGCACGTGCGGGAGTCAGCGCAGCACGAGGACACCGGGCGCCGCCACTGGCAGACGATCATCCTCACCGGGCTGCTGCAGGCCGTGATCGCGGTCGGGGCGATCCTCGTGACGATCTGGACGAAAGGGAGCTGAGGACGGGTGCCGGGATGGGTGCACAGCGCGTGGGCACACCGCGCGGGACAGGTAGCGATCCCCTCAGCAGTGACGGTCGCAGCCGTGACGGCGGCGGCAGTCCTCGTCCACCCCGGCGGCGGTGGGGTGCCGGAGTTGGCGGGGCCATCGCCGTCGGTGTCGGCGGCACCGGCCGGCCCGGCTCCGTCGGCGACCACCGGCACGGGCAGTTCGCCGTCGCCCGCGCCGTCGTCTCCGGCTGTCGCCGTATCCGCTGCGGCGTCGCCTACCGCGTCGCTGATCCCGGTGCTGGTCGCGAACTACCCTGCGAGCGCCTTGCCGACGCCGTCCGCGTCGTCGGGGCCGGCGCCCGCGCCTCGGTCGGCGTGGCCGCGGCCGACCGCATCAGCGTCCCCGACGCCGCCGGCTACCAGCTCCTCCCCCAGCCCGTCGCCGTCCCCGTCGCCGTCGCGGCGGTGCACGGTGGGGCTGACCTTGGTCGCGGATGTGTGCGTGCAGCTAGGCGTGGAGGTGAAGCGGTGACCCGGGCCCGCTGGGCGGTGCTCGCCGCGGCGGCCGTCGGGGTGTCGGTGTGGCTGCTGGTCGCCCAGTTCGGGGCGATCTGGCCCAACTTGGCCGCGTCCGTCATCTGGGGCACCCCGGCGCTGATCACGCACCACCTGCTGATCCGACGCCGCATCGACGGCGAACACGAAGCCCGCGCCCAAGAGGCTCACGCCCGGCACCTGGAGCACCGCGCCCGCCTCGACGCGATCGGCCGGCAGGTCGAAGAGCTCCACCGGTTCCACGTCCACGGCGAACTCCCCGACGACGCCCTCCGGCCCTGGCGGCACCGCGACGAGCCGGCGCCTGCCGAGCCCGCGAACTGACCAACCGTCCACCGCCCCCGCGCCGCCCCGGCCCGGGGGTTTTCTCATGCTCACCCTCGGAGGCCCTGTTGTCTCAGCTCATGTACGGCCGTCTCCCCGGACAGGTCCCGGTCGGCCTGCACGACCTCACCCACTACGCCCCCGGCCGCCTCCCGAAGGCCCCCGCCTCCGCCGCGGTCGCGGCGATCGCCGACTGGGGGATCCTTGGGAACTCGAAGTACGGCGACTGCGGCGTCGCCGGGCTGCAGCACCAGTTCATGGCCGACGCCGCCGACACCAAGCTGACGGAGAAGTTCCCGACCGAGCAGCAGTGCGTCGACTACTACCTGCACTACACCGGCGGCAAGGACTCCGGCGTCGTCCTCTCCGACTACCTGGCCTACGTCCGCCAGCACGGCTACTACGGGCACAAGGTCACGGCCTACGCCCCCGTCGCCGTTCGGGACGTGCCGACGCTGCAGTTCGCGGTGTGGGCCTACGACGCCGCCTACACCGGCATCACCGTCACCGAGCAGATGGAGACCGACTTCGCCGACGGGCAGCCGTGGACGCTGGAGTCCCTCGACTCCCCTGCCGCCGGTGGGCACTGCGTGCCGATCGTCGGCTACGACTCGCAGTACCTGTACGTGGTGACCTGGGGCAAGGTCCAGCCGATCGCGTACTCCGCGTGGCACTACATGGCCGACGAAGCCTGGGCCGTCCTCACTGGCGAGCTCGCGGCCGGCGACGGGCACGGCCTCGCCATCGACGCGCTGACCGCCGACCTCAACCGGCTCAAGAAGTAGGCCCCGTGAGCGCGACTACCTCCGGGGCGGGCATCTCGATCGTCCTGCCGGACGTCTCCGAGTTCCAAGGGAAGATTGACTGGGCGAAGCTGGTGGCCGCCGCCTATCCGGCCGTCATCATCCGGATGCACAACGGGCGCCGCGCGGACGAGTACGCCACCGCCAACCGGGCCGGGGCCAAGGCGGCGGGTGCCTACCTGCGCGGCCTGTACCAGTACCTCGTCAAGGACCGCGACGCCGCGACCCAGGCCAACGAGTTCTGCGACCTGATCGGCACGCTGGAGCCGGGCGAATGGCCCATCTGCGACCTGGAGGAAGGCGACGGCGACCAGTCCGGCCGCCTGGAGGCGTGGATGGCGGTGGTCGCCCGCCGGCTCGGCGGCGTCGACTGGGCGTACTCGGGTGAGTACTTCTGGCAGTCGCACAACCTGGCCGCCGCCCGGCTGCCGTCCTCGCGGACGTGGATCGCCGCCTACGGCGGCACAGAGCCCACCGCGGTGCCGCACGAGCTGTGGCAGTACACCGACACCCGTTCTTTCCCCGGCATCGCATCCGCCTGCGATGCCTCGATCTTCCACGGGACGGCCGCCGACCTGGCCGCCCTCATCAACCCGGAGGCCGACATGCCCCTGACCCCCGCCGACGCCCAGACGGTGTGGGCGTACAAGAACCCCTCGGCGAAGCCAGCCGAGGTGGACATGCATCAGCGGCTGATCGACACCGCGACCCAGTCCGCGACCGCTGCGGCGCAGGCGACGGCCGCCGCCAAGTCGGTTGCGGCGGTGAGCACGACCGTGGCGGCGCTGGAGGCGCAGGTGCAGGCGCTGACCTCGCAGGTCACCGCGATCACCAAGGCCCTGGCCGCCCTCACCCCGGCGGCGATCGCGCAGGCTCTGGCGGCGGATGTGGTGCACGTGGACGTCACCGTCAACGGCACCCAGCCGTAGCCCGGCGGCTAGGCTGCTCTTGGGCAGCCAGCCACCGTGTTGTCTGCCGGGATCAGCCGGGACCGGGTGACCGGACCCTCCCGATGGCGGCGCCCCGACCTGGGGGCCATGAGTCCGCGCGGGGTTAGAGGCCCCCGGAGACAACAGCGTTCGGCCCCACCCGCCATCGTGCGGGTGGGGCCGTTCTGCTGTGCCCGGGCTGCGGAGCGTGGCATGCTGGGTTCATTGCGGAGATGACTCGGCCCGGTGGCCCTAGCCAGGCAGCTATCCCGGGCCGGGATTGAGCGCCCCACCCCTTCGCGGGGTGGGGCGCTCTTGCTGTTCCCGGGTCAGGCTGCGGCGGCCAGTGGTTCGCCCTCCCGGTCGGCGTCCGCCTCGCGCACAGCGCGGCGCCAGGCGACGAACGCGGCGACGTACTGGCCTCGGAGCCGCTGGAGTTCGGCGGATGCCTCGGGGGTCCACTGGTTGCGGACGCGCTGGGTGAGGTCGGCGATCGCGGCTTGCGCTTGGTCGAGGTCACGGCGCAGCGCAGCGGGGTCGTCGGGCATACCACCATGATCCCACGGGTCACAGCCGTATCACGCCGCTGACCAGGCGTGGACTATGCCGATCCGTCAGGAACACAGGTGGATGTGGCGGGTGCCGGCGCAGACGTGCAGGTGCGGGCGGGAACTGCCGCTGCTGCTGCCGCTGCTGGTGGCGGGCGCGGTGTCCCCCGCGATCGTGGGCTCCACGTACACGTGGAGGTCCGCGAGGTGCGTCGACTGGCCGGTGGCGTCGGAGAACGTCACCGTGGTCGACTCCGTCGCCGTGCCGCCGGCCCGGATGTCGCTGGCGTCGACCGCGCCCACGCCGCCGCCGTACCCGTCCGCGGTCTGCACCTCGAACCCGGCAGACACGTCCACCGGCTCTTTGGTGGTGTTCCGGAACTCGACGGTGGCGTTGTAGGTGACGTTGCCGTAGTCGTCCGGTGTCCCGGGTGTTGCGGTCACGCTCATCGTCACGCCGTCGCTCGACGTGCTGCCGTGCAGCGTCACGAGCTCGGCCGCCGCAGCTGCTGACGGCGCCGTGGCGGCGGGAGCGGATGGGCTCGCGGCGGTGGTGTAGTCCTGGCAGCCCGCGACGGCGGCCAGGACGACGGCGAGCAGCACGCCGGCGGTGGTGCGGTGGTTCATCGATCCCCCCTGGGTGAGGGATCCAGACTGGCACCGGTGGCGTCTGGTGACGCGGGGTTCGGGCCGGGTTCAGGCCTCGTCAGGCGGGTTCAGGACCGGATCGGATTGAGCTCTCGAAACGTCGACGCCGCGCCGTGGACGCGTGGGGTGCCCGCTACTCCTCGGGCTGTTCGATCTCGTCCCCGGCTGGCTCCGGCGCCGGCTGCGGGGTGCCGAGGATGATGGTGCCGGTTTTGCGGACGGCGACGATGCCGCGTTCGGCGAGTAGCCGCACCGCCCGGCCGGACGTCTTGTGGGAGACGCCGTACTGGGCTGCGAGTTCGTCGCGGTTGGGCAGGCGCGCGCCCGGTTGCAGGCGCCCGTCGGCGACCTGCTGTGCGATGTCGTCTGCGATCCGCTCGTACTGGTAGCGCGCGTCAGCCTCCATGATCTCGACGCTACGAGCGGGGTGACGACCCCGCTCGTCCAGGGACGTCCGCTCTCGGGAGGTGACGAGAGGTGACGTCACCTCTACTGTAGGAGGCAGCAGACAAACGAACGCCCCCGCGGCCGGGCCTGGCCTGCGGGGGCGGTGCGACCAAATGGGGTGGTCGGTATGGCCCAGGATACGGGCCCTGCGCTCGGCGCGGAACAGCTCGCGGGGAAAGCCCGGGCCGCCATCGGCCGGGCCATCGGCGGGAAGAGCGGGGCGCCGTGCGCGACCTGCGCCCGGCTGATCTCCGAGGCCCGGGACCCGGGCACGCCGGCACGGGATCACGTGGTGGCGCGGGTCCGGTTGACGTGGCACCGCATCGACGCGCACCCGGAATGGGCGCGGGCATGAGCGCGACCAGGCTGTGGATCTCGCCCGCGTGCTTCACCGCCGCCGACCTGGAATGGCCGGAGGCGCACCGCATGTGCGCCGGGTCCGGCGTGCACGACGTCGACGGCGAGCAGATGCGGCTCGCACCCGACTGCGCCTGCGACTGCCACCCCGAGAACCAGCCCGCCGCCCCCGAGGAGACCGCCCGATGAACGGCGCCAACGAAGTCAGGCCGCCTGCCTCCCCCGCGGCCGGCCGGTGTGTGAACTGCCGGGAGTGGGCGGATCGGGAGCACGGCATCATCGTCGGTTCGTGGGAGACGCAGTCCGGGCCCGGGGGTTGGCTGGTGGCGCACCGGACGTGCCCGCGCGGGATCCAGCGCCTGGCGCAGGTCGCCGAGGCCCGGAAGCGGGCCGCCGGATAGAGCCCCCGCCGGGCGCCGTCCCCCGTGGCGTCCGGCGGGTCGGGGCCGGGGCCCGGTGCTGTGCCGCGGCGGTGCGGTGGCCGGGCCCCGGCAGCAGGCACGCGGAGACGGCTGGAGCCCGGCACTGGGGACGCGATCCGGTGCCGGGCTCCGACGCGTCGTGATCACCTCAAATGGGGGCGGACCTGGGCGAATGAGGGGCGCGCGGTGATCAGCTTCGCAACCGGCTTTGCCTGCGCTTGATGTTCACTCTCTGGGTGCGGGGTCGTCCGGAAGTAACTCTCTCGGGTGCACTCCGAGGGCGTCGGCGAGCATCCACAGGACGTCGAGCATCACGGCTGAGGTGGCGTTCTCGGTGCGGTAGACGGTGTACCGGGTGACGCCGGCGTGTTCGGCGAGGTCTTCTTGGCTGAGTCCGGCGCGTTTGCGCAGGTCACGCACACGGTCCCCGACTTGTTGGCGGCGCCGCAGGATGTGCGGCGGGAGGTCGGGGCGGGGCACGCGTCCACGCTTGCCGCTTCATGATCTTAAGTCAGCAGCATCGATGCGTCAGTTTCCGCCACCATGGGAAGCTGCAGATTTAGCTGTGAAATACACGCAACGTGCAACCGCAGATCACACCCCGTGATCACAATCGTGGGTGATCAGGGGTTCTTCGGCGAGGGCCTGACCGTAGGCTCTCTGGCATATGCAAACCTCACGCGGCTAGCTTGCATACGAACCACAACTAGTGCACCAGGCAGCCCAATCGGACACACAATCGCGCAGGGGCACCATGACCGACTCAGCCCAGCCCTTCACCCCCGTGGAGGAGGTCGTCGCCTCCTACACGTGGATCGACGGCCACTCGTGCTTCCGCTGCCGCCGCAGCGATGTCCCCACCGCCCGCGTCGGCCAGCTCCTCCCCGGCGGCGGCCCGATCGACGTCCAGGCCTGCCCCTCGTGCACGATCGTGATGGAGCGCCAGCGGGAGGTCGCCGCGCACCGCTACGGCTGGCCCTACCACCCGGGAACGCCGACCGCGCACCACTCGTGAAGGCGCAGGCCATCCCCCGCTTCCCGTGGTGATCTTCGGGCGGTGACCGTATAGATCCACACCAAGTGCGACAGGATACGTCACCGTCCGGCGCCCGTAGAGATCCAGAAGCGTCACGCAACTGCTAACCAACCGCTAGCGTGACGCAGCACGTCACAGCCCTCCCCCCACCCCCGCCGCCCCAATCGAACAGCCACCAGCGGAAACACCCGGAACGGGCCGCAGTACTACGAGTACAAGGAGCCGCTGTACGCGGCCCCGCCGCTGCTCCAGCGCATGGTCGACGCCGGCCTGCTCGG
>Ga0164242_10000160_pt1 | contig 82673 bp, 66 predicted proteins | sample OricomgcompostMG_FD_108783 | JGI IMG/M metagenome (GOLD analysis project Ga0164242, IMG submission 108783) | Miracle-Growth compost microbial communities from Emeryville, California, USA - Original compost - Miracle growth compost (MG) ... | reverse complement strand
CTGGAGGTGTACCAATACGAATCCTTAAAACAGGGATAACCATCCCCTAACCATCCCCATATCGAGGATGCATTGTGAGGCCAGAGGCACCCCATACCCGCCCCCTATAGCAAACGCAACTGATTGTTGTAAAATTGCGCTTAAATAATGGAACCGGTTCCAATTACCATAAGGGCCGAATGCGACCTAGGCTATATGGGAGCCGGTCCCCACATGCGGCCGTGCTCGAATCCGACCATGGCGCGTAGACACACAGACAGAAACCAGAAATGTCCGACACTCCTCTCACGTCACGCCGGGGCTTTCTGCGCACGGCGGTAGTGCTCGTCCCCGCAGGGGCGCTGGCCGGCTGCGAAAGCGGCTCGAAGCCTTCGTCCGGCGCCGCGCAGCAAGGCAGCCAGCCGGCGGGCGCGGCGCCCCAGGCGCAGGCCGAATACAAGCCCCGCTTCTTCGACGCCCGCGAATGGGCCTTCCTGCATGCGGCCGTCGACCGGCTGATTCCCGCGGATTCCGAAGGCCCCGGCGCGCTCGAAGCGGGCGTGCCCGAGTTCATCGACCGCCAGATGGACACGCCCTACGCGCACGGCGCGCTCTGGTACATGCAGGGGCCGTTCCAGCAAGGCGTGCCCGAACTCGGCTATCAGTTGAAGCTCGTGCCGCGCGATCTCTACCGGCTCGGCATCGCGGCGGTAAACGCGTACTGCAGCAAGGCCTACGGCAAAGATTTCGACGCGCTCGATGCCAGCACGCGCGACACCGTGCTCGGCGCGCTCGAAGCGGGCAAGGTCGAGCTCGACGGCGTGCCGGCCGCGACGTTCTTCGGCCAGATGCTGCAGAACACGCGCGAGGGCTACTTCTGCGATCCCATCCACGGCGGCAACAAGCACCTGGCCGCGTGGAAGATGATCGGTTTTCCTGGCGCACGCGCCGATTTCATGGACTTCGTGAACCAGGACGGCAAGGCCTACCCGTACGGTCCGGTTTCGATCAACGGGGAGCGCGCGTAATGGCGATCAAGAAACCTCATGTCGATGCCGTGGTCGTCGGCTTCGGCTGGACCGGCGCGATCCTCTCGAAGGAGCTGACCGAGGCGGGCCTCTCCGTCGTGGCGCTCGAACGCGGCGAGTATCGCGACACCTATCCGGACGGCGCGTACCCCAACACCATCGACGAGCTCACGTACAACATCCGCAAGAAGCTCTTTATCGATCTCTCGAAGACCACCGTGTCGATCCGCCACGGCGTGAGCGACACGGCGCTGCCCTACCGCCAGCTCGCGGCGTTCCTGCCCGGCGAAGGCGTGGGCGGCGCGGGCCTGCACTGGTCGGGCGTGCACTTTCGCATCACGCCCGAAGAGCTGCGCCTGAAGAGCCATTACGAAGAGCGCTACGGCAAGAAGTTCATTCCCGAAGGCATGACGATCCAGGACTACGGCGTGAGCTACGACGAACTGGAGCCGCACTTCGACTTCGCGGAAAAGGTGTTCGGCACCTCGGGCCAGGCCTACAAGGTGAAGGGCGACGTGGTGGGCGACGGCAACGTGTTCGAGGCGCCGCGCAGCGACAACTTTCCGTTGCCCGCGCAACTGAATACCTATTCGGCGCAGCGCTTCTTCGACGCGGCGCAGTCGATCGGGCTGCATCCGTACCGCCTGCCTTCGGCCAATACTTCGGGGCCCTACACGAATCCCTATGGCGTGCAGATGGGCCCGTGCAACTTCTGCGGCTATTGCAGCGGCTACGCGTGCTACATGTACTCGAAAGCCTCGCCGAATCTGAACATCCTGCCCGCGCTCAAGCAGGAAAAGCATTTCGAGCTGCGCGCGAAGTGCCACGTGCTGCGCGTCGAGCTCGACGACACGAAGACGCGCGCGACCGGCGTCACCTATGTCGACCCGTCGGGCCAGGAAGTGTTCCAGCCCGCCGATCTCGTGATCGTCTCGGCGTTCCAGTATCACAACGTCCATCTGATGCTGCTCTCGGGCATCGGCAAGCCGTACGATCCGGTCTCGGGCGAAGGCGTGGTGGGCCGCAACTTCGCGTACCAGAATCTCTCGACCATCACGGCGTTCTTCGACACGAATACGTGGACGAATCCGTTCGTCGGCGCGGGCGGCAATGGCGTGGCCGTGGACGACTTCAACGCCGACAACTTCGACCACGGGCCGCTCGGCTTCGTGGGCGGCTCGCCGCTGTGGGTGAACCAGGCCGGCGTGAAGCCGATCAGCGGCATCGCCACGCCGCCGGGCACGCCCAACTGGGGCAGCACATGGAAGAAGGCCGTGAAGGACCACTACGCGCACACCATTTCGATGGACGCGCACGGCAGCAACATGTCGTATCGCGACGTCTATCTCGATCTCGATCCGACCTACCGCGATGCGTATGGCCAGCCGCTCTTGCGCATGACCTTCGACTGGAAGGACAACGACATCAAGATGGCCCAGTACGTGACGGGCCAGATGAAGAAGATTGCCGAGGCGATGGGCCCGAAGGCCATCAACGTCTATACGCGCGAGTTCGGCGCGCACTTCGACTCGCGCCGCTATCAGACCACGCACCTCGTGGGCGGCGCGATCATGGGCACGGACCCGAAGACGAGCGCGATCAACCGCTATCTGCAGAGCTGGGATGTGCACAACGTGTTCGTGATGGGCGCGTCCGCATTCCCGCAGGGCATCGGCTACAACCCCACGGGTCTGGTTGCCGCGCTCGCCTACTGGTCCGCGAAGGCCATTCGCAATCAGTATCTGAAGAACCCCGGCCCCCTGGTGAGCGTGTGACGAGCCACATGATGAATAAAAACCTGGTCCCCGCCCCCATCGAACGCAACGGCGCACGCGGTGCGCTGCGGCGCCTCAAGAACGCTCCGAAGGCGGCCGCCGCGCTGGCTGCCACGCTGGCCGCCTGCGCGGCATTCGCCGCGGCATTGGTGCCGCTCGCCGCGCGTGCCGCCAGCGCGACGAGCGGCGCCACGCCCGCCGACCCCGCGCTCGTCGCGCACGGCGAATACCTCGCGCGCGCCGGCGACTGCATCGCCTGCCATACCACGCCAGGCGGCAAGCCGTTCGCGGGCGGGTTGAAGTTCGACACGCCCATCGGCGCGATCTACTCGACCAACATCACGCCCGACGCGAACACCGGCATCGGCAAATGGCGCTACGACGACTTCGCGAAGGCGGTGCGCCAGGGCGTGCGCCCGAACGGCGAGACGCTCTACCCCGCGATGCCCTATCCCTCGTACGCCCGCCTGAGCGATGACGACATGAAGGCGCTCTATGCGTACTTCACGCAAGGCGTCGCGCCGGTCGCGCAACAGAACCGCGCCGTGGACATTCCCTGGCCGCTCTCGATGCGCTGGCCGCTCGGCATCTGGCGCACGCTGTTCGCGCCCAAGGTCCAGACGTTCGACGGCTCGCACTACCACGACGCGATCGTCGCGCGCGGGGCGTATCTCGTGCAGGGCCTCGGCCATTGCGGCGCATGCCACACGCCACGCGCGCGCACGATGCAGGAACTCGCGCTCTCCGACCTCGAAGGCGACGACTTCCTCGCCGGCGGCGGCGCCATCGACGGCTGGGTGCCCGCGAGCTTGCGCGGCGATCCGCGCACCGGCATCGGCGCGTGGAACGAGGACGACATCGTCCAGTTCCTCAAGTCGGGCCGCAATCTGCATACCGCCGCTTTCGGCGGCATGACCGACGTGGTCCAGCACAGCACGCAGTACATGACCGATGCGGACCTGCTCGCGATGGCGCGCTATCTGAAGACCCTCCCGCCGCGCGACCCGAAGGAAACTTCGTACGCCTACGATTCCGCCACCGCGAGCAAGCTGCAAAGCGGCGACGCGAGCGCGCGCGGCGCGGCGGTCTATGTCGATAACTGCATGGCCTGCCACCGCAGCGACGGCCGCGGCTACACCCGCGTGTTCCCGGCCCTTGGCGGCAACCCGGTCGTGCAGGGCAAGAACGCCACGTCGCTCATCCACGTTCTGCTCACGGGCGCCGCGCTGGAAGGCACCAAGAGCGCGCCCTCGACCTTCACCATGCCGCCGTTCGGCTGGCGTCTCTCCGACCAGCAAGTCGCCGACGTCGCCACGTTCGTGCGCGCGAGCTGGGGCAACACGGGCGCGCCGGTAAGCGCCGACGACGTCGCGAAGCTGCGCAAGACGGTGACCGTCGCCACGCCCGAGCTGCCGCCGGGCGCGTCGCTCAAGCGCTAACGCAAGCGCGCGACTGCGCGCTTCAACTCGCGTCTCAACCCACGCCTTAATCCGCGTTTTTCCAGCGCCTGCCGCTGGCCGCCTCGCTCGCGAGGCGCGCCGGCGCGCGTACGCATAACAAGAGACCGCTCCATGCGGCGCTCCATCGCTATCACGACTCAACGAGACAACACATGATGAAAAAACACCTGATCTCTGCGCCGATTCTGCTCTCGATCGCGGGCGCAGCGGCGGCGCAGGGCTCCGTCACGCTCTATGGCATCGTCGACGCGGGCATCAGCTACCGCAGCAACGAGCGCACCGGCAGCCCCAGCGCGTACCAGGGCCACTCGAACGTGGGCGTGACGAGCGGCAACCTCTCCGGCAGCCGCTGGGGGCTCAAGGGCAAGGAAGAGCTCGGCAACGGGCTTGCGGCGATCTTCCTGCTCGAAGACGGCTTCGACCTCACCAACGGCACCTCGGGCCAGGGCGGCCGCCTGTTCGGCCGCCAGGCGTTCGTGGGCCTCGCCGACCAGCGCTACGGCTCGCTCACGATGGGCCGCCAGTACACCTCGCTCGACGACTTCGTCGGCCCGGTCGCGCCGGTCAGCGCGATCGGCGGCTTCGGCGCGCATCCGGGCGACATCGACGATCTCGACCAGACCACGCGCGTCAACAACTCGGTCAAGTACACGAGCGCGAACTACGCGGGCTTCACATTCGGCGCGCTGTACGGCTTCGGCGGCCAGCCGGGCAGCCTCGAAAACCAGAACACGTGGAGCGTGGGCGCGGGCTATGCGAACGGTCCGCTGCATCTCGGCGTGGGCTACGAGCGCTCGGACAACAGCAAGAGCGGCCCCAACGACCCGACCTACGGCAACTGGCAAGGCACCTACGACGGCACCTTCAATTCGTCGATCAACGAAGGCTATGCGAGCGCGCAATCGCAGCAGGTCGTGGCCGCGGGCGCGACCTGGGACTTCGGCCCGGCGCGGGTGGGCGTGAACTACAGCAACGTGCAGTACAAGGCCGGCGCGAACTCGCTCTACTCGGGCACCGCGACGTTCAATATCGCGGGCATCTTCGGCATGTGGAACGTGCAACCCAGGACGCATCTGTTCGCGGGCTACAACTACACGCGCGGCAGCCATGTCGATGGTCTGGATAACGAAGCGCAGTACCACAACGTCTCGCTCGGCGCGCTCTACGATGTTTCGACGCGCTCGACGGTGTATCTGCTCGCGGGCTATCAGCACGCTTCGGGCATGACGCTCGACGCGCTCGGCAACCCGGTGGCCGCCACGGCCTCGTTCGCCGACAAGGGCAATGGCCACTCCTCGGCGGCGCAGTCGCAGGCGATCGTGAGCGTGGGCTTCAGGGAGCGCTTCTAAGCGCCAGAGGCGCGGCTACGTCGCGCGGCGGCACGATCGTGTAACCCGCCGCGCGCAATCGCTGCAACAGCGATTGCGGTCCGAAGAAATGTCCCGCGCCGACCGCCACCAGGATCGGCCCTTTTCCATGGAAATAGCCGTCCTGCGCCATGGTCGCCGCAAAGATGTCGGTCCCGCGTTCGAACATATACTGGCTGAAGTCGTAGTGAGCCTCGCTTTCGCCAGGCAGGCGCGTCATGGCAAGCCGCTCGAGCGCTGCCGTGTCGCCGGCGCTCCACGCCGTCTGGAACGCCGCGTACGAAACCTCGCCAGGCGATGGGCCATGCAGACCGGCGCATACGCCCGCAAGGAACGCGTCCTGATCGGCGGCCGGCATGTCGTCGAAGAGCCGCATCGCCTGCTCCATCGTTTCCAGATAGATCACCGGGATCATCGCGCGCCGCGCGATCGTCTCCAGTCGCTGGTCGATGCCGGGAAAGACCAGCGGCGCGCTCGACTTCACGAAATGCGGCCGCTTCGCCCCGGCCTGGCGTTGCCAGCGCCATTGATGCAGGCGCACGGCCTCGACCGAGAATCCCGCGAGCCACGGTTTGGTCTGGAAGAACAGGCGGATATCGGCGCCGCTCTCGCGTGCGCAGCGCGCCAGCGCTGCGGCGCTCATCGAATGCACGTGGTTCGAGAGATTGTCGCTGTCCGGATAAAAACCGCGGCGCCTGATCGTCTGGGTGTCTTCGGGCGTGGCCTGCGTATGCGCCTCGAGCACGACCGCCTGCACGCGCTCCGCCAGCGCCGCCAACGTCGCGTTCACGCGCGGGTCGTCGCTCGCGAGCCCGTGCAGGGTCGGCAGCAGCAGCAAAGTGGGGTGCCCCGGCGCGCTCGCGGTCCAAAGCGGTGGATGGTATGCGGGCGTGTCCGGCGCGCCGCTTGGGCCGTCCGTGCCGCTTGTGCCGCTTGTGCCGTTCGCACCGCTCACGCTGTTCGCGTACCCCAGCGTCGCGAACAGCCCCGCGACGGCGCAACTCAGCGCCATGCGCCGGGGCCTCGCGGTTCGCATCGCGCGGCGCAGTGTCTCGGAGATGCGTGCAACGCTTATCATTGTTCGACCCGGCCTCAGGGGAAACCCTGCTCGCAGCATAGGCCCCGTGGCGCGGCGCATCGGTGCGCGAGCGCACGCATCGCCGCCGCGCACCGCTACAGGGAAGCGGGCGGCCAGGTCGGCAAGATCGTGGTCACGGTTTGACGACGCGCGCCTTCGCAAGCGCGTCGAGATTGCCCTCGCCAAAACCGTGGTGGCCGCTGCGCTGCACCACTTCGAAGAAAATCTCGCCGGGGCGGCGCTTCACGAAGGTCTGGAAGAACAGGCGCGGCACGCCGTCCGCGCCAATCTCGCCGTCGATCAGCACGTGACGCGCTCGCAGCGCGTCCAGATCGACGCCATGGCCCGGCAAGCGCGCATCGACCGAATCGTAATACGCGGCGGGCGGCTCGACGAACGCCACGCCATTGGCCTTCAACGCGTCGATGCAGGGCACGATGTCGTCGGTCGCGAGCGCGATGTGCTGCACGCCCTCGCCCGGATGATCGGGCAGATAGTCGTGCATGAGCGCAGTGCGATGCGTGCCCTCCTCGTACACGGGAATGCGGATCTCCCCGTCCGGCGACACCATCACGCGCGATTCCTGCGCCACGTGCCAGTTCGCGTTGATCTCGTGGATCTCGCGAAAATGCAGCAGGTCGCGATAGAAGTCGAGCCATTCGCCGATGCGCCCCGCGCCCACCGTCTGCGTGAGGTGATCGACGCGCTTGAGGCCCGTGCCGCCGTGTTCGAGATCGGCCTGCGCGGTGGCGACATCGATGGGCCGGAAATCGATATCGAAGATCGAGATGTCGCCCACGCCGCCGCGCTGGCCGCCACGGCCGCGCCAGCGGTCGACGAAATAGATGTGCGAGTCGCCAATGCCCTGAATGGCCGGAATCCTGAGCTCGCCGGCGCCCAGGCGCTCGCCTTCGAACGCCCACGCGCCCTGCCGCAGCGCCTGCTCGAAGGCGCGCCGCGCGTTGTCCACGCGCACGCCAATCGCGCAAATGCCCATGCCGTACTCCTCGGCGTAGCGCGCGGCGAACGAATCGGGCTCCGCGTTGACGAGGAAATTCATTTGGCCCTGACGATAGAGCGTGACGTTCTTGCTCACGTGGCGCGCGATGGCCTTGAAACCCAGTCGGGCAAGCTGCTTCTCGAGCGCCGCGGGCTCGGGCGCCGCGAATTCGACAAACTCGAGACCGGCCATGCCGAGCGGATTGGCCGGATCCGGCGCGACGCAACGGGAATTGGACGACATGCGGAAAGCTCCTGGAACGGGCGGGAACGAACGAAAACGGACAGCAAGGGGCAACGCAGATTTTAACCAAATCGTACACAACGCCCAAGGCGGCGGTCCGGCATCGCGCTCGCCGGTCTTGGTGCTAACCCGCAAACCGTTCGATAATCGCACGCAGATGGGCGATTATCGCGCAGCGCGTGCGCCCAACGCATTGCCCCGGCGCGCAGGCGGTCCTATGCTCCGTTTCACCGTCGCGGCACCCCAGGCAAGCGGCTTTGCATGAGACCAGCGTAAGGAGACACCCTCATGACCCCCACCCTCGACACCACGCCCGCCGCCGAACCGGCCAATGCCGGCCGCTCGCGCAGCCAGGCGCGCAAGGCCGCGCTCGGCAGCTTCGTTGGCGCCGTCGTCGACTGGTACGACTTTCTGCTCTACGGCATCGTGGCCGCGCTGGTCTTCAACGCGGAATTCTTCCCGAACATCAGCCACCGCATGGGCACGCTCGCGGCCTTCGCCACCTTCGGCGTGGGCTTCCTGTTCCGGCCGCTCGGCGGCGTGGTGTTCGGCCACTACGGCGACCGGCTCGGGCGCAAGCGCATGCTCGTGCTGACCGTCATGATGATGGGGCTCTCGACCGTTGCGATCGGCTTCTTGCCCACCTTCTCCTCGATCGGCTGGTGGGCGCCCGTGCTGCTCGTGCTGTTTCGCGCGACCCAGGGCTTCGCCGTGGGCGGCGAATGGGGCGGCGCGGCGCTCATGGCCGTGGAGAGCGCGCCCACTGGCAAGAAAGCGTTCTATAGCAGCGGCGTGCAAGTGGGCTATGGCGTGGGCCTCGTGCTCGCAACGGGCATCGTCACGCTGCTGAGCCACGTGCTGGGCGACGCGGCGTTCCGTTCGTGGGGCTGGCGCCTGCCCTTCGTTTTCAGCGTGGTGCTCGTGCTCGTGGGTCTGTGGGTGCGCTCGAGCATGGACGAATCGCGCGAATTCGTGGAGAAGGTCGAGCACGGCCACCGCAAGCTCAAGACGCCGGTGCTCGAAGCGCTCACGCGTCATCCGAAGGCGTTTCTCTACATCGTCGCGCTGCGTCTCGCCGAGCTCTTCACGATGTATATCGTGACCGCCTTCGCGCTCAGCTATTCGACCAGCACGCTCGGCCTTTCGCGCGACCTGTTTCTCGGCATCGGCCTCTTTGTCGGCGCGCTCTCCTGCGTGACCATTCCCTGCTTCGCATGGCTGGCCGACCGTCTCGGCCTGCGCCGCATCTATCTGATTGGCGCGCTGATCGGCCTTGCGAGCGCCGTGCCGTTCTTCCTCGCACTCGAAGCGCGCTCGACCGTCTGGATCGTGATCTTCTCGGTGGCGCTCGCCAACATCGCCCACGATATGGTGGTGAGCGTGCAGCAGCCGCTCTTCACCGAACTGTTCGGCGCCGAATACCGCTACAGCGGCGCGGGCGTGGGCTATCAGTTCGCGAGCGTGGTGGGCGGCGGCTTCACGCCGTTCATCGCCGTGGCGCTGGTGGGCATCGGCGCCGGCTCGTGGCATCTGGTGGCGGCGTACCTCGCCATCGGCTGTCTGATCTCGTTGCTCGTCGCCGCGCGCATGAAGCCGGCGCAAGCGTAGCCACGGCGCGCGTTCCACCGCTTGTCGTCGAGGCCGGGCGCATGCCCGGCCTTTGCGCTCCCCACTCATGAAAACCACGCCCCTTGCCAAACGCGACTGGATCGCCGGACTCGAAAAAGGCCTCGCGATTCTGGAGGCTTTCGACAATCAGCACGCGCGCATGACCGCGACCCAGGCAGCGGAGCGCACCGGGCTCTCGCGCACCGCCGCGCGCCGCTATTTGCTGACGCTCGAATCGCTCGGCTATGTGTATACCGATGGGCGGCTCTTTGGGCTGACCCCGCGCGTGCTGCGCGTGGGCTGGTCGTATTTCGATTCGGCGCGGCTGCCTCGCACCGTGCAGCCGTATCTGCAGCAACTGAGCGCGACGCTCAACGAATCGGCCTATGTGAGCGTGCTGGACGGCTGGGAGCTCGTGGTGATTGCCCGCAATGGCGTCTCGCGCGTGATGACCACGGGCTTCGTGCTGGGCGCGCGCGTGCCCGCCCCGCTGATCTCGCCGGGTGTGGTGCTGCTTGCGTATCAGGAAGATCAGCAAGCGGTTTCGGCGTGGCTCGATACGGTCGAGCTCGCACCGTTCACGCCGCATACGATGACGAGCGCCACGCGGCTACGCGAGAAAATCGTGCGGGCGCGCGCCGATGGCTATGCGCTCATCGAACAGCAATTGCAAGTCGGCGTGCGCGGCGTGGCCGTGCCGTTGCGCAATCGCAGCGGCGAAGTGGTCGCCGCGCTCAGCACCAATATGTCGATGGGAAACGAAGACGCCGAGGCCGCGGTGACGCGCGTGCTCCCGCATTTGCAGGAGTCGGCGCTGGCGATGTTGAATGTGCTGTGAGAAGACACTCGCAGGCACGCACGATGAAGAGGACGACTGATCATTCTCTCGCCTCGCCCACGATCCAGTCATGAAATAGCCGCATCGCCGGCGACATCGCCCGCGACTGCAGCCACGCGAGCCAATAACTGCCGGTCGGCACCTCGACATCGAACGGCCGCGCAAGCAGCCCCGCCTGCAACTCGCGCGCGAACATGCGCGCGGGCGCGAGCGCCACGCCCGCGCCCTGCACGGCGGCCTCGGCCATCAGCCGCGACGAATCGAAGATCGGCCCGCTCACGGTCCAGGGTTCGAGCCCAGCCGCCACGAACCATCGCAGCCATTCGTCGGTGCGATAGGAGCGCAACAACGTTTCCCGGACCAGGTCGGCGGGCGTCGCGAGCCGCCGCGCGATCTCGGGCGCGCACAGCGCGGCGAGCGGCGCATCGAGCAGCCGCGTGTTTTCGGTGGCGGGCCACTTGCCGTCGCCAAAGCGGATCGCGAAATCGAGCCCCTCGCCCGCGAGATCGACGAGGTTGTTGTTCGTGAGCAGGCGCAACTCCACGAACGGATGCGCTTCGCGAAACGACTTGAGCCTCGGCATCAGCCAGCCGATCGCGAAGGTGCCCACCACGCCCACGGTCAGGACTTCGTGCAGGCGGCCGCCCTCGAACTGCTTGAGCACGGCCTCGATGCGGCCGAACGCGTCGCTGAGCACGGGCAGGAGCGCGCGCGCCTCGTCGGTCATGCCGAGCCCGCGCGGCAGACGCCGGAACAGCGGCACGCCGAGCCACTCCTCGAGCACGCGCACCTGCTGGCTGACGGCCGCCTGCGTGACCTTCAATTCGAGCCCCGCGCGCGTGAAACTCAGATGACGCGCCGACGCCTCGAAGGCTCTCAACGCATGCAGCGGTAAATGGGGGCGCATGGACGACCTATAAGATTGGCTTTTGGCAGAGCCAAATTATCGTCGCTTGTCGCGGGCCCGGCAACGGACCACAATCCCCGGCGTGCGATGCGTCGTTCCAGGTGTCTTCACGCAGTTTCAGCGCCCGGATGGCGTTGACGCGCGCGACGCTATCGATCCGAAACCCTGACCCTGCTCGTTGAGATGAAAAACAAGGTAAAAGCGATTCTGATGACATTGACCTGCGTAGCGGCCAGCGCAAGCGCAGCGCAACCCGGCGTGAAAGCCGCCGTCGATGCGGCCATTGCGCCGTTGCAGGCGAAGTACGGCATTCCGGGCGTGGCGGTGGGCATCACCGTGGCCGGCAAGCACGCCTTCTACAACTACGGCGTAGCCTCGAAGGCGACCCACGCGCCGGTGGACGACCAGACGCTGTTCGAGGTCGGCTCGTTCACCAAGACGTTCACGGCCACGCTGGCCTGCTATGCGCAGACGAGCGGCAAGCTCTCGTTTTCCGCGCCCGCCAGCCAGTACGTGGGCGCGCTGCGCGGCAGCGCATTCGACCACGTGAGCGTGCTCGATCTCGGCACGCATACGTCCGGTCTGCCGCTCTTCGTCCCGGACAGCATCACCAACGACGCGCAGTTGATGGCCTGGTTGCGCAACTGGCAGCCAGCGAGTCCGATCGGCACGCAGCGCGTCTATTCGAATCTCGGCATTGGACTGCTCGGGCGCGCGACCGCGCAAAGCCTGGGCGAGCCGTTTCGCGATGCCGTGCAGAAGACGCTGCTGCCCGCCTTCGGCATGACGCACTCGTGGCTCGACGTGCCCGCGTCCCGCACGCCGCACTATGCGCAGGGCTACGACAAGCACGACGCGCCCACCCGCATGCATCCCGGCGAACTGGCCGACGAAGCCTACGGACTGCGCACGACCTCGGGCGATATCGTGCGCTACCTGGACGCCAACATGGGCCTCGCGCCGCTCGACGCGCCGTGGCAGCGCGCCATCGCCTGCGCGCACACCGGCTATTACACGGCGGGCGTCTTCACGCAGGATCTGGTCTGGGAGCAATATCCGTGGCCGGTCGCGCTGCAAACGCTCCAGCGCGGCAACGGCCCCGACGCGATCCTGAAGGGCCTGCCGGCCCAGGCGCTCACGCCGCCGCTGCCGCCTCGAACCGATGCGCTCCTGAACAAGACGGGCTCGACCAACGGCTTTTCGACCTACGCGGCGTTCATTCCGGCGAAGCGGATCGGCGTGGTGATTCTCGCCAACAAGGCTTATCCGACCGAGGCGCGAGTGAGCGCGGCCTACGCGATCCTCGATGCGCTCGCGAATCGGCCGGAGCCATCGGCTAAGATACGGACCCCACGTATTTCATCGAACTAATCGAACCCACGGAGTGTTTTCAATGATCCAGCCAGGCCACGCATTCAAGGACAACCTCGCGCAACTGCCTGCCATCGACGGCATCGAGCGCATCGATCTCGTGAACAGCCAGGGCGCGGTGGTGGCCAGCATCGAGAACAAGCCGGGCAAGCAAGGCTCGCTCGCGGTCTACCACTATTTGAAGCAGGCGTTCGGCACGCTCGACGCCCAGGCGGCCGAGCATGGCCTCGCCGTATTCGCCGAGCACACCGCCGACGCCCGCAACCGCCCCGGCGCGCATCCGAACGTCGACCGCCTGCTCGAAATCGCGGCGGGCGGCGAGGCGCTGCGTATCGACGTGATCGCGGCGGCCTGAGGGCGACAGCCCTGCCAGCGCGCCCGGGACGGCGGGCGCGCGAATGGCCAGCGGTACGTTGACAGTGGATAAGCCCAAATATCCAGAAAAATACGTTAAAAATAACTGGATAAAAATCAATACGATTGCACAAACCACTAGCCAACGTCGCCAACTCCAGCCAGCAGGATTGCTCATGCCGCGCCCGATTTCCGTCCGCATCCATCCCGAAGCCGTCCGCCACAATCTGCGGACCGCGCAGCGCAGCGCCTCGGGCGCACGCGTCTGGGCCGTCGTCAAGGCCAACGCCTATGGCCATGGAATCGAGCGCATTTATCCGGCGCTCGCGGGTGCGGACGGCATCGCGCTGCTCGACCTCGACGAAGCCGTGCGCGTGCGCGAACTCGGCTGGACCCGGCCCATCCTGCTGCTCGAAGGTATCTTCGATGCCGCCGACGTCGCCACGGCGGTCGCGCACCGACTGACCGTGGCAGTGCATTGCGACGATCAACTCGCGCTGCTCGCGGCGGCCCGCACGCAGCGGCCGATCGACATTCAGTTGAAGATGAACACGGGCATGAACCGCCTCGGCTACCGGCCCGCGGTTTTTCGCGCAGCCTGGGAGCGCGCCCGCGCGACGCCCACGATCGGCGCGATCGGCCTCATGACGCATTTCGCGAACGCCGACGACGGCGCCATCGACTGGCAGCTCGACCGCTTCGACGCCGCCGCGCAGGACCTCCCCGGCGAGCGCTCGCTGTCGAACTCGGCGGCGGTGCTCTGGCATCCGCGCGCGCATCGCGACTGGGTGCGGCCCGGCACGATCCTCTACGGCGCGTCGCCCACGGGCGCGGCGCGGCATATCGAAGGCATCGGCCTGCGCGCGGCAATGACGCTCGCGAGCCGGATCATCGGCGTGCAAACCCTGGCGCCGCAGGAAACGGTCGGCTATGGACGCACTTACACGGTCGAGCGGCCCATGCGCGTTGGCGTGGTGGCGTGCGGCTATGCGGATGGCTATCCGCGCCACGCGCCGACGGGCACGCCCATCGCCGTCGATGGCATCCGCACGCGCGTGGTCGGACGCGTGTCGATGGACATGCTGACCGTCGATCTCACGCCCTGCCCGCATGCGGGCATCGGCTCGAAGGTGGAGCTGTGGGGCGAAAACGTGAAAGTCGACGAAGTGGCCGAGCCGTCCGGCACGATCGGCTATGAACTGATGTGCGCGGTCGCGCGGCGCGTGCCGGTGGCAGTCGATGCGTTCGCGGCCGCGCAGGCGCACGACGACATCGCGCGCGAGCCCCAACCTCAAGCCGAATAAGGCCCCTTCGGCCCATTGCGCAAAATCCGCGCAAAATCCGCGCAAGCCCGCTCCAGCACATCGCACAAGGCCTCTGGGCTGCGCGAGCTCGTAGCCGGCATCCGCGTGACGCATCACGCCTTTCGCCGGATCGTTCAGCAGCACCCGCCCCAGACGCTCGTGAGGATCCAGCGGCCGCTCGGGTCGCCCTTGAAGTGCGGGTTCACCACCGGAAAGTTGTATGGACAAGACTGCGGGAGATTACCTCAAACAAATTGTCCATACACACTGAGCGGGCCTAGCGTATACCCTCGACACCCTTTGCTAACGCCTGAATTACGGGGACTTTCGGATAGGAAACAGGCGCGCGACCCCAGGTAATAACACCGATTGCCGGTCATCCCGCACGCCTCTAATTTGTATAGACAACTATCTGCTCAGCAGAAAATTTCCTATCGGAGACGCAATGAAGAAACTTGCCCTGTGTGTCGCACTCGCCCTGGTCGCCGGCGGCGCGTACGCGAAAGACTGGTCCACCATCCGTTTCGGCACGGACGCCAGTTACGCGCCGTTCGAGTCGAAGGCACCTGATGGCAAGCTCGTCGGCTTCGACATCGACCTCGGCAACGAGATCTGCAAGCGCCTGAACGCGAAGTGCGTGTGGGTCGAGCAGGATTTCGACGGCATGATTCCGGGCCTCAAGGCCAAGAAGTTCGACGGTGCGCTTTCCGCGCTCACGGTCACTCCGCAACGCGAGCAGCAGATCGCCTTCAGCGCGAAGCTCTACAACACCCCCACGCGCCTCGTCGCGAAGAAGGGCTCCACCTTGCAGCCCACCGTCGACTCGCTCAAGGGCAAGTCGGTGGGCGTCGAACAGGGTTCGACCCAGGAAACCTACGCGAAGCAGAACTGGGCAACGAAAGGCGTCAACGTCATTACCTACCAGAACCAGGACCAGGTCTATCTGGACCTGAACTCGGGCCGTCTGGACGCCGCGCTGCAGGACGAAGTGCAGGCCGACCTCGGCTTTCTGAAGACGCCGCGCGGCGCCGGCTTCGCGTTCGCCGGTCCGGAGCTGCCCACGGGCGCGGCCGCCATCGGTCTGCGCAAGGATGACGTCGACCTCAAGGCGAAGATCGACAAGACGATCGCCGACATGATCAAGGACGGCACCTACAAGAAGATCGAGTCGAAGTACTTCGACTTCGACGTATACGGCGGTTAGGCGGTTAGGCGCTTGTCGCCCACCGGTATCAACACGGCTTGCGCATGCCGCGCCGCGCCGCGGCATGCGCGCCGTCTTTGAAGGACGTCCCCCCATGCTCTTCCAAGGCTTCGGCCCTCTCCTCCTCGCGGGTACGTGGGAAACCATCAAGCTCGCGCTGCTCTCGCTCGCCGCGGCGTTCCTGCTGGGACTCGCCGGCGCCGCCGCGAAGCTCTCGCCCAACCGCGTGATCTCGCGCATCGGCACGATGTACACGACGCTGATCCGCGCGGTGCCCGATCTCGTGCTCATGCTGCTGCTCTTCTACAGCATCCAGATCTGGCTGAACCACCTGACCGACGCGATGGGCATGGACCAGATCGACATCGACCCCTTCGTGGCCGGCGTCATCACGCTCGGCTTCATCTACGGCGCGTACTTCACCGAGACGTTCCGCGGCGCCTTTCTCGCCGTGCCGCGCGGCCAGATCGAGGCTGGCTTCGCATACGGCATGAGCTCCACGCGCGTATTCACGCGCATCCTGTTCCCGCAGATGATGCGCTTCGCGCTGCCCGGCATCGGCAATAACTGGCAGGTGCTCGTGAAGGCGACGGCGCTGGTCTCGATCATCGGTCTCGCCGATGTGGTGAAGGCCGCGCAAGATGCGGGCAAGGCCACCCAGCAGTTCTTCTTCTTCACGCTCGCGACCGGCGCGATCTATCTCGTCATCACCACGGTTTCCAACCTGGCATTGCACCGCCTCGAAAAGCGCTATTCGACCGGTGTGCGGAGGGCCGCGCTGTGATCGAAATCCTTCAGCAATACTGGCCGAACTACCTGTACAGCGACGGCTTCAACTATAGCGGCCTCGTCATCACGCTCTGGTTGCTGGTGGTCTCGATCGTGCTGGGCTTCGCGCTGGCGGTGCCGCTCGCGATTGCCCGCGCGTCGCGCAACCCCTGGCTCTCGCGCCCGGTCTGGCTCTACACCTACGTGTTTCGCGGCACGCCGCTCTATGTCCAGTTGCTGCTCTGCTACACCGGCATTTACAGCCTGCACTATGTGCATACGCACGCGCTGCTCGGCGAATTCTTCCGGAGTGCGATGAATTGCACGCTGCTCGCGTTCACGCTCAACGAATGCGCCTACGCCACCGAGATCTTCGCCGGCTCGATCCGCGAAACCCCGCACGGCGAAGTCGAAGCGGGCCTCGCCTATGGCATGTCGAAGTACAAGCTCTACACGCGCATCATCCTGCCCTCGGCACTGCGCCGCGCACTGCCTGCGTACAGCAACGAAGTGATCCTGATGCTGCACGCCACGACGCTCGCGTTCACCGCCACCGTGCCCGACATCCTGAAAGTGGCGCGCGACGCGAATTCCGCCACCTATATGACCTTCCAGGCCTACGGCATCGCAGCCTTGCTCTACGCGACGATCGTCTTCGCTCTGATCTGGGCCTTCCGCCGCATGGAAACCCGCATGCTGGCCTACCTGAAACCGCAAGGGCACTAAGCGCGTCCCGTGCTGATGGAGTGTATTGAGAATGTACAAGCTGATTGTCGATGACCTGCACAAGAAGTTCGGCGAGAACGAGGTTTTGAAGGGCGTGTCGCTCAAGGCGAAAGCTGGCGATGTGATCAGCCTGATCGGGTCGAGCGGTTCGGGCAAGAGCACGTTCCTGCGCTGCATAAACTTCCTCGAATCGCCCTGCTCGGGCCGCATCACCGTGAACGGCGAAGAGATCCGCACGAGCGTCGAGCGCACCGGCTCGCTGCGCGTGAGCGATCCGAAGCAACTGCGGGCGATGCGTACACGCCTCGCGATGGTGTTCCAGCATTTCAACCTGTGGGCGCACATGACCGTGCTCGAGAACATCGTCGAGGCGCCAGTGAGCGTGCTGGGCTTGAGCCGCAGCGAAGCGGAACAACGCGCGCGCAAGTACCTCGCCAAAGTGGGCCTCGCGAACGGTGTCGAGCACAAGTATCCGTCGCATCTGTCGGGCGGGCAGCAGCAGCGCGTGGCGATTGCCCGCGCGCTGGCCATGGAGCCCGAAGTGATGCTGTTCGACGAGCCCACCTCGGCACTCGACCCCGAGCTCGTGGGCGAAGTGCTGCGCGTGATGCAGGCGCTCGCCGAAGAAGGCCGCACGATGATCGTCGTCACGCACGAAATGGGCTTCGCGCGCAACGTGTCGAATCACGTGGTTTTCCTGCATAAAGGGAAGATCGAAGAGCAAGGCGACCCCAAGGAAGTCCTCAATGCGCCGCGCAGCGAACGGCTCCAGCAATTTCTCGCGGGACGCCTGAAGTAAGCGTTATCCGTGAGTGGAGGTTGGCCCGAATCTTCTCTGGCGTACTTATTAACTGACAAGTCAGATCAGTCCCCTGCCCCACTCGCGCCGATACGCCGCCGCGCCTCCAGCGCCTCGGCCACCATACGTTCGATCACCTCGGCGGCCGAGGTCCGCTCGCTCACGAGCGCCGACGATTCGCCCGCAAAGAGCGCCATGCGCTCCAGCTCTCCCGTCGTGCTGCGCAAGGGCGAATCGGTACTGAACAGATAGAGCGGCCGCCCGTCGTCGTGGCCGATCACTTCGCGAGGCAGTTTGTCCGGGCGATACCCGAAAAGCTGCCCGCCCGCCTCTGCGGTCACGCTATTGGCCAGCACGCGCACCGGCGAATTCGGCGGCCAGTTGATGGCGAAAAGATCCGTGTAGACCGTCTCGCCCGAGCGCGCCTCGCAAATGCGCTGCTTGTGATAATCGTGCGCAAACGATTCATGTGTCGCGAGGAACGCCGTGCCGCAATGCACGCCCGATGCGCCCAGCGCAAGCGCCGCGATCAGTCCGCCACCGGTTGCGATCCCGCCGGAAGCGACCACGGGAACGCGCAGGCGCCCTGCGACTTCGGGCAACAGCGTGAGCATGCCGGTACGCCCGCGCACATGGCCGCCGGCCTCGATACCCTGCACGATCACCGCATCGGCTCCGGCCTGCTCCGCGGCCAATGCATCGTCGAGCGAGCCCACCTGATACAGCACGATGGCGCCAGCGTCCTTCGCGCGCCTCACGGCCTCCGGCACGACATCCCAGAAGAAGCACAGCACGCTCACGCGCGCCGCGAGGCACACGTCGAGTTCCGCTGCGAACAAGGCCGGCTCGGTCGCGCACGGAATCAGATTGACGCCGAACGGACACCGCGTAGCCGCGCGCACGGCGGCGATCTCGCGTTCGATCAATTCGGGCGATTCGCGTACCATGCCGAGCAGGCCGAAACCGCCTGCCGCCGAAACCGCGGCGGCGAGTTCGGATCTGGCCGGACCGCCCATGCCCGCCGAAACGATCGGATAGCGGCAACCCAGCAGGCGGGTCAGCGCCGTGCGCAGAGAATCGGATGGGGCACTCACGCTCATTTGACGCGCTCCGGTGACGATGGGAATAGCGCAATGATCGCTCAAACCGGGCCGCAGCGTGAGCCATTGACGTGATGTTCTCATCGTGCAAGGGCAACCACCCTGCTTCACGAGCGAACACCCGGACCAGAAGGGCTAGTGCGTTCCGGATAACCCGCTGTTACCAATCTGGCATCGCCGTTGCACTTGTGTCAGAAGGCGCCGCCTACACTTCGAACCGTGGCGGAAACGCCGCTGGCGCGAGCGCGAGTGGCGCGATCATGACCGCTGGGGCGATTGAGCCGATTTCGATAATTCTGTATCACACGGAAAACCATCATGAAGATTAGTCTTCGACTCAGGATATTCGCTACAATTGCCGCGCTGGGACTCATGGCAGCCGGAACGGCCAATGCGGCCGGCTGCCTGAAGGGCGCGGTCGTCGGCGGTGTAGCCGGCCACTACGCAGGTCATCACGCCGTCGTAGGTGCCGTCGGTGGCTGCATGGTTGGCCATCACGTCGCAAAGAAGCATGCGGAGGAACGCGCCGCACAACATCAGCAACCCGCGCGTAATAGCTGAAAAAGCGAGCTGAAAAAACGAGCTGAAAAAGCGGCTGAAAATGCAGCCGAAAAAACAGTTGGAGAAGCGCTGACCGGCTGCAATTCGCCGGGCCGCTATCGACGCGGCGAGCTGTGTTATCCTGGCGGCATGCGACAAAGGTTGCATTCAGAGCGGGACATAACTAGATGGACGAAAGAAAACGCGAAAGCATAGTGGCCTATCTGCGGCGCAGAATGGCGGAATTCGGCATCGAGCCCGAGGACGTGGCTTCGTCGATTGCGGCAGACCAGGAGCGGCTGCGAGCGGCGCGATACCGCGACGCCACGGGCAACACGTGGGACGGCAAAGGCAATGCCCCGCAGTGGGTGATCCAGGCCACCAGCGCCGGACAATCGATCGAGCATTTTGCAATTACAACCGCGGCGCCAGAAGAGAAGTCCGCGAAACACGCCGGCGTGGATTGGCGCAATGACCCATTTGCCGGCACGCGGCTCGAGACGGTCAAAAGCGAATGTATTGGCGCTGCCTGACCTGGTTCGATATGCAGGAACTCAATGGGCTACCGGAAAGTTACCCAAATAACTTCCGATATTTCTTGCTAAAGCACCGGTGATGGCGCCGTATTCGAACACCGGGTTTGACCGTATGTTTCAGGGCACTTTCCCGATCGTTCGTGCCGGCCAGCAATAACAGGATGAACCGCCCCGGGAATCGTGGAGGCTGGTTGGTTTAAGTTGATGGGGGTTCAGCGGCCGCTGTTTCAAGTTGCCGATAGTAGTTTGCCTCAGCTTCGGCGGACGGGATATAGCCGAAGGGTTCCATCAACCGACGCCGCTTCTTTCAATGGTCGTGCCTCTCATCGCCGTCTCGATGGTCGTGATGCCAGTCGCCTCGCGGCCCACCGCCGTCGCGTAGATGACCGCTTCGAGTTCGCTGCCGCTGATTTTATGCCGCGGTCAAAAGAGACCTGGCCTGCTCAAGAAGAGCGTGCGACGCGGCAAATTCATTGCGCCCAGCCAATGTGAGGGCCGCGCGGCCAGTGCGTATAAACAGCTCGTCATTGGATGTTGCAACCCGATGCGAAGCGGAGACAATCTGGTCGTACCGACGAAAGAGTTCGAGCATCTGGAGCGCGTCTGCTCTGCAGTCCTGCGGACCGGCCGTGACGAGAATTTGCGCCGCCGCTGCTAGTTGTCGCGTGACCAGCAGGAATTCAGAACGGTCCACGGCACTTACTCATAAGATGCCGTCGCCGGCTGTACGAAGCGTCCGGCGACAGGGTGTCCGACTCTGGAACCGGCACCCACGACAAAGCGGGGGGAGTCAGTCGTGCGCGTCGACTTTGCCGGACTGGGCCTGACCGGCGATGAGACACGACGAGCGGAAGTTCTCGCCCTGACTGCGCGCGCCGCTTGCGGAAAATCCGCGTGCGAGCGCTTCGAGCCGGACGAGTTCCGAACCCTTCTCGCAACTGACCCAACCGGCACCATGCGTCTCCATGCGAGTCAGAACCCGGTTTCCGATGAGAAATGCGATGGCGATGACGATAAGAACATTGAATGCTGGTCTCATGATTTCGTCTCCTTATGCAATCGGAGTATCGCGTGTCAACCGGAGCCAGGCGCCAAAGAGATTACTGGCGCGAACCTGTTCCACAAGGCCCTGCAGGCCGGAAAACTGGGCAAGCAACGCAGGTGCAAGGTGGACAGCACAGCATGGCACCAAAGCAATAATAAGCCCGACACCGATTTTTGACTCAAGCACAGTGAGCAGCGGACGCATGTGCGGATACGGGAATGAGGGATGCGGACGACACGCTCGTCCTCCGTATAGCCACCTTACTCCCGATTTGGAGGCAATTCAGGTCTTGGGCCGCGCGACGGATTCTTCCTCGCAGACAGTATGCCGAGTATGCGGGAATGACCGGGAAGCCCTATTGGCGGAAAGCAGATGGAGTCGAACCATCCCGGGAACGGCTGACGTCCCCAACCGGGTTTGAAGCCCGGCCGTACCACCCGATACGATTGCCTTCCGTTGTGAAGCGAGAAATGCGCGAGAAACGCACGAGAAACACGCAAAAATCCAGCAAAAACCGTAGTAACGCCAAGCCTCCACCTTCCCACTAAAGCCAGTCGCGCATGCGGCTATCGGGCCTCAACAGATGCAGATCGCGCTGGAACCGAGTATATCCAACGCGATCGAAGAACTCCAGAATCTGGATCGCGCGCTTGCGCCCAAGCCCCGCGGCATCGCGAAACGTCGCCGCGCTCACGCCCCGGGTTTGCGGCGGCGTAGTCTCGGCCAGATGCGCGACGAGACGCGCGAGCTCGTGAATCACATCGCGATCGTAGAACAAATCTCGCACGATCTGATACAGCCTGCCGAGGCGCGCGAGCTTGCGCAGCAGCGCACGCACCTTCTCTTCAGGCTCCCGCACTTCGCGCGCGAGGTCACGCACCCAGGGCGGGTCGTAGCGTCCTTGCGCGATCAACGGCACGAGGCGCGCAGCGAGCGCCTCTTCGTTGGCGTCGAGCGAGACCGCATGCGAAGGCAGATGCAGCCACGGCCCGCTGCGCGCAATATGCCCTGTTTCCACGAGCGCATCCACCGCCGCGCGCCAGACTTCGTCGCTCACGAGCGGCGCTGCAATGCGCCGCAAGCGCGCTGCGTCCGGGCCTTGCTCGTCCGGTGCGCGCGCATGAAATTCGCCTAGCACCTCGACGATACGGGCCGCAAGACGCCTCCAATGATCGCGCGCGAGCACGACGGATTGCGCGGCATGTCCTTGCGGCGCGATCACGACTGCGTCGTCGGGCAACGCGAGCGTACCGGCGTCGAAACCGGTCAACTGCGTGAGCGTAGTGCGCAGCAGACCACGCGGCGCCTCTTCGATCAGCGCGCCGATATTGCCTTCGTCCAGCCACGCGCGCAGCGCATCGAGCCACGCACGGCGCTCCGGCGTGCGCCTGCGCCGCGCGGGTCCGAACGGATCGAGCACGCGGCCGCCGCCCACCGTGCGGCTCGCTTGGGCGTTGCGCACGATGAAGCGATCGCCGGGCATCGCATGCAGCGGCGTATCGAAGACGAGTTGCACGCGCGCCTGTTCCCCCGCCGCGAGCGCGTCCCCTTCGAGCAGCGCGACGTTCGCCACGCGATGCGTCGTGCCCAGGTGCACGTGCAGCGGCGACCAATGCTGGAGCGTGACGCCCGCGTCGTCGAGAAGCCGCAACTCGACATCCAGGCGCGTCGCGGGTTGCGCGAGCCGCGCATCGACGATCCAGTCGCCGCGCGCGATCTGATCCTTGTCGATACCCGAAAGGTTGAGCGCGCAACGTTCTCCCGCTCGCCCCGCCTCGGAGGCGCGATTTTGCGCATGGATGCCGCGCACCCGCGCCGGCATGCCTGCAGGCGCCAGCAGCACGGTGTCGCCGGTACGCACGCGGCCTGCAAAAACGGTGCCGGTCACGATCGTGCCCTGTCCCGTCAAGGTGAAGACGCGATCCACGGCGAGACGAAACAGGCCGTCGTCGCGGCGCGCCTGCCAGTGCGTCGCGCGCTCGCGCAGCCACGCGTCGAGCGTCGCGACGCCCGGATCGCCGGGCTGCGTCGCCTGCGTTTCGAAGCATGGCGCGTCGGCCAGCGCAGTGGGAGCGAGCCACGCGGCAATCTCCGCGCGCACTTCGGTCAGGCGTGCCGCGTCCACGCGGTCCGTCTTCGTGAGCGCAATCGCGCCGTGCGTAACGCCGAGCAATTGCAGAATGGCGAGGTGCTCGCGCGTTTGCGGCATCACACCATCGTCGGCGGCAATCACGAGCAACGCAAAGTCGATCCCGCACGCACCCGCCGCCATGGTGTGCACGAGCTTCTCGTGCCCGGGCACGTCGATAAAACCCAGTACGTCGCCGTTCGCGAGCGGCGCATAGGCGTAGCCCAGTTCGATCGAGATGCCGCGCGCCTTTTCTTCCTTGAGCCGGTCGGTGTCCACGCCGGTCAACGCACGCACCAGCGTGGTCTTGCCGTGATCGATATGCCCCGCCGTGCCGACGATCACAGGCGCAGCTCCGCGAGTTGCGCGACGAAGACCGCTTCGTCCGCGCGCTCGAGGCAGCGCAGGTCGAGTCGCAGGGCGTCGTCGGCAATGCGGCCGATCACGGGCCGCGGCAACCCACGCAGTGCGCGCTCCAGCCTGAGCAACGCGCGGCCGCTGCCGCCCTTGCCCCGGTGGCGCACGACGAGTCCGCTGCTCGGCAAGACGTCGACCGGCAACGCACCGCTGCCGATCTGGCTGAACATCGGCTCGACGCTCGCGTCGTAGCCATCGCCCAGCACGCGCTGCAATGCGGGCAGCGCACGCGTGGCCGCTTCGTGCATCTCGTGCGCAGGGCGCGTGAGCAAGCGCAGCGTCGTCAGACGCTCGCGCAGAAATTCGGGCGCCTGATAGAGCTTGAGCACGGGTTCGAGCGCCGCAAGCGTGAGCTTGCCCACGCGCAACGCACGCTTGAGCGGATGCTTCTTGATCTTCGCGATCAGTTCCTTGCGCCCGACGATCAGCCCGGCCTGCGGGCCGCCCAGCAGCTTGTCGCCGCTGAAGGTCACGAGATCGGCGCCCGCCTCCACCGTGGCGCGCACGGTAGGCTCGGCGGGCAAGCCCCACTGCGTAAGATCGGCGAGCGTGCCGCTGCCGAGGTCCACCGCCACCGGCAAACCATGACGCTGCGCGAGCGGCGTCAGTTCGTCCAGCTCGACGCTCTTCGTGAAACCGCTGATCGCATAGTTGCTGCAATGGACCTTCATCAACAGCGCCGTGCGTGCGCCGATCGCTGCTTCGTAATCCTTCAGATGCGTGCGATTGGTCGTGCCGACTTCGCGCAGTCTCGCGCCTGCGCGACTCATGATGTCAGGAATCCGAAATGCCCCGCCAATCTCCACCAGCTCGCCGCGCGAGACGATCACGTCCTTGCGCGCGGCCAGAGCGGAAAGCGCGAGCAGCACCGCCGCGGCGTTGTTGTTCACGACGGTGGCCGCCTCCGCCCCCGTCAGCTCGCAGATGAGCGCATCGATCAGGTCGTCGCGGTCGCCGCGTTTGCCGGTGGCCAGATCGAACTCGAGGTTGGCGGGCTGCGTAAGCGCCTGCACCACGGCGCGCACGGCAACGTCGGGCAGTAGCGCACGGCCCAGATTCGTGTGCAGCACCGTGCCGGTCAGATTGAATACCGCGCGCAGCGTGCTCTGCGCTCGCGCGGCGAGCGCGCGCTCCGCATCCGCGATCACGCGTTCGATGGAAAACGGCGTCTGCACGCTCGCATCGGTCGCGAGCGTGCCCGCCTGCGCCTCGCGCCGCCAGCCGTCGAGCGTCGCGCGTATGGCCGCGAGCACCTGGGTACGCCCGTGCTGCGCGATCAGCGGCTGCGCGGGTGGCGAGGCAATCACGCGCTCCACGGCCGGCATCTGTGCAAGCAGCGTGTTCAGCGTGGCCTTGTCGTGTTGCCCGCTTTGCATTTCGCGCGCTGTTGCCGCCGAATCCTGCTGCGCGGCTTCACTCATCTCGTTCGCGTGCGTCATTGCTCGGACGGCGCTTCGGGATAGAGCAGCGGATTCGCACTCGCGCGCCGATAACCGGCTTCGCTCATCAGCAGGTCGAGCGTGAGGCTCGCGAGGTCGTCGGCGAGCGGCTCGAATTCGAAGTCCTTCTCCTGATAGCCGATCTTGCGATAGGTATGGCATTCGTCGCACGATTCCGCCTTCAAGGCCGGATTGCCGCCTTCGATGCCGTGATACGCAATGCCCTTGGTCGAATCGCAATTCGTGCACTTGACGCGCACCACGTGATTCTCGGTGCCGCACAGGCTGCATTGCGCGTACCGATAACCCTGCATCGCGCCGCCCACGCGCACAATGCTCGCAACGGGCGGCACACCGCACACGGGGCACACGCCGGGCGCATCCACGTAGGGCACGTCCTGGGCGCTCAGGCGGCTCGCGAGATCGGTCCACACCACCTGCAGCGCCGCCATGATGAACGGCGCCGTGGCAGGCGCGATTTCCGCGTGGCGTTGCGCGAGCAGCGCGTCGGCTTGTGCGTCGAGTTCGGTGTCGCTCATCGCGCGCAACGTATCCAGCACTTTCGCGAGCGCGGGCGTGACCGCGCCCGCGGCTTCCACGCGGTCCGCGAGGCGGCGTAACACGGCGCGCCATTGCGGATCGCGTTCGCTACCGAGCGCGGGCAGGACAGGCATCGAGTGGCGTTGTGCGTTGGCGATGGCCTCGCGCGGCGGCATCTGCGCTTCGAGAAGCTCGAGCGCGTGCTGCTGCGCGTCCACGAGCGCCGCCATGAGGCGCACATAGCCGCCGATGGGATTGTGGTCCGCCAGCTTGCGCAGCCGCGCGGCGCGCTCGCGGAAATGCGTCGCGCGCTCAGGCAGGCGGATGCGTGGAATCGCGGAGGGATCCTGCGCCTGAATCTGCTGGGGATCGAGAATGCGTTGCGTCACGGCGAATCGTCTCCATTCTCCAATAACAAAAGCCGCCGCGCCCTTGCGGGCGGGCGGCTTGCCGGCGGCGCCGGACGAACGAATCGCTGCTGCGCGCGCGGGCTACTTGATGCTCTCGCGGAACCAGCGCGGATGATGCTTTCTCGCCCAGCCCCAGGTGACGTAGCCGCGCGTCATCGCGCGAATCGAGCCCTTCACCCACAACGCCGCGTAAATATGCACGACGATGCCCACGATCAGCACGAACGCCGTGGCCGCATGCACGACAGACGCCACGCGGATTAGCGTGATCGGAAAGTAGAGCGAGAAATAGCGCCGCCAGATCACGATGCCGCTCAGAAGCAGCAGCACGAGGCAAACCACCATCACGAAGAATAGCAGCTTCTGTCCCGCATTGTAGCGGCCGATCTCGGGCAGTTTGTCCTCGCGGTTGTTGAGCACGTCGTCCATCTGCTTGAGCCATTGCACATCGGCCGCATCCAGATAGTTGTGATGCCAGAAGCGCAGCGCGAGGATCATGAACGAGACGAACATCACCACGCCGACGAACGGATGCAGAATGCGCGTCCATTGCCCGCCGCCGAACAGCGCGGAAAGCCAGAACATGGCGGGATGAAACATCGCGAGACCGGAGAGCGCGAGCAATACGAAAGTGATGGCGGTAATCCAGTGATTGCTGCGCTCGTTGGCCGTGTAGCGCTGAATCACACGCGGCTGGATCAATTGCGGTTCATCGTTTTTCATCGTCGCGCTCCTCGGGTTCGCCACGAATGCGCCGCGCCTCGTCGCGCGCGGCTTGCTCGTCTTCTGCGCTCACTTCGTTCGGCCCCACTCGCGTGTAGTGGAAGAAACCGGCCACCGCCGCAAGCGCAATACCGGCGAGCGCGAGCGGCTTGGCCACGCCCTTCCAGAGCCGCACGAGCGGGCTGATGCGCGGGTTCTCGGGCAGGCCGTGATAGAGCGAGGGTTGGTCCGCGTGATGCAGCACGTACATTACGTGCGTACCGCCCACGCCCGGCGGATCGTAGAGCCCGGCTTTATCGAAGCCGCGCTCCTTGAGGTCGACGATGCGCTCGGCCGCGTGCTGCTTCATGTCTTCCTTGGTGCCGAACACGATCGCACCGGTCGGGCAGGTCTTCACGCACGCGGGTTCCTGCCCCACGGCCACGCGGTCCGAACAGAGCGTGCACTTGTAGACGCGATGGTCCTGCTTCGAAAGGCGCGGAATATTGAACGGGCAGCCCGTGATGCAGTAGCCGCAGCCGATGCAGTTTTCCTCGTGAAAATCCACGATGCCGTTGGTGTACTGCACGATCGCGCCCGGCGACGGACACGCCTTGAGGCAGCCCGGATCCTCGCAATGCATGCAGCCGTCCTTGCGGATCAGCCATTCGAGGTTGCCGTTCGGATTCTCGTACTCCGTATAGCGCATCACGGTCCACGAATGCTCGGTGAGATCGCGCGGGTTGTCGTAGACGCCCGTGTTGATGCCCACCTCGTCGCGCAGGTCGTTCCATTCCATGCAGGCGGTCTGGCACGCCTTGCAGCCGATGCACTTGGTCACGTCGATGAGCTTCGCGACCGCGCCCGTGACCGGCTCCCGCACACCTGGCGGCGGCGTCGTGGTGGCGGACTGGCGCCTGATGTCGAGCGATTGCAATGCCATATCGAGCCCCCCTTACGCCTTTTCCACTTTCACGAGGAACGACTTGAACTCGGGTGTCTGCGAATTGCCGTCGCCGACAGGCGGCGTGAGCGTATTCGTCAGATAGCCGGGTTTCGTCAGTCCCGTGAAGCCCCAGTGCAGCGGCACGCCGACGTGGTGCACCGTCTTGCCGTCGATGACGAGCGGCTTGATGCGCTTGGTGACCACCGCGACCGCAATCAGGTAGCCGCGATTGCTCGACACCTTCACGCGTCCACCGTCGACCACGCCCACCTCCTTCGCCAGCTCTTCGCCAATCTCGACGAACTGCTGCGGCTGGATGATGGCGTTCAGGCGCGCATGCTTGGTCCAGAAGTGGAAGTGCTCCGTGAGCCGGTAGGTGGTGCCGACGTGCGGGAACGATTGCGCGGTCGAGAACGTTTGACGGTCGTCCGGGAACACGCGCGCCGCCGGATTGCTGGTGGCCTGCGGGTTGTCGGGATGGAACGGGTTATAGCCGAGCGGGTTCTCGAATGGTTCGTAATGCTCAGGAAATGGCCCTTCGTTCAGACCGTCGCGGGCGAAGAAACGCGCGACGCCCTCGGGATTCATGATGAACGGCCCCATGTTCAGATCGGGCGATTCGTCGATCTTGTAGTCGGGCACGTCCGCGCCCGTCCACGCACTGCCGTTCCAGCCGATCAGCTTGCGGGTGGGATCGAACGGCTTGCCGGCAGGATCGCACGAGGCCCGGTTGTAGAGCACGCGGCGGTTCGCCGGCCAGGCCCAGGCCCAGTTCAGCGTCTGGCCGATGCCGGTGGGATCCGAGTTGTCGCGCCGGCCCATCTGGTTGCCCGCCTGGGTCCACGCACCGCAGAAAATCCAGCAACCGCTCGCGGTGCTGCCATCGTCCTTGAGTTGCGCGAAGCCCGCAAGCTGCTCGCCCTTTTTCACGAGCACCTTGCCGGGATCCTTCGGGTCGGTCTGATCGGCGAGCGCGCGGCCGTTGTACTCCTTCGCGAGCTCTTCGGGCGTGGGGCTCGCCGGATCCGAATACGGCCAGTCGAGCTTGACGATCGGATCGGGCAGCTTGCCGCCCTCCTTCCGATACGCGGCGCGGATGCGCAGGAACAGCCCCGACATGATCTCGAGATCGCTCTTCGCTTCGCCCGGCGGCTCGGCGCCTTTCCAGTGCCATTGCAGTACGCGGCTCGAACTCACGAGCGAGCCGTTCTCCTCCGCAAAGCACGTGGTGGGCAAACGGAACACCTCGGTCTGGATCGAGCCGGGATCGACGTCGTTGTACTCGCCGTGCTTCTGCCAGAACTCGGAAGTTTCGGTAGCGAGCGGGTCCATGATCACGAGCCACTTGAGCTTGCCCAGCGCGGAAAGCGTTTTCGCCTTGTCGGGCGCGGACGCAATCACGTTGAAGCCCTGGCAGATATAGCCGTTGACCTTGCCCTGATTCATCAGCTCGATGGTCTGCAGCAGATCGTAGGGCTTGTCGAGCTTCGGCAGCCAGTCGTAGCCCCAGTTGTTCTCCTTCGTGGCCGCATCGCCCCACCACGACTTCATGAAGCTCACGAAGAACGCGTTGTAATGCTGCCAGTAGCTGAGCTGGTTTGGCCTCAGCGGCTGCAGCGCGCGCTTCTTGATGTAGTCGTCATAGCTCTGCTCGGCCTCGTTGGGCAGCGTCATATAGCCGGTGAGCAGATTCGACATCAGCCCAAGGTCGGTCAGCCCCTGAATATTCGAGTGGCCGCGCAGCGCGTTCATGCCGCCGCCCGCAATACCGATGTTGCCAAGCAGCAATTGCACCATTGCGCCCGCACGGATCATTTGCGAGCCGATCGAGTGATGGGTCCAGCCGAGCGCGTACATAACCGTGGCCGCGCGGCCCGGTACCGCCGTGCTCGCCAGCATTTCGCACACCTTGAGGAATTTTTCCTTCGGCGTGCCGCACACCTTCGCCACCATCTCGGGCGTGTAGCGCGAGTAATGCTGCTTGAGCAACTGATACACGCAGCGCGGGTTCTGCAGCGTGTCGTCGGTCTTCACGAAGCCGTCGTCGCCGATCTCGTAGTTCCACGACGACTTGTCGGGATACGCGTGCTTTTGCGCATCGTAGCCCGAGTAAATGCCGTCGTTGAACGCGAAATCGTCGCGCACGAGGAAGGTGAAGTCCGTGTAGTTCTTCACGTACTCGTGCTGGATCTTGTCGTTCGCGAGCAGCCAGTTGATCACGCCGCCAAGGAACGCAATGTCCGTGCCGGTGCGAATCGGCGCGTAGAAGTCCGCGACCGATGCCGTGCGCGTGAAGCGCGGGTCCACCACGATGAGCCGCGCCTTGCGATGCGCCTTGGCCTCCGTGACCCACTTGAAGCCGCACGGGTGCGCCTCGGCCGCATTGCCGCCCATCACCAGAATCACGTCCGCATTGCGAATGTCGACCCAATGGTTCGTCATCGCACCACGGCCGAACGTCGGGGCAAGACCTGCCACCGTCGGGCCGTGTCAGACACGCGCCTGGTTGTCGAATGCGAGCAGGCCCATCGAGCGGGCCACTTTATGCGTGAGGTAACCGACTTCGTTGCTGGCCGCCGAAGCCGCCAGCATGCCGGTGGTCAGCCAGCGGTTGACGGTCTTGCCGTCAGCGGTCTGCTCGACGAAGTTCGCGTCGCGGTCCTCTTTGAGCCGCTTCGCGATGCGATCGAGCGCCTCGTCCCACGAGATACGTTTCCACTCGTTCGACCCCGCCGCCCGATACTCGGGATACTGGAGCCGCTGCGGGCTGTGAATGAAGTCGATGAGACTCGCGCCCTTCGGGCACAGCGTACCGCGATTGACCGGGTGATCGGGATCGCCTTCGATATGGATGATGCTCGCGGTGGCATTCTTCGCGCCGTCGCCGAGACCGTACATGAGGATCCCGCAACCCACCGAGCAATACGGGCAGGTGTTGCGGGTTTCGGTGGTGCGCGCCAGTTTGTATTGTCGGACCTCGGCAAGCGCGTTGTCGGGTGCGAAACCCATCAACGCGAGGCTGGAACCCGCCAGCGACGTTGCCGTGACCTTGAGGAACTGGCGCCGGGACATCTGCAGCATGGTGCGTCCTCGGCTTTGAAGTTGTGGGGTTTTTTCAGTATAAGACGTTTTCGGCGACGGATCGCGCGAGGTGTCCGGCCGCTCGACGTTCGCTGGCGCTCGGCCTGGCTCCCGGCTCGAGGTTCGGCCCGATGCCCCGCTCGCGGCTGCGTCTCGCGGCGCACGGCCGGCGCGCCCGGGTATCGGGCTTGCTATAGTTTGCGAGCTCAAACGAGTTCGAACGAGGCCCAACGCGGTCATGTCACGCGCGCCGGGCAAAGCGCCGGCAATATGGAACAACCCTCGCCGGAACGCAGGACGATCATCATGGCAACCATTTCATCGGAGCGGCTCGAGTCCGCCGCGCGCAAAGAAGCTTCCTGGGTCGTGCGCGCGTGCCGGCAGTTCGTTGCCGACCGCTGCCCTTCGCTCGCCGCAAGCATTGCGTTCTATTCCGCGTTCTCCCTCGCGCCCACGCTCGTCATGGTGATTGCCGTGGCGGGCTGGTTCCTGGGCGCCGACGCGGCGCGCGGCGAGTTGTTTCGCCAGGTCCACAATGTGCTTGGCAACGACGCCGCCGCCGGCATCACCACCATCGTGCAGAACGCCCACCGCGCCGGCGGCGCGGGCGGCGTGGCCGCGGCGATCTCGCTCGCGATGCTGGCGGTCGGGGCGTCCGCAACGTTTTCGTCGCTCAATTCCGCGCTCAATATCGTCTGGCCACCGGCCGGTCCACGCACCTCTTCGGTGCTCGCGCTCGTGCGCGTGCGGCTGATCTCGTTCGGCCTCGTGCTCGGCGTCGCCTTCCTGCTGATCGTCTCGCTCGTGCTCGATGCCGCCATCACCTTCGTCGGACAGTGGCTCTGGGGCGAATCCACTTATTTGATTATCGGAAACATCGTGCAACTGGCGGTCGGGCTACTCGTGCTCACGGTTGCGTTCGCCGCGCTGCTGCGCTTTCTGCCCGACGCCGTGGTGCGCTGGCGCGACGCCCTGGTGGGCGGCATCGTCTCGGCGGTGCTGTTTTCCGTGGGCAAGAAACTTTTCGCGCTCTATCTCGCGCATGCGGGCATGGCCACGGCATTCGGCGCGGCGGGCTCGCTCGCCGTGCTGCTGATGTGGCTGTACTTCTCGGCGGCGGTGCTGCTGCTCGGCGCGGAGTTCTCGGCGGCCCGCGCGCGTCTGCACGATCCGCGCGGCGCATGGGGTTTCCTCAAGGAAACCCCGCCCGGCAGCCGCGCGAAGCTCGCCTCGGTACTGGCCGCCTCCACGATCGCCCCCATGCGCGAAGCCGCGGCGGGGGCGCGGGCGGCACATGCGATTCCCATCGGAAACACGGGGGCCAGCGCGGCAGGCCAGCGTGCCGCCGGCCATGGCGCGCCACCGCCGTACGCCGCCGCCATCGCGGCCGGCTCCGCCCGAGATCGCGCCAATGGCGCTAATGACGACGCGAGCGCTGCCGATGCGCCGCTCCATGCCATCGGCCAGGCGTGCGCCGAGGGCGGCGCCTTCGCTCGGCGCGGCGCTGGCGCCCTGCAAATCCGCCGCTCGGTCGTCAAGATGGAAAAAGGCGCCACCTATGCCGCCGCCCGTACGCTCGTGCGGGCGGGCCGCACAGTGGCCGCCGCCGACCGCTACGTCAAGCGCCACCCCTGGCGCTCGGTGATGTTCGTCGCCAGCGCCGCGCTGGCCATGACCGCGGCAGCGGGACGCCGCCACGGCGACCCGCGCGACCCGCCCGACCCGCGCCAGGACGCCTCGCGGCGCTGACCAGGGCGCGCCGGAGCAGCAGCCGAACTTCAAACACGGCGCAACCAGGGGACACCCCTGGTTGCGCCGTGTTTACCCGGAAGCGGCATCGCTCGTGGTTGCACTTTTCGCGACTTGTATCGAAAACGACAATAATGCAGCGTCAACAATCTTCCTTTGCAAGATCCGGAAGAATGGCTTAAGCACCCGTTTTTCAAGGCTTTCTCAGCAGGTGTCAGCTTTTCGCGACAGTCATTTTTTTTCATTTCGGGTGAATTGCACCCCTGCGCTATTCTCCATTCCGCAACAGCATCAATCGAATCAAGCAACAACTAAACAAACATCTGCGTGGAGAAAACTGGATGAAACGAATCGCACTCTCGACCCTCTCGCTGGCAATGCTTGCCGCTTCGGGCGCAGCACACGCACAGAGCAGCGTGACCCTGTACGGCGTGATCGATGAATCGATCCAGTGGGTGCACAACACCCAGGACGCAGCCGGCAACAACAAGAACCTGGTCGGCCTGTACGCCGGCAACATCTCGGGCGACCGCTTCGGCCTGAAGGGCTCGGAAGACCTGGGCGGCGGCCTGAAGGCGATTTTCCAATTGGAAAACGGCTTCAACGTCAATAACGGCAAGATGGGCAGCTACAACGGCAACAGCGCGCTGTTCGGCCGCCAGGCATTCGTCGGTCTGACGCATGAGCAATTCGGCACGGTGACGCTCGGCCGCCAGTACGACCCGCTGGTCGACATGGTTCAGCCGCTGACCGCCGACAACTACTTCGGCAGCACGTTCGCTACGCCGGGTGACGTCGATAACAACGACAACAGCTCGCGTACCAACAGCGCCATCAAGTACACCTCGCCGGTTCTCGAGGGCTTCCAGTTCGAAGGCATGTACGCGCTGGGCGGCGTCGCGGGCTCGACGGGCTCGGGCCAAAGCTGGGGCGCGGCCGGTACGTACGGCATCGGCTCGTTCAATATCGCGGCAGGCTACTTCCGCATGGACAACTCGTCGAACCCGGCAAACCGCCTCACCAACGGCGGCTGGGCATCGGGCGCGACGTCGGACAACATCTTCCAGGACGGCACCGTGATCCAGCAGGGCTACGCTTCGGCGAAGTCGGTTGGCAATGCCTCGGTGGCGGCCCAGTACGTCGCAGGTCCGTTCACGTTCGGCGTGCGTTACGCCAACGTCCAGATCAAGCCGGACGGCTACTCGGCGTTCCAGTCGACCGAACGCTTCAACGTTGCAGGCGGCTTCCTCGGCTATCAGCTGAACCCGGCTCTGCTGCTCGGCCTGGGCTACATCTACACGCACGGCGCAGGCGACACGTCGGCCTCGTACAACCAGGTTTCGCTCGGCGCGGACTACAACCTGTCGAAGCGCACCGACCTGTACGCAGTGGCGGCTTACCAGCACGCCAACGGCACGCAGCGCAACCCGGACGGCACGACCCAGACGGCTGCCGCATCGATCGGCTCGTACGGCTACAACTCGGCTTCGAGCTCGCAGGAAATCGTCAGCCTGGGCATTCGCCACAAGTTCTGATCGACATGAGCCGGGCGCACGCCCGGCCAGGCGACGAGACCACGCAGCTAAAAACTGCACGCTACACAAGCCAGCCTTCGGTGCGAGCCAAGGCTGGCTTTTTCATTGGTGGCACGCTTTAGCCCTCAGCGCAATCTGCCGAGCGCGGCCAGCGCATGACGCAAGAAGGCATCCGCCAGCGGCGCCGGTTCCCGCTGCGCGTATCGCGCCGCATTGAGCGGCACCTCCAGCGCCGGCACGAAGCGCTTCACCACCACGCGCGCACTGGCCCCCGCCGCCGTGAGCGGGTCGACGAGCGCGACGCCCATTCCCGCCTCCACCAGCGTCACGAGCGCCTGCGCAAGATCCGTTTCCACGCCGGAAAGACGCGCGACGCCGCATTCGGAGAACATGCGGTCGATGCGCAGGCGCGCATGCGTTCCCGCGGCATACGAAACGAAGGGCTCGCCTTCGCAATCGACGGCGCCAACGGCGCGCCTGCGTGCGAGGCGGTGGCCGCGCGGCACGATGCAGCGCATCGGCCATTGCCCGAGACGCTCCAGGCGCACCTCACGCGGCGCCGTTTCCTCGCCGACGAAAGCCAGGTCGCAACGCTGCGCCGCCACGCGTTCGAGCGCGAGCGCGGGTTCGAGCGTAAGCAGCGTCACGTCCACGCCCTCGTGCTCCTGCGCGAACGCAGCCGTCACGCGCGGCAGAAAGTCGGGGCCCAGCTCGGGGACGCCTGCCACGCACAGCGCGCCGCGGCGCCGCTCGCGAATCTGCGCGGCGGCCTGCACGACCCGTTCCAGTCCGCTGAACGCGCGCTCGACTTCCGCATGGAGCGCGTGCGCCTCGCCGGTCGGCAGCAGCCGCCCGCGTGCGCGCTCGAACAGCGCGAAGCCCACGCTTGCCTCGAAATCGGCGAGCAAGCGACTGACCGCAGGCTGCGAAACGCCAAGCGCACGCGCGGCGCGCGTGGCCGTGCGCCATTGCATCAAGGCGCGAAACGCTTCTATCTGGCGGATACTGGGCTCGGAAACAGGCATAACATCAACACATACTCCGTTCACACACAGGCTTTCAGAGTATTGTCAGGCAAGATTGAAGTCGTTGAATATCACTTGTTATTCACGGTATTTTACCTGACATCCATCCATAACATCTGAACATACTTCAAGTGTCATCTGACACATCGTATTTTCCGCACGCAAATAAAAAATCCCCGTCGTAAAACCAACGGGGATTTTTTGGGTACTGACACGCGCCGCGGCCGTAAGGCCCCGGCGGCATGAAGCGCTTAAGCGCTTAGGCCGCTGCTGCGTCCTTCAGCTTCTTCAGCGCGCGCGCCTTGATACGCACGGTTGCCGGCTTGGCCGGGAACCAGCGCTCTTGACCCGTGAACGGATCCTTGCCGAAGCGCTTCTTCTTCGCCGGGACGGCCTGGACGACGATCTTCAGAAGGCCCGACAGCGTGAATTCGCCGGCGCCCTTCTTGTGGACCGAACCCAGGATCGTGTCTTCCAGCGCGGCGAGCACGGCCTTCGTGGCCTTCGGCTCGACACCTGCACGCTCAGCGACGTGAGCAGCCAGCGAGGCCTTCGTGAAGGTGTCCTTGATCGGCGACGGTGCGCCGGACGCCTTCACGGCGACCTTCTTAGCTGCGGCCGTCTTGGCGGGCGCTTTCTTTGCGGCAACCTTCTTGGCCGGGGCAGCTGCCTTTTTTGCGGCCACTTTCTTTGCGGAAGTCGGCATGTTTCTCCTACCAGTGTTGGTCAGTGAATCGACGAAGCACAGCGGAATGCAGATGCTTCAACGGCGGATTCTACAAGCGTGCAAGCGTTTTGCGTGACTCTTTTGCATCGTAGATGCAAATTTGTTGCGCGGCGCTGACTGCCGAACGCATTTCGATACCTGTTTACAGGGGTAAACGTGCTCCGGTGCGACCCGCACGCCTGCCTCCCACGCCAGCGCGACACGCGCTCGATGCGGCAAAAACGCCACACGTATGGCGTTTTCGTGCGACGACGGCGCCTTCGCGCGCTGCGTCGCTCGTCTCGATAGCGGGGCTCGACACGCGTTCGAACGCGTCATTCAGCGCGAATCGAAACGCGCAGTGGAAGTGCGCGCCAGCGCGTCGCGGCTGGCAGCATTTGCGTGTTTTTTGACGCTCCCGCGCACGCTTGCGCTCATAAAGTGACGACGAGCGCACCGTCGCCGGCACGGCGCGCGTCTTTCTCCACTTTTATTTCGAGGCATTCTCCATGGCGCTCAAGATCGGTTTTCTGCTTTTCCCCAAGGTGCAGCCGCTCGACCTCTGCGGCCCTTACGACACGCTCGCGGCCATGCCGGATACCGAGCTGCGGCTCGTCTGGAAGACGCGCGAGCCCGTCATGTCGGCAACCGGCATGCAGCTCGCGCCCGACACCGTCTTCGACGACTGCCCGCCGCTCGACGTGATCTGCGTGCCGGGCGGCGCCGGCGTGGGCCCGCTGCTCGAAGACGACACCACGCTCGCATTCCTGCGCCGCCAGGCGCGCGATGTGCGCTACGTCACCTCCGTCTGCACCGGCTCGCTCGTGCTCGGCGCCGCGGGTCTCCTGCGCGGACGCCGCGCCACCACGCACTGGGCCTTTCACACCTTGCTCGAACCGTTCGGCGCGACCGCGGTGAAGGAGCGCGTGGTGCGCGACGGCAACCTCATCACCGGCGGCGGCATCACAGCGGGCATCGACTTCGCGCTCACGCTCGCGGCGGAGCTGATCGGCGCGGAGGCCGCGCAGGCGCTCCAGCTCCAACTCGAATATGCGCCGGCGCCGCCATTCGATGCGGGCCGCCCCGAAACCGCACCGCAGGCCGTGGTGGAGCGCGTGCGCGCGCAAACCGCGGCGACGCTCGCGCAACGCAAGCGCATCGTCGAGCGCGTGGTGGGGAGGCGCGAAGCCCCATCCGCGTGATCGCACGCGAGCACGCCTGAACGCGGCACCGCGCCGGCCATCGACATCGGCGGCCGCAGCGCTGCTGCGCGCCAGGGTCCACACTTGCTACCCTCGATTGCAAGGATCGTATACATTGCTCCCGGGGCAGCCGTTCGACACGGCGCGTCCCGTGACGGCGCGGCAACTGGCGCACCGTCACACTCGATCCCTTGCATCACAAACCCTGAAACCAGCGGTAAAAATCAACCAAGAGGGGTATTCATGCGTTTCACCACCAGCAAGCTGACTCTCGCCGCGGCAGCCGCCGCATTCCTGCTGGGCGTCACCGCGCCCGCCTTCGCCCAGGACGCCAGCGCGCCCGCAGCCACCGCGCAAAGCGCCGCGCCGGCCTCGCAGCCGCTCACCAAGGCCGAAAAGCGCAAACAGGCGCGCGCGCAACACAAAGCCGAACGCAAGGCCGCGCGCGCAAAGAACAATGCCGAATTGAAGAAGCTGGAGGACGCAGGCTACAAGCCCGCAAATAACGACCCGAACTATCCGACCAATCTCCAGAACGCGCAGAAGAAAGCCGCCGCCGCTGAAGGCGCGAGCCAGTAAACCCCTTATCCGCGCTGTTTTTTTACCTATGCAGGGACCGGCGCGTTGCCGGTCCCTGCATCGCCGGTGGTTCCTCTTGCGGTTGCAGTCGTGTCTCTCGCGTCTGCCATCCGATACGCTATCCGACGCGCGTCCGCCGTTCCCGCCACTTCTTGCGCCTCTTGCGCCTCTTGCGCCTCTTGCGCCTCTTGCGCCTCTTGCGCCTCTTGCACCTCTTGCGCGGCGCATCTCCCTCGCGCATGCCCCGCTTGCCGCGCAGCATTGCGAATCGATTTCCAGTTAGCTGTCCACAACGCCGAGCTTGCCCTGGCGCAGCTTTCAGCGCACCTTCAGCGCATGCCTATGCCCGATATGGGACGATGCCGCACGTCCCTGGCCGACATGGAGCTCACGTCATGAACGCAGCCAAACCGGAGGCAAGCGCGGCGCTTGCGCGCAAGAAACCGGGCCTGCCCATCGGCTTGATCGCGGGCGTCATCGCGCTAATCGTCGTGCTGTCGCTGCCGTTGCCCGCGAGCCTGCCCGTAGCGGGCCAGCGCATGCTCGCGATCCTCGCCTTCGCCGTGGTCGTGTGGCTCACCGAAGCCGTCTCCTATGAAGCCAGCGCGATCATCATCACCTCGCTGATGGCGTTTCTCGTCGGCACCGCGCCCACCCTCGACGACCCCTCGCAGCTTTACGGCACCTCGAAAGCGATCAGCATGGCGCTCGCGGGCTTTTCGAACTCCGCGCTCGCGCTGGTCGCCGGCGCGCTCTTCATTTCGGCGGCCATGACCGTCACCGGGCTCGACAAGCGCATCGCGCTCGTCACGCTCTCGCTGATCGGCACCACCACGCGGCGTATTTTGATCGGCGCGGTCGCCGTGACCATCGTGCTCTCGCTCGTCGTGCCGAGCGCCACGGCGCGCAGCGCCTGCGTGGTGCCGATCATGGTGGGCGTGATTTCCGCGTTCGGCGTGGACAAGCGCTCGAACATCGCGGCGGGCATCATGATCGTGGTGGCCGAGGCCACCAGCATCTGGAACGTGGGCATTCAGACGGCCGCGGCGCAAAACCTGCTCACCGTGGGCTTCATGGACAAGATGCTCGGCGCGCGCGTGACCTGGCTCGACTGGCTGATCGCGGGCGCGCCCTGGGCGATCGTCATGTCGGCGATCCTGCTCGTGCTGGTTCTGAAGATGCTGCCGCCCGAAACCGACGCCATCGCGGGCGGCAAGGAAGCCGTCGAAGCGTCGCTGCGCGAGCTCGGCCCCATGACGGGCCCGCAAAAACGCCTGCTGGGCGTCTCCATCGGCCTGCTGTGCTTCTGGGCCACCGAAGGCAAGCTGCACCCGTTCGACACCACCTCGGTCACCTACGCGGGCCTCGTGCTGCTGTTGCTGCCGCGCTTCGGCGTGATGGACTGGAAGACCGTGCAAAACCGCATTCCCTGGGGCACGGTGATCGTATTCGGCGTGGGCATCAGCCTTGGCACCGCGCTGCTCACCACCAAGGCGGGGCAATGGCTCGGCGACCTCGTCGCGCATCACACGGGCCTCGATACCGCCGGGCCGTTCATGGCCTTCGCGATCCTTGCCGCGTTCCTCGTGGTGATCCACCTGGGCTTCGCGAGCGCGACGGCGCTCACCTCGGCCATGCTGCCGATCCTCATCGCCGTGCTGCAATCGATGTCGGGCGATTTCAACCGCCTCGGCGTGGCCATGCTGCTCGGCTACACCGTGAGCTTCGGCTTCATCCTGCCGATCAACGCGCCGCAGAACATGGTGTGCCTCGCCACCGAGACCTTCACCGCGAAGCAGTTCGCGCGCGTCGGCATCGTGCTGACCGTGCTGGGCTATCTGCTATTGCTGCTGTTCGCCGCCACGTGGTGGCGCTGGCTCGGCTGGATCTGAAGCCGGTCGACGCTATCGAAATCGGATGCGCCCTGCTCCATGCGGCCCGGGCGCATCCGCCGAAAGACTGAAAGGAGCCGCTGATGGAAGTCGCAATCGACGACGCACGCCGTTTCGCCACGGACGTGCTGACAAAACTCTCGGTGCCCGCCGACATCGCCGCCGATGTCGCCGACCACCTGATCGAATCCGACCGCGTGGGCTACGCGAGCCACGGCCTGTCGATTCTGCCGAACTACCGGCGCGGGCTCGAAGCGGGCTTCGTGATCCCCGGCGCCCGGCCCGAGCGCGTGGAGGACCGCGGCGCCTTCGTGGCCTGGGACGGCCACAGCGGCTTCGGCCAGCACGTGGGCAAGGTGGTGATCGACGACGCCATTGCGCGTGCGCGCACGCATGGCCAGTGCGTGCTCACGCTGCGCCACAGCCACCACCTGGGCCGCATGGGCCATTACGGCGAGATGGTCGCGCAGCAGGGCTTCGTGCTGCTCGCGTTCACCAATGTCGTGAACCGTCCCCCCGTGGTCGCGCCGTTCGGCGGCCGCGAGGCGCGCCTCACGACGAATCCGCTATGTTTCGCGGGCCCGCTGCCCGGCGGACGCGCGCCCTTCGTGGTGGATATCGCCACCAGCGCGATTGCCGTGAACAAGGCCCGCGTGCTCGCGGAGAACGGGCAAGCGGCGCCGCCCGACTCGCTCATCGATTCGAACGGCCAGCCGAGCACAGACCCTAACGTGCTGTTCGCGGATCCGCCCGGCGCGCTGCTGCCGTTCGGCGCGCACAAGGGCTATGCGCTCAGCCTCGTGGCGGAACTGCTGGCCGGCGTGCTGTCGGGCGGCGGCACGATTCATGCCGAGAATCCGCGCAACGGCATCGCGCACAACAACATGTTCGCGCTCGTGCTCGATCCGCAGGTGGATTTCAACGCGACGTGGCGCTCGCAGGAAGTGGCGAACTTCCTCGACTATCTGCTGGGCTGCCCGCCGCAGGATCCGTCCCGGCCCGTGCAATATCCCGGCGAATACGAAGCGAATAACCGCGCGCGCCACGCCGTCACCCTCGACTTGCCCGATTCGGTGCGCAAGCCGTTTGCGGATCTCGCGGCGGAGTTTGGGGTCGCGCCGGTCACGGCGCGCTGAAAACGCCCATTCGGCACGCGGAAAAAGGGGCGTTCGCCGCAGGCGGGTGACGCCCCTTGTGCTTTGCTGCGTACACGGCTTTGCGTAAAGCGATGCCTAAACCGCTACGGCGCCGACATAGTTCTCGGCCATCGCCGTTGCCGCCGCGCGCGACGTGGTGACGTGCTCCAGCTCCGCAACCTGCAGGCGCTGTTCGAATGGCGAGGCATCGTCGAGGCGGTGCATCATGCGCGTCATCCAGTGCGAGAAGTGCTCGGCGCGCCAGATGCGGCGCAGCGCGGTTTCGCTGTACGCGTCGAGCAGATCGGTGCGGCTCTCCTTGTAGAACGCCGCGAGCGCCGCGCTCAGCACGCGCACGTCGGCGACGGCCAGGTTGAGCCCCTTCGCGCCGGTGGGCGGCACGATGTGCGCCGCGTCGCCCGCGAGGAAAAGGCGTCCGTGCTGCATCGTCGTCGATACGAAACTGCGCATGCCGACGATGTTCTTCTGGAAAATCTTGCCCTCGACCACGCGATGGCCGTCGTCCGAATCGACGCGCGCGTGCAGTTCGGCCCAGATGCGGTCGTCGGACCAGTGCTCGACGGCGTCGTTCGGATCGCACTGGAAATACATGCGCTGCACATTGGGCGAGCGCGTGCTGACGAGCGCGAAACCGCGTTCGTGGCGGGCGTAGATCAACTCGTCGGATGAAGGCGGCGCGTCCACGAGAATGCCGAACCAGCCGAACGGAAACACGCGCTCGTAGTCCCGGCGCAAGGCCGCCGGAATGGCGGCGCGCGAGACGCCCTGCGAGCCGTCGCAGCCGATCACGTAGTCGCAATGCAGCGTGTGCGGCTCGCCTTCGTGCTCGAAGCGGATCGAGGGCGAGGCGGTCTCGATGCCGTGAATCGAGGTATTCGCGACGTTGAAGAAGAGCTTGCCGTCGGCGGCCACGCGCGCCGCGACGAGGTCCTTGAGCACTTCGTGCTGCGCGTAGACCGTGATCGACTTGCCGGTGAGCGCGGTGAGGTCGATACGGCGGCGCTTGCCCTCGAACGCCAGCTCGAAGCCGTGGTGCAGCGCGCCTTCGGCTTGCATGCGTGCGCCGACGCCGGCTTCGGCGAGCGTATCCATGGTGCCTTGCTCGAGCACGCCCGCGCGTATGGTGGATTCGATCTGCTCGCGGCCGCGCCGTTCGAGCACGACGGAGTCGATGCCGCGCAGATGCAGCAGGTGGGAAAGCAGCAGGCCCGCAGGCCCCGCGCCGATGATGCCAACTTGGGTACGCACGATGATGTCTCCAGTACGTGTTGATTTTGCGCAAGTTTGGCGGCTGCGATCGATATCGCGCAACGCGATATCGCGAATATGAATTATCCCGATTTCGAATAGAGGTATGCAGCGTGCGCTGGCTTGGGGCGGCAGCGGCGAGAAACCGCGAACTCGATTCGCGCGCAACGAGTTTGCGCCGGGTGTCGAACCTCGATGCGGCGGACGCGAAAATGTCCGGCATGGAGTCGCCTGTTGCGGAACGGAAATTGCTGCGCCACAGCAGTTTTGCCGGCGACACGTTCGCGCGCCGTCAAACGCCCCCTCTCCAACAACGATCGCGAGCCATGCCGATGCCGCACTCGAGCCACCGCTCAGCCAGCCTTCCGAAGCGCCTCCCGAACCCGCTTTCCCGTTCCGCTCCGGCGCCGCACACACCGCTCGTCCGCACGCGTCTGATCCATTGCGCGGCGGCGCTGCTGATCGCGCTGCCGCTCGCTTGCGCGCCCCACGCCGGACACGCGCAGGCGCAGGCCGCCGCACCGGTAGCCGCCGCGCCCCAAGCCGGGCAGGAATTACCGGCGGCGTCTGCGCCACTCGCAGCGTCGGCCACGGCGCAAAGCGCTGCGCCACTGCCGCCGTCCGAGCTCTACGGTCAGCTTTATCGCGACGTCGAACTGGCCCAGGTCTTCCCCGACAGCAAGACCTTCGCCGACATGGTGCCCAACGAGCCGCCCGCGAAAATCGTCGCCCATTACGCATTCTGGCGTGCTCACAATGCCGGCATCACGGATCCCGTCGCACGCAGGGCCGCGCTCTCGCAATTCGTCGCGCAGCATTTTTCCGATCCGAAACAAGCCGTCGAGCACTACGTTTCCGATCCGAACCAGAGCGTCGTGAGCCATATCGATACGCTCTGGAACGTGCTGCGGCGCAATCCCGACGCCGCGCAACAGCCGTATTCGTCGCTACTGCCGCTGCCGAAGCCCTATATCGTGCCGGGCGGCCGCTTCAACGAGATCTACTACTGGGACTCGTACTTCATCATGCTGGGCCTCGAAGCGAGCGGCCGCCACGACCTCGCGCGCGACGAGCTCGAAAACTTCGCCACGCTGATCGACCGCTACGGCCATATCGCGAACGGCAACCGCACTTACTACCTGAGCCGCTCGCAGCCGCCGTTCTTCGCGCAGATGGTGGCGCTCGTCGCGCAACGCGACGGCGACGCCACCTACGTGCGCTATCTGCCCGAACTGCGCAAGGAATACGACTACTGGATGGCCGGAGCCCAGGCGCTCAAACCCGGCGAAGCGACGCGCCACGTCGTGCGGCTTCCCGACGGCACGCTGCTCAACCGCTACTGGGATGCGCGCGACGCGCCGCGCGACGAGTCGTATCGCGAAGACGTGCTCACCGCGCAAAGCGCCCCGCAGCGCGCCGCCGGCGAGCTTTGGCGCAACCTGCGCGCGGGCGGCGAAACGGGCTGGGATTTCAGCTCGCGCTGGCTCGCCGATTCGCACTCGCTCGCGAGCATCGAAATCACGTCGCTCGTGCCCGTCGACCTCAACGCGCTGCTCGTCGACCTCGAGCGCACGCTCGCCAAGGCCTATGGGCTGGCGGGCGATGCGGCCGAGGCGCAGCGCATGAGCCAGCGCGCCCAGCGGCGGGTCGCCGCCATCGACCGCGTGCTGTGGGACCCGCAACTGCATGCGTTCAGCGATTACGACTTCGTGCAGCACACGCTCACGCACCGGCTCACGGCGGCCACGCTCTACCCGCTCTACGCCGGCATCGCCACGCGCGCGCAAGCGCATCAGGTGGCCGGCGCGGTGCGCGCGGGCCTGCTGCGCCCGGGCGGACTCGCCACCACCCAGGTGGAAAGCGGCCAGCAATGGGACGAGCCCAACGGCTGGGCGCCGCTTCAGTATCTCGGCGTCATGGGCCTGCGCCGCTATGGCGAAGATGCGCTCGCGCAGCGCATCGCCACGCGCTGGATCGCCACCAACCTCGTCTACTACCAGCGCACGCACAAGCTCGTCGAGAAATACGACATCAGCGCGGCGGCGGCGAAAGGCTCGTCGGCGGGCGGCGGCGAATATCCGCTACAGGATGGCTTCGGCTGGACCAATGGCGTGTTGCGCGTGCTGCTCGCGATGTATCCGCACACGGAAACCGCAGTGGCCCCACGCTTGACGCGCACCGGAAAGGGAATCACAGCGGCGGCGCCTGCGCGCTGACGCGTCATCCAGTCAGACAAGGGACCGCGTCATCCCGCAGCGCAGCGTAGCGGCGCTTCGACTTCGTTGTGCGTGGTGCACGCCGGGCAGCATCGGCGTATGCTGAAACCCATGTCCGCAGAGCAATCTGCACTCTGGCCGCCGGCTCGCCGCCGCCCGAAACACGATGAATGCCTCCCCTCCCACCTCTGGCTCCGAACCCGGTCCAGGGCCCGTCTCCAGAGCCGCCCCCGGCCCTGAGCCCGGCGCCCGGCCCGGCCCGCGCGTGACCGTCGTCGTGCTCACGCGCAACCACGTGCGCCAGACCGTCGATACCGTGGCGCGGCTCACCGCGCTGCCCGAACGTCCGTATGTGATCGTCGCCGACAACGGCTCCAGCGACTCCACCGTGAGCCTGCTCGCCTCGTTGTTTCCACAAGTGCGGATCGTCCAGAGTCTTGGCGATCACGGCATGGCGGGCTTTAACCGCGCGTTCGCGCTCGCGCCCACCGACTACGTGGCGTGCTGCGACGACAGCACCTGGTTCGCACCCGGCGCCCTCGCGCATGCGGCGCAACTGCTCGACGAGCATCCGAACGTGGCCGTGCTCAACGCGCGCGTGGTCGGCCACGACGAGCGCGAAATCCATCCGGCCTGCCTCATGCTCAACGCCACCTCGCCAGGCAGCGACGGCTTGCCCGGCCCGGCGCTCGCGGGCTACATGGCGGGCGCCAGCATCTTCCGCGCGAGCGTGTTGCGCGCGCTCGGCGGCTACGAGGAACGGCTCTCGCATGGCGGCGCGGAAGAGCTGGCCGCGCTCGACGTGCTGAGTGCGGGCCACGCGATCGTCTATTGCGAGGCGGCGCTCGCGCATCGCGAGCCGCTATGCCGCTGGTTCACGCGCGCGCAGCACTGCACGCTCGCGCGCAATTCGGCCTGGGTTGCGTGGATGCGTCTGCCGCTGCGCGACGCCCTGGCCGCCACGGGCCGCGCGCTCGCCGTATTCGCGCGGCAGCGCTCGCTCGGCCCGGCCAGCTTCGCGCTGCTGCGCGGCGTATTCTGGACGCTGCGCCGCCGCCGCGTCGCGCCCGCGCATGTGGTGCGGCTCATGCGCCAGGTGCGGCGTGCGGAACGCCAGGTGCGCGCCGGCATTCCCGCCATGGCCGAGAAGTACGATCAATCGGGTCAGCGCGCGTGGTAGGTCGTGCTGCCGCGCGCCGCCCTACGGCGCAACCGGCACGAAGTCGCGATATTCGATCTGCGCGCCGCGCACCACGATCGCGGTGGACTCCGGCACCTCGGCCCACACGTCGGGCAAGTCCCCAAGCGGCTCGGACACGAGCAGATAGGCGTCCTCGCCAACGGCCTCGATGCGCGGGTCGTCGGGATAGAGTTCGTGCAGATGCTTGAACGAAGTCGTGTGAAAGAGCGAGCGCGAGTTGCGCTCGCTGGAGTAGCGCACGGCCACGAGTTGCTCGCCGTCGCTCGCGCAAACCGTCATGTTGAGCGCCGGCTCGATACCGTGCTTTTGGGCGGCGGCCTCCACGAAGCCCACCATGCGCTCGAGCGCGGGCACGGGATCGATTTCGAGTCCGAAGGTCATCGCCAGATAGAACATGGCCTCGGAATCGGTCGAACCTTCGAGCGCGCTGAAGCGCCCCGGCTCGATCGCCACCAGCAGTTCGCGTCGCACGAGCGGAAAGCTCTGAATCAGCCCGTTGTGCACGAACATCCAGCGCCGGTGGCGGAACGGATGGCAGTTGGTTTCCTGAACCGGCGTATGCGTGGCGGCGCGCACGTGCGCGAGCAACATCGGCGCACGCACGGCCCGCGCGATCTCGCGCAGATTGCGGTCGTTCCAGGCCGGCTGCACGCTGCGATAGCGATACGGAATGTCGTGCGGGTGCTGATACCAGCCGACCCCGAAGCCGTCGCCATTAGTGGTGGTCGCGCCGAGCTTCGAATGCAGGCTCTGGTCGATCAGCGAATGGCGCGCGCGAAACAGCACGGTTTCGAGCGGCACGGCGTTACCGGTATAAGCGAGCCAGCGGCACATGGTTACCCTCCCCCTCAAACGACCCGACATGGTTGCCGGCGACGTACCCGGCGTGCGCGCCGGCGCTCAATTGCCCGTGTGCATCCCGGCAAGCGGCGCGAGAAAGCCGTTCAGACCGGTAAGAATGATCTGCACGCCGATGCACAGCAGCAGGAACGACGAAATCCGCATGGCCACGCGCGTGCCTTCCACGCCAAGGTAGTAAGCAAGGCGCGCGGCGCGGCTGTAGACGTAGTAAATCACGAGCATCACGAGCACCGAGATCGCCACCGAAGCGATGCCCGAGAGCAGAAATGCCGACAGCTTGTGAGTGCGGTTCGCGTTGAGCGCGATGGCCGTGGCGATGGAGCCGGGGCCTGTGGTGAGCGGAATCGTCAGCGGAAAGAAGGCCTTGCCCGACGCCGACGCCGCGCTCAGCGGCTTTACCGGATGATCCGCCGTGGAGGGCTCGGGCTCCGGCGCATTGAGCATTTGCCAGCCGCTCACGGCCACCGCGAGGCCGCCGCCGATACGCAGCGCCTCCATCGAAATGCCGAAGAAATGCAGGATGGGCGTGCCCACGAAGAACGCCGCGAGCAGCACGAAGCAGGCATTGGTCGCGACGCGCTTGGCGAGCAGACGCCGCTCTTCCTCGGAGAGCGAGGCCGTGCGATCGAGAAAAACAAAGGCGATGCCGATGGGGTTGATGATGCTGATCAGTCCGGTGAAACCGAACAGGATGTCTGAAATCAGGCTCTCGATCATGTAGGCGATCCGTTAGACGCGGCGTGCTCCCTGGAGCCGCCGCCGGGCAGCGTGAAGTGTAACCGCAGCGGCGCGCACCGTGCCCGATGAATGACCGCCCGCGCGCCCAAACACGCCGTCTTCATGACGCAGCGCACCATGCCCGCGCTTTCGGCGAAGGCGCGGCGCGGGTTCGCTCCGGGCTCGCGTATCGGGATTTTTGGCAGCTTTACGGGGCGCATTCACCGGCATAGAGTGATTCGACCGAACCCCCAAGCGACGTTTGTTTCCCTTTTACCCAAAGGAGTTGCCATGTCATTGAGGTTGCTCGCCGCGCTACCCTTCATCGGCATCCTGATAGGCGTGCCGTTCGTCAACCGCACCGAGCCGCTCGTGCTCGGCATGCCGCTGGTGCTGGCGTGGATCGTCATGTGGGTCGTGCTGACCGCGGCCATCATGGGCATCGTCTACAAGCTCGATCCGCGCAACCGCGCCCCGCAGGATGCCGAGGTGCGATCATGAGCGCGCTCGTCATCATTGCGGCGATCACCGTCGTCGCGCTTTATCTGGGCATGCGCGCGCGCCGCGGGCACGACATGAATCTCGAGCAGTGGTCGGTGGGCGGCCGCAGCTTCGGCACCGCGTTCGTGTTCCTGCTGATGGCGGGCGAGATCTACACCACCTTCACCTTCCTCGGCGGCAGCGGCTTCGCCTACGGCAAGGGCGCGCCCGTCTACTACATCCTGGCTTACGCGACGCTTGCGTACATCCTCTCGTACTGGATGCTGCCGCCCGTGTGGCGCTATGCGAAAGAGCACCGGCTCGTCTCGCAGCCGCACTTCTTCACGCGCAAGTACCAGAGCCCCGCGCTCGGCGTGCTGGTCGCGTGCGTGGGCGTAGCCGCGCTCGTGCCGTATCTCGTGCTGCAATTGAAGGGCCTCGGCATTATCGTGTCGACGGCCTCGTATGGCGCGATTCCGTCCACGGTGGCGATCTGGATCGGCGCGGTGGTGGTCACGGCCTATGTGATCGTCTCGGGCGTGCGCGGCTGCGCGTGGAACTCGGTCGTCAAGGACTCGATGATTCTCGCCATCGCCGTGTTCCTCGGCATCTATCTGCCGGTCCACTATTACGGCTCCCATGCCGAGATGTTCCGCGCCATCGATGCCGCCAAGCCGGGCTTTCTCAGTTTCGCCGCGAAAGGCCAGAGCGTGACGTGGTTCCAGTCCACCGTGCTGCTCACGGCGCTCGGCTTCTTCATGTGGCCGCACACGTTCGGCTCCGTCTACACCGCGAAGGACGAGCGTATTTTCCGCCGCAACGCCGCGATCCTGCCGCTCTATCAGTTGATCCTGCTGTTCGTGTTCTTCTGCGGCTTCGCGGCGGTGCTCAAGGTGCCGGGCCTCAAGGGCGGCGACATCGACCTCTCGCTGTTCCGCCTTTCGCTGCAGACTTTCGATCCGTGGTTCGTCGGCGTGATCGGTGCGGCGGGCGTGCTCACCGCGCTCGTGCCCGGCTCGATGATCCTCACCACGGCCTCGACGCTGCTCGCCAACGACATCTATCGCGGCGCGCTGATGAAAGACGCCGACGATGCGCGCGTCGCGAAGCTCGCGCGCTGGTTCGTGCCGGTGATCGCGCTCGTCGCGGTGGGCTTCACGCTCAAGGGCGGCGAGACCATCGTGGCGCTCCTGCTGATGGGCTACAACTTCGTCACGCAGTTGTTCCCGGCGCTGGTGTGCAGCCTCGCGACGCGCAATCGCGTGACGAAGCAAGGGGCGTTCTGCGGGATTCTCGCGGGCGTGCTGGTGGTGGTGATCACCACGGTGCTGCACGTGAGCGTCGGGCAGTTGATCCCGTTCGCGTCCGATTCGTTCAAGGACATCAACATCGGCTTTCTCGCGCTGGGCGTGAATATCGTCGTGCTCGCGGTCGTGAGCGCCGTGACGCAGCCGCACGCGCATGCGGACCACAAGCACGCGAGCGCGCACTGAGATCGATCGCGGGTGTGTTTCGACGACGGGCGGCGCAGTCGATGCGCCGCCTTTTTTATCCGCGGCGATGCATGCCGCGGTTTACCGTTTCGCTGCGCCATAGAGCGTCGAATCGGCAAACTCCTGGGCGCCGAGCACGCGCCCGACGAGTATCAGCGCCGTGCGCTCGATGTCGGTGGCCTGAACCTTCTCGACGATGTCCGCGAGCGTGCCCGTCACGCGTTCTTCGTCCGGCCAGCTCGCGCGGTAGATCACGGCGACCGGGCAATCGTCGCCATAATGCGGGCGCAACTCCGCCGCGATGCGCGCGATGTGGCGCACGCCCAGATGAATCGCCATGGTCGCGCGATGGCGCGCAAGGTCGCCCAACGCTTCGCCCTCGGGCATCGCGGTTTTCGTCGCGTAGCGCGTGAGAATCAGCGTCTGGGAAATGCCGGGTAGCGTGAGCTCGCTGCCGAGCGTCGCGGCGCAGGCGGCTGTCGCGGTCACGCCTGGCACGATTTCATAAGGAATCCCAAGCTCGCGCAAGCGGCGGATCTGCTCGCCGATCGCGCCATAGAGCGACGGATCGCCCGAGTGCACGCGCGCGACGTCATGGCCCCGGGCGTGCGCGCCGGCGAGCAGCGCGACGATTTCATCGAGCGTGAGCGGCGCGGTGTCCACGACCTGCCGCGCGCGATGGCCTTCGAGCACGGCGGGCGGCACGAGCGAGCCCGCATAGAGAATGACGGGACAACTGCGCACGAGGCGCTGCCCTTTCACGGTGATGAGTTCGGGATCGCCCGGCCCCGCGCCGATGAAGAAAACGGTCATGCGTTGAGACTCCGCTGAATGGGTCAGGTGCGCTGCGAAAACGTTGCGATCGCATCGATTGCGTCTTGTGGCGAGGCGAATTCGCGTTGCGCGGCCGGCAGCGCGGGCCGCCGCATCATCACCACGGGCAGGCCCCGTTCGCGCGCGACAGCGAGCTTCGCCTCGGTGGCCGCGCCGCCGCTGTTCTTGCTCACGATGACGTCGAAGCGCCCCGCGTCGACGAGCGCGCGCTCGCCTTCGAGCGTGAACGGCCCGCGCGCGTCGATCACGCGGGCGCGCGCGTGGCCCGCGTGCGCGTCGAGGCAGCGCACGGTCCAGTGCTGATGCGCGGGCACTTCGCCGAGATGGACGAGCGGCTCGCGGCCGAGCGTGAAGAGCACGCGCGAAAACGGCGCGATGGCGTCGAGCACGCCCATCCAGCCGTCCACCATGCGCCAGTCGTCGCCCTGCTGCGGCTGCCACGGCGCGCGGCGCAGCGCCCAATACGGCACCTGCGCCGCCGCGCACGCACGCGCCGCATTCGCGCTGATCCGCGCCGCGTAGGGATGCGTGGCGTCGAGCACCACCGCGATGCGCTCGTCGGCGAGATAGCGCGCGAGGCCTGCGGCGCCGCCGAAGCCGCCCACGCGCACGGCACAGGCCAGATCGGCCGGCACGCGGCCGAGGCCCGCGAGGCTATAGACAGGCTCGGGCCCCAGTGCGCGGGCAATGCGCAGTGCGTCGCCGGTGCCGCCTAGCAGCAAGATGCGCGCCGTCATGGCTTCACGGCTTCGTAGAGCGTGACGGGGAGCGCCTGGCGCCACGTATCGAAGCGCCCGAGCGGCTCGGCCTCGCCCATGCCGATGCGCGTGAGCGTGCCGCCATGCTGCGCGCGCCATGCCACGAGCGCCGCCTCGCTCTGCACGGTCACCGCGTTCGCCACGAGGCGGCCGCCCGACTTCAGGCGCGCCCAGCAGGTTTCGAGCACGCCCGGCACGGTCACGCCGCCGCCGATGAACACGGCATCGGGTGCCGCAAGACCCGCGAGCGCATCGGGCGCGCGGCCGGCCACGAGTTGCAGCGCGGGCACGCCGAGCGCATGGCGATTGTGTTCGATGAAGCGCTGACGCTCGCCATTCGATTCGATGGCGAGCGCGCGGCATGCCTCGTGCGCGCGCATCCATTCGATGCCGATCGAGCCGCTGCCCGCGCCCACGTCCCAGAGCAGCGCGCCCGGCGTGGGCGCGAGACGCGCGAGCGTGAGCGCGCGCACATCGCGCTTGGTGAGCTGGCCGTCGTGCCGATAAGCGTCGTCGGGCAGGCCGGGCGTGAGCGTCCATGCGCGCGCCGGCGCCGCGCCATCGGCCACGCACTCGAACGCGACGAGGTTCAGCGCGGCGGTTTCATCGGCATGCCACGCATCGGCGCGGCCTTCGATGCGCCGCTCGAGCGGGCCGCCCAGATGCTCGAACACCATCAGCCGCGTCGCGCCATAGCCTTGCGCCGCGAGGAAAGCGGCGAGCACGGCGGGCGTGCGCCCGTCGGCGCTCAGCGCGAGCACGCGCGAACCCGCGTAGAGATGACGCCGGAGCCCATCGAGCGGCCTGCCGACGAGCGAGACCGCGGCGCTCTCCTGGAGCGCCCAGCCGAGCCGTGCCGCCGCCAGCGAGAGCGACGACGGCGCAGGCAGCACGTCCATCTCGCCCGCCGCCACGTGACGCGCGAGCGTCGCGCCCACGCCGTAAAACATGGGGTCGCCGCTCGCGAGCACGCAAACGCGCGCGTGCGTCGCGCGCAGCGCGAGCAAGGGCTCGACGCTGAACGGCTGCGGCCAGGGCATGCGCCGCGCCTGCACGCGCGCGGGCAGCATCGCCAGATGACGCGCGCCGCCCGCCACCGCCGCCGCCGCAAAGAGCGCGCGGCGCGCCTCGCGCCCGAGCCCTGCGTATCCGTCTTCGCCTATGCCGATCACCGTCAGCCATGCCCGCCTGCCCTGCATCCGTGCTCCGTTTTTGCGCTTTGCGTGGTGCGCGAGCCGCCCCGATTCGCGGAAACGCGCTGGAAAACGGGCATAATACCGCTTCCGCCGGCGCCCGAAGGCCCTGAAACCCGAAGGCATGCAAGGGAACACAGCCACGCTGTGGCCACCCCGCGACTGTGAGCAGCGAGACCGCATCCCCCCAGGCCACGGGTTTTACCGGGAAGGCCGATGCGGTTGCCGATCTGCGAGCCAGGAGACCTGCCGGCCGAAGGTGTGTTCGCGCGTGCCCAAAGCCTGGCGGGGTGTACCGGCTTCGATCGCCGCGCGCGGGCGTTTTCGCTTTTTTCGCGTGGCTCGCGCCTTTGCGTGGCGCCCCGCAATCGCCGCTTCGCCGCGCGGTTGCGGCGGCCTGCGAGGCACAGCGCGCGATGCATACACGGTGTCCCTTGAATCACGACTCGAAGCCCGCTTCGTCACCTGCCGCGCTGGCTGCGGCGCGCCGTTCGGCATGCCCGGGGCTCGTGCGCGTGGTCGCGGCGCGCGACGGCGGGCTGTGCCGCATCCGTCTCGTGGGCGGCATGCTCACGGCCGCGCAGGCGCATGCCGTTGCCGACGCCGCGCTCGCGCACGCGAGCGGCACACTCGAGCTGACCAACCGCGCGAACCTGCAGATGCGCGGCGTGCGCGCGGGCAGCGAAGCCGTGCTCGCGCAAGCGCTGATGGCGGCGGGCCTGGGGCCCGGGGCATCGACGCACGAGCATGCCGACCTCTGCGCCGCCGACGAACTGCGCAATCTGATGCTGAGCCCGCTCGCCGGACTCGATCCCGCCGCGCTCGTCGACACCACCACGCTCGCCGCGCCCATCGTCGCGGTGCTGCAAAACGAGCCGCGCTTCGCGGCGCTCTCGCCCAAGTTCGCACTGCTGCTCGACGGCGGCGAGCGCCTCGCGGCGCTCGACCATCCGCACGACATCTGGCTCGCAGCCGCACACGACGCCAATGGCGTGCGCTTCGTCTTCGGCCTCGCGGGCTGTCCCGGCGACGGCGTGGCGCTCGGCGCGATCGCACTCGCGCACGCGCCTGTGCTCGTTCGCGCGCTGCTGCATGCATTCCTCGATCTCGCGCAACCCGGGCAGACACGCATGCGCGACGTGCTCGCATCGCACAATGCCGATGCCTTGCTCCGGCGCGCACGCCATCACGCGGACTTCGCCATCGCATGCGACGGCGCCGGCAACGATCCCAAATTGCGCGCATGGAGACGCAAGCCCGTCGATCTTTCGCTGCGCCTCGGCGCCTATGCACTGCACCCAGGCGGCGACGCTCACCCCCAGGCCCCGGGCTACGCGGGCTGCCAGCCGCCGCTCGCCCGGCTCGACGCCGCGACGCTGCACGCGCTCGCCTCGCTCGCCGAAGCACACGGCGACGCGACGCTGCGCATCACGCCCTGGCAAGGCGCGCTCTTGCCGAACCTGGCCCAGCGCGCCATGCCCGAGGCGCTCGCGCGCCTGCGCGCGCTCGGCCTCATTTGCGACAGCGCCGACCCGCTCGCACGCACGATCGCCTGCACGGGCTCGACGGGCTGTGCGAAGAGCCGCACCGATACCAAGGCCGACGCGCTCAGTCTCGCCGCGCACCTGCCGCCCGAAGCGCAGGTTCACTTGAGCGGCTGCGAGCGCTCGTGCGCGGCCGCGCATCAAGCGCCATTCACGCTGCTCGCGGCCGCACCCGGCCACTATGACCTTTACGAGCGCGACATGGGCGCCCCGCCGTTCGGCCGCCTGGTCGCGCGCCACCTGACGATCGAAGCCGCCGCGCGCACGCTGGCGCAGCGGCCCCGGAGCCACACCGATGTCTGACTACCAGCGCGACGGCCAGGCGATCTATCGCGAGTCGTTCGCGACGATCCGCGCCGAAGCCGATCTCTCGCCTATTCCCGCCGACCTCGAAAAGCTCGCCGTGCGCGTGATCCACGCCTGCGGCATGGTCGACGTAGCCGCCGATCTGGCGTTCTCGCCCGGCGCGGGCCACGCCGGCCGCACGGCGCTAGCGCAAGGCGCACCCATTCTCTGCGACGCGAAAATGGTCGCGTTCGGCATCACGCGCGCGCGCCTGCCTGCGAACAACGCCGTGATCTGCACGCTCGACGACCCTGCCGTGCCCGAGCTCGCGCGCGAGCTCGGCAACACGCGCTCGGCTGCCGCGCTCGAACTGTGGCGCCCGCACCTCGCGGGCAGCGTGGTCGCTATCGGCAACGCGCCCACCGCGCTCTTTCATCTGCTCGACATGATCGCCGCCGGCGCGCCGCGCCCCGCGCTCATCCTCGGCATGCCGGTGGGCTTCGTGGGCGCCGCCGAATCCAAGGCCCTGCTCGCCACCGCCGCGCACGGCGTGCCGTTCGTGGCCGTGCACGGCCGGCGCGGCGGCAGCGCCATGGCCGCCGCCGCCGTCAACGCACTGGCTTCGGAGAACGAATAAATGTCCATCAAAGGCCGTCTGCACGGCATCGGCGTGGGCCCCGGCGACCCCGAGCTGCTCACGCTCAAGGCGCTGCGTCTTTTGAAAGCCGCGCCCGTGGTCGCGTATTTCGTCGCCAAGGGCAAGAAAGGCAACGCGTTCGGCATCGTGGAAGACCATCTGGGCGTCGAGCAGGAGCGCCTGCCGCTCGTCTATCCGGTGACGACCGAAGCGCTCGCGCCGCCGCTCTCGTATGAAGCGATCATCGCCGACTTCTACGACGGCGCCGCCGAAATCGTTGCCGCCCATCTCGACGCGGGCCGCGACGTGGCCGTGATCTGCGAAGGCGATCCGTTCTTCTACGGCTCGTACATGTACCTGCACGACCGCCTTGCCACGCGCTACGAAGCGCAAGTGGTGCCGGGCGTGTGCTCGATGCTCGGCGGCGCGGCCGTGCTGGGCGTGCCGCTCGTCTACCGCAACCAGAGCCTCGCGGTGCTCTCGGGCGTGCTGCCCGAGGACGAACTGCGCCGCCGCCTCGCCGACGCGGATGCCGCCGTCATCATGAAACTGGGCCGCAACTTCGAGAAAGTGCGCCGCGTGCTCGCGGAACTCGGCCTCGCCGATCGTGCGCTTTATGTTGAGCGCGCAACCATGTCGAATCAGCGCATCGTCGCGCTCGACGCGGTCGATCCCATGGCTTCGCCGTATTTCTCGCTGCTCGTCGTGCCGGGGGAAAAATGGCAAGCCTGATGCCGCCCGCCATCGTCGTGCTCGGCCCCGGCGCGCTCGCGACCGCGCAGCGCGTGAAAGCCCTTTACGCGGGCGCGCAGATCCACGCATTGCAGGAGCGGGTGCAAGGCGATGTCGCGTTCAGCGGGCTCAGCGAGCACCTGCGCGAACTGTATCGGCGCGGCACGCCCATCGTCGCGCTGTGCGCGGCCGGCATCGTGATTCGCTGCCTCGCGCCGCTGCTCGCCAGCAAGGGCGTGGAGCCGCCCGTGCTCGCGCTCGCCGAGGACGGCAGCGCCGTGGTGCCGCTGCTCGGCGGCCTCACCGGCGTGAACGTCATGGCGCGCGAGATCGGCGCGGCGCTCGAGATTCAGCCCGCGATCACCACCAGCGGCGAGCTGCGCTTCGGCACCTGCCTGCTCAATCCGCCCGACGGCTATGCGCTTTCGAGCCTCGCGCAGGGCAAGCGCTTCGTCTCCGATCTGCTCGCGGGCGAGACCACGCGCATCGACGGCGCCGCGCCCTGGCTCGACACCGTGAACCTGCCGCGCGACCCGGCGGCGCGCCATGCGATCCGCGTGAGCCCGCACGCGTGGGACGGCAATCCCGACCACCTTGTGATTCATCCGCGTAGCGTGGTCGCGGCGGCGAGCGTGGCGCATGCGCTGCTCGCCGAGCACGTGCGCGAGGCGCTGAACGCCAACGGCGTCGCGCCGCAGGCGCTCGCGGCGCTCGTCGCGCCCGCCGCGCGCATGGGCGATGCCGGCTTCGAGCAGGCGGCGAACGCATTGGGCGTGCCGCTGCGCTTCGCGGAACTCGCCGATGCTGGCGCTGCCGCGCATCCCGCCCACGCTGCCGCTTCTGCCGCTTCTGCCGCTTCTGCCGCTCCTGCCGCTCCTGCCGCTCCTGCCGATACCGCCCGCGATCCGGCCAGCCCTCGCACCGACGCCGCCGCCAGCGCCCTGCTCGACGCGCTCGCGCTGCCCGCGCCCGAGCAACGCTTCGCCGCCGGACACGGCATTGCCCTGGCCGTGACGCAGGCGCCCATCGACGCGCACCTGCTCGGCGAGGCGCGCGGCAAGCTCACGGTGCTCGGCCTCGGGCCGGGCCGCGCCGACCTGCTCACGCCCATGGCGCGCGCCGCGCTCGACGAGGCCACCGACATCGTCGGCTATGCGACCTATGTGGAGATGGCGGGGCCGCTGCGCCCGGGGCAGGTGCGCCACGCCACCGACAACCGCGAAGAGCTCCAGCGCGCCCGCCATGCGTTCGAGCTCGCGAGCGCGGGGCGGCGCGTGGCCGTGGTGTCGTCGGGCGACCCCGGCGTGTTCGCCATGGCCGCCGCCGTGCTGGAAGCGCTGGAAGCGTCCGACGAGCCGCGCTGGCACCGCGTCGAGCTGGCGATCGTGCCCGGCGTCTCGGCGGCGCTCGCCACCGCGGCGCGGGTGGGCGCGCCGCTCGGCCACGACTTCTGCATGCTCTCGCTATCGGACAACCTCAAGCCGTGGAGCGTGATCGAAAAGCGCCTGCGCCACGCCGCGCTCGCCGATCTCGCGATGGCCTTCTACAACCCGATCTCGCGCGCGCGCCCCTGGCAACTCGACCGCGCACTGGAAATCGTGCGCGAAGTGCGCGCGCCCGGCACGCGCGTCGTGCTCGGCCGCGACGTGGGCCGCCCCGGGGAAACGCTCCGGACCACGACACTGGGCGAGCTCGAGTCGCTCGACGTGGACATGCGTACGATGGTCATCGTCGGGTCGTCGGTCACGCGCGGCTTCGCGCGCGGCGGCGGTATCGACGAGAACGGCCCCGAATGGATCTACACGCCGCGCTGGTATGTGCGGGAGGGCGGCGCGGACCGTTGAGCGCGCAGCGGAGCGCGCGAACCTGGCGCTCACCCGCGCTCAACTTTTTCCGGCGCGCGCCGTAAATGCAGTGATCCTGTCCCGTTTGCCTTCATGCCTTTACGCGCGCCGATGACCGACACCCTCGAAGCCGCCCCCGATGCCGCCCCCGGCGATGCCTTGCTCGCGCCCGCCGACATCCCGCTCGGCCAGCCGCTCGAATGGCCGCTCGTGGACCACGACGGCGCGCTGCTGCTCGCGCGCGGCGCAACGCTCGTGGGCGCATTGGAGCGCGATTTCCTGTTCCGGCACTTCGCGCCCCACCGTGGCGACCGCGAAGCGCGCGGGGCCACCCTGGCCAGCGCGCAGCCGCGGGAGCCGGACGCCGCGCCGGACGTACGCGATCTGCACCTCGCCATTGGCGCGCTGATGGGCCTGCGCCCGCACCAGGGCGCAAGCGGCGCGCCAATGCATCCGTGCAAGCTGATCGGCATTGCGCCGAACGAATCGGTCTTCGTGACGCTGCCTTACGTGGACGGCCGCCCAGTCGCGATTTCGCTCGGCGAAAACGTGGAAATCGTGGCGATCGCGAGCCAGGCGGTCTATCGCTTCGTCTGCACCGTCGACATGGTGCATCACGCGCCGTTCGACCATCTCGTGCTCTCGAAGCCCGCCCATATCCGCATGCTGCGCGAGCGCAAATCGATCCGCGTGCGCGCGCGGTTTCCGGTGCGCTTCGGCATCGGCGACGCAGGCTACCAGGGCGTCGCGCTCGCGCGCGGCATCAGCGCGCTGGGGCTCTCGCTCACGGCCCCCTGGGCGCTCGGTCAGGTGGGCGAGCGGCTGCGCATCGCCTTCGACCTGCGCTCCGACAATCTCGATACGACCATCGAAACGAGCGCGGTCATTCGCAACCTGCAGCAGGAAGACGCGGCTCAGACGCAATGCACGCTCGGCCTCGAACTCGACAGCCTCACGAGCGCCGAGCAGATGGCGATGAAGGTGTACGTGTTCGATCGGCAAGACGACGTGGTCTATTGGACCAACGGGGCGCGCTGAGAACGGCGCGGTTTGCGTTTGCCGCGCGCGTTCAGGTCAATAGCGCCTGGGCGTCGAGACACTCCCCTGACCACGCCTGCGCGAGCGCGCGGCAGCGCCCCACGCGCACGGCGGCGGCTTCGCAATCGACCACGGTCACGCGATCCGCATGGCGCGGGCGCGCCGGCCATTGCGTGGTGCGGCCGTCGCTGAAGAGCCAGAGATGACGCTCGCGCGCCGGGTCGCGGCGGGCCGCGCTTTCGAGAAGTTGCGCCGCGCGGTTCATGCCCGCTTCGAGCGGCGTGCCGCCGCCGCCGCCGATCGGCTCGACCCAGCGCTCGTTCCACCAGCGCGGCACGGCCGGGCCGAAACGCAGTTCCGCGCGCGCGCCGCCAAAGCAAATCAGCGCCACTTCCACGCGCTCGCTGCGCGCGCGGTCGAACAGCGCGATCAAGAGGCCCTTCGCGAGCGCGAGCTGCCCATGCGCGAGCATCGAGGCCGAGCAGTCGAGCACGAAGCAATGCAGCGCGCCCGTGCCGGTCCTGCGCGTCCTGTAGCGCAAATGCTCCGCACGCAGTGCCGTGCCGCGCTTCGCCGCGAGCGTGCGCAGCCACGCGATGCGCGCGCCCGGCGCCGCATCGCGAACGATACGCGCATGCGCGCGCCCTGGACCTTCGCGCCGCCGTGCGCCGCCCTGTGTCTGAGCGGCGGCCCTTGCCCGGCGGGTCAGCGTTTTTTTGCGGGCAGCGGAATCACGCCTTTCACGTGCCGCGCCGCAACGGGCTCGGGCGGCAGTTCGCCCCAATCCGAATGGGTTTCGGACTGCGTGTTTTCTTCCGATGCATCGTGCGATGCCGACCCTGGCGCGCGCGGCGCACTGCCGTCGCCACGTTGACCGCCCCGGGGCGGCCGATCCGGCATCGCGCGGCGCCGATGCGCGAGCACCGCCCCGGCGACCTCGTCGACATGCTCGGGCGCCACCTGCGCCGCGCCTTCGAACGCGGCCAGGGCGCGCGCCGCGCGCAGCATCACCAGATCGGCGCGCATGCCGTCGACGGCGGCCTCCACGCACAGCCGCGCGGCGCGCTCGTGCACCGCGTCGCTCAAGGCCAGCGCATCGAGCGCGCCGCGCGCGGCGACCATGCGCTGCGCCAGTTCGCGCTGCGCCGCCGCGTGCGCCGCGCAGAACGCCGGCGGATCCGCATCGAACGCGAGCCGCGCCTTGACGATGCGCTGACGCTCGGCCAGATCGAAGCGGTTATCGAGCTCGACCATCAATCCGAAGCGGTCCAATAGTTGCGGACGCAACTCGCCTTCCTCGGGATTCATCGTGCCCACCAGCACGAAGCGCGCCTCGTGCGTATGCGAAACACCGTCGCGCTCGACCGTGTTCACGCCGCTCGCCGCCGCATCGAGCAACGCGTCGACGAGCGCATCGGGCAACAAGTTCACTTCGTCCACATAGAGCACGCCGCCATGCGCGCGCGCGAGCAGCCCCGGCGAGAAACGCAGCGCGCTCTCGCGCAGCGCCGCTTCGAGGTCGAGTGAGCCGATCAGCTTCTCTTCGCTCGCGCCGAGCGGCAGCGTGACGAACGCGCCATCGGGCAGCAGCGCGGCAAGCGCGCGCGCCGCCGTCGATTTGGCCGTGCCGCGCGGGCCGCTCACGAGCACGCCGCCGATCGCCGGATCGATGGCCGCGAGCAAAAGCGCGCGCTGCAGCGGCGCCTGGCCGACGAGCGCCGTAAAGGGAAATACGGCACGCAGGTGCGCGTCGCTCATGGTCAGGATTCCTCCAGATGCTGCCCGGCTTCGAGCAGACGGTGTTCGAGTTGCGCGCGATGCGCGCCGGGCTGTTGCCACAAGCCGCGCTGCATCGCTTCGATCAACCGTTCGCAGATCGCTTGCAAGGCGTGCGGATTGTGGCGCTGCAAGAAGGCGCGCGTGTCGTCGTCGTGCACATAGGCGTTCGCGACCAGCGCGTATTGATGGTCGCCCACCACGCGCGCGGTCGCGTCATAACCGAACAGATAGTCGACGGTGGCCGCCATCTCCGCCGCGCCCTTGTAGCCGTGGCGCTTCACGCCTTCGATCCACTTCGGGTTCGCCACGCGCGAGCGAACCACGCGCGCAATTTCCTCGTGCAGCGGCCGGATGCGCGGCGCGGCGGGATTGCTGTGATCGGCGTGATAGAGACTCGGCTGGGCCTGCGAGAAATGTCGCGCGGCCGCGGCCATGCCGCCCTGGAACTGGTAGTAGTCGTTCGAATCGAGCAGGTCGTGCTCGCGGTTGTCCTGGTTCTGCAACACGACGTCGAGCGTGGCAAGGCGCGCGCGAAAGGCATCGCGGGCCTCGTCGCCGGCGCTCTTCTGGGCATAGGCATAGCCGCCCCACGCCTGGTACGCGTGCGCGAGATCGGCGTCGGTCTGCCAGTGCCGGTGATCGATCATCGATTGCAGACCCGCGCCATACGCGCCCGGGCGCGCGCTGAACACGCGCCAGCCCGCGCGGCGGCGCGCTTCGTCGGCGTCCATGCCTTCGGCGATCAGGGTGTCGCGCTCGGCCTGGATGCGCGCGCGCAGCGGGTTCAGAGGTTCGGGCTCGTCGAGTTCGGCCACGGCCTGCACGGCGGCATCGAACAGATGCATCACGTTGGGAAAGGCGTCGCGAAAGAAGCCCGAAACGCGCAAGGTGACGTCGATGCGCGGACGGCCGAGCGCTTGCGCCGGCATGATCTCGAAGTCGATCACGCGCTGGCTGCCCGCCGCCCATTTCGGGCGCACGCCGATCAGCGCGAGCGCCTGGGCGATGTCGTCGCCGCCGGTACGCATCGTCGCCGTGCCCCACACGGACAGCCCTATCGCGCGCGGATAGTCGCCGTGCTCCTGCAAGTGGCGCTCGATGAGCTGCTGGGCCGACTTCATGCCGAGCGACCACGCCGCTTGCGTGGGCACGGCGCGCGTGTCGACCGAATAGAAGTTGCGCCCCGTGGGCAGCACGTCGGGGCGGCCGCGCGAGGGCGAGCCGCTCGGACCCGGCGGCACGAAACGGCCCTCGAGGCCGCGCCGGAACTGGCGCAACTCCTCGGGTCCGCAGGCGTCGAGACGCGGCAGCACGTCGTCTCTCAAGCGTGCGATGACGCGCGCCGCGTGCGGTAACGCCTCGCTGGCTGCGTCGGGCGCGGCGCGCTCGCCTGCGCAAACGCTTGCAAGCAGCGTCGACGCCAGCGCTTCGAGCCGCTCGCGCGTGTCGCCGGCATGGCGCCATGGCGCGTCGCTCGCGTCGGCTAGCAGCGCGGGGCGCGGCCCGGTCCACGGCGCGGCCCAATCGACGCTCGCGGGGTCGAGCAGGTGATCGACGCCGAGATCGCGCGCGAGCGCGTCGATCAGGCCCGCGTTCGCGCCCTGCCCGTCGCCGCACGGATAGCGGCCCAGCGCGAGCAGCGTGTCGCGCCGCTGCGCGCCTTGCGGCGAAACGCCGAAAGTATGCAGGCCGTCGCGAATCTGCGCTTCTTTCAACTCGCAAAGATAGGCGTCGGCGCGCGTGAGGAGTTCGTCCTCGGCCTGCTGATCCTGCGGCGCCGCGATACTCAGTTCCTCGTGCAAACGATGCTCGATGATCGTCGCGAGTATGGTCTTGCGCAAGAGCTTCGCGCGCCGCGGGTCGACCATGATGGCTTCGTAGTACTCATCGACCTGGCGTTCGAGATCCTGCAACGGGCCATAGTTCTCCGCGCGCGTGAGCGGCGGCATCAGGTGGTCGACAATCACGGCCTGCGCGCGGCGCTTCGCCTGGCTGCCCTCGCCCGGGTCGTTGACGATGAACGGATACAGATGCGGCAGCGGCCCGAGCGCCATGTCCGGCCAGCAGGTATCGGCGAGCGCCACGCTCTTGCCCGGCAGCCATTCGAGGTTGCCGTGCTTGCCGACGTGCGCGAGCGCATCGATGCCGAAGGCGTCGCGCAGCCAGAAGTAGAACGCCAGATAGGCGTGCGGCGGCACGAGTTCGGCGTCGTGATAGTTCGCGTAGCTGTCGTCGCCGCGCGAGCGCGAGGGCTGAATGCCGACGAACACCTGGCCGCAGCGCCAGCCCGCGATCATGAAACGGCCGCGGCGCACCGTGGGGTCCTGCTCGGGCGTGCCCCAGCGCGCGACGAGCGCGTTCTGCGCTTCGGCCGGCAAGCGCGAAAAGCCCTTGCGATAGTCGTCGAGCGCCAGGCTCTGCCACGCGGGACGCAGCGCACGCGTATCCGGATCGTTGGTCACGCCCTGCGTGAGCGTACGCATGAGCGCTTCGCCATCGTCGGGCAGAGCGGCGACGCCGTAGCCTTCGTCGCGCAGCATGCGCAGGAGGCCCACGACCGAGGCCGGCGTATCGAGGCCCACGCCGTTGCCGATGCGCCCTTCGCTCATCGGATAGTTCGCGAGCACGAGCGCGAGTTTCTTCTGCGCATTCGGCATCTGGCGCAGCCTGCACCAGCGCCGCGCGAGCTCCGCGACGAAGGCCACGCGCTCCGCATCGGGCTGATAGCGCACCACGTCCACCTGCGTCGCCTTGCAGTGATAGGCGAGGCCCTTGAAGCTGATCGCGCGCGTGATCACGCGGCCGTCGACTTCGGGCAGCGCGATATGCATGGCGATGTCGCGCGAATTGAGGCCGTGATTGTCCTTGAGCCAGTCTTCGCGATTGCCGCCGCTCAGGATCACCTGGAGCACGGGCGCATCGCCCGCAATGGCGAGCGGCTCGGGGTCGTCGAGCGACGAGGCCGCAAACGCCGTGGTGTTGAGCACGAGCGATACTTCGTGTTTCGAAGCAAGGCGCTCGAGCACGTCGCGGGAGAGCGCATCCTTGAGCGACGTGATGGCGAGCGGCAGCGGATTCATGCCGCGCTCGGCGAGCGCTTCGATGAGCGCATCGAAGGCGGCCGTGTTGGCGGCCTGCAAATGCGCCTTGTAAAACAGGATCGCCACCACGGGCGCGCCGGGCTGCCAGCGCGCGCGCCAGTCGTCGATGGTCGCGATATCGCGCTGCGGGTGATAGAGCGCGGCGGCGGGCAGCGCCACGGGCGGCGCGGGTTCGCTGCCCCACTTGAACGCTTGCCACGCGAGCGCGCGCAAAAAGCCTTCGGCATTGGCCGCGCCGCCTTCGCGCAGATAGCGCCATAGCAGGCGGCAAAATTCGGGCGCCGCGCGACTCTTCGCGATCAGGTTCGGATCTTCCTGCAAATCGCCCGAGAACATCGCGAGCAGTTGCCCGCGCTGTTCCGCCAGCGCGACGACCTGCTCGATGCCATAAGGCCAGTACGTCTCGCCGCCCAGATGATCGACCACGACCACGCGCGCATGCTGCAGGACATCGTCGACATAGAAGTCCACCGAAGCGGGCTGGCGCAGATACGTGACGTTCGCGAGCCGCACGCTCGGGAAGCCTGCGGGCAGGCGCGGCACGACGCTCGCGAGCAAGGCGAGCGTCGTGTCGGCGGAACTGAGCACGACGATCTCGGCGGGTTGCTGGTCGATGCGGACGACGCCCTGGGTGTCGTCGACGAAGCCGCCTGGCGTGGTGCGCAGCAAATGCATGGCGTTCTCGCGTACTTCAGTGAATCAATGGTCGTGCGCCGCTGCGCGCATAGGCGTATTCATTGCGCCGGCGCGGTCTGCGCCGCAGCCAGCGCGGCGTCGAACGCGCGTTGCAGCACGGCGGCGTCGAGGTCCTCGCCGATCAGCACGAAACGGCTCGCCATCGTGCCGTCCTGCTGCGCCGCGCTTTCCTGCGCGTTCCAGCGACGGTCGAAATAGCTGTCGAAGCGCCGCCCCACGCCTTGAATCACGAGCCGCATCGGCGCGCCGGGCAGCGCGGCGAAACCCTTCGCGCGATAGATCGTGTGCGCGTCCACGAGCTTTTGCAGCGCCTCGATGGCGGCCTCGCGCGAGCTCGTGCGCCCTTCGACCACGACCGAATCGAACTCGTCGTGATGATGGTCGGGATCGTCGGCGGAACCGTGATGGTCGTGGCGCAGATGAATGCTCTCCTCCGAAGCCGCTTCGAGCCCCAGCAGCGTGTGCAGATCGAGCTGGCCATGCTGCGCGCGCACGATCTTCACTTGCGGCGGCAGTTCCTCGCGCAGGTCTTCGATGAGCGCATCTTGCGCCGCGGCGTCGACGAGATCGGTCTTGTTGAGGATGACGAGGTCGGCCGACGCAAGCTGATCCTCGAACAATTCGTGCAGCGGCGATTCGTGATCGAGATTCGGATCGGCCTTGCGCTGCGCGTCCACGGCTTGCGGGTTCTCGGCGAACTGGCCGCTCGCGGCGGCGGGACCGTCGACCACGGTGACGACCGCATCGACGGTGAACGCGTTACGGATCGACGGCCAGTTGAAGGCCTGCACGAGCGGCTTGGGCAGCGCGAGACCCGAGGTCTCGATGAGCACGTGATCGATTTCGCCGCGACGCTCGAGCAGTTGCTCCATCACCGGGAAGAACTCCTCCTGCACGGTGCAGCACAGGCAACCGTTGGCCAGTTCGTAGAGCGAGCCGGCCTGTTCGTTGCCGTTCTCGTCGCAACCGATGCCGCAGCCGCGCAGGATCTCGCCGTCGATACCGAGTTCGCCGAACTCGTTGACGATCACGGCGACGCGCAGGCCGCCCGCGTGCTGGAGGATGTGGCGCAGCAGCGTGGTCTTGCCGCTGCCGAGAAAGCCCGTGACGATGGTGACGGGGATCTTGCGCATATGCTGCGTTTGCATGAGGTGCTCCTTCGGCACAGAGCCGCAGGTGGAATGCGCCGCGCGGGGCTCTTGCGCGTCTTTGCGTTGCGCCGTGCCCGCACGGCCCACCCACGACGTCTACGCCAACGCACGGGCAGCAGCATGGCTGCGCGAAGGCGAAGCGTGGCGTGCCGCGAGGCTTGCACAACGGTGTAACGCTAAGACGCGCCGCGGGCCAACCCCGGCTGACGCATGGAATTCATGGACCCGGCGCCGCAACCCCGCAGCGCGCGTCCCTCGTATCTGGCCGGTATCCGGACTGACGAACGCCGCTTCGCCTTCCCGCGCGGCAGGCCTTGCGGCCCCCCCGCGCAGTGGCGTCACGCATGCCTGGCATGCTTTGAAGCGGCTTGCATCGCCCTTGCGGCCGACGCGCTCGTTGTACCGTTGCGGGCGCAGTTCAGGTTGGCCATGCCCCTGGCGGGATGGCTCCCTGATTCCCGTTTAACTGCGTGCAGAACGTACGCGCACGCGAGCACCAGAGTGCGTGCGAGTGTAGGCGCGCAGGGGGCGCGCGTCAACCGACGCGTATGCTATCGTATGCGCGCATCCGGAGCGCATCGCATTGCGCGCCCTGGCGGCCATGCCGCGCAATGCGTCCCGCTCCACGCGTGCCACGCCACCGAACTCGCGCATCCCCGTGAACCGCTCCCTGCCCACCGACACCTTGCCCGCAGCACCCGCATCGGCACACAATGCCGCGCCGCTCGCGCTGGGCATTGGCTGCCGCAGCGGCGTGACGCTCGCGCAGGTGGAGGCGGCGGTGCATGCGGCGCTCGGCGCCTGGCCGCTCGCGCGCGTAAAGACCGTGGCCACGCTCGATGCGAAAGCCGCCGAACCCGCGCTGCTCGCGTTCTGCGCCGCGCACGCACTGCCGCTACAGGTCTTCGCGCGCGACCGCGTAAGCGCCATGGGCGTGCAGTCCGCGACCAGCGTGGCGGCCCGCGAGCGCTTCGGCGTGGCGGGCGTATGCGAGCCGTGCGCGCGGCTCGCCGCGCGGGGCGGCCCGCTCGTGCGCGGCAAGCTTGCGCTCAACGGCGTAACCGTCGCGCTCGCCGCGCTCGCAACGACATGCCCGGCTAGACCCGCAACGAAAACCATCACACAGGATTCACCCGCGACGATGAAAACCGATCCCGACTCGCACCAACGCATGACCCAGCGCCGCCGCGAAGGCCACGAAAAGAAACAGGCCTCGGCCACGCACGAGAAAGGCCTCCTCATCGTCAACACCGGCAACGGCAAGGGCAAGAGCACGGCAGCGTTCGGCATGGCCGTGCGCGTGCTGGGCCATGGCATGAAGCTCGGCGTGGTGCAGTTCATCAAGGGCGCGCTGCATACGTCCGAGCGCGATTTTCTCGGCAGCGTCGCGCACTGCGACTTCATCACGATGGGCGACGGCTACACCTGGAACACCCAGGACCGCGACGCCGACATCGCCACGGCGCGCAAGGGCTGGGACGCGGCGAAACGCATGATCGAGAGCGGCGAGTACGGCATGGTGATCCTCGACGAGCTCAACACGGTGCTCAAGTACGAGTATCTGCCGCTCGACGAAGTGCTCGGCGTGCTCGCCGCGCGCGGCCCGATGCAGCACGTCGTGGTCACGGGCCGTCACGCGCCCGATGCGCTGATCGAAGCCGCCGACCTCGTCACCGAAATGCGGCTCGTGAAGCATCCGTACCGCGAACAAGGCGTGAAGGCGCAAAAGGGCGTGGAGTTCTGATTCGATGACGGCCATGGCAGCCACGCTCGCCTGTCCCGCGCTCCTCATCGGCGCGCCGGCATCGGGCCAGGGCAAGACCACGCTCACGGCGGGCCTCGCGCGCCTGCACCGGCGCATGGGGCGGCGCGTGCGCGTGTTCAAGACCGGCCCGGACTTTCTCGATCCGATGATTCTCGAACGCGCGAGCGGCGCGAGCGTGATGTCGCTCGACCTGTGGATGGTGGGCGAAGCGGGCTGCCGCGCATTGCTCGCGCAAGCGGCGGCGCAGGCCGACCTCATCCTGATCGAAGGCGTGATGGGCCTCTTCGACGGTACGCCCAGCAGCGCCGATCTCGCCGCCAAATTCGGCGTGCCGGTAGCGGCCGTCGTCAGCGCCAGTTCGATGGCGCAGACGTTTGGCGCGATCGCGTTCGGGCTCGCGCGCTATCGCGCCGACGTGCCGTTTCACGGCGTGCTCGCCAATCGCGTGGGCTCGCCGCGTCATGCGCAGATGCTGCAGGAAGGGCTGCCCGCCGATCTCCGCTGGCTCGGCCATGTGGCGAGCGACGCGGCGTTTTCGCTGCCGGACCGGCACCTCGGCCTGCAGCAGGCGAGCGAGGTCGACGATCTCGATGCGCGCATCGAACGGGCCGCCGACGCCCTCGCGCAAACCGCGCTCGCGCAATTGCCGCCAGCCGTCGCGTTTCGTGCGGACGACGCGCAGGCCCTTGCGCCCGTGCCTCGCCTGCTCGACGGCATGCGTATCGCCATCGCACGCGATGCCGCGTTCTCGTTCATCTACCCGGCGAATCTCGCACTGCTCGAATCGCTGGGCGCGCGCGCGAGCTTTTTCTCGCCGCTTGCGGACGAGCCCGCGCCCATGAGCGCGGACGCCATCTACCTGCCCGGCGGCTATCCCGAGCTGCACGCGCAGGCGCTCGCGCACAACGCGCGCAGCGCCGATTCGTTGCGCACGCATCTAAATGCCGGGAAACCGCTGGTGGCCGAATGCGGCGGCATGCTGTACCTGCTCGACGCGCTCACCAGCGTCGACGGCACACGCACGCCGATGCTCGGCGTCCTGCCCGGCGAGGCCGTCATGCAAAAGCGCTTCGCGGCGCTCGGCATGCAGCGGCTCGACGGCGCGCACGGCACGCTCACCGGCCACACGTTCCACTACTCGCGCGTGAGCACGCCGCTCGCGCCCGCGCTGCGCGCGCGCCATGCGCAAACGGATGCGCAGGGCGAACCGCTCTACCGGCACGGCTCCATCGTCGCGTCCTATATGCACGCCTATTGGCCTTCCAACCCGGCCTTCACGGCCGCACTCTTCCATGGCACAGCCCTTTGACGAAGCCGAACGCGCGGCGGTCTACCGCGCGATCTACGAACGGCGCGACATGCGGCACTTCACGCCCGGCCCCATCGACGAGGCCGTGCTGGCACGCCTCATCGACGCCGCCCATCACGCGCCGAGCGTGGGCTACATGCAGCCGTGGCGCATCGTGCGTATCACCGATGCCGCCTTGCGCGAGCAGTTGCACGAGGCCGTCGAGCGCGAACGCCTCGCCACCGCCGACGCGCTCGGCAAGCGCCGCGACGAGTTCATGAAGCTCAAGGTGGAAGGCATGCGCGAATGCGGCGAATTGCTCGTCGTCGCGCTGATGGATCACCGCGAGGCGCACCTCTTCGGCCGCCGCACGTTGCCGGAGATGGACCTGGCCTCGGTGGCCTGCGCGATCCAGAACATGTGGCTCGCGGCGCGCGCAGAGGGGCTCGGCATGGGCTGGGTGTCGATCTTCGGCGTGGACGAAGTGCGCGCCCTGCTGCGCATGCCGGCCGGCGCGAAACCGGTGGCGATCCTCTGCGTCGGCCATGTCGACACGTTCTATCCGAAGCCGATGCTCGAAATGGAGCACTGGGCGGAGCGCCGGACGCTCGGCGAATGCGTGTACGAAAACCAATGGCCCGACGCGCAGACCGGGGACGCGCCGCAAGGCGAAAACGCGGGCACGAGCGCCGCGTAACCCGCGCCTTGCAGCGATGCCCGTCGCTCAGGCGCCGAAGGTGACGGCCTCGATGTTATTGCCGTCCGGATCGATGAGAAAGGCGCCGTAATAATCGGGACTGTAGTCGAGCCGCACGCCTGGCGCGCCATTGTCCGCACCGCCCGCCTCGATACCCGCAGCGTGGAAGCGATCGACCTCGGCGCGGCTCGCTGCGGCGAACGCCACATGCGCGCCGCGCGGCTTGCCGGTGTCGCCGGCCGCCACGGTGTGGAGCCAGAACTTCGGTGTGCCAGGCTTGCCGATGCCGACATCGTCGCCGTAACGCACGCAAACGCCATAGCCAAGCGGCGCGAGCGCCGCTTCGTAGAACCGCAAGCTACGTGCAAGATCTTGCACGCGCAAACCCACGTGGTCGTACATATCCGCCTCCTGTCCCATGCAGAGCGCTCATCCAGCGGCAACCATTGCCGCAGGACGTGGGAATCAGCTTAGTCGGCAATGCGGGCGAGCGCCTGGGAAAAATTGCCCACACTTGTACGAGGCAAGGCACGCCGGCGCGCGCCGCCTGCGGCGTCATTGCGCAAGCGGCGTAACGGAAACCACGTCGGGGATGGCGGGCGCGCCCGTTTGCGCACCCGCTTGCGCGCCGCTCTGGCCAGCGGCAGGCGCCGCCTCCTTCAGTGTCACGCGCCACTGCGGCGCGCCCGCGTACGGCAGCCGCGCGAGCGCGCCGGCGACCAGATACGGGAGGGCCTGCTGCGCGTCGGCGTTGCGGTCGCGTTTCTCCGCGCTCACCTTATAGGCTTCGTGGCCGTCCGGCAGCGCGAAGAAGCGCAGCGTGAGCGTATGCACATAGCGCGTGCCGAACCACGGAAACGACGGCCCTTCGGACGGCACGCAACCGCCGACGCAATGGCCCGCATTGCCGGTCGTGACCGTGACGTCGGCGGGCCGCGAAGCCCATGCCGCGGAAACCAGGTAGCGCGCCGTCCCGGACGTGCTCTCCTCGAAGCCGCGCTGTGCGAGGCCGGCTTGCAGCAGTCTTTCGGAAGGCAGCGGCGCGGCGGCATCGGCCTGCGCGGGCGTGCGCGCAAACCGGTAGGTCGCCGCCGCGCTCAGGTCGCCGCTTGCCCGCACGTCGGCGCTCGCGCCTGCACAGCCGGCAAGCGCGCCCAGCGTCAACAAGATGCAGATCATCATCAAGGCTTTCACGAAGGAGCTCCATCGGAATCGTTGCCAGCGCATCTCAGGCGCCATTGGGCGGGATCAGGCGGCCCAGCCCGGCGCCCGCGCACGCTGGCGGCGCCCTCAGGCCGGCGCGTCGAGCGCCGGCAGCGACATCGTCACCGTCGTGCCCTGGTCCGGTGCGCTATCCACATGGACTTCGCCGCCGTGACGCGTCACGACGGTCTTCACGAACGCCATGCCGAGCCCCGCGCCGCTCACCTCGGGCCGCTGGCCCGCATGGAAGCGGCGGAACGGCTGAAACAGCTTCGCCTGATCTTCGAACGGAATGCCGTAGCCCTCGTCGCGAATCGAGCAGATCACGCGCGGCATCGGGCCATCCGCGACTGCGATACTACAGATAATTCTGGTTTCGGGTGGGCTGTATTTCACCGCGTTGTTAAGAATGTTGACGAGCGCACGGGTCATGAGCGAGCGGTCGGCGTTGATCCACCCCATCTGCTCGCCGTCAAAGGCGGTCTCGATCTGAATGTGCTTGGCGCTCGCCTGCGGCCAGACTTCGTCGCTGGCGTCGATCGCGAGCTCGGTGAGACTCGTCGGCTCCAGCGCATACACCTGCGATTCCGCGCGCGCGAGTTGCACGAAGTCGTCGGCGAGCGTGAGCGAGCGGCGCGCGTAGCGCTCGATGCGGTCCATCACCTCGCGCACCGGCGCGGCCGCGAGCGTGCCGCGCTCGCGCTCGGTCTCGACGAGCGCCACGATGGACGCCTGCGGCGAGCGCATATCGTGCGACAACAGACGCAGCGCGTGCTCGCGCTGGCGCTCGGCGTCGTGCAGCGCGGTCACGTCGACGAGACCCGCGATCCAGCCCACCGCCTGCCCCTGTGCGTTCGTGCAGCGCGCGTAGCGCAGCAGGTAGTCGCTGCCGTCGCGCGCCCGCACTTCCACGCCCCGCTCCATGAGCTGCGCGAACTCGCCGCGCGCGGGATCGAGCGGCGCGGGCCAATGGGCATGAGCGAACGCCAGCGTTTCGGGATTCGGGTCGATGGGCTTCACGAGCGCGAGGTCGCCGAACACCTCGGGCATCCCGCGGCCTTCGACGACGTCCACGTTCAGGCGTGCGAAATAGGCGCGCGCCGCGTGATTGGCGATCAGCGCCACGCCGCGCAGATCGGCCACGACGAGCGGCTCCGGCACCGAATCGAGGCTGTCCCACACGAAGCGCCGCATGTCCTGCAGGCGCTGCGCGGCCTGCGCCATCAGCGCCATCTGCTGGGCCAGCACGTCGCCGCCGAACTCGCGCGGCGGCGTGGGCGCCTCGGGCAACAGGTAGGGCTCGTCGGCGAGCTGGCGCAACTCCTTGCGCAGATACGCCATCGTCATTTCGAGACGCCGCCAGCTCCAGAGCGGATAGACGAGCCCGAGCGCGACGATCGCCGGCACCGGCGCGAGCCAGATACGCGCGTAGTAGAGCAGCGCGGCGCTCCCGGCCAGCGAGAGCAGCGCCAGCAGCGGCAGCATGAGCAGCGTGGAGAGCGGCGAGAACACGAGAAAAGCCGCCAGCAACAGCGCGAGCGGCACGAGCGAGGCGAGCACCACGGTGAGCGGCGAGGCCGGCTCGATGGCCGTGCCCGACAGCAGCGTATCGAGCACGAGCGCGTGGATATAGACGCCCGGCATCGGCCCGAGCGTGCCCGAGAGCGGCGTGGCGAAGCGGTCGAACAAGCCCGAAGCCGTCACGCCCACCAGCGCCACGCGCCCGCGCAGCAGGTCCGGCGGCACGCGCCCTTCGAGCACTTGCGCGAACGACACCGTGCGATACGTCTGCGTATTGGCGCCGAACGGCAGCAGGAAGCGCGCTTCGCTATCCGGGCCGCCCGCGCCCACGAGTTTTGCGTCGGCGGCGGCGGTCGCGGCGGTCGCCGCGCCCGCGCGATCGGCAAGCACGACCTTGCCGTCGCGCACCGCGCGCCAGAGCGGCACCATCAACTGGGGCCAGCGCTGTTGCGCGTCGCCTTCGAACATGGCGACGCTGCGCACGATGCCGTCGTTATCGACTTCGAGATTGATGTGGCCGAGCCCCGCCGCGGCCCGGGCGAGCGGCGCGACGGGCTTCTCAACCTCGCGGCGGCCGTGGTCGGCTTCGTCGGCGGGCGAAAGCAGCACCGGCAGATAGGACGGACGCTCGCGCAGGGCCTCGCCAAAGCGCGTGTCGTCGGGCGAGGGCTCGGTGAAGAGCACGTCGTAGACCACCGCGGCCGCGCCCGCCTTCGCGAGACGATCGACGACCTCCGCGTGCAGGCTGCGCGGCCAGGGCCAGCGCCCCAGCGCGGCAACGCTCGCGTTGTCGATCTCGACGATCACGATGTCGGGCGAGACCGGCCGCTCGCGAGCGGCAAGAAAGCGGTCATAGACCAGATGATTGGCGCTGAGCGTCCAGTGCCACACCACGCTCAGCAGGACGACGGCGATGCCCGCGCACGCGACGCCCGCCCACTCGAACAGAAAGCGCCGCCCGACCGGACGGCCGAGGCCGGAGCGGGGGCGCGCGCTCACGCTCATGCGCGGCTCGCTCACCAGTCGAGACGGAACGACTGTACCGGGCTGGCCTTCTGGAAGTAGCGGCCCCCTTCGAACTGCTCGGCAATCACCGTCCAGTAATAGACGCCCTTGGGCAGATCGCTGACGACGGCCTCGCCGTCCGCGATGTCGGTGCGGTCCACGAGCGGCGCGCGCAGATCGGGCGAGGTGGCGAGCACGAAGCGAAAACGCGTGCTGCCGGCACGCCGCTGGTCGACGAACCAGCGGAACGCATAGTCGCGCGTGCCATCGACGCGTCCTGCCGAGGCACCCAGCGAGACGCGCCGGCGCTGGAACGCATAGGTCGACGGCATGCCTTCGAGGCCGTTCTCGTCGATGGCGGAAAAGCGCGCGAAATAGGTGCCGTCGTCGAGCGCGCCCAATGCGATATGCGGCCCGTCCGCCCGCATGTCGCGGATCATGTCCAGCAAGCCCGCGTCGCGGCCGATCTGCACGTGGTAGCGGCGCGCACCCTGCACGGGCGCGAGATCGAAGGCGACTTCGTCGTCGTCCTGGACTTTCGCGGGATTGCGCAGGTCGGGCGCGTCGAGCAGCGCGACTGGCCCGCCCACCGCGCCGCCCGCCAGCGTGAGGCTGCCGTGGCGCGCCGCGACGAGTTGCGTGGAAGCGGCGAGCGGCGTGCCCGGCGCCGGCGCGACCGACGCGGCCGGGCCATGCGGCGCCGCGTCCACGCCCACTGCGCCTTCGAGCACTTCGACGGCCGTCGAGCCCTTGTCGCCGTCGTAATTCACGCGAAAGTGCGTGCCGCGCACGCCCGCCACCACCGAAGGCGAGCGGATCTGAAAACGGTCGTCCTTGCGGGTGGCGTGCGTGACCTCGGTATTCACCTCGCCGCTGCGCAGATCGACCACGCGGTCGGTCGCGCCGGTGAGCGCGGTCTTGCGCAGCATGGCGAGATCGAGCGAGGCGCCCGGCGGAATGACGAGATGCGAGCCGTCGGCGAGTTCGAGCGTCGCGAAGCCGTTCTGGCCGGTCTGCACGCGCTCGCCTTCGACGAGCGTCGCGCCGACGACGAGCGGCAGCATTGGCCCGCCGCCGAACGCATGGCTCGCGGGCCCGGAAGTCGCGATCACGCGGGCCGTCAGGGCGTCCTGGCGCAGCAGCGCGACCGGCACGCGCAGCGAGATACCCGGCTGCAGACGGCGCGGCGCGCTCACGCGGTTGAGGCGCGCGAGCTTCGTCCAGTCGGCGGGATTGCGCAGATAGCGCGTCGCGATGTCGTAGAGCGAGTCGCCCGGACGCGTCACGTAAATGGCCATTTCCGCCGCCTGGGGATGCGGCTTGCGGGCTTCGGCGCGGCCCGCGGCGGGCAGCAGCCCCAGCGCCAGCGCGCAGGCCAGCGCGCTCGCGAGCGGTGAACGCGCGCGCGGGCGAACTGCCGGAATGGCCGGAGCGAGCCAGGACAGCGCAACGGCCGGCGTCCCGCGCCCAGGCGCGGCCGGGCGCGCCGAGTCGACGCCACTCACGCCGCGTCCCCCTCGATGCGCTCGAGGCGGTAGCCGTAGCCGTAGATCGGCGTGAGGCGATAGCCGTTTTCCGGACGCAGGCCGAGCTTCGAGCGCAGCATGGAGACGTGCGTGTCCATGGTACGCGACGGGATATCGTCGGACTGCTTCCAGATCACGTCGAGAATGTGCGCGCGCGAAAGCGGCCGGCTCAGATGCTGGAACAACAGGAGCGCAAGCTCGAATTCCTTTTGCGTGAGCGCCACCTGCTTGCCGCTCACCGACGCCTGGCGCGACTTCAGATCGAATTCGTATTCGCCGAAAACTTCCTTCTGCGTCGGCGCGTGCAGCTGATAGGCGCGACGCAGCAGCGAGCCCACGCGCGCGAGCAGGACCGGCGCGGAGACCGGCTTGACGACGTAGTCGTCGGCGCCGCTATTGAGCATCAGCGCAATGTCGACTTCGCGGCTGCGGCTCGTCATGAACAGCACCGGCAAGCGCATGGACAGGCTTTGGCGGACCCAGTGCAGGACCTCGTCGCCGGCCATGTCGGGGACGTTCCAGTCGAGCACGAGCAAATCGAACGTCTGCCGCCGGAGCTGCTTGACGAGCTCGCCTCCCTTGGCGAACGCGTGACAGACGTGGCCAGCCGTCATCAGCGTCTGGCAGACGAAATCGGTCTGTGCCGGATCGTCATCGAGTACTGCGATTCTCATAATGTCCTGCACCCAGTGTCGTTATTCATCTTCCCGGGATGGGTCGGCCCCGCGACGCCAGGCCTCCATCCCCAATCCCTCGTCGCGCAGCCCCTGCCACGCAACCAGGGCGCCACTCTCGCCGCGTCTTGAAATGAATGGGAGCACGGTACGCAGCAATGCGCCTGAAGAGATCGGGAACCAGTTTTCGCACATGGTAGTCGAAAACGCCCCCGGCCGAACGCGGCGCGACCGTACCCGCCCCGGTCCCAGCCCCGCTGTGCGAGGCATTACCCGCGACGGCCGGCCTGCGGGTCGCCCGCCGGGTCGGTCATGCTCATCGCTCGCCGCGCCTCTGCCGAGCCGCCCTCCTGCATCGCGTCGCGAGTCGCCGCCGGCTCGGCGCCGTGCCGTACGTCATGCGCCGCTGGCTCGGCTGCCGGCGCTCCGCCGAGCAAGACGGCCAGTTGGACCCGCACGTGCTCCCACGCGGCGTGTGCATAATCGGGCTGCGCGGCGGCGCGCGCCTGCGCGAGCACGAAGGCGCGCAAGACCGTCGACGAGCACAGCGTCAACTTATCCGAACGGCCGAAGCGCGACTGGCGCAACGCCTCGCTCAGCCACGGCAGTTCGGCTTCGCACGAATCCGCATAGGCTTCCATGGCCGCGCGCGCGTGCCGGTCGCGGGCAAGATCCAGCTCGATGCGGTCGAGATCGCGACTGCGGCCCGAACCGTTCACCCGTGAGCCAGGCGGAAACCGCATGCTGCCAGAACGAAAAAACATGACCCCCCTCGTAGAGCAGACAAGCCTCGGCCTCACCGGACTCGCACCGTGTGCGTCCAGCGGCGCGGCCTTGCGTGCGCCGCGAACGGCACACGCAAGGCCGCGTGGCTTCGTATATGAAAAACCGATGAAAAACGAGTGGCGACGGCCGCAGGCTGCGCACCGCGTGGTCTCCGGCGGCCCGTCCCCCCTGGAACCGGACCGCCGGCGCAGGCGCCGCCATACCGGCGCGTCACGCACAGGCGGGCATCACCGCCCGACACCCGCCCGCAGACCGCAACCGGTCAACACCATGGCGTTCCCCGCCACCATCGCCACTCCTGGTACTTCCAGGCGCTGTTTGCCAGCGTTATCCGGCGGACTCGAGCCCGCTCTGGCTTCCTCACTGCCGACGCATCGCCGTGTCCCGACTGCGCCGGCCCCCGTAGCCGAATTTCGTTGCCTGGCGCGCGCGTGCCGCACGCCGCTTCCGATGCGGCCCGGACGTCATCCATACGTCGACGGGCCACGACAACCTATTGTCGCTGCAAGCTCGCAAAGGTACTGTCAGGGATTGTTAAATGCCTGCGGCCAGCGTTGTGCGACCGCCCGCATGCCTTGCGCTTGAGAGTGCGCAAGGCATGCGGGCATCGACTTGTCGCCCGGCATGCGCTAGCGCATCGGATGAGTGGGGCTGTTGCGCGATATCGACAACTCGACGCGCCGGTCAGGAGCCAGGCAGGCGACCAGCGCCTCGTGGTTGCGATCGTTGCACTGAACGAGCGGATTCGACTTGCCTCGCCCATACGCGCTCATCGCCGCGCCGCTGACGCCCTGCTCGCGCAGATACCCGATGACCGTTTCCGCACGCTGCTGTGACAGCCGGTCGTTGTAGCGATCGCTGCCGAGCCGGTCGGTATAGCCTTCCACGCGTATTGCCGTCACGTCGCCGGCCGCAACGATCTCGCGCGCCAGCGTCGCGACGCTCTCGCGCCCTTGCGGCAGCATGCCGGCAAGGTCGCCGCGATCGAACTCGAACAGCATGTCGGTGGGCAGCGTGATTTTCGGCGGCAGACGAGGCTCGACCTTCGGCGGCTGGCAAGCGTTCAGCACGCCAGGCAGCGCCGCCGCGGTCTGCTCGACTCCGGCAACGCGCAGCGCGCTCGCGTCGAACGAACGCGTCCACGCCTCGTGGCCCGCATGCATCAGCGCGACTTCGGAACAGGCCACTTGCTCCTGCGCCTTCGGGCACGCCGCAAACCAGGGCGAGGTCTTCGCCGCCAGCAGCTTCTGCCACAGGTCGGGGCGCACCGTCGAAACGGTGCGCAGCTTCGGGTTGTCGGCGGAAAGCTGTCCACGGCCTTCGAGTGCGCCAATCAGTTGATCCGCCTCTTTCGCGGCTTCTTCGACAAAGCCCCAGTGGTTGCGTTGCGCGCGCTCGTCGCGCGCCGCGGCAAGCCAGCACTGCGCCTTGGCGCCGAAATAACCGTGCTGTTGCGCGCCGATCGCCTGCAGGCGCCGCTGCTCGTCGTCGAGTTGCGCGGCGGTCGCGCTGCCCGGGTATGCGCTCACCCATGCGTCGGTGGCGGCGCCGGCCGCCATGCTCTGCGACACCATCAGGCCGTTCTCGAGCACGGTGGCATCCTGGATCTGCAACGCGTCGCGTGTCACTTGCGACGCGCATCCGGCAATCGCGCCCGACAGCGCGATCGCCATGACTATGTATTTCATGTTGATTGCTCAAGGAAGGGGCCGCACGGCTCATCCGTGCGGAAGTTGGATCCGGCGCGCCCAGGGACACCGCCCGGGCGCGCTGCGCTGTGTCAACTGCCGAACACGATGCCGATGCCGGCCCGGACGATCGTGCTGTTGCCGCCCGCCGACGACACGCCCAGGTTGTAGTTGACGCTGCCCTTCGCATTCCAGCGCGACACGCCGATGCCGAGCGCGGCCTGGCCGCGATACACGGCAGTGCCGGCGTTCAGGGTGGTGCGCCCCGGCAGATACGGCGTGACGATGTTGAGCGCCGACGCCGACGCGATCCCGCGCCGCGCGCTGCGATCGATGTCGTCGACGCGATTGTTCAGGCCGCCCATCGCGCTGTTGAGCTGGCCGAGGTTCACGGCGTCGGTGGACGACGTGCCGGCGGCGACGTTGGTGATCTGCCGCTCGTTGCCGACGCTGCCGACGGATACGGAATCGTTGCGGTCGGCAATCGAATTCGCGCCCAGCGCGACGGCATTCGCGGCGGCCGCGCGCGCGTTGTCGCCGAGCGCGGTGGACGACGTGCCGCTCGCGAGCGCGCCGCCGCCCACCGCCAGCGTGTTCGCGCCGGTGGCCGTAGCGGGGCCGTTCGGCGAATTGACGGCGACATAGGGCGTCTGGCTGGCGCTGACGTTCTGCATCGCCTGCTCGATACTCGCGACCTGGAGGTTGGTGGCGTAGAGCTGCGCGCCGGTGACGGCATCGGTGCTGCTCACGCTCAGCAAGGCGTCGGCGAGATTGGAGAGCTTGACTGTGCTCGTCGCATTGACGCCGCCGAGCGTGACCTTGTCGTGCGCGGATGTGTCGTACTGCACCGCGTTCGCGACCGATCCCGCGATATTGGTGATCGTCTGCTGGAGGTTCGTGATCTGCGTGGTGTTCTGCGCGACGCGGCCGTCGAGATTCGTGAGCGCCGCGCCCACGTTGTTCAGCGTCGCGCCGCCGATCGTGTACGAGGGTGCGGAGAGCGTGCCGTCGGCGCGCACACTCGCTCCGCCGCCCAGCGCGGCGGCCGCGCTCGCGGTGCTGGCGTAGAGTTGCGCGCCGTTGATCGCATCCGCGCTCGACGCGCCCACGGCGCCGGCCGCCACGCCGGTGAGCGTGCGATTGCCGGCCTTGCCGGCGAAGCTCACGACGGAGCCATTGGTGTTCGCGCCGACGCTGATCGCGCGGCTAACCGGGTCCTGCTCGACAAGGTCGATGCCCGAGCCGGCGATCTGCTGCTGGAGCGACGTGAGGCCCGAGTCGAGCGTGTCGAGCGCGCTGCCGACGGTCCGCTGCGTGCCGCCCTGCATGTGATAGGCGGGCGCGGTGATGGTGCCGTCCGCCGCCATGCCGGCGCCCCCGCCGAGCGTTGCGGCGAGCGCGCGCAACTGGCCGGCGTTCACGGCGTCGCGGTCCGCCATGCCGGCGGCGAGATTCGAGATCCTCGTACCATTCGCGCCGCGCAGCGTGACTGCGGACTTCGTTGCGTCGTCGTAGGCCACGAAGGCGTTCGTGACGTTGCCGCCCGTGTCCACGTTCAGGCCTGCGGCTTTCAATTGCGCGACGTTCACGGCGTCGCGGTCGGCGCTGCCGTTGGCCACGTTCGACAACACCGTGCCGTTCGCGCCGCCGAGCGTCACGCGCGCATGGGCGGACGTATCGTATTTCACGCTGTCCGCCAACGCGGTCGTCGACGCATGGTCGACCGCCTTGAGCGCGCTGCCAACGTCGCCATATGTCGAGCCGCCGACGGCATACGACGGCCCCTTCAGCGAGCCGTCCGCATTGACTGCGGCGCCGCCACCCAACGCCGACGCGGCGCCGCTCATCCCCCCGTACAACTGGGCGCCGTTGACGGCGTCCGAGCTCGATGCCGCCACGCTCCCTGCGGCCAGATTGGCGATCCTCGTGCCGTTCGCGCCGCGCAGCGTGACCGCGGACCTCGTTGCGTCGTCGTAGGCCACGAAGGCGTTCGTGACGTTGCCGCCCGTGTCCACGTTCAGGCCTGCTGCTTTCAATTGCGCGACGTTCACGGCGTCGCGGTCGGCGCTGCCGTTGGCCAGGTTCGACAACACCGTGCCGTTCGCGCCGCCGCCGAGCGTCACGCGCGTATGGGCGGACGTGTCGTATTTCACGCTGTCCGCGAAATCGGTGGCGGCCGCATGATCGACGGCCTGAAGCGCCGCGCCAACGTCGGCGAACGTGCCGCCTCTCAGCGCGTAGCTCGGGCGATTGATGGCGCCGTCGCTGTTCACGCCCGCGTTGCCGCCCAATGCGCTCGCGACCGCCCGCAGTTGGCCCGCGTTTACCGCGTCGGTATCGGCCTGCCCTGCAGCCATATTCACGACGCGGCGCGTGTTGACCACGTTCGCGGGCGTATAGGACTGACCGTCCGCGTTCATCACGGTTCGCGAAGTGGTGCCGTCGTTGCCCACGGAAACCGTGTTGACCTGATTCGCCACCGAGCCCGAGCCCAGTGCGACGGAATCATTGGCCGTGGTGTAGGCCTGCACCCCGAGCGCGGTGCTCGCCGTCCCGCGCGCAATCGTATTCGAGCCGATCGCAATGGCGCCGGACGCGTTTGCCCACGCCATGTCCGTAGGCGGCGTCGAACCTTGTCCATTGCCAAACCCCGCGACCTGCGAGTAATAGGCCGCCGTGTTGTAAGTGTGCGTCAAGCCCGATGTATCGACGCCCGCCCCCGCATTCGCGGCCGCCAGCCATGGTGGATTCGCCGCGGCGGACAGCGCGCTTCCTGCCGGTCCCGAAACACCGAGTGCCCACGCCGTCAATTGATTGCGCATGGCGACGCCGGCCGCATCCGCGCCCGTGTCCGAATCGTTCGCGGCGCCGCCGAATAGCGTGCCCGTGTCGCCGGCTGGCGTTTCGGCAGCCTGCGCGGACAGCGCCAACGCACCCAGCCCCAGCAATGCGACGGCCTGCATCGCGTGCGCGGCGCCTGACTTGACGTTGCGCTTGCCGCGGCCGCGCGCGTTCTCCTGCACGGCCTCCCACGCTCCTGTCGATTCGTTCCATACAGATCGATAAGCCTTGTTCATACGCCTTCCTGTTCGTTGAGGTTCATGCAATGAAGGCCCGGAATCAGGCCGCTCACGCCTCAAATTTAGTTAGTAATCCAAATTTGAATATTTAAAGACTGGAGCGAGACCGGATGAGACTCCTCTATGAGCTCATTGTCCACGCGATTACTGCAGTCGTAGAGCTAGCCGAACGGCCAAACACGCATTCGGTGTGATTGCGCGGGCGTCGCTACGACACCGCACACATCGATGATATCGAGAGCCTCGCGCGCAAACGGATACTTATGTATTGCATTCCTGATTAACAGGAAGCTGGCTGGCTTCAGACACAGTCATGTCTCCCTTCCCCGAGAAAAGGGGGAAAGCCAGGACGCCCATTGCAGGCGTCCTTGTTGCCGCACTGCGGCCTCGCGCCTCAGTTCTGCTGCCGCTGCTCACCGTGTCCGCCGCCCTGGCCGGACGGATGGCCACCGTGTGGCGACGCCTCGGGACGGCCGCCGCCTTGCGGGCCTGGAGCGCGATTGAACGCGGGCGCGGGTGCCTGCGCGGGCGGCCGGCCCATGCTGGGTTGCGGCATGGGCGCATGCGGAGGATTCATCGGAGCCGCAGGCGGACGCGGCATCTGCGCAGGCGGACGTTGCACCTCGGCGGGCGGACGCGCTCCCTCTGCAGGTGGGCGCTGCATCTCCGCGGGCGGGCGCGCTCCCTCGGCGGGCGGGCGCGGCACGCCACCGGGCGGACCACCGTTCATGGCCGGTCGGCCATGCTCGGGCGGCGCTTCGGCGCTGGGCGCGCGCCCCGGCTCGGGCGGCCGGCCCGCGCCCGGCGGCGGCGTGCCGTTAGCCGGCGGGCGGGCGCCGCCCATCTGTGGCGGTGGAGGCCGTCCCGCGCCTCCGCCGTGATACTGCGGTTCCGGCGGACGGCCGCGGCCCGGCGGCGGGGTATGCGCCCAACGATCGCGGTCGCCGTACCAGGGCCGATCGCGATAGAAGCTGCCCCAGTAAGCGCCGACGGAAAACGTGACAATCGGCAAGCCGACCGCCGCGCCATAGCGGGTCAGCGGCACATAGGCGCCTTGATACGGATAGGTGAGATAGCCTGCATAGATCCAGCCACGCAGACCTGGCAGCGCGACGTCACACCAGGAGTAGTCGCTCACGCAGCCCATCACCGTGACCGGCACGTTGGGGCCGAGCTCGCTCACGACCGGATAGGCATCGGATGGGCCCGCGAACAGATCGACCGGCTCGCTCGTGTAAGCCTCGGTTTGCGCGCGGACACCGGACGCCGCGAACGCCATCCCCGCAGCCACGCAGACCGTCGCGAGCGGCCGGGCCAGCCCGCGCGGCGGCTTGATTGGTCGGTTTGTCATGCTCCCCTCGTTTCTTCTGTGATCCTGCAGAAGGGGGCAGCATATTTCGTTCCTGGCCGCCAGATCGTCCCGGATCATACGGCCATGAGATCGTAGCCGACCAGGATTTCTCCCTTGAGATGCTTCGCGGCTTCGCTGCGCCATACCGCGTCAGGCGTAACCGGCACAACGGGCGCCGTTATTCGCGACAATCCGTCGATCAGAATGTCGTTCGCAGTCCGATTCGCGCGATTGCCTGTGAAGCGTTGTTCGAGGAGCCGGAAGGGTTCAGGATTCCATTGATGTCGGCCTGTGCGCCCGAGTTTGCCCGCTGGTAGGCGCCTTCCGCATAGACCATCGTGCGTCTGGAAAGCGAGTAGCTCAGTATCGCGTCCAACTGGTTGGCATGATTACCGAACAGGACTTCATTACCTTTCATATACATGTAACTCAAGCCCAGCGAAAAGGCCGGCGTTATTTGCCAGTTACTGGCAAGTTGCGCAGCATACGCAGACGCGCCCGTGAGCGCATTGCGTACCGTAACAAAGCTTGCGGAGGTCAGTGCGGAGCCCAGGGCGTAGTGCGCGCCGACACCCCAGTTTCGAACCGGCACCTGCGGGGAGCCATTGACGGCGCCGGGATATTTCTGCTCGGTATAAGCGGCGCCCACACCGAACGGACCGCGATCGTAGTTCAGGCCGAAACTCATGCCCGAGTTCGATGCGAAAGATCCCGCAACACCGCCGAAAGAATACAGCGCGCCAAAGGAGAACCCGGCGAATTGCGGCGACTGATACTTGACCGAATTGTCGATGGGGATTCCGGTCGTCCGGTCCCACCCGAACCAGCCCGTCGGGTTTTGCGGGATGCCGAGGTTCTGGAATGGGCCGGCCGCAAAGCTATACAGGCCGCCAGAGAGCAGGCCCGGCGTGTTGTTGTGCTCCGTCAGGGATGTGAACATGAACTCGTAGACGTTCCCCAACGTCAATTTGCCCAGGCGGGAATCGTCGAGTCCGATATATGCATTGCGCCCGAAAATGCCCGGTTGCATGGTCGTCCCCGAACCGAGCAAAAACTGATCTTCGAGCTTGAAAATGGCTTTTGTCCCACCTCCCAGATCTTCAGCGCCTTGAATACCCAACAGATTGGGCGCGAAGATTCCGTCGTCGAACTTGGCGACGGCGTGTCCACCCTCGTTGGATATATACGATACCCCGGCATCGATCAATCCATACATTGTGACGTTGCTTTGCGCAAAAGCACCGTCTATTGGAAGGACTACCCATAATGCCATTGCATAGATCTTTTTCACTCGAGTCTCCAAACAACATTTTTTTATTGTGCAAATGGATCGGGAGGTGGGTCGTTGACTGCTAGACAGCGGTTCGGCTTTCCTCGCCTCGTGAAAGCTGTCTCGCGAGGTCGAGCGCCACATCGACGATCATGTCTTCCTGTCCGCCCACCATGCGGCGCCTGCCCAGCTCAACCAGGATGTCGACGGTCTTCAGGCCATACTTCTTCGCCGCCACTTCCGCATGGCGCAGAAAGCTCGAATACACGCCCGCGTAGCCGAGCGCGAGCGTCTCCCGGTCCACGCGCACCGGGCGGTCCTGAAGCGGACGCACGATGTCGTCGGCCGCGTCCATCAGCGTGTAGAGATCCGTGCCGTGGTTCCAGCCCATGCGCTCCGCCGCCGCAATGAACACTTCGAGCGGCGCATTGCCCGCTCCGGCGCCCATGCCCGCGAGCGACGCATCGATGCGG
>Ga0164242_10000159_pt1 | contig 82724 bp, 94 predicted proteins | sample OricomgcompostMG_FD_108783 | JGI IMG/M metagenome (GOLD analysis project Ga0164242, IMG submission 108783) | Miracle-Growth compost microbial communities from Emeryville, California, USA - Original compost - Miracle growth compost (MG) ... | reverse complement strand
AGTGTCCTGCGCGTCCATATTTGCTTACTCTTTCGCGGCGGCTTCGCGCACTTTTTTGGCTATCTCGTTCTGCACTTTGGGGTTTTCCTGCAGGTAGGTCTTGGCGGCTTCGCGGCCCTGGCCGATCTTTTCGCTGTTGTAGGCAAACCAGGCGCCGGCCTTTTCGACGATTTCGTACTTCACCGCCAAGTCAAGAATGTCGCCGCTGGTGCTGATGCCCTGGTTGTACATGATGTCGAATTCGGCTTCACGGAACGGCGGTGCGATCTTGTTCTTCACCACCTTCACCCGGGCACGGTTGCCGATAACAGCGTCGCCAGCCTTGATTTGCGAGATACGGCGGATGTCCATACGGACGCTGGCGTAGAATTTCAACGCGTTACCACCGGTGGTCGTTTCGGGGTTGCCGAACATAACGCCGATTTTCATACGGATTTGGTTGATGAAGATAACAGTGGTTTTAGAGCGCGAGATGACACCGGTGAGTTTGCGTAGCGCCTGGCTCATCAGGCGGGCTTGCAGACCCATTTGCGGGTCGCCCATGTCACCTTCGATTTCGGCGCGGGGCACCAGCGCGGCCACACTATCGACTACGATGAGGTCGACAGCGTTAGAACGCACCAGCGTCTCAGTAATCTCAAGTGCCTGCTCGCCGTTGTCGGGCTGGCTCAGCAGCAGGTTTTCGACATCCACGCCGATGCGCTTGGCATAAGCCGGGTCAAGCGCGTGCTCGGCATCTATAAATGCTGCTGTGCCACCCTTTTTCTGCACCTCAGCGATAGCGTGGAGTGTCAGCGTGGTCTTACCGGAACTTTCTGGCCCGTAAATCTCCACGATGCGACCCTTCGGGATGCCGCCGCCCAGTGCCAGGTCAAGGCTCAACGAGCCGGTCGGCGTCGTCTCGACATTCACCGTGTGGGCTTCGCCCAGCTTCATGATTGAGCCCTTGCCGAACTGCTTTTCAATTGTTTCCAGCGCCAGGCCAAGCGCCTTAGTCTTGCCTTCGCCCTCGCTTGCCGGAGCCAGCGTCTTATCTGCTGTTGCTTTTGCCATATCTATCCCTCGTCCTTTCGTCTACGGTAGCCTCGGCGACTACCTGAACCTAATTAGTAAGTACCTATACGATATAAGTAAGCTGGCCCACACGCAAGTGAAAATGCGCATCTATAGGACGGACCTATAGATGCTAGTTTTATACCTCGGTTCCGTTCGCCAGTTCGTGCTTTAGGATGTCCAGCATCTCTTTATTTTGTTCATAGTCTTCCACGAAGGCCAGATACTCGGTTGGGGTAGAAAATAGCTCTAAGATTCTATCGGGCTTAATCCATTCATCTGTCACTTGATGCAAATAATACGGCAAACTCGAGTACTCATAATCTCGCCACTGCCGCGGATTCAGGTGAATGTAGCGGGTGATATGCTCCAGATACGAGTCATCTGTAATCATCGAAGCTTTGTAACGAGATTCAAACAGGGGACCGCTTCGCTTGTATTTCTTATTGAAATACATACTGTAGCTAGTCAACAGACTACGCATGAACTCAGTCATAGCGTGCTGCTGACGCTGGTATAGCAGCAGGTGCACATGATTCGACATCAGGCAGAAGGAGACCAACACCAGCTTATTGTAGTAGTTCGGGAAGGACAAACCAGCCGAATTTTTCACTTCTTCAAGGGAAAGATATCGGGCGAATAGGCGCAACATCTTTTCGAAGTCAGCCGCTTCTCGGAAAATGCGAGAGCGATTACCGCCCCGAAAATACACATGGTAGAACGTCTCAGCTACATCTTCTTTCAGCACATTTCGACTTGGCATAAGATTATTACACCACATTTATTAGATCTATAGGTCCGTCCTCACAATTTTACAACGAGTGGAATTTACTTATGGTGGTTATGGTTTTTCGTATATAATGCTATGGAATCATGCGTGTATCTGATGCCTTGGTCGAAAAACTTCTCAAAAACAGCGGCAAAGTCAGCGCTGAGCAGCTCAAAGCCCTTCAAGAGCAGGAAGTAAGCGAAAAAAAGCCGCTGCAAGATCTGGTGGTCCAGACCAATGCCATGAGCGAACGCGACCTGACCAAGCTGTACGCCGAAGAAATCGACGTGCCGTTCGTGGAATTCAACGCCCGCGAAATCCACGCTGACACCTTGAAACTGATCCCCGAGCGCATCGCCCGGCAGTACCGCGCCATTGCGTTCGACGTAGATGAGGACGGCGTGATTTTCGTAGCCCTTGAGGACCCAGACGACGTCCAGGCTATCAACTTCTTGCAGAAGCAGCTCGGCAAGCCCATCCGTGTCCACATCGCGCCGAGCAGCACTATTCAGACAGCACTTGACCAATACAGCGGTACTTCCGCCATCGGCGGTGAGCTGGCGAAGGTTATTTCGGGCGAAGATAGCGACAGCGAAGAAGATGCCGTCGCTGAAGAAGATCTGACCGAAGACTCGCCGATCGCCCAGACGGTCAACCTCATCATCGATTACGGAGTCAAAGCCGGCGCCAGCGATATCCACATCGAGCCGCGCGACAACCAAGTGGTCGTGCGCTACCGGGTCGACGGTATCTTGCGCGAAGCCAATAAGCTGCCCAAGAAAGTCCACAGCGCCCTGGTGTCACGCATCAAGATCCTCAGCAACCTGAAAATCGATGAACACCGCATCCCCCAGGACGGCCGTTTCAAGATGCAGATCGGGAGCAAAGTGGTGGCGCTGCGCGTGTCGACCCTGCCGATCAACGAGGGCGAGAAAGTGGTGATGCGTATCTTGAACGAGTCGAGCAAAGCGCCGACTCTCGAGGAGCTGGGCTACTGGGGCCGCTCGCTCGAAGCCATGAACCACGCCATGGCCCAACCGTACGGCATCATCCTTATCACCGGGCCGACGGGCTCCGGCAAATCGACCAGCCTTTTCAGCGCGCTGACCATCCTGAACCAGCCGTCGGTGAATATATCGACCATCGAAGATCCGATCGAGTACAAGATTCCGGGCGCCAACCAGACCCAGGTGAACCCGAAGGCGGGCATGACATTCGCCGCCGGCTTGCGGGCCCTGCTGCGCCAAGATCCGAACATCATCATGGTAGGCGAGATCCGTGACACGGAAACCGCTGACCTGGCCGTGCAGGCATCGCTCACCGGCCACCTGGTGTTCGCCACCCTCCACACCAACAACGCCGCCACTTCCCTGCCGCGCCTGCTCGATATGGGCATCGAACCGTTCCTGATCGCCAGCACCGTCCGAGTGGTAGTAGGCCAGCGCTTGGTACGCCGGGTCTGCTTCAACTGCCGCGAGCAATACACGCCGACCGAGGCCGAACGCAAGCAGATCGACCACATTTTCGGCACCGATAAGCGCGACGTTATGGCCCACATCCACGAGCTGGAAGAAAGCGCCCTGCAAGGCGGTATCGGCAAAAGCGACGACAAAAAGGATGCCGCCACCGCCAGCCCCAGCACCACCGAGACTACCATCAGCCACATCTGGAAGGCGCACGACGGCGGCTGCAACGCCTGCAACCAGACCGGCTACAAAGGCCGGGTCGGCATCTACGAGGTCCTGACGAACTCGACCGGCATCCAAGATATGATCGTCAAAAGCGCTACCAGCGAAGTCATCCAGGCAAAAGCCATCGAGGAGGGCATGGTGACCATGCAGCTCGACGGCTTCATAAAAGCCCTGCGCGGCCAGACCACCATCGAAGAAATTTTGCGTGTGACCACAACTGTTGAATAATAAAGAAAACCCATATGCCAAATTTCACCTACATCGCCCACACCAAAACCGGCACCACCCAAAACGGCACCGTTAGCGCCCGCAACCGCGAAGCAGCCCTAGCAGCCCTGCGTGAAAAGCAGCTCACCCCGGTCCTCGTCAAAGAAGCCGCGGCCCACAATGGGCTCAGTATGGAAATCAAGCTGCCGGGCAGCGATAAAGTAAAGCCCAAAGACCTGGTGGTATTCACCCGTGAGCTTTCCACCATGGTCAATGCCGGCGTGCCGATTTTGCGGTCGCTCACCATTTTGTCTGCTCAGGCCGAAGCGCCGGTCATGAAAAAGGTGCTGCCGCAAGTCATCGCCGACATCCAGGGCGGCGCAACGCTAAGCGCCGCGCTCAGCAAACACCCGAAAGTGTTTTCGAGCATCTATGTGAACATGGTGCGGGCCGGTGAGGCCGGCGGTATCCTGGACGAGGTGCTCAACCGCCTGGCATTCCAGCAGGAAAAAGATGCCGCGCTCAAAGGAAAGATCAAGGCCGCCATGGTGTACCCGAGCGTTATCGGCGTCGTGACGCTGCTCGCCTTTTTCGTGCTCATGACGTTCATCGTGCCGAAAATCGGTGGCATTTTGGAGCAGATGGGCACCGCCCTGCCCATTTACACCCGGGCACTGCTGAGCATCAGTAACACCATGAAGCAGACCTGGTTCATCGCCAGCATCATCGTCGGCGTGCCGGTGCTGGTCATCTTGTTCCGGCGCTGGAAAAAGACCCCGAAGGGCCGCTACCAGTGGCATTCGTTCCTGCTTAAGATTCCCGTCATCAAGGATCTGATCGTCAAAACGGCCATCGCCCGTTTTTCGCGGATTTTCGCTTCGCTCATGGGCGCTGGCGTATCCATTACCGAATCCATCGAGACGACGGCTGGTGCCATCGGCAACGCCGTCATCGAAAAGGAGCTGCTGGCCTGCTCTAAAGCGGTGTCGGCCGGTGGCGAACTGAGCAAAGAGATCGAAAGAAGCCCGCACTTTCCACCCATCGTGGCCCAAATGCTCGCCGTCGGCGAGGAAACCGGCCAGACCGATACCGTCATATTGAAAATCGCCGAATTTTATGAGGAAGAGGTGGATACAGCCGTCGGCGCCCTGTCTTCCGTCATCGAGCCGGTCATGATCGTCGTGCTCGGCGGCATGGTCGGCCTGATCGCCATCAGCGTGTTCGGCCCGATCACCTCGGTAGAGTCCAACACCGGCTCCGGCAGCTAGACCACACCTGCAGCTTAATACTGACTGGGGAAAGCCGCCCACTTGGTTGTTGACAACGAGATAAGCATAAGTAATAATGACACCCATGCGAACAGATCACCTCTGTTCTCAAAGTAAAAACACCTAAAGGAGGGTGGGCACCACATGAAAGTAAAAAAACTTAACAAAGGCGGCTTTACACTCATTGAGTTGTTGATCGTCATCATCATCATCGGTATTTTGGCTGCTATCGCGTTCGTCGCCTACAGCGGTTCACAGAACAAAGCACACAAGGCTGACGCGCAGTCGACGCTTTCCGAAGTCAAGAACAAACTGGCTGAGTACAACGCTGACCACAGTAGCTACCCCGCTGGAATGAGCGACCTTAAGAATTGGCTGGCAAGCAGCGAAGCTGGCAACAACAAGGCTTTGGTCCAGACTTTGACCGACGCTGGCACCAACTACACGTACCAGCCTACTGCTAGCGATGATACCAACTGCACGACCGGCGATACCGTCGCTACCGATGGTACCGTGACTGCAGGTTCGGCTTCTTGCGCAGGGTACAAGTTGACGGCCGTGGCATCTATATGGGGTGACTCAAACACTGCCGACAACATCACCGTTACGAACTAGTATTCGTTCCAGTGACTTAAAACCGCCCGGGGACATCTCGGGCGGTTTTTGTATCCCCCAAGCGTAAGTGTTATGCTTAAATGATGTAAGGCACTGACCTGCTCTATGCGCATATCTCAAAATAAAGACGGCTTCACACTTGTAGAGTTGCTCATCACCATCGTAGTGCTGGGGATTGCTATCGCCGGGCTGGCCGGACTGTACTATGCCATGCAGGTGGCGGTCGTACAGAGCCAGCACCTGGATCTCGCCACCAGGGCCGCCCGCAGCGAAATCGAGGCCCTACGCAACAATGGCTACAACAATCTGGTTTCGGGCGGCAATATCGACTTCACCAGCAGCCTGCCGAGCAGCCTGCCGCGCGACAAGAGCGGCACCGTCGCCGTCAGCCAGCCGGTAGCCGGACTCGTGCAGGTCGATGTGACGGTGAGCTATACCGACTACGGCAAACCGCAGACTATCAAATTGACCTCGGATATCGGGGTGATCGGCATCGGGCAGGGGCAATGATGCGGCTGAAAAACCAGGCAGGCTTCACGCTCATAGAGCTGCTGGTCACGATCATCCTGATCGGCATCGTCGGTGTCACGCTCTCGGCCTTCATCGCCAACTGGCTGGAAGCTTCATCCCTGGCCCAGGCTCGTTCCGACTTGCTCAGCAATGCCGAAACGGCGCTCGACACCATCGGTAACGACATCAAGCTGTCCGGCGATGCCGACCAGAACAACCGCTGGTCGGACAGTAACGCTCCGGGGGCGCCCACCAACCTCTTGAGCTGGCAGTCTGGCAGCCAGACGCTGGTGCTGGCCAAGGCAGCCACCGATGCCAGCGGTGCCATCATTTACAGCGACCCCAATAAATACATCAGCGAGAAAGACAACGACATCTACTACCTGTCGGGGCAGACGCTGTACCGGCGCATACTGGCCAGCGATAACGCCAGCGATGCCGCGGTGACCACTTGCCCGCCACCCGGGCAAGCCGGCTGCCCAGCCGATAGGGTCATCGCCACTGGTGTCACAAGCTTTTCCGTGCAGTATTACGACGCCGACGAAAACATCGTCACCCCCACCAGCGCCCGCTCCATCGAGCTTGACATCACGCTTGCTAGTACCCGGTACGGCCACCCCATCACTGCCAGCTATAACACACGGATGGTTTTTAGGAACAAATGAAACGCATGACACGCTTACGCACCAATAACCAAACCGGCTCGTTCCTGGTGGCAGCCGTGGTGATGATCCTGTTCCTCACCGCCATCGGTATCAGCATCGCCGGGGTCATCAGCTCGCAGTACCAGCACGCCAAACTTCAGGTGTTCGCCCAGAATGCCGACCTGGTCGCCGAGGCCGGGATCGAGCAGTCGGTACACCAGCTGAACAGCGATGATTCCTTCGCTGGCTTCAGTTCGCCGCAGCAATTATTCGATAATGCCACCCAGGGGAAAGGCACCTTCACCACCACTGTCACTACCAATAGCGATGGCAAATCGAAAACCATCATTTCAACGGGGAACGTCTACCGTTCGGCGTCCTCCAACCCCTACCTGACACGCAAAGTCAAAGTCGTCGTCGTCGGTACCACTTCGAATGGCTACTCGGTATCCACCGGGCCAGGCGGACTGATCCTGAGCGGCAGTGCTTCCATCACCAACTCCGACGTGTATGTGAACGGTAGCATTTCCCTGAGTGGCACCGCCAGTATCGGCACGGCGCAGAACCCAGTCAATGTGGATGTCGCGAATATTTCCTGCCCCCGCGGCTCCAGCCCCGGCGCAACCTACCCCACCCTCTGCACCGATGGGACGCAGCCGATTTCCTTGGCTCGCAGCACCCACATTTACGGCTCGGTGTGCGCCACCGGGCAAACCAGCGCAGGTCCAGCTGGCAATAATATCCAGGGCGGCAATGGCGGACAGGGCCTGGAACCCGGCTGCACCGCGCCCACCGTTTCGCAACCCGTGTATGACCGCGCGGGCGTTATCAGCGGCATCACCACCACCGGCAGCTATAGCAATACCCAGTACAACTGTACCAGCTGGAATAGTGCGCACGGCAGCGATGGTTTCACAGTAACCTGGCCGGCAAACCTAGAACTAACCGGCAATGTCAATGTAGCCAGCAGCTGCAAGCTGACTATTACCGGCAACGTCTACATCACCGGCAACCTCACCATCGGCGGGTCGACAAGCATCAAAGTCGCCGACAGCGTGGGGACCACACGGCCGATCGTTGTGGTGGACGGCACGATAAGTGTCGGCGGGTCGACGAGTATGGCGGCGAACGCGAGCGGGACCGGCATCGATTTCGTCAGTTTCAAAAACAGCACCGGCAACCCTGCAGCCACGCCTACCGGCACCAACCTGTACAATTCACAGCAGCAGCAAAATGTGACCGTCAACGGCTCGGTGAACCTGCCGGGCATGATTTTCGACGCCTACTGGAGCGAGGTCAACCTGGCCGGCAGCGGTAACATCGGCGCAGCAGCCGGCCAGACTGTCAATCTATCCGGATCCGGTACCGTCATCTTCGGCACCGCTCTGTCCTCAGGTTCAAAAACTTGGACCATCACCAGCTATCAACCGTTATATAACTAGGGCAAAAGATGGTATACTGCGCTAGTAAACTTATGCTTAGATGGGCAGCATGAAAACTAAGACGTTTTTCTTCGAAGACAAGCCATTGTTCGGGCTCGACATCGGCCATGGGTCTTTGCGTGTCATGCAGCTCGATATGGCCCACGATGTGCCACGGCTAAAAGGCTACGGGGTTACTACGTTCGACCCGCGCGCCATCAACGAAGGAGTGATTGAAAAGCCGGAAATAATCGCCACAGCCGCGGTGGATCTGTTCCGCCACCATCTTATCGGCGATATCACCACGAAGCGCGTGGCGCTTTCTATCCCGACGGCGCGCGCCTTTACGCGTTCGTTGCAGCTGCCGCCCATGAGTGCGGCCGACGTTGCCGATGCCATCCACACCGAGGCCGAGCAATATATCCCGATGCAGGCCGATGACCTCTACCTCGATTCCACCCCTGTCCAGAACGGAGACGGCACCACGGAGTATTTTCTGGTGGCGGTACCGAAGAAAATCATCGATTCGTACCTGACGTTGACGCAGATGCTCGGCCTGGAAACAGTCCTTATCCAAAGTTCCACCGACGCCGACGCTATGCTTTTCTCCCGGGATGTGCAGAGCGACGTGCCCGCCGTACTGGTCGATTTCGGGAGCGAGAGCGCCGATATCACCATCTTCGACGCCGGACAGGTCGTAACCGGCACCGTCGACTGCGGCGGCGAAACGATCACCCGGCTGATCGGCCAGGCGCTGGGCGTCACCCCCCGCGAAGCCGGCGTTATCAAAGCAAAGTACGGGCTGAGCTTCAGCAAAAAGCAGCAGCTGATCGAAACGGCTTTGGAGCCGGTACTGCAACTGCTGCTTAAGGAAATCCGCCGCACCATCCGGTACCACGAGGAGCGGCACCAGGCGAACCAAGCGATCAGCCAGGTCATCATCATGGGCGGCGGCGCCAATATGCCCGGCCTGGCCGACTACCTCACGAACAATTTGCGTCTGGCTGTGCGGGCCTTCGACCCCACGCCACACATCGATTTTGGCCGCATGCAACCCTTCGGCCAGCTCGACCGCATGTCCTATGTCACGGTCACCGGGCTGGCAGTCGCCAATCCGCACGAGGTGTTCGCATGATCAACCTGCTGCCGCCCGACCTGAAGCAAGAGTACCGCTACGCCCGCCGCAACCGGCACCTACTGCAGTGGGTCGGCAGCTTTTTGGTCGTCATCGTCGGGCTAGCCATCATTACCGGTACAGGGTTGGTCTATCTCAACAATTCGGCCAACACGTACCGGCAGCGAACGACCGACACCAACCAACAGCTGCAGGCACAGAATCTGGCCGGCGTCCAAAAGCAGGTGACGGCCATGTCGAATAACTTAAAGCTGGCCGTACAGGTCTTGTCGAAGGAAGTCCTCTTTTCAAAGTTACTTACCCAGCTGGGTAGCATCACCCCGCCGAACGTCGTGCTGACCGGTCTGGCCATTTCCCAGACCCAGGGTGCGATCGACATCACCGCTCAGACTACCGACTACAACGCCGCTGCCCAGCTACAGGCCAATCTGGCCGACCCGGCGAACCAGATTTTCGCCAAGGCCGATCTGGTAAGTATCAATTGCACGCCTACCGGCTCAGCCACCGGTGTCAATGCCGCCTACCCCTGCGCCGTTAGCCTGCGGGCGCTGTTTGCCAGCAATAACTCGTTCCTGTTCATCGGTAATTCCTCGAAGGGAGCAGCATCATGAACGCCAAAGGCCTCCACCTCGGGCTCATAGCGCTGCTGGTGCTTATGGCGGCCACGTTCTTGGGCGGTGCGTACGAGGCCAACCACCTCTTGCAACATACGTCTCACACTCTGGCCGAACTGAAAGCCGAAAGCCAGGTGGCCACCAACCAGCAAAGCCAGCTGGTGCAAGCCAAGGCAGATATCAAAAAATACGGCGAGCTGAATACCATCGCCCAGTCCGTAGTGCCACAGGATAAAGACCAGGCCGAAGCGGTCCGCGAGATAGTTGACTTGGCGAACGAAAGCGGCTTGCCTCAGCTCTCTTCTATCACTTTCCCTGCTTCTCAGCTCGGTGTCGGCACTTCCATAAAAACCAGCAGCGGCCTGACGCAGGTCACCCCGGTCAAAGGCAGCAGCGGTGTTTATGATCTGCAAATTACGGTTGAGGAATCAAAGGGTGTGGCCTACGACAGATTCATCACTTTCCTCAAAAAACTCGAACAGAATCGCCGCACCGCCCAAGTCAGCAGCGTCACCGTCAAACCGCTCCCCGACAGCCCCAATAGCGTATCATTCACCTTAGTAATCGACGAGTTCATAAAGCCATGAAAGATACCAATCCGACCAAACGATTAGAGCAATCGACTACCCAGCTGCTTGCGCGCTACGCCGTGCTGGTTTTCCTAGTCGTAGTTGCCGCCGTCTATGCCTTTCTGTTGCTGCGGATCCATACGCTCAGCAACGTACCAGCCGACCAAGCGACGCTATCGACCAGTACCAAAACGCTGGCGGTCCCCCGCATAGATCAAGCTACAGTTCACAAGATCCAGGAATTGCAGGACAACAACGTGAACGTCCAATCTCTCTTCAATCAAGCCCGCCAAAACCCCTTCCAGGAATAATCCTCGGTACGAAATACGACCTCCAGTTCACCTCCACCGATATGCAGTCGAGGCCCGGCCATTACGGAGCTGCCCGGCTCAAGTGTTGTTCAAAACTACAATACCTCTCACATTAGTGAGAGACGGCACGACTTGTCTGAGCGACTCATTGGAGCGAGTTGTCGTGACGGTTGTAGGTTTTGACAACACTTGACCGAGACAGTGGAGTGTTGGCCGGGGAGTTTTGCCTGCCGGCAGGCAGGTTTGCTACTTTTGCGGCCAAAAGTAAGGAGAAAGAATGAGGAAAGAAGAAACTGAGGGTGGTGTTTAGTGAGGAACGGACGTCAATCGGAACGTATGGATTCCGGATCAAGCCTGCCTGTCGGCAGACAGGTCCGGAATGACAACGGCAAGGAGGAAGAAGGGCTGCAATGCCGCCAGGAGGCGGGGGGACGGGCCCCGACATCGTTTGAAAGGGAAACCCTGGGGTTTCCCTTCGCCTACGTCCCGACTTCGCCGGGACTGGCACCCTTCCCGGCGCGGGAATCTCAGTAGGTGGCTAACTCTTCCGGCGCGGGAGTGGAAGTGGATCAAATAGGACTAGGTTCGGGATGGAGGCTGTTCGCCGCCGTCCGCCTGCTGCCCCGCCTGCGCTTCCCGCTTCTGCTGCTCAACCATCCGCTGATACTCCAAAAACTGCTGGTACTGCTGCGGGTCGATCTGCGGTGCCTCTGTTGCCGCTGGTGCTTCACCAAGCGTGGTGCGGATACGCCCCGCTTGGAGCGCTGCATTGTAGTTTTCGTGCGCCGAAACGATCGCTTTGGCCACCTGGTGCGGATCGGGCAGCATGTAAAACTCGTAGTTGTCCTGCTCGCCCGGCGTTTCCACAGTGATGTGCCCATAGCCCAGCAGCGTGCCCATAAACCCCTGCCGTACCGACACGTCGGTGATGTGCTGCAGGTTTATCTGGTCGATCTTGCTCGCGAACAGGCTCGGCTGCAGCATCTGCAGCAAAGCTTCTTCGGTCAGTACCACTTGCTCCTGCGAGCGCAAATACACCGGCACACAGGTCCCGAGCAATATCAGCACCGAAAAACCGGCCGCGATGCCGATAATCACCCCTTTGTACTGGTCCATCCCGGCACCACTCCCCGCGATGCTCGTCAGGGCAACGGCGAGCGCCATGATAATGATCACGATCACGATGCCAAGCACCCAGTTGGAAGCATAGGCGAACCAGTGGTGCCGGTACACGCCCAGGATTGTCTCGTCGTCATCTATCGGCAGCTTGCGGTGCAGGCGCTGGTTATCTTGGTCGCTTATTTGCATATGTGGTCCATTATAGCAGCTTGCGGAAGCCGTCATCTCGACTGGCATGGAGAGATCTTCCCTACAGCAGGCTCGCCTGATCGCCTGATTGCGCCGGCTTTTTCTTTAGGTGCGTATATGTTTTGGGGGTCACCTTGCGGCCGCGCGGCGTGCGCTCCAGCAGCCCGATCTGCATCAGGTAGGGCTCTATGAAATCTTCGATGGTGCTTCTTTCCTCTGCAGTGAGCGCCGCCAGCGTTTCCACGCCCACCGGGCCGCCATTGTAGCTGTCGATGATGGCGCTGAGCAGCATGCGGTCGGCCGGGTCCAGCCCCAGCTCGTCCACTTCCAGCAGCTCCAACGCCTTGGTGCTGATTTCCGTGTCGATGATGCCATCGCCATTCACATCGGCGTAGTCCCTGACTCGTTTGAGGAGCCTGTTTGCAATCCTTGGCGTCAGGCGTGACCGCTCAGCCAGCTTCAGCGCCGCTTTTTTGTCGATCTTTATGCCCAAAATGCCGCTGGCCCGTTCGATAATCTGCTGAATCTGCTCCGGTGTATAAAATTCCAGCCGGTGGATGTGCCCGAACCGGTCTCTTAACGGTGCCGCCAGTGCACCGGTACGCGTTGTAGCGCCGATGAGCGTAAACTGCGGCAAATCCAGCCGTAAGCTTCGCGCACTTGGGCCTTTGCCGAGCATGATGTCAAGTTTGTAATCTTCCATGGCGCTATACAGCACTTCTTCGACGGTGCGGTGCAGCCGGTGAATCTCGTCGATGAACAGAATGTCGCCATCCTGCAAGTTAGTCAGAAGCGATGCGAGGTCCCCTGCCCGTTCAATGGCTGGCCCGGAAGTTATGCGTATCTGCGCCCCCATCTCATTGGCGATCACGCTCGCCATGGTGGTCTTACCCAGCCCCGGTGGCCCGTACAGCAGCACGTGGTCGAGCGGTTCGCCCCGCTTTTTCGCCGCCGTTATAGCCAGTTGGATATTTTTCTTCAGCCGATCCTGCCCGATATAATTCGCAAAATCATGCGGCCTGAGCTTAACCTCAAATTCCTGCTCAACCGCCGCATCATCCGTCGGCGCCGCCCCAACAATTCGTTCAATCATCATTTCCCCGCTTTAAACACATCTCCGCCAATAAATGTAACCGTATCATCATCTACTATTATAGCTTGGTCGTCCCGAATGGCGTAAATAAGCTGCTCTTCTGCCGCGCTTGCTTTGAGTAAAATGTTTTGGTGATTTTTCGGTAAATCCGGAGATTCGAAGTGCGGCTTGATGACAAAATCCACAATCCCCAGATAGTCTGTTGTGCCAAAGTTCCTTTCTTCACCGTAATAGTTTTGGTATTCGTTCGTGGAACCACGTCTACCCAAAACCATCGAGCCAGCCGAACTACCCACATAGACCTTTTCGTTCAGCAATGTGTCTTTTAGGAAGTTCGCAAAGCCTGTCTTCCTATAAAGATACAGCAGATAGTCAGGGTTGCCGCCAACCACGTAAATCACATCAGCAAAAGCTATTCGCTCCTCAACCTCGTCTGTGTTTAATGCCAGCAGGTCGACAAAATCAATGTCGCCGCCAACATATTTACGTAAATCGTTCATCTCATTAAAAAACCAGGTTTTATCACCCGGTTCCACGGCAGCAGCCTCATTAATCACTGCTACATTGATATTTTTGAGAGGTTTACCGGTGAGACTGGCCAGTGATTCCGCCAGCTCCGGCGTCCGTATACCTGCCGATGTTAAAAGCAATTTCATAAATTCTAGCCCTTCAGAGCGAGCTTTATGCGTTCTTCGGTGGGAAGTTCGGAGTCGATGTCTTTGAGGGCGAGCGTGGCGTCCTGGGGGGAGTAGCCGAGGGAGATGAGGGCTTCGACGGCTTCGTCCTGGGTGTTTATGCCGGGGCGGCCGACGATGTTTTCGGCGCCTTCGGTGGCGGCCAGCCCGACTTTGTCGCGCAGCTCCACCACGATCTGCTCGGCGGCGCGTTTGCCGACACCCTTGGCAGACTGCAATAGTTTTACATCACCAGCGGCAATCGCACCCCGCACTGCTGGCGCCGTACCGATATCCAAAACAGCCAGCGCCACTTTCGGCCCCACGTTTTTCACACCCAGCAGCTGCTCGAAAAGTTTCTTGGTATCCAGCTGCACAAAGCCAAACAAATCATACGCCTGCTCACGCACATGCTCGTACACATACAGCTTTGCCTGCTCGCCTGTGGCAAGCCGCCCAAAATCCTCCGCCGTCACCTGCAGCCCATACCCCACGCCGCCCACATCCAGCACCACCATCTCACCCAACTTCTCACTCACTCGCCCCATTAACGTCGCAATCATACCTCCATCATCTCATACTTCTTCTTGCACCGGGACGGACCCGGTGCATATACTATGAGTATGCCGGCTCGGAATATTATCAAGGAATACGGTGCTGAACAGTATTATCATGTGTACTCGCGAGGCGTAGCAAAGCAGACCGTGTTTTTAGACAACGACGATTACGGTTATTTTCTGAACCTGTTCCGCCGTTACCTGTCCTCCAAGCCCGAAAACAGTAAGCGCCACGGCCCGTATCCACATTTTGGTAACCGATTGCAGCTCTTAGCCTACTGTCTCATGCCGAACCATGTCCATATGCTCATATATCAAACTGATAAAACAGCAATGACGGAGCTTTTGCGGGCCCTGATGACAAGTTACAGCATGTATTTCAACCGGAAATACGACCGAGTAGGGCCTGTTTTCCAGAGCCGCTACAAGGCCTCACGAATCACGACGCCTGCGTACCTGGAACACATTTCCCGGTATATCCACCTGAACCCTTCCAGCTGGAAAGATTATCCGTACTCGAGCTTACCCTATTACCTGAAGCAGCGCTCGGCAGAGTGGGTACAGCCGGAACCTATCCTTAGCATCTTTGCGGGTTCGAAAGAATACTTAAGATTTGCTGAAGATTATGAACAGCAGAAGCAGATATTAGATGAACTGAAGTGGGAACTTGCCGATACCTAATCAGTGTCCTCGCCTATGCACCGGGACGGACCCGGTGCATAGAGGCTGGAATTAGCGGAGGGTTTGGGCATGGGTGAGGGCGGCGGCGATGGCGTCGGCGGCGTCGTCGGGCTTGGGGATCGTGTCGAGGCCGAGGATGACGCGGACCATTTCCTGCATCTGCTTTTTATCGGCTTTGCCGTAACCGGTTATGGCCTGCTTGATCTGCATCGGCGTGTATTCATAAATGGGCATGCCGGCCTGCTTGCCGGTGAGCAGCACCACGCCGCGGGCCTGCGCCACTGTCATGGCAGTGGTGACATTGCGCGCAAAGAACAGCTTTTCGACGCTCATGACTTCCGGCTTGGTGTTCGCGATGATATCGGTGAGCTCTTCGTAAATGGTCAGCAACCGCACCGCGTCATCTTCCTTCACGGGTGTGCGGATTACCCCGCCATCCACCAGCTGGAACTTGCCTTTGGCCACCTCGATAATCCCAAACCCCAAAATCCCCGTCCCCGGATCAATCCCTAAAATCCTCACAAGCTCTTTAACTTTCCAGACTTGGATATACGTTCGATGGCAAACCTAATGTTGTCCTTGGCCGGTACACCAGCATCAAGGTTTTCAAGCAAAGTTTTGGGCGCTAACCACTCTGCGGACTGAAAATCATCGGGATTGTAGTCTGGCGTCTCATTCGTTCTGTAAATGTAAAGTGCATTGAAAAAGTAACCTTTCGCGTTGCGCTGTATGTCAATCAAAACCACATCTTTCGACTTAAGTTTTACATTAATCTCTTCCTCGGCTTCACGCAGAATAGTCGTAAAGTAATCTTCGCCTGAGGAAACGTGGCCGCCAACACTAAAATCTAAGCAGTTAGGAAAAGACTTTTTGCTGGATGTGCGTTTTGGAACCCAAAACTCACCCGCATCATTTACCAAAAACATGTCGGCCGCCCGCAAATAACCTTCTGGTTTCAAGTCTGCGGCATAATAATCGTCACGCCCTATTATACCGATGACATTGTCGTTTTTATCGACAATATCTAGCATTTCCTGACTGTTCATTGAGCGTATTTTATCAAGCCAGCAGGCTCTCGTCGATGTCGAAGTTGACGTGGGTGTTTTGGACGTCGTCGACGTCTTCGAGAGCGTCCATCAGGCGCATGATTTTGCCGGCGGTGTCTTTCTCGGTAATCTCGACTACATTGTTCGGCACATACGTCAGTTCGGCTTCGGTGATTTCCACGCCGGCACCTTTGAGCGCATCACGCACGCGGGCAAGATCGCTCGCCGCAGTGTACACCACCGACTCGCCGTCTTCTTCCTGCACATCTTCGGCACCGGCGTCTATGGCCTGCAGCATGAAATCATCGCCGGCAGCCTTCACGCGGATCATACCCTTGTGATCAAACTGGAATGCCACCGCACCCTTTTCGGCGATGTTGCCGCCGTGCTTACTAAAAGCAAGTTTCACCATCGGGTAGGTACGGTTGATGTTATCGGTCGCGACTTCTACCAGAATCGCCACGCCGCCCGGGCCATAGCCCTCATATACCAGCTCAGAAAGCTGCGCCGCATCTTTGTCTTTCACGCGGTCGATGCTGCGCTGGATGTTCGCGCTGGGCATGTTAGCTGCCTTGGCTTTGTCGATAGCCAGGCGCAACGCAAAGTTCGTGTCTGGGTCGGTACCGCTCCGTGCTGCTATAGCGATAAGGTTGCCGAGTTTGGTAAACACTGCGCCGCGGGCCGCGTCTTTGGCACCCTTTTCGCGTTTGATAGTCGACCATTTGCTGTGGCCGGACATTAGTTTTTTGCTCCGATCATATCTGTTATTCTACCAGATTTCGCAGCAAAAGAAAACCGCCGGCCTAGAAAGCCGGCGGTTCGCAGTAAGCCAGAATGGAAGTCAGGATTTTAGTGGGTCATAAGCATCTGACCACTGGCCCGCAAGTTTGCCGCGTACTTCATAGTCCGTGACTCCTGGCGTCCAGAAATGGCCAGCTCGGGGAATTCGGCCTCTTTGCGCCGCAGGAAGCTGTTGATTTTCGTGTCTAAGCTTTCTGAACTCATGCCTTTCTCCTCCACTTATGTACTATTGGTAGCGCCACTCTTTATGGAACTACTCCTAGCATACGGTACGGGGCTGCGTATCAGCTGTAAGCCAGCTAACTGGAAAATTGTGATAAATGACACGCTCCGCCTGATTTTCAGGCGACGGGCTGCGAGGCGTTGTCGACCTCGCGGATGAGTTTCACCAGTTCATCAGGGGTCGCCCAGGCTTTGAGCATGTAGTGCATGGCGCCGAGGCTGAACGCCTGGTCGATCTCGTGCTGGTCATCGTAATTGCTAAAAACGATGATTTTCGCTTCCGGCAGGTTCTCTTTCGGCTTCAGTTTCTTCAGGAATTCGATCCCATCCATCACCGGCATGCGCAGATCCAGCAGGATGATGTCCGGCTTCTCCTTTTTCAGGATGTCGAGTGCCTCTTTGCCGTTATACGCCCGGAGCAGCGCTATCTTGGCGGCCGACAGCACACGTGCATAGGCTTCATTCAGCAGCTGTTCGTCCTCGATGATCAAAACTTGCAGGTTTTTACTACTCATAGGGCTCCCTCGTTCCTCTTGGCGTTTAGCAGATATTGTACGGGTGCGGTCACCGGCTGCGCTGTAAGCCAGCTCGCATCTCGTGCGGCGGCTTGCGCTGCAGAGCCACCAGTCAGGTTCATTCTAGCGCCGCGTGCGCCCAAATGGCAAACCGCTTGCATACCGTCAGACCTCCACATTCTCAAACTCATCGCTCCCCGTCGCCGCCACCAGCAACGGCACGTTCACAAAGTATGAAAACCGCTGGTAATCTATCAGCTTGCGGTCTTTCAGGCGGTGTAGCTCCACCGCCGTCGTTTCACGTGTCAGACCGACCATTTCGGCGATATCCTGATGGCTCAAGCGCAAATCGATCTTGGTCAGGCCGTTCTTCTGCTTCTCACCGAAGCGCGCCACCAGGTACTGCAGGATGTACACCAGCTTTTCCTGGGCATGCGAGTGCTCCAGGGCATAGATGTGCATGGTCGCGCTGGTGTAGTGCGCCATGTAGTTCTGGAACACTTGGTCTTTCAGCTCAGCGCTTTCCTCGAGCGCTTGCATGAATTCGGGCCGCGACAGTGACAGCACACTGCAATCAGTCACCGCTTCGTAGTAATACAGGCTGACGCGCGACTTATCGAACACGCACTCCACCGGGAAAATATCACCGGCGGCCAGCAGCGTCACCGTCCGCTGATCACCGCCGTTGGTTATGCCATACACTTTCACTAGGCCGCTCATGAGCACCATGGCACTGCGCGGCACCTCTCCCTGGAACAAAATGGTACGTTTCTTGACAAACTGGCGCGTCACGCCTTTGCTTTGCAAATGCCGGAATGCACCATACTTCAGTCGCTCTTCCATCACTTCTAGTATAGTCGTTTGTCAAGCAATAGGTGTAAGCTTAATTACTGCGCTGCGTATTTCTCAAAGGTAATCCGAGCGGCAGACGCTGGCGGCTGCGGATATAGGCAACCAGCAGCACACCCACTAGCAGCGCGTAGCACGCCGCCATATCCACGGCCGATAAGTACCGGTTCGCTAAAAAGACGTGCGGGATATTACTCAGCAGATCCACGATATCAAGCATGTACGTCAGCAGCACCGTAGCCGGCCAGGCGAACCAACCGGCAACACCGCCCACCAGCATGCCGGCCAACCCGGCCACGAAGCTCAGCAGCATGGCCAGCGGTATCAGCGCCACCACCAGCATGTTCGCCAGCAGACTCACCAGCGACATCTGGCCGAATATATACAGCACGAACGGCAACGTCATGAGTTCGGCGCACAGACTTTCGATAAGCACCTGGGCCATCAGCGATGGCTCACGGTGCTTATACACCAGGCGCGTCACCACCGGCCCGAGTACCAAAATGCCGAAAAACGCCAGGAATGACAGATACCAGCTGATGTCCGCCCAGACGTACACCGGGTTGGCGTAGGCTGTCCCGGCCGCCGCCAGCAGCAGAAGCAGCAGCGGCCGGACCGTCCGGCCATAGTACCAGGCAGCCAGCCCCAACACGCTGATCACGGCCGCCCGGACGATGCTGGCACTGGTACCGGCAACCAGCAGGAAACCGAAAATCAGTGCCAGCGCGACAGCGGTCGACAGCAGCTTCGAGCGATTGCCGAGCAACCGCCGGGCGGCTTCGAGCAAAATCGTCAGGTTGTAGCCGCTGACGGCGATGATGTGCGTCAGTCCCACCATCAGCAGCGACTGCGTCACGGCGTCCGGCAGCGTGTTGCGCTGGCCCACCAGCAGGCCCAGCCCGAACGAGGCGGCCGGCTCCGGCAGTGCGCTTTGCATGCCGGCGGTGAATTTACGCCGCACCGTGTCGATGGCGGTAGATGCCCCGCCCGCTTTGCTCAGTTCCGCATAGCTGACCGACGCCTGGTTCGCGCCACGGGTCGGGTACAGGCTGCCCTGCACGCTCACCCGGTCGCCGCGGTAAACCATATTCAGCCCAAAGCCGCTCACTTTTATAGTGCCCGGCACGCGCTGCTGCCAGGGATAAGTAAACTGCACATTCCGCACCGTGAACGTTATCTGGCTGTTCTTGCCATACACCGCGTCGATGTTCGCGGTGGCCGTGAACGCCACCTTCTGCAGCGCCAGCGTATGGTACGGCTGCAGCTCACGCATATATACCCCGTCCCGCCACATCCCCAAGCTGAAACCAAGCGTTACTATACAAAGTATAGTAATGGCAGTGCGTCGCCGATAGACTAGCAGTACCACTGGCAATAGGAGCACCGCCACCCAGCCGCTCAAAGCATCATACCGCCGGGCCGCCACCAGCCCCAGCAGAAACGCACTGCAGCCAAGCATCAAAATCGTCGTCCGATGCCACTTCTTCAGCCAAAATCCAGCTGCCATAGTGCTTAGCAGCATAGCAAGCTTACATCCTAAAACCATGAGCCGGTTGCATTACTGGCAGGTGAAGCTTATGCTACGTTCATGGTCCGACTCATCGCCGCTCTCGACGAAAAACGCGGTATCGCCACCGACGCCGGCATCCCCTGGCATTTACCGACCGACCAGCAGTTTTTCGTCGATCAAACGACAGACGGCCTCATCCTGATGGGCGCCAACACCTACCGCGAGTTCGAGAAGCCTATGCACGGCCGCACCAATTACGTCGTCACACACGAACAGGGGCCGCTCCTTTCCGGCTTCGAGGCGGTGCACGACGTCGACCGGTTTTTCAACGAACACGCGGGCGAGCTTATTCAGGATATCGGCGGCGCACATCTGTTCAGTCAGACCTTGCGCTATGCGGATGAGCTCATCCTGACCCAAGTGTACGCCGATTTTCACTGCACCAAGTTCTTTCCCGAGTACGAGCACGCCTTCGAGCTGGTGCAGCACTCGGAAATGCTCACCGAAAACGGCACCAGCTTCCGTTTCGAGACCTGGCACCGCAAATCGTCCCACGATTGACTTTTCAGCCAAAATATCGATAATGTAAGGAGTTAATTTCCGGTTCGGACGAAGCCGCACTTAGTTGTACTAACGACGCTTCGCTCGTGTCTACAAAATATGCCGCCGGCATATTTAGGGGCCAGTAGCTCAGCCGGTTAGAGCACCTGCCTTTTAAGCAGGGTGTCGAGGGTTCAAGTCCCTCCTGGCCCTCCAATGAAAAAGCCTTGTGCCGATAGGTGCAGGGCTTTTTCATTGGTGCCAAGAGAGGACTTGAACGGGATTGCCAGTGGCAATCCCCGCCCCTTGCCCCGGAGCCTGAGCGCAGGGGTTGTTTAGCCAGCGCATGTTGCGCTCGGCAACAAGGCAAGTCCCTCCTGGCCAATGCCACAGGATAATTTAAGTGCGACCGCAGTAACGATTCGCAAGGAACCGTTCAGGGGCAAGCTACGCTTGCCGCCGTGAACTTGCGGGCCTGCCGAAGGTAGGTCAAGTCCCTGTCCGGCCTGTCGGCCGGACAGGCCGGCCTCCGGACCCTCCAATTGGAATACCAGATACGATCAAGTCGGCACCTAAGAGCCTCGATTTTGAGAATCTTTTATATCTGTTAAAAAGTTCAAACCCCTGATGGCCTCTGTTATGATAGGTAGGATGCAAGAAAGTCATCAGGCAAAACTCGATCGTGTCAGTGCGCAAGTAAAGGATTTTTACCTGGCCAAAAAACCGTTTCGAGTATTTCATGGCAGCACTAATTCAACTCGTATTCTCTCGTTCAAGAAAGCTGAGATGCTGGATGTCAGTGATTTAAATGCAGTACTTTCAGTCGACGCCGAAACTAGCACAGCAATCGTCGAACCAAACGTACCGATGGATAGATTGGTCGACGCCACTCTCAGGTACGGTCTACTGCCGCCCGTCATTACAGAGTTTCCAGGCATAACAGTTGGCGGAGGTATTCAGGGCGGTGCGGGCGAAAGCAGTTCGTTCAAATGGGGTTTCTTCAGCCAAACCGTTCAATGGATCGAATACGTACTAGGCGACGGGACGGTAGTAAAAGCAACCCCATCCGAGTATGCGGACCTGTTCTATGGGGCTGCTGGTTCGTCTGGCACACTTGGCGTCGTTACGGCAGTGGAGCTACGGCTTATTCCTGCCAAAAAATACGTACAACTCACCTATCTACCAGTAACAAGTTTTGCTGACGCCATCAAAACCTTGGAGCAATCTTCTAAGGAGCAGTATGATTTTGTTGATGGGATAATGTTCGGCATCGATCATGGCGTTGTCATAGTCGGAAAACTGTCAGAGAAAAAAATTGGAAAAATTCAGCGGTTCAGTCGTGCGCATGACCCATGGTATTACATGCACGCCGCCGATATTGATACGCAAGCACAAAAAATTACGGAGACAGTGCCTTTAAAAGATTACCTGTTTCGCTATAACCGAGGTGCCTTTTGGGTCGGACGCTATGCTTTCCAGCGATTTGGTGTTCCGTTCAACGCCCTGACGCGCTTCGTATTAAACCCTATCCTAAATACGCGCAAATTATATCAAGCCCTACAGGATAGTGGCGCATCACAGGAGCATTTAGTACAAGATCTTACCTTACCCCTCAATAACATCGAGAAGTTTCTCGATTACATAGATGAAACGACTGGCATCTATCCATTGTGGCTCTGCCCTGTCAAACCCGAACCACGCTCTCCATTACTCTGCAATGGCTTGAAAACTCCGCTAGCTATAAACGTAGGAGTATGGGGGCCACAGGAAAATAATTACGAAAGGTTCAAAAAACTAAACAGAGATATCGAAGAAAAGCTCATGACGCTTGGCGGTAAAAAATGGATGTATGCTCACACGTACTACACCGAAGCAGAGTTCTGGAGAATATATGATAAACGCTGGTACGAAGCTTTGCGTAAGAAGTATAAAGCAACTAACCTGCCGACAATGTATGAAAAAGTGGTTGTACGCGAGCGATATGAGGTCAATGCACGACGCGGCGTCTTAAAGACTATTGCAGGAACCGCAAAGCTGCGTATCAAGGAATAGCTATAAATACCGCTTTATCCGGGCTAGATCGGGTGTGATAGAGTGCACCAGGGTTCTCCAAGTTGAATTGAAAACAATACTATTCTTTAGTATAGTTTTTTTATGTCCGAGACATCTCATGACTATAACGCCGACCTCTTGCGCGAATATGAGAATTGGGGCGTGTATTTACACGAGAACCAAACCTATTTAGGTAGGACATATGTTGCTCTCTCGCGGGACGGCGAAGTCGACCCCTTTACCGATACTACAGCTGAGGAGCAGTCCGAATTGTTAGTGGTAGTGAGCGGCTTGAAAGCTGCGCTCAATCGGCTTTATCAGCCCGACTTGCTCAATTACGCCAATCTGAGAAATACGTGGAAACACTGCCATTGGCATGTCGTCCCCAGATACCACACGAATCGTGTAGTTCTGGGACACGCATTTGAAGATCCAAATTGGGGGCACAACTATGCTCCTTACTCTATTTCAACAGTACCTGGGGATGTGTACGAAAAAATCAGAACAGATCTCATTACAGAGCTCGACACTCGCTAAAAGCAGCTTAAAAATACGCCTCGGATTACACAGTTATAGCGTGTGGCCCGAAGCTGGCAGGCTAGTGTTTGCCGTGCTTTTTGCCGGCTTCGTCGGGCTTGCGCGTCCGGTGAGTAAAGAGCAGGAACAGCAGGCTGAAGGCCGCGCCGCCCAGCACGACTGCCGTCTGGGCATTGCTCAGCTGCCGCCAAGCGGTCTGATGCTCCAGCTGGTGCTGCACCCCGCTGCTCAGTAGCGGCGTGATGAGTAACGCGAACAGCAGGCCGCTGGCCAGCGCCGGCAGCACATTGGTAAACCGCTTGCCACCGTGCACGCTGCCGCGGGTAAAGAGGATGGTGAGCAAAAACGGCACAACCAGCAGCCCCAGCTGCACCCATTGGTTCGTCTGCAGGGTGTGGCGCGGGTTCAGGCTCGACACCACCGACGTGACATCCGGCGAAGTGTAGGACACAAGCACGCTGCCCACGCACAGGCTCATGAACGCGATCGCGCCGTTCACGCGTGAGATGAGTATGGTTAGCAACGGCACCAGGGCGAGCGCCGCCAGGATGATCAGGTACGTCATACTATGAATATAGCATGAGCGGTATCAAAAACTGAGCGTTTGGCCCTGGCGTAGGCCGAGGTTCTTGGCCGTACCGGCAGGCAGCTCGATGACGTACTGCGTGCTGTCCGCGCAGAAGCGTTCCGGGTACGTTTTGGGGCTTACATTTGGCTGGATCCGCACCACCTGCTTGCCGTGGCTCACGAACACCATATCGAGCGGAAACCGCATGCCCTTCATCCAGAGACACCGCTTTCCTGCCTTATCGAACACGAAAATCATGCCCTTGTCTGCCGCGAGCGACTTCCGGCCGCTTAAGCCCTTTTCGCGGGCTGCGTCGGTATTTGCAATCTGGAGCGAAAGTCTGTGCCCGCCCGCTGCCAGTTCCGCCGTCGGCGCCTGATAAAAAATAGTCGGCGCCACCACCGCCAAAAGAGCCAAGGCAATCCCCATTACATAGAGCAGTATTCGACGATGTTTTGCTAGCATCCTAGGCAACTGCCGCCCTGCGGCCCTGCAGCCCGGGAAGAGCAGCCGGAGTCGGCGGATTCATTCCGCCGCCCCGCGCGATGAGAAACCCTGGCCGGAGGGTCCCCAAGCTCTGCTTGGGGCCGCGCAAGGGTGTCTTATCAGGCTCCAACCTTGTCTTTACGCCGCCCGCTTTTAGCATGCTGTTCCACGTATTCGATGATTTTCTCGGCCACATTGCGGCCCGTCACTTTTTCGATGCCGAAGCCCGGGCTCGAATTTACTTCCAGCACCAGCGGCCCGCGATCACTGCGCATCATATCTACCCCACAGATCGGCAGGCCCATGGCCTTGGCCGCCCGCTGCGCCGTTTTGCGCTCTTCGTCGGTCAGTTTCACCACGGTACCTTCACCGCCCTGGTGCAAGTTACTGCGGAAATCGTCGTCCAAGCTCTGGCGCTGCATGCTGGCGACCACTTTGCCGTTCACCACGAAGGCACGGATATCGGTGCCGGCGCTTTCCTCGACATATTCCTGCACGATAAAGCTCACGCCCTCCACGTAGAACGCCTGCATCACCGCCTTGGCCGCCTTTTTGGTTTCGGCCAGCACCACGCCGTTACCGTGTGTGCCGCGCGCCACTTTGATAATCACCGGCGCCCCGCCCACCTGGTCGAGCACGTCGTCGAGGTCAGCCGTTTCACGGCCAAACACGGTTTTGGGTATGCCGATGCCCGCCTTGGCCAGCAACTGCGTGCTGCGCAGCTTATCACGCGAGCGCACGATGGCGATCGACGTGGTAGCCGTAAACACATTCTGCATCTCGAACTGGCGCACGATAGATGAGCCATAGTTGGTCAGATTCGAAGCGATGCGCGGGATGATGACATCGATATCATGCAGCGACTCACCCTCGTAGCGCACCACCGGCTTGCCGCTTTCCAGCGTCACATAGCACTTCGCGTAGTTAATCACCCGCACCTCGTGCCCACGCTTCAGGGCCTCATCTTTGAGGCGCCTCGTACTGTAGTTGCCGGGACCCTTAGAAAGAATTGCAATTTTCATACCTTGTTTTCCACCCTTTACTTTATTAGCGTTTGGCGCCGGCACTACTTTCGCCTGAGCGCGCGTACGTTCATGGCCGGCTATGGGATTACCGTCCGAAACATCAACCAAAAATTTGCCCTGCAGCAGCTTCCGTCCGAGCAAAATCGGATATGTTTTGAGTGACCGGTCCGACAGTGTGAACGTGGCCCGGATCTTGCGGCCCTTTAGGACTATGCGCAGCTTTACCTTGTAGCGTTGCTCCTTGTGGCCAAACGAGTTGGCTACTCGCGTCAGTGTGTAGTCAGGCTTGGTAAAATGCTGCTCTATACCAGTGTAAAACGGACTCTCCGGCCCGAACAGCACGAAATGCAGGCCGTCGGCGCGCTCTTCGACGTTGCTGACCCATATCGAACTGGTGTCCGCGCCGGTATCAGTTTTGGCGGGCACATTGACGAGCTGGAAATCGCGCAGATCTATTTTTTCTGCGCGACCGATAATAGTGAGGTTGGCGGTAGATGGTGTCATACTTGCTATTCTATGAGTTTAACACTATTATTATAGCATAAATGAACGATGTTAGCAATAACATATACACGCAATATGTCGACCATTTGCCTGAACTGCCGCTGGACAAGCAAATTCATTTCGCTTCGCGGTTGTACCTATGGAGCGGTGATGGTACCTGCCGCACCATCCTCGATGACCTGCAAACGCTGATCTGGCGGGGACGCACTCCCGAAACGCTGGTACGAGATTTGCACGCCGGCAAAATATTTGTGATGAATAGCGGCGCCAAGCTGATTGCCAGCCAGATGCGTGCGTCCTACCTGGAGCGCTACCCCGAGCTACGCGCTGCAGCCTTCACGCTGTATTGGGCACAGCTGCTCGATACGCTCTACGGTCAAAATCTGCGCGCTAGCGTACTCAAAACCTTACCGGTTGCCGTGTATGCCGATATGTATGATCAGCTGCTGCATGACCCGGCTGCTATGAGGGCACTTTCGACATATGCGGTGAATTTTATGTATATCTATAGGCAGTACGTCCAGCAGGAAGGCACGACAGAGTTGGCGCAGTACCTGCAAGACGAAGTAGCGACAACTCCCGGAACGAGCAGTCCGGAGCAGGAGCAGCTGTTTGCGTACTTGATAACCCACTGCATTATCAATGCCACTGGCTTTTACGCGCACCCTGTCCCGGCAAATGAGCAGGCGGTATACCGTTCGCTGCTGGGGACGCTCGAAATGCACCTGGACCAGTCGTACGAGGCACTACGGCTCGACAACAAGCTGGAATTTTTGGTGTGCTGCAGGCTGGTGGGGTATGAATCGAACTACGAAAAACGGATCCTGGAGGAAGCGGCCAGTTGCCATGCGAAACCCTACGGTATCATTGCCCAAGCCCCTGGCAGCACAGACACCGCTCTCGCCCGGGCGGAACACCGCAATGTGCTTTACCTAATGGCTACGAGTGCTTCCGGACGACTGATCCAGGGTGCGTAAATACTGCTGAAATAGCTCGAGTTTGGTATCTAAAAACGCGCCGGTCACGAGCTGGGGTTGGGAATTGACCTCGAGCACATAATACGCCCCAGTCGTACTATCTTGCAGCACGTCGACACCGGCGGTGACGAGCTGCAGACGCTTCGCCAGACGACGAGCGTCACCCAGCACATGCGCGGGCAGCTCGGTCAGCGGCATGAGGGTGGCCGTACCGCCCTGAGACGTATTGTTCAGGTGCGAACCCGGCCGGGCCACACGCTTGATGACTGCCATGCCCTGGCCCACGATAAGCAGGCGGTAATCACCCTCGTTCGGGATGAACTGCTGCAGTATGAACCGGACTTTGGGGCTGGCCGCCTGGATGGTGCGGATGTCTTGCCAGCTCTGCGCCACATGATTATTGCTCCCGTGGGCACCGAAGGTCGATTTCATGATGCACGGGAAACTGATACCGCTTGGGAGTGCTTCGTGCTCAATAAGCCCGCTGGTAACCACCACCGTAAACGGGGCTTGGGCTTTTTCGGTGTAAAACGTCACGGCTTGATCCAGCTTTGAGCCACTCCGATAGCTCGTGTGGTCATTGATGAACGTAATGCCATGAAGGCCGGCGTACACGCTGAGCGCTTTTAAGATGTCGATGTAATACTTAAAATACCGGCCGCGCACCAATATGACCTGGTAGTCAGACAGTTCACGCTCCAGGCTGAGGCTTCGGGCGGTGAATTCGCCGGGGCCCACCGCCAGATAGAGGTCATCGAACAGCATGAAATCAACCGCAGCAGGTTTGCCGGGCGTCGTGACGCGGACGAAGGTGACGTATTTGTCATAATACTCCGGGTCGTGCTGGAGCGTCTCTTTGCTACCGATGATAAGTATGCGCATAGCGCTATTGTAACACCTTAGTGCTGGGCTTGGGCGACGTGGTGGTACGCGAAGTAGAGGACGCCCACGATTATGAGGATGAGGCAGATGATCATGGGGATGAAACCGTTTTGATTGTTTTTGAGCTTGGCCATTTATCGGTATTATGACACCCCTATCCCGCTTTTGCCAATAGGTTCGCCTGGTGGCATACATTGACTTTTTAGAGCTTTTTACCTATGGTAGGCATAATGCAAGATCCAGAAACCTTTCAAACTACCCCGACACCCGAGGCCACACCCCACGACGAAGCACTCTACGATGCCCTGACCGGGCTACCAAACGAGCGGTATTTTCGGGCCGCTTTAGATGAAGCTGTGGCTACGGCGCCGGGCAATTTCGGCATTTTATTCTTTGACCTTGATGGTCTGAAGGCGGCTAACGATACTTCTCCCGACGGCCATAGCGGCGGTGACCTGCTGCTAAAAAATATGGCGGCAGTGCTACAGAGCCAATTTCGACAAGAGGGCGCCCCGGACCGCCAGCCCGATGTGGTCGCACGCTTGCACGGCGATGAGTTTGCTGTGTTGGTGCGAGGTACCGCTAATTCACTGCTGGTGCACCTGGTAGGTGCCCAGAGGCAGGAGGAACTTGAAGCACAGGGCATCAAGACATCGGTAGGTGCGGCGCTCCACTTCGCCTCCGAAACCGCCGACGACACGCTGAATCGGGCCGACCGGGCGATGTATGACAACAAGCGACTGCGTCGGCGAGAGGGTTTCAGCCCGGAGCAATTGGGAGCGCTGGCAGAGATAGATGATATCGCCAATCGGTACGGCATCGACCTGCGACAGGCCGTAGGCGCTATTGATGCTTTGCGCAACCAAGCCGAACGCTAGAAGATACCGCGCTTTTTGGTGCCGGTGGTGAATTGCCCGAGCAGTTCTTTTTGCTGTTTCGTGAGCTTGGTGGGCGTGTCGACGATGATGGTCACGATGTGCGCCCCGCGGCTCGTGGAACGGATGTGCGGCACGCCGTGGCTGCTCAGTTTGAAATCGGTGCCGCTTTGGGTGCCGGCCGGGACTTTCATGCGCACTTTGCCGTCCACCGTATCGACATCTATTTCGGTGCCGAGCGCCGCTTCGACCATGCCGATGTGCTCCTCGCTGAGAATCAGATCACCCTCGCGGGTGAATTTTTTGTGCGCTTTGACCCGCACATGTACGTATAAATCACCCTTGGGACCGTTGGCTATCGCCTCGCCGTGCTCACGCAGGCGGATGGTGGCACCATCGTCGATGCCGGCCGGGATTTTGAGCTGCACCGTTTGGTTGCGCCGCTCGGTACCTTTGCCGTGGCAGACGGTGCAAACCTTTTCGGGTATTTTGCCGCTGCCGTGACACCGTGGGCACAGCGCCGCCTGCTGGATGTTGCCGAAAATGGTGCGCATCACATTGGTGATCTGGCCGCTGCCGCCGCACTCCGGGCAGGTCTTGAGCTCGAAGCCGGGCTCGGTCGTCGTACCTTTGCAGTGGCTGCAGGTGTCGTCAAGGTTCAGTTTCAGGGCGATTTCGGTGCCGAACACGGCATCTTCAAAGCTGATTTCGACCCGTGCTTCCACGTCGTTACCCCGGCTGGCCTGCCGTGAGCTTGTCGAACGGCCACCACCGAAAAAGCTACCGAATATATCGCCCAGATCACCGAAATCGAAATTCACATCCTGGCCATTGAAGCCGCCGAACGGGTTACCGCCACCGCCAGCCGCACCGCCCACGCCGGCGTGGCCGAACTGGTCATAGCGCTGGCGTTTCTGGGCATCTTTCAGCACTTCGTAGGCTTCGTTGACCTCTTTGAACTTTTCCTCGTCGCCGCCCTGCTTGTCGGGGTGCAGCTCCACCGCCTTCCGCCGGAAAGCCTTTTTGATCTCGTCGGCGCTGGCGTTTTTGCTCACGCCCAATACTTCGTAATAATCACGTTTGGTGGTTGCCATATACAGTCCTATTTTAGCACTAAAGCCTAGGGAGTGCTAACTCTCATTATAAAAATCTGGAGGTTCCCCGGGGAGCGCTGGCTGCGCTTCTGACCCGGGAAACACCCCATGATTTGCTGAGTGCTGACCCTATGACAGGCCTGAAAATCAGCCCAGCTGGTGTCTCATCAGTTTGGCGGATCAGTAGTGATGATAGTTTTCCAGGGGCCGGGCGGCACATTGCCAGCATCGACGAACTGCCAACTGACGCTCAAGTCTTGGTTAAACTTCCCCTGCAAGCAGGCCCCCAGTGCCGTCGAGACGTCCATGCCGGCATTGTTGTACGAAGTATTGTACGGTCGGGCATCGGTCGCGCCGAAGACATAGTTGACGTCGTCGTAGTTGCCGTTACCATTGCCGTCATCGGCCGGGCCGGCATCTTCAATCTGGCCGTAACAGGTCTGGCCATGCGCCATTACCTTGACCCAGCGGTTTTTCATGTAGCTGAAGGAGCTATCGGTACAGTGACCGGCGTAGCCAGGGTCGTCGGCCCAGGGGATAACCTGGCAGCGGGTCAAGTAGGCCGTGGTATCGGTTTTATCACTAGGATTGTAGTCGTCTACCGGCAAATCCAAGTAAAATGGATTTTCGAAAATAGGGGGCAGGCCCGAGGGAAAATAACCGTTGGCCGGCGTGCGCAGGCTGGCTATGCTGTTGCTATCGTTGCACGGTTTGGCGGGGTTGTTCAGCAGAGCATCACAGCCTCCGTAGTAGGCACCGGAACAATCGGTACCCTGCGAAAGTTTACCCGTTTTGTTATGGAAATAATCGTACTGCCACTGGCTGTCGTAGGCCGAACAGACCTGGCTGCCATCCGGTGTATTTTGGAACTGCTCGCCGATCCAAAAGGTAGTAGCGTTGATGCCCGTGTGCAGCGGATAGGCGCGGCCGATGGCTGCACTACCAATGCCGCTAGAAGCTTTAGCGGACGTGCTTTTGCTGCCCGGAGCCGTAGTGCCGGTGACGTTTGTGGCAAGAGGTTGGGCTGGGGTATGCCTGGCCGTGGTACTTGTGGTGCGACGGCTGTTTTTCACCAGAGATCCTGGTGCGACCACAGGAGTGGGACGCAGCAGATATGCACTGACGACCCCGACGATAACTACGGCTACTAGTATCAGCAACCGGTTACGGTGTGCCTTCCAAAAGCCCAGGTTTACGTGCGTGCGTCGCGATATATTCACTCGGATAAGTAATGATATGCCACTCCTCAGCCGAGTGCAAGCCTAGCCTGGCATATGGTGCGTGCTATTTTCGCCGAGCCATTCGGCGGCATCTTTATTTAGGCGAGCGATGGGCAGGGCCTGCAGTACGAAGGTGTCATAGCTGTGGAGTTTGGCGACTTCGGCTTCGATGCGGTCGAAATTCTCCGCCCTGCTCAGCATGCTTAGTTTGATCTCATCGCTTTCTTCTATCTCGTCGTTCCACCAGAACTTGCTATGCACCGGCTCGAGCTTCACGCACGCCACCAGATGCTGCTCGAGCAGAGACTGAGCAATTTTGTCTGCCTCAGCTTTGTCAGCACACGTTAGCAATAGCTCTACGAAATCCGATTTCATGGCTTTTGAGGTGCAGGCCTTTTCGGCTCGCTGCTATAACCATAACTAGTGGTACACGCAGGACATTGATAAGCGTTACCCCGGTAATACTTAAGCCTGATCTTGTTGTTTTTGGAACCAAGGCAACCGGCACAGTAGGGCTGGTCCTCTATCCAAGCAATACCTGTATCATCAAATAACACCTCATCTTTAGTCTTTATTTGAGCAGTTAGTATTTCATTCTCCTCTTTCAGTTCTGCGATATAAATTTTTAGATCAGCCAGAGCAAGCTTTGCATCTGCTAGCCTTTCTTTATCCTCTGCAGCAGCCAATGCAATTTTGGCATCTAGTGCCGATTTAACTAAATCTACAGAATCATTTGCCTTACTAAGAAGAGACATCTACTTCTCCTTGTCGTTGTCGTCGACGACTTCGCCTTCTATGGGACCGTCGCCGGATTTGTCATCTTGACTCTTGTCTCTTGTCTCTTGACTCTCGGCGTCTTTAGACGCCGCTTCGTACATCTTGGCGCCGATGGGCATCAGCACGTCGTTCAGTTCTTTGGCGGCCGTTTCGAGCGCGTCTTTGGCGGCTTTGTCGTCGGCCACGACTTTCTTGGCCTTTTCTACCGCTTCGTCAATCTTTTTGGCGTCGTCTTCAGCAATCTTGTCTTTGTTGTCGCTCTTCATCTTCTCGGCCTGGTAGACGGCGCTGTCGAGCAGGTTGCGGGCCTCCACAGCCTCTTTCTTGGCCTTGTCTTCTTCGGCGTGAGCTTCGGCATCTTTGGCCATTTTTTCGACCTCGGCTTTGTCCAGCCCGCCGCTGCCCTGGATGGTAATGTTCTGTTCTTTGCCGCTGCCCTTGTCTTTGGCGGTGACATTCAAAATGCCGTTGGCGTCGATGTTGAAGGTTACTTCGATTTGCGGCACGCCGCGCGGTGCGGCCGGGATGCCATCGAGGATGAAGCGGCCCAGGCTCTTGTTGCCCTCGGCCATGTCGCGCTCACCCTGCAGCACGTGGACTTCCACCTGCGGCTGGTTGTCGGCAGCGGTGCTGAATGTTTCGGATTTGCTGGTCGGAATGGTGGTGTTGCGCTCAATCAGCTTGGTCATGACACCGCCCATGGTCTCGATACCAAGCGAAAGTGGCGTTACATCCAGCAGCAGCACGTCCTTGACGTCGCCCTGCAGCACGCCACCCTGGATGGCGGCACCGACGGCCACGACTTCGTCGGGGTTGACGCCCTTCATCGGGTCTTTACCGAAGATAGCTTTGACCTTTTCCTGCACCGCCGGCATACGGGTCATGCCACCCACCAGCACCACGGCGTCGATGTCGCTGGCTTTCAGACCCGCATCTTTCAGGGCCTTTTCGCACGGCTCAGCGGTTTTGTTTACCAAATCAGCCACCAATTGCTCCAGCTTGGCGCGGGTCAGTTTGTGCTCGAAATGCTTCGGACCTTCGGCGTCGGCGGTCAGGAACGGCAGGTTGACGTCGACTTCTTGGGCGGTCGACAGCTCGATCTTGGCCTTTTCGGCCTCATCGCGCAGGCGCTGCATGGCGGCATTGTCATTCGTAACATCTATGCCGCTTTCTTTTTTAAACTCCTCCACGAAGTAATTCACCAGTACGCGGTCGAAGTCAGCGCCGCCGAGGTGCGTGTCGCCATTGGTGCTCTTCACCTCGAACACACCGTCGCCGAGCTCCAAGATGGAAACATCGAACGTACCGCCACCCAGGTCGTAGACGGCGATCTTTTCATCGGCCTTGCCTTCTTTATCCAGCCCGTAGGCGAGCGCGGCAGCGGTCGGCTCGTTGATGATGCGTTTGACCTCCAGCCCGGCGATCTTACCGGCGTCTTTGGTAGCCTGACGCTGGCTGTCGTCGAAGTAGGCCGGCACGGTAATGACTGCTTCCGTCACTTTGTCGCCCAGAAAACCTTCGGCATCGGCCTTGAGTTTACCGAGGATCATGGCGCTGATTTCTTCCGGGCTGTATTCTTTGTCGCCCATCTTGACCTTGACGCTGTTGCCGCTTTTGACGATCTCGTAGCCCATCAGCTTGAGGTCGCGCTGGACTTCTTTATCGTCGAAGTTGCGGCCGATGAGGCGCTTGACTTCATAAATGGTGTTCTTTGGGTTCGTGACCTGCTGGCGGCGTGCCACCTGGCCCACCAAACGTTCGCCGTTTTTGTTGATAGCCACTACTGACGGCGTGGTGCGATTGCCCTCAGAGTTGGCGATAATCTCCGGCTTACCACTCTGCATCACAGCCATCGCGCTGTTGGTGGTACCGAGGTCGATTCCGATAATTTTAGCCATTATTACTTCCTCCATTTGCTGTATTTACTTCATCTATAACGCTATCTAATGCCAAGCCGCTAGTGATACGGGCGAATCCCACATCCCAACCATATTCAGCGGCAATGGTGTTAGCTACCATTTCTTTAAAGGACTCGATTACGTACGGCCTTCGCTTTTCGAGCCAACCGTGCCACATATAACGCGCGTCTGCATATGCAAGCTCTTCTGGCGACTGCTCTAACGTGTGCTTACCCATGATACTTCCTTGATTAGTAGATGCTCGTTATGAGTGCTAATACCATTGTAGCATAAAAAATTAGCACTCACCTGTCAAGAGTGCCAATCAATTGCTCAGTTCTTGCCAATTCACTGCATAGGGCATGGCATGGCTCATAAATTCTAATACTCGACTCACCGGCACATGGCGCTCAGTGGCGATACGCAACCCCTCAGTGACTGAATATGCCGAGACTTCGAGCCCCTCATCCACGATATGTCCGCACATGTCGAGCGCATCGGCGTAGGCCAGCCTGCTTGCTTCGGATTCAAATTGGAATTCATTTATCATTGGAACACCTTTCGGACGGCCGTACTGTGCCACCTGCTACTGCATGCGGACGCGGACCATGGCGTGGCGGATGACTTCGTCACCGAGCTTATAGCCGGATTGGAGCTCTTCGCTCACCACTTCAGTAGCGCCATCGCCTTCTTCCATGCTGACCGCTTCGTGATAACGGGGGTCAAACGGCTCGCCCACGGTCGCTATCTTGGTAACACCGATATCGGCCAAGGTTTTTTCAAACTGGCTCAGGATTTTCCTAACGCCATCAACCCAGTCAAGGAGCTTTTGCAGCTCATCCTGACTCTTGACTCTTGACTCTTGACTCTGCCCTGGCACGTGCTTCAGTGCCCGCTCGAAATTATCGATAACCGGCAGCAAGTCGCGCACCACGCTGGCCTTCACCACGGCCTTGAGCCCCGCCATCTGCTCGTCGTGGCGACGGCGCAGGTTGGTGGCATCAGCCCGCTCGCGCTGCAGCGCCTCGGTCAGTTCGGCGACCTGCTGCTCGAGTTTCGTAGCGTCTGGCTGCTTGGGTGATTTAGCTGTCATTATTGGTACCTCCGAAATCTACGTTCATCGTCATGTATGGCCCGCGCGACGACACCGAGCGCAAACAGTCTCGGGTAGGACATCCTATCGGCAAAGATTCTGCCCACTTTCAGTGCCATCCCACCAACACGCCGGGCAAATGGTGGCTGCGGCGGCAGATATTCAGGCTCGGGTGGACTTGGCAACTGGTATGCCAGCTCGAGTGCGGCAACTTCTATGCGGCGCGCGGTGTCTTCGGCATCGTCAAATTCGTACATATCTAGTCGTCTTCCTGCATAGGTTTTTGTTGCAAATCGTCCACAGATACTTCCCCGTCTTTCAGCCGATCAGACAGCGGCTTCGGCGCGACCCAATCGCCCACCCGGTCGACGACTGTTTCGACCGCATGCGCACAAAAGGCAGCGGCCCGGCTTAATAAGTGACGGTGGCGCTCCGGCGGCTGCGGTGTAGCGAGCGAATCGTACACTTTTACAGGACCTCCTCGAGCGTTTTACCAGTGTGGGCCACCAGGCTCATGACGTCGCGGTAGCTCTGGCGGGTGGGCCCGAGCGTACCGATGTAGCTGTGGTCGCTGAAGGGGCTGCGGAACCGGCTGATGATAAGGCTGACGCCGGCGCTGCGACCGATGGGATTTTCGCTGCCGATAAAGACGCTGAGCGGTTCGTTGGGGGCGGCTTCGCGCAGCCACGGCTCGAGGTTATCGAGCAGCCGAGCCACCTGCTGCACCTGCTGGCCACTGACGAATTCCGGCTGGCCAAACAAGTTGCTCAGGCCGCTCATGTAGAGCTGATTGCCGATGGTAGCCAGGCCCAAGTTGTGCGTCAGCTCCACCAGCGTGTCGACGGCATTGCGGATAGTTCGTTCCGGCAGGCCGCCGCTCCCGACCCGGGCGGTCAGGGCCCGTTCAGCCCGCTTTTCGGGCTGGGAAGCGCCGGACTCGGCCAGGTTGTTCACATAAAACCGATAACCCTGGTCGGTCGGGATGCGACCGGCGCTGGTGTGCGGCTGCGCGATATAGCCCAGGCGCTCCAATTCGGCCATTTCGGCCCGGATGGTCGCACTCGACACATCGAAAACCTTAGCCAGCAAACTGCTGCCCACCGGCACGGCCACCTCGGCGTACTGCTCGATTATCGCCGACAAAATTTGCTTTTGTCGCTCAGTCATGCCCAAATTGTACGCTTTTAGCACTCAAAACTCAAGACTGCCAAGCAACTACAGGCCAGCCTTCAGGTCCTCGAGTAGCCGCTCAGCCCAAACGCGAAAACTCCGATCAATGCGAGTGAATTCATCATGGTGCCGAGCGATACTATCGGCCGCCTCAACTGCTTCGTCTAGATTTTCGTTGACAATGAAATGGTAGTAGGGCCGCTCAAGCGCTTCGGTAAGCTCGAGGATTGCGGTGTGCATGCGGCGAGATAAATCAGTCGGATCCGCCCCGTGACTCCCATAACGGGCACGCAAGCGGCGTTGCCACTCTTTATAGCCGGGCGGCAGAATGAATTCTGCGATCACATTCGGCGCTATCGCCTTATATTCAGCCACCCCTTGCACTTCTATGTCGGCTATCGCCACCTTACCTTCATCATGGGCCTTCCGTATCTCAGCCACGCTGGTGCCGTAGATATTTTCGCTGTACTTTTTAGCTTCAACAAACTCACCGTTGTGTAGCATTTCGGCCGCTTGTTCCTTGGTGATGAAGTGATAATCCACACCGTCTTGCTCCATGACGCCATCGTTCTCACGAGGCTGCCGAGTAGTGTGCGATATGATACGGTGGTATTGGCCTGTCTCGAGCAGCTTTTGGGTGATAGTCCCTTTGCCGGCTCCGCTGATACCCACCACCAGCATGATGGGCGTTTGCCGTACCAGCTCAACCGCCTCTGGTGAAAGTTTGTAGTGATCGACGAGCGTCTGCAACTCGGTTTCCATGCGTGCAGTATACTATACGTATGAAGCACGCACCGGACTTTGCATTACCGGACCAGGATGGGAACGTGCGGACCCTGGATGATTACGCGGGCAAGTGGCTGGTGCTGTATTTTTACCCGCGCGACGATACGTCAGGCTGCACGGCCGAGGCCTGCAACTTCCGTGACGAGCGCGACGCGATTGCCGAGTTCGGCAACGCCGAGGTAATCGGCGTCAGTAAAGATTCCGTGAAATCGCATAAAAAATTCGTCGATAAATATCGCCTGAATTTCACCCTTTTAGCTGACCCGGAGCACGAAACTATCGAAGCGTACGACAGCTGGAAGCTCAAAAAATTCATGGGGCGCGAATATTTCGGCACCGAACGCAATACGTTTATCATCAGTCCCGAGGGTGAGATCACTAAAGAATACCGCGGCGTCAACCCGCGAACCCACGCCGCTCAGATCATCGCCGACCTGAAAACATTGCAGGCTTCAAAATAGCAGCCGGGAAAACGACCGCACCGCCGCCGTGTCATCGTGCACGGGGGTCGAGGGCTGCGGCGAAACGGCCGGCTGGTGGTAGACAGGCGCCGGTGAAGCGGCAGGGAGCGTCGCGGCCGCGTGGTGAGCCGGTGCGGTAACCCCTAAATCCCTATGAGGCACCGCTGGGGTCGGAGCCGTATGCGCAGCCGGGGTAGCTGAAGGAGCAGCTGACGACGTTGAGGCGGCAGGCAGTGCCGGCGGCTGACTAACCGCTGGTACCGAAGCCGTGCTCGCTAGTGCAGCCATACTTGTGAGCGGATGCGTCGGAAAAAGGTATGGCCGCCCACTGATGGCTTTCGGATTCGGCATGCTCTGGGCCGATTTGACGCACAAAACCACGAATAACGTCAGTCCGATAGCCACGAGGAATGCGCGGAGTGCTGCTTTGGAAGTGTTCTGCATGGAATTCCCTGGTTACGCTACTGCTCCTCTAGGGTAAGGGGAGTTGCCGCGCAGCACTATAAGATTTCGTACAGTTCTAGTCGCGCTTCAACATTACTGTGAAAGCCTCGGCGGGGATGTCGACCTTGCCGAAGCGCTTCATACGTTTTTTACCTTTGGCCTGTTTGGCGAGCACTTTCTTTTTGCGTGATACATCGCCACCGTACAGACCGGTCGTGACGTCTTTGCGGTAGGCGCTGAGGTCTTCGCGGGCGATGAACTTACCGCCGATGGCCGCCTGCAGCGCCACCTGGAAATTCTGGCGCGGGATGACTTCTTTAAGTTTTTCGACTGTTTCGCGGCCCAGGCGCTGCGCTTCAGAGCGGTGCACCATGACGCTGAGCGCCCCCACCATTTCTCCGGCTACATAGAAATCCAGCCGCACCAGGTCCTCGGCGCGGTAGTCGCTCAGCTCGTAATTGAACGAGCCGTAGCCGCTGGTGATACTTTTGAGCTGGTCGTAAAAATCGGTCAGCAGGTTGGCGAGTGGCGCTTCAAATGCCACCACGGCACGGTCCTCCACATAACTGAGGTTGGTCTGCAGGCCGCGTTTGCCAGAGATGAGTTGGATGACCGGGCCGACGTAGTCGCGCGGCACGATGATTTCGCCCTTGATCCACGGCTCGCGGATTTCGCGGATTTTGGCCGGGTCAGGCAGATCGGCAGCCGATTTGATATCGACCTCGTCGCCATTCAGCAGGCTCACCTGGTAGTCGGTACTCGGGTTCGTCACCACCAGCTCAAGGTCGTATTCACGCTCCAGCCGCTCGCGGATGATGTCCATGTGCAGCAGGCCCAGGAAGCCGATGCGCACCCCGAACCCGAGCACCGGCGAGTTCTCGGGCGCGAACTGCAGCGCACTGTCGCTTAAACTCAGCTTTTCGATGGCGTCTTTCAGTTCCTGGTAGTGCTCGTTGCTTTCCGGGAAGAAGCCGGCGTAGACGAAGGGCTGGACATCTTTGTAGCCGGGCAGCGGTTCAGTGGCCGGCTGCGCGGCAAGCGTAATCGTGTCGCCTACTTTGGCATCGCGGGTGGTTTTCAGGTTGGTCACGATGTAGCCGATTTCGCCGGCTTTCAGGCTGGTGCCCGGCGTCATGTCGGGCTTCAGGGCGCCGACTTCCAGCGCCAGACCCTGCGCGCCGGTATTGAGCATCTTGATGGTCGCGTTTTTGGCGATTTCACCGTCGAACACCCGCACGTACAGAATCACCCCGCGGTAATCATCGTAGTAACTATCGAAAATCAGCGCCCGACAAAACAGCACATTTTCTTCCCTGTTAGAAGACAGTCTTCTAGAATTTGGGGCAGGGATTTCGGTGACGATTTTGTCTAACACTGCCTCGACGCCCAGGCCGGTCTTGGCCGAGATTTGCAGGATGTCTTCGAACTTGCAGCCGAGCAGGCTGACGATTTCGGCGCCGACCCGCTCCACGTCTGCAGCCGGCAGGTCGATTTTATTGAGCACCGGTATGATGCGCAGGTCCGCCGCCATCGCCAAGTACACGTTCGCCAGCGTCTGCGCCTGGATACCTTGGCTGGCGTCCACCACCAGCAGCGCGCCTTCACAGGCCTGCAGGCTGCGGCTGACTTCGTAGCTGAAGTCGACGTGGCCGGGCGTGTCGATCAGATTCAGTTCATATTCCATTAGCGAATCCCGATTGGCTAATGACGATGCATTATCCAATTGCGAATGGCCATTTGCCAATGCATGGCCCTTCGCCATTTGCTCTTTGTTAAGGCGGTAAGTCATGCGCACCGGGGCGAGTTTGATGGTGATGCCTTTTTCCCGCTCCAAATCCATGCGATCGAGCAGCTGCGCCTTCATATTGCGCTTTTCTACCGTGCCGGTCAGCTCCAGCAGCCGGTCCGCCAGCGTGCTCTTGCCGTGGTCAATATGCGCAATGATACAAAAGTTACGAATATGATCCTGGTTCACAAACCGCCTCCGACTGGGAAGAGCAGCCCGACAAAAAGTCGCGCCTTTTTGCCGGCGCGTTGAGAAACCCGCGGTAGCGGGTGTCTCAAAAGGCAGAGCCGCCATAAATTGCGGATGTGGTCTTGATTCATTGAACTCTATTATAACAGAGGTAAAGGGACGATTTGTATATTTCATTGATTTGTTCAATAATTATCCTATGGCTGAGCTATCCCAAGAAAGCACTCTTGCAACAGCACTGAACAATGCCTGTGAACGAGTCGGCCAGTCCTTTCGGGATCTCAAAATCGTAGAGGAAATATTGCGATTGAACCGCCAGGGACTTGACGACCTAACAGCTGCCTATCTGCCAAACGGCGGCGCCCCGACTCATGATGAATGTGCGGAACTAGGTGAAGTTTATCTGGGTACGGCCATCAGAAAGCACCAGAAAGATGAGGCTTCCCAGCTTTTAGACGAAGAGCTTTTCAAGCTCGGTAAGCTTGTTTCGGACAATAAAGGTGAACGTATGCGTGCCGTAGCGGTCAAAGGCACTCCTGTTGAAGTATTGGGGTACATAGGTCGCATAGGAACGACCACTCCGTTACGGAGACAAAGTCATGCAGTCGGCAGACTGGAAAGTATTCGCGGGCGATTCAACGTATCATTAGCCCCTAAACATAAAATGTCCTGGAACATCACCTCCTTCTTGGTGCACCCTATTAATCTTTCTACCTGCGAGTGCCAGGTTACCTTTGAAGATATCTAGTACTCGACCTTGATGGGGCGGAAGAGGACGCGGCGGATCCAGCGCCAGAATGGCTGCGCCTCTTCCAGGTCGTAAACGCCAGAGATAATGAAGTGCGTACTCATGGTCACTGCCGCGATTATAAACAGCTTGGTGCCAAGCGTGATAAAGCCGCGGTCGTTGGCACCCAGCGGCACGAAGCCCACCGTGATATAACCCGCCACCAGGCTAAAGCCAGTTACTGATATGGTACGGAATACGCCGCTCCAAAAATAGCGATCGAAAAGCTTGTGGTCGCGGGTGAGCATGATGACCATCAGTATGGCCACCTCGGTCGCCGCCACGATGGATTGCGCCAGCGCCAGGCCCTGCAGGCCGTAGTTGTGCGGATTCCCCAGCCAGAAGGCCAGGAAAATGTTGAACGAAATGGTAAAGACCGACACATAGAGCGGTGTTTTCGTATCTTTCTGGGCGTAGAACCAGCGCGATATGATGGTATAGATGGTCCTGAAAAAGATAGCAACGGTCAGGAAGCCGAACACCAGGGCGATATCGTTGCTGTTACGGCTGAAGATCAGGCGGGCCAAGTAGCCGCGGCCGAAGAAGCAGATGACCACGATAGGCATGGTGATCCAGATGATAAGCCTGAGGATACGCAGAAAATCCTGCCGGAACAGATCCGGCCGGCCGTGGCTCAGGCGGTTGTTCAGCCGTGGGAACACGGCCGTGGAGATTGCCGTACCGATGAGCAGCACTGGCGCCGTCATCAGTGTATAGGCATTGCTGTAGTACGACACACTGCCCTGCCCCAAGCCGGACGCCACACGCGTCTCCACGATGGATTCCAGCTGGTCGATTCCCTGGTCGAGGCTGCGCGGCGGCAGATTGCGTAGCACCTGGCGGAAATCGCTGTGCCGCCACATGATCATCGGGTGCCAGCGCAGGCCCGTGCCATAGGTGCCGAGCAGCACGACCAGCAGCTGCAGGATCGCCCCGGCCATCGCTCCCACCCCCAGGCCCACCAGCCCGATATTGTGTTTGAACACATAGATACTCACGATGATAGCCACGTTATAAAACAGCGGTGCGATAGCGTAGAAAAAGAACCGACCGACGGCCTGCTGGGTAGCGGTGAGAATACCGGAAATCGTAAACAGCAGCGGATTCAGACTGAGCAACCGCATGATCACGACCGCATCATGCAGGTGCTGCCCCTTCAGTCCGGTACCGACGATGTGGTGGATGAGCGGCTCGGCAAAGATGAAGATGATGAGCGCTACCGCAGCCATGATGATACTCAGCAGGTTCAGCAGGCTACTCACCAGCTCCCACATGCGCTTACGGTCACCTCGGGCCAGATGGTCTGCCAACACCGGCATGAAGGCCACGCCAAGCGCACCGGCTGAAATGGTGTAGAAAAAGAAGTCGGGGATGTTGAAGGCCGCGAAATAGCTGTCGGTACTGTGCAGGCCCACTGCCGGGAAGTTAGCATTTACCAGCTTGGTGCGTAAGAACCCGAGAACCTGCGCCAGCAGCGAGCTACTGACCAGCAGAATGGCCGCACTGCCTAGAGAAATGCGCTTTCGGTTCCGGGGAATTTTCATATTCATACGGGCTGTATGTAAGTATAGCTCGCTTGGAGCCGCGAAAACAGTCGTAAGCGGCGCCGGGGTGCCAGTTCGCGCTGTGTCCACAGGCAAGTTCCGGCAGCCAAGCAGCACATGTCTTTAATTCAGGTGGATGATACCCTCTTCGGCGTCAATCGGCTTCGCCTGGTCGCTCGGAGCCGGCGGCATGGCCGAGCCCTCCGCAGTCTTTTTCTTGCGCTTGCGGGTGCGTTTGCGTTTCGGCTTCGTTTCGGCAGCCGCATCCGGCGCCGAGACAGGCGTCTGCAGCACCGCCTGCGACAGGGCAGCTGCCGGCGTTTGCGGCCGGGGTAGTGCCGGGGTGCTGTTTGGCTGCTGACTCTTGGGGTGAGTCTCCTGACGCGGTTTGGTCATCTTCGGCTCGGTCTGTTTGGCGGCAGCGTTCTGCTCAGTCAGGTAACGATCAGCCACGTAGCGCTCGATATAGTCGCGGCTGGCAGCGTAGCGGGCGCGGGAATTCGCGACAATCTGCGCACTGTAATCTTCGCCGAACGGCGGCAAGTTCAGGCTGATGGCGCTGAAAGCCGGCACCTTTTCGCCCTCGATGGTCATACTGATGGCGAAATGGCGGTTATGCATGTGCACCAGATCATGTTCTTCGAACTTCGGCTCGAAATATTTCAGCATGGTGCGGGCATCGTCGGCGCTGGTGCGGAAACTGATGATAGAACCGACGTTACCGAACACCGCGTCTTTCACTTCTTGCATCATCTGTGCGGTGTACTGGTTGGCCACCGTCAGGTTCAGGCCGTATTTGCGGGCTTCCGATAAGATCGTGGCGAACGAATCGGTCGCGAAGTTCTGGAACTCGTCGACGTACAGGTAAAACGGCGTGCGCTGTTCACCGGCGATATCGGCCCGGCTCATGGCCGCCATCTGCACTTTGGTGACCAGCAGTGCGCCGAGCAGGGCCGCATTGTCTTCGCCCACCAGCCCGCGGCTCAGGTTCACGATGAGGATTTTGCGCTCGTCCATGATCTGCCGGATGTTGAAGCTGCTTTTCGGCTGACCGATGATGTTGCGCACCAGCGGATTGGCCGTGAAGGCCCCGACTTTGTTCAAGATCGGCGCCACCGCTTCCGCCATGAACTTATCATTCCAGCTGGCGAACTCGATCGTCCAGAAATTGCGCACCACCGGGTCGACCACGTTCTGCAGCACTTCGGCGCGGAATTTCTTTTCGGTTAAGATTCGGGTGATGTCGAGCATGGTGGCGTTCGGGTAATCGAGCAACGCCAAGATGCTGTAGCGCAGGATGTACTCCAGCCGCGGCCCCCAGCTGTTCTCGAAAATCCGCTTGATGACGCCGATGAGCTCCGAGCAAGTGTGTGTTTTGAGCTTCGGGTCGTAGACTTCCAGCGGATTGAAGCCCATCGGGTAGTCGGTATCGGCCGGGTTGAAATAGACCACGTCGGCCGCCCGCTCCGCCGGGATGCGCTTTAGGACCGCCTGGGCATAGTCGCCGTGCGGGTCGATCACCGCAAAACCGTACGGGCTATATATATCGGATATCGTCAGCAGCTCCAGCATACCGGACTTACCGGTACCGGTCTGACCGATGATGTAGAGGTGCCGCCCACGGTCGGCCCGCGGCATGCCGAACATGGTGTTGTGGCCACGGAAATTGGTGGCTGCGATAGGGCTCAGCCCATCTCCCGTTTCCGGCGTGACGACCGGCAGGTTAGCCGGCGGCTCGGCCGTCTGACTGGTCGCCCAGAGTATGAACGGCGTTTCCACATTGGTGTGCGGCAGGTGGTACAGCGTGGCGACTTCCTCGATATTGCAGATAAAGCCACTGCGGTTGAAGGCCCGCGAGCGGTAGTGCGCCACCAGGAACGGATCGTCGAGCACCCGCTTGGTTTCAAAGCCGTTCAAGTACGTGCTATTGAACTGCTTGTAGCTGGCGATGATGCTTTGCATCTGCAGCTGTGCCTGGGCTTGGGTAGTATTGCCGCGGTAGACGACGCGCAGCTGCGTCTCGAACGCCAGCTTCTGCGACTTTTCCTCTGCCGCGCTGGCCCGCGTCTGCTCGTAATCACTCAGTTTCACCGCTTCGGACTTGACCTCCGGCGGTTTCCAGAGCGCGCTCATCAGGCCCTTGGTGCTGGTGCCGTTCTGGTTCTTGATGCCCGCTATGTAGCGCTCGCTGTTCTTGTGCCAGTTGCTGCTGGCCGGCCGGATCAGCAGCTGCAGCCAGGCTTCTTCCTGGTCGGTGAATTTGGCGAGCGTCGCCGTGATGGCCGCCAGCGGGTCGACCTCGAAACTCTGGAACGTCTTGATAGGCAGTGCGTTATTACCGGTGAATTTCAGCTCGGTCACTAGCTGGATAGGATACTGCTGCTCTTCGCGCTGCAGCGCGTAATCTTCCACCTCACTGATGTGCACGGTGGGATACTGGGCATAAATCTGCTCTTCCACATAACTTTTGAGATAATTCGGCACCCACACGTAAAAGCCGATGCGTTTTTCCCGCACGGCGATCTCGAAACTCAGGCGCTCCCGCTTGGCGTTTTTGAGCAGACCTGGCACCGGGATGGTCAGCAGCCCGTGCAGGCTCGCGAACATCTGTTCGGCCGCCAGCTCCTTCTTTTCGTTGGTGCGCGGCACCTGCAGCAGCAGTACTACGCCGCTGTCGTCGTGCGCTTCGGTCGGTTGTTTCTTGCGTAGTTGTGCCATATTCACTTCATGAATATAGTCAGCGGTACTCGGTAAAACAAAAATTATTTTGTTTTACTTCCGTTCCTTGACTATAAATAAGCTTGCCCACTTGGGTGGGGCTTATGTTTATTCTCTCATTTTTCGTCCCAGAAATACAGCGAAGCGTGCGAAGTACCCGCCTGCTGCTGCCTCTGTTTCTCAGATTGACAATTGTACCATTTTATACTACAATACTAACACTTCGTTGAGCCGCTTCCGGTTCCGAAGCACCTTAACAAGCTCTCTGTTATAGGGTTGTTTCCTAGTGGTGCCCCCAAGGCACGGTAATGGTTTGCGCATCTCCGGACGAATCAGTTCGCCCGCTCGTGTGCAAACCATTCCCCCCACTAGGAGATTCCGATGCCCTACCTCGTACTCATCATCGTTCTACTGATGGTGTCTACAGCCGTGCTGGTGCTGTACGCCCGTCGCAGTCGTAACTTCACCATTACGCCTCGCACCACAAGCCCCAGCGCCCTACCCAACCCGGGCACATCCTGGCACGAATGGTGTCAGGCCAGGGACAAAGACTACGCCGAAAAGGAGCAACAATGACCAATCCAGTTGACCTTGAGCAACAGCTCAAGGACAGACAGGCCACCGCCCGGGAAACAGTCGCACTCAGCCACGGAACGATGTTCCGGCAGATTGCGGAGTTTCACTTCGCCGCTGTCAGCCGCGAGATGGACGCCAACCGCGACCAAGCCGGCTCCCACCGTGAACCGGACGAAGGAACAGGCCATGCCGCGCGTAGATGGTGAAGTCGACGAGATCGCCGATCTCGAACAGCAACTTGAGATCGCCGAGTACGAAGCCTTGATGGCAGTAAGTGGTCCGTACGAGCAGCATACTCGACGCAAAGTCGAGCGACTCAAACGGCAAATTGCCCGCCTTCAACACCGTGGCAAAGGATTAATCATCGCCATCGACGACGACCACCCGGACTTCATCCACCTCGATTAAGGGGACATCCACTGACAGAGAGCTGCCGAAACGGGCGGGATGATTTATTCACGTCGTGAGACGTTTATAAATCCCCGCCCGGCAACTTCCCAAACCCACTACTTTCGTTACCATAGGTCCGTCCTATAGAACGTAGCGGCTTTAGCAAGTTGCCCATAACGTGCCCGCAAAACCCTAGTTCACCACCACCAAGTATGCACCCGTAGTTCCGAACCTCGGAGTGAGCCTAGCTCTCAGTTCACCAACCCCGACCTGCACCCGGAGACCCGGCCATTACGGAATGTCCCGGCTCAGCTGTGTGTAGAACTGACAATTCCGTCACGATTTATCGTGACGACGGCATGACTTGTCTGAGCCTTCCCCAAAGGCGAGTTGTCATGCTGGTTGTCAGGCTCTACAACAGCTGACCGAGACATGGAGTCCTGGCCGGGGAGTTTTGCTACTTTTGCGGTCAAAAGTAGGAAGAAAGAAAGACGATGGATGAATGTCAGTGTGTGAGGTGGTGTTTCATCAGGAACGAACGTGAATCGGAACGTATGGATCCTGAAACACGCGCCGATTATGCACCGGGCTGTTCAGGATGACGGGGGCGGCTGCAAGCCCGCCAGGAGGCGGGGGAAGGGCGCGCTATCGTCTGAAAGGGAAACCCCGGAGTTTCCCCCTTCGCCTACGTCCCGAATAAAGTCGGGAGTGGAAGCCTGTAGTCTGATTAATGCCTAATAGAGTGCGGCTTCTTTGGGGAGGTGCGAGCCCTCGAACAGTTTGTGGACCTCGTCGGCATCCACTGTTTCTTTTTCGAGCAGCACATCTTTGAGCGCGCTCAGGTATTTCGTATTGGCCTTAATGACCGCACGCGCTCGGTTGGCCGCCTCGGTGATCAGGCTCTCGACTTCCTGGTCGATCACTTTCGCCGTATCGTCACTGTACTCGCGCTCGTGCACCATGCGCTCCAGCATCATGCCTTCCTCGACATGGAACACCTGGTCGCGCAGTTTCTTGCCCATACCCTGGTTGATAATCATGTCGCGGGCCAGCTCGGCGGCTTTCTGCAGGTCGCTGCCAGCGCCGGTCGTGACGCGCTCCGGGCCGTAGATGACTTCTTCGGCGATACGACCGCCCAGCATCCGCGCCAAAATGTCTTTGTACTCCAATATACTGTGGTAGCTTTTATCTTCAGGTGGGATGAACCACGTCACACCGCCGGTACCGCCGCGCGGTATGATGGTGACTTTGTGCACCACATCGCTATCCGGCAGCACATGTCCGACGATAGCGTGGCCGGCTTCGTGGTAAGCGGTGATTTCCTTCTCGCGGTCGTTCATGACCTTGCTCTTGCGCTCCGGGCCGATGGCGACGCGCTCGAATGCTTCCGTCACGTCGGCCTGGGAAATCTGGGTGTGGTTATTGCGCGCCGCGATGATGGCGGCTTCGTTGGCGATGTTGGCCAGGTCCGCACCCGATGAGCCAGCACTTTTGGCGGCCAGCGCGTCCAGGTCGACATCTTTGGCGAGCGGTTTCTTCTCGAAGTGCACTTTCAAAATGGCTTCGCGGTCCGGCCGGTCGGGCAGGCCGATACCGACGCGCCGGTCGAAACGGCCGGGGCGGAGCAGCGCCGGGTCAAGTACATCGGCGCGGTTGGTCGCCGCCAGCACGATGACGTTCTGCCCCTGCTCGAAACCGTCCATCTCGACCAGAATCTGGTTGAGCGTCTGCTCGCGTTCATCGTGGCCACCGCCCATACCGCTGCCGCGGCGGCGCCCGACGGCGTCGATCTCATCGATAAAGATGATGCACGGCGCATTTTTCTTGGCTTTGGCGAACAAGTCGCGCACCCGGCTGGCTCCCACGCCCACGAACATTTCCACGAATTCCGAACCGGAAATGCTGAAGAACGGCACGCCGGCCTCGCCGGCCACGGCGCGAGCCAGCATGGTCTTGCCGGTGCCCGGGGGACCCACCAGCAGCACGCCCTTGGGGATGCGCGCACCGACACTGGCGAATTTCTTGGGGAATTTCAGGAACTCGACGACTTCTTGCAGATCCTGCTTAGCTTCGGCCTGGCCGGCCACACTCTTGAAGCTCACTTTGTCCTTTTCGTTGCCATACAGCCGCGCCCGGCTCTTGCCGAAACTGAGCGCCTGATTGCCTTGGCCCTGCGCGCTCCGCAGCATGAAGTACAGCAGGCCACCGATGAGCACCACCGGTATGATATCGAGCGCCAGGCTGCCCAGCACCGCACTGGTGCCGCTGGCCGGCTTGACGGTCACGTTCACTTTGTGGGTATCGATACCTTCATCTTTCAGCGTGGCGTTCTGCTCCATGTAGGCTTTGAGGGTCGGCTTGGATTCGCCCTTCACCGTGATATCGAGCTGCTCGCCGTTGACTTCGATTTTCTGATACTTGCCGGCATTGGCGGCCGTCACGGCCTGGCTGATCGGGATTTCTTTGAGGGTGCTGGGTTGGCGGTAGGCGGCGTAGCTGATGAGCACGATCAGCACCACCAGCGCTATGAAGCCGATGTTTTTGTGGCGATTACTCGGGCCACGCTTGTTACCGGAGGGTCTGAGCGGTTTTTTATCCATATCTATCTAGTATAGCATCGCGGACGGCTGCTTGCCTAGCGCTCGCGTGCCCAGAGTGCCAGTTTATCCGGCGAGATATACAGCCAATGCCCAGCGTCCACATCGACTTTGCTGCCCCGGCGGCCGGTTTTGGCGGCTACCACCAGGCGCTCCAGCAGTTTTTTCGATAATTCCACACCGGTGTTAGTCAGCAACCACTCGGCCATGACCTCGCGGGCCACCGCGTGCGGCAGCATGATGAAACTGTGGCGGTCGAGCGCCCCCGCACCCGGTTGCAGATGCAGATAATTGGCCACCTGCTCGCTGATCGCACGGTTCTGCTTGGCCGCCCACTTGCTTAAGATCAGCAGCGCTTCCCTGTCTTTAGCAGCGAAGCGAGGCAATATACGCTGCCGGATGTAATTGCGCAGATACCGCTCGTCGGCGTTGGTGCTGTCTTCGTGCCAGCGCAGCCCTTCCCTTTCAGCGTAGCGAAGCAATTCGCTTTTGGGTATGTGTAGCAGCGGCCGCCGGATGACGTCGGTGCTTTTCAGCGAGCTGAGACCCCGCCGCCCGGTGCCGCGCAGCAGGTTCAGGATGACCGTTTCCAGCAGGTCGTCCTGATGGTGAGCGGTCACGACCGCATTCGCTTTTGCTGCCCGCCTGGTTTTTTCCAAAAACTCGTAGCGGGCCCGCCGGGCAGTGGCTTCGCTGGCGGCCGGACCCAGCTTCCCTTCCGCAAAAACGAACGGCAAACCATATTTTTTGGCCAGTGCCTGCACCAGCCGCCGGTCCTCCGCCGAATCTTCCCGGATCCCATGGTCGAAATGCGCCACAATTAGTTGGATTGTCGGATTGTCGGATTGTCGGATAGCATTTTCTGTAGCCCGACTATCAGACGATCGGACTATCGGACTATCCGACTGCTTTTGCGCCAGCAGGTGCAAAAGCGCGGCACTATCCACACCGCCGCTCACCGCCACCACATACCTGCCCGCTGGCAAATCCACATCCATATGTAATAATTGTAAGTCATGAGTAGCCGAGAGGTAAAAGATTATGAAGCGCAAGCAGTTGAGTTACTTCCTGGTGTCCTAGAACTCAGTCAGTTGGCCATGCAGTTTGCGCAAGTAGAACGAGGCACTGCTGACCTTAACGGAGAACCCGAGAGTGACACGGATCACTCCGTTATGCTCGGCTTTCTCGCCATAGCACTGGCCGATTACGACCCCCGGCTTGATAAGGGAAAAGTCGCCCAATATGCGCTTGTCCATGATTTCCCAGAGGTTATAGCTGGTGACGTACGAACATTACATCCTGACAAAGTAGACTTTGCCGCGAAGCAATTGGCTGAAGCAGACGCCATTGCGACGCTTGACCAACGACTGAGCCCTGTGTTCCCAGGTTTCGTAGCCCTCATCAAACAGTACGAGGCCCAAAATGATCTGGAATCAACATTTGTCTGGACGCTCGATAAAAGTACGCCGGCCCTGACCCACCTTTTCAACGATTGCATCGCGGTCCTACATGAATTCGATTCTGCCGAGCAAGTCCGAGAAAACTCACGCCGACATACCGCGCAATTAGAAAGTACCTATGGCGCCGACCACCCGCTGGTTATTGCGCTCCGCAGACTCATTTCGGCACAGTTTGCGGATGAATTTGATAAAAGAAAACGAGCAAAAGGCCTATCTGCATGAAACATCTGTATTTCGTGCGGCATGGGCAGAGTCTGGTGAATGTGGGCGGGCAATTTTGTACGCAGGTCGGCACCGAGCTCGACCAGGGGCTGACCGAACTCGGCCGCGAGCAGGCCGTGAACGACGGCAAAAAAGCTGCCGCAGCCGGCATGCAGTTCGACCTCATACTTTCCTCCCCGCTTGCCCGAGCCCGTGAAACGGCCCGAATCATTGCCAAGCAGGTCGGCTACCTGGTAGACAGCATTGAGGTCCTCGACCTTATAAAGGAGCTTGATTTCGGAGAGCTGGAAGGCACCGAGTGCGAGCTGTTTTATTCTAACAACACCTATGCAGACCTGGGCAAATTCACAGGTGCCGAAACCATCGAGCAGCTGCAGCAGCGGGCCGAAAGAGCGCTGGCACATGTGAGCAACCTTCCGCAGGATAACATCCTGCTCGTCAGCCACAGCCTGTTCGGCCGCGCTATCCGCCGCGTAGTAGCAGGCAAACCCTACACCGATGAATTCACCAATGGCACTAGCCTTCCCCATGGCGAAATCCTACAATTAGTATGATGGATATTCCCAGCATCGATCGTATTGCCGAATTACAGAAGCTCATTGCTGATTTTGCGAAAATCAAACGTACCAATAAGTTAGTAGACAACCCTGGCCGGGAAAATGATGTCGAGCACAGTTTCGGGCTAGCACTGACCTGCTGGTTCTTGGCGCCACATATCGCACCGGAGCTCGATTTACAAAAAATATTTGAGTACGCGCTAATCCACGATCTGGTAGAACTCTATGCTGGAGACACATATTTTTTAGTAACAGCCGCCGAAGCCAAACAGAAGAAAGCGCGTGAGCACGCCGCCTTGGAGCGACTCAGCGCGGAATGGCTGCAAGATTTTCCTGGCCTTATTCAAGCTCTCCAAGCATATGAAGATAAAGCCGACGAAGAAGCCTGGTTTGTCTATGCCGTCGATAAGATTTTGCCGCCCCTCATGATTAACCAGCATGAAAAAGCTGCTTACTACAAGAGGTGGAAGCTGACGAAAAAGGCACTCTTCGACAAAAAGCGCGAAACCATCGCCAAATCAAAACACATGCAAATATATATTGACCGCTATTTGGCATGGCTTGAAAATCCGGATTATTTTTATAAAGACGCTCCTTGAGACTGGTGCTGTATACTAAGACGTAAGAAACTGCAAAACAAACACTATGGGCACCGATATCATACTTTTTTGCACTGGGATCGTGGTGGGCAATATGAATGCCATTGCCGGTGGCGGCGGGCTGGTGGGGTTCCCGGTGCTGCTGTGGGTCGGCCTGCCGGCGCTGACAGCCGATGCCACCAGCTTCCTGGCCGTGCTACCGGGGCAAGTCGCTTCGGCGTTCGGCTACCGCAAATACCTGGCGCGGGTTCCGAAGGTGTACCTGCTGCTGCTGATTCCCGCCGCGGCCGGAGCGGCCATCGGCTCGCACCTGCTGAAGCATACGTCTTTCGCCGGGTTTGAAAAAATCGTGCCGCTGCTCATTCTGGCCTCGGTGCTGATTTTCGCCCTGCAGCCGCTGCTGCATTTTCACCTGATGCAACACATCCGCAGCCGACACAAAAGCGCGCTCAAACTGGTGCTGCTCGGGCTGGCCGTCTTCGTCATGACGATTTACGGCGGCTATTTCGGCGTCGGACTGGGGTTTGCCATCTTGGCGCTGCTGGGGTTCACCAACCTGCACGAGATACACATGCTGAACGGCATGAAAAATGTCGCCGCTGCGGTGGTGGTAACGGTAGCGCTCGTAAGCGTTTACGGCGCGCACATCATCCATTGGCGCTACGGCCTGGTGGTGGCAGTCGGCAACCTCATCGGCGGTTACACGGGCGCGCGCATCGCCCAAAAGGTTTCGTCGCACGCCATCCGGGTGGTCGTCATCGCCATCGGCCTCACCACCGCCAGCTACCTGGCCTGGCACTACCACTAGCCCTGAGCGGTAAAATCTGTTACAATCTCCCCTGTTCCGCTGCGATTTATTGCAGCTAAACCAAAAATTTAAAATCTTTGATTTTGAATTTTTGAGAGGAGGAACATAGGCAGAGGTCGAAGCTTTTGGCGAGTAGCCAAAACGAGACTTAGCCGTAGGTTCCGACGAGGCGGCGTAGCTCAGCTGGTTAGAGCACAGGACTCATAAGCCTGGGGTCAGTGGTTCAAGTCCACTCGCCGCTACCAAAAAATGAACTGAATTTTTCAGGACTCATAGCGAGGAGCACGCGCAGGAATTTATTCCGAGCATGTGACGAAGATATACACCGTATAAGCCTGGGGTCAGTGGTGACGCCAAATGGTCATAAACCGTACCATTTGGCTAGCAGCTTCCAAATCTTAGATTTGGAAGTTATCAAATCCACTCACCGACACCATAAACTAGGAGGGCCTTGCACTCCGATTGTTATATTGAAATGAATTCAATATAACATCACCTCCCGCCTAAAGTTCGGCTAGCGCCTCATTATTTATTATTCCTGGCGGCGGAGGGTGACGGCACCGAGAATGAGTGCCAGCAGTATGAAGCCGATCGTTACCAGCAAGTCTCGGCCGAAGTCACCGCCCCAGCCGCTGAGCCGGGTGATGTGCTGCATCGCTTCGGTAATGTACGTCATGGGACATATATCTGACAGCCAGCGCAAGGCCACGGCCATATGCTCGCGCGGCACGAAGAAGCCGCAGATGAGCAGCTGCGGAAAGACGAACGCCGGCATGAATTGCACCGCTTGGAATTCGGTGCGCGCAAAGGCACTCACGAACAGGCCCATGGCCGTACCGAGTAGTCCCGCCAGCACTGCCGTGATGATGACTTTCAGCGTGCCACCGAGCACCGTCACGCCCAGCAGCCCGAGCACCACACCGCTGGCGATGAGCGCCTGGATAAGCGCCAGCAGCGCGAAGGCGAAGGCGTAGCCGAGGATGATATCGAGCTTGCCGATCGGTAGCGTCAGCAGCCGCTCGAGGGTACCGCTGGTGCGCTCACGCAGCGTTGCCACCGACGTCACGATAAACATGACGATGAGCGGGAAAATACCAAGCGCCATCGGCGCGATGTGATCGAACGTTTGAGAATCACCGTTAAAAACGTATTTTAGCAGCGCCAACAGTACTGGCGGCACCACGATGATAAGCGCCAGCGTACGCGGATCGTGCCGCAACTGCCGCAGTACCCGGCCGGCCGTGGCGAATGTCCGCAGCGGGCTCACCGGTTATCCTCCACGAGTGCCAGGAAGGCGCCTTCGATATCTTTCGCGCCGGTGCGTTTCAATAGTTCCGCCTGCGAGCCATACGCCAGCAGACGGCCGTCGCGGAGCAGCAGCAGCTCATCGCAATGCGCTGCCTCGTCCATGACGTGGCTGGAAACCAGCAGTGTCGTACCGTTTTCGGCAAGCATGCGGAACCGCGTCCATAAATCACGTCGCATCAGCGGGTCGATACCGACTGTCGGCTCATCGAGCACCAGCAGCTCCGGACTGCCCAGGAGTGCCGCCGCCAGGCTGACGCGCGATAATTGTCCGCCCGACAAGCTGCCGGCCAGCTGGCGTTCGTGGCCGCCGAGGCCTACCTGTGTGATAACATCGCCCACGCGCTTTTTCGGCGCTCCTACTAAAGCCGCGAAGTAACGCAGATTTTCCGCCACCGACAAATCTTTATACACCGACGGGGCCTGGGTGACATAACCGACGCGCCGGTGCAAACTTGCCGTACCGGCGGGCTGGCCCAGCACGTTCACCCGACCGGCTGTTAGCTTTTGCCGGCCCACGATCGTCCGCATCAACGTGGTCTTGCCGGCACCGCTCGGACCAAGCAGACCGATGACTTTGCCGGCCGGCAGCTGCAGGCTGACGTTGTGCAATATGGTCTGATTCCCCAGGCGCACGGAAAGTTTATGAATATCGACCGCTGGCTGCATATAGCTATCATACCATTTCGGAGCGCAGTAATTCATATGAGCAAACTGTTAAAAAATTCACAAACCCCGTGCAAGATGAAGCGATATAGTGGGGCTTGTAGCATCAGCGTATACTGGGGCGTAGATACTTGGGAGCAACATGAAAGTAAAATCAAAGATTTTTTATTGGTACGCAGCATTCGCTCTGATCCACATCGGTCTGACACTGCTGCCCGCCCCAGCTCGGGAAACGCTCGTCAAATACCACTTAAGCAGCGGCGACCTGAAAGCACTCCAATTTACCCTGCTTATCCCCTCGCTTGTCATGTGGTTCGCTGTGTTCTATGGCTACCAGCGGCTGCACGCTTACAGTCAGATCATCAAAGGCAATAAAGACGGCAAGCAGGTGGCTAAGCTGGCTCATGGGCTACTAGCCCTGGCTGTCGGCATCCCACTGAACTCGATCCTGTCCGACGTTTTGACGTTGTTTGCCCGGCACCACCCAGACTTTATCGCCACCGCTACCGTCATTTCGAATTACACGAGCGTACTGTATCCGCTGATCGCGTTCATATTTATCAGCATGGGCGCCCGGGGGCTGATAGGAATCGCTCGGGTGCGGGTGCCGCTTTTGGCGACCAATATCACCACCCTCGTCGCCATCATATTGGGTGTCGTCTTTTGCGACCTGATCGCCCGGGCTCATCACGATCTGATCACGACCTATCACCTATCCTACAGCCTAGTCATGCTGACATTGGCCATCCCCTACCTGTATATCTGGTTCCTGGGCCTGTTCGCCGTAGTGGAGATTTATCTGTACAGCCGCCACGTGGCCGGCATCGTTTACCGCCACAGCTGGAACGAATTGGCGCTCGGGCTGGGCGCGATCATCGTACTCGATATCACGCTGCAATATCTCGGCACGCTTTCCAGCTGGCTCAGCGGCTTGTCACTCTCGGGTTTGCTACTACTGTTATACGTCTTACTGTTCCTGCTGGCAGCGGCGTTTATAGTGGTAGCCCTGGGCACCAAAAAGCTGATAAGGATAGAGGAAGTTTAAATAAACATGTCCCAAAGTTTGTACGAGGATGTTGTGCACATAACGTATGATTATCTTGGGCCGGCGGCCGACCGTTTTGTGGTGCGTCAAATCCGCAACCACTTGCAAAAAAACCCGGCAGAGCTGGAGCGCAAAGACCTGAAGAAGCTGATGGACTGGATACAGCTGGCGATGCGGCTTATAAGCAGAGATAGCGAGACAATCGACAAATACATGCGCGACCTGCAGACCCTGGTGTATGAGAAGAACGCTAAAACGGTACACTCGCATGGCCATAAAGCCCGTTGAGCCTCCAGCTGGCCACCGCACATCAAAAGTCTCTGCGGACACCGCCCAGTTGGAGGCACTCTTCGCCAGTATCGGGGAAGGAATTGTCGCCACCAACAGCCAGGGGCACATAACTCGCGTAAACCAAGCCGGACTGGCCATGCTCGGCTTTCGCCGGCGTGACGTGCTACACAAACACTTTCCGACCACCTTTGTTGCGGTCCATGACAATGGCAAGCCGGTCGACATCATGGATCGACCGATTATGAAGGCTATCCAAACTGGCCAGACTATAAGTGCCCGTACCTATTACCTGCGCAAGGACGGGTCGTTGCTGCCGGTACAGTTGACCGTATCGCCCATACTGCTGCACAAACGGCCTATCGGCGCCATCGAGGTATACCGCGATCTCACTGGTGAGATTGAGAATGATAAGCTGAAGTCCGATTTTATCTCCATCGCGTCGCACCAATTGCGCACGCCACTGTCTGCCATCAACATGTACACGCGCATGCTACAGGGCGGGCTGGCGGGTGATCTTACTCCCGAGCAGCTGCCGTACGTGCAAACCATTTTGAGTTCGGTCGAGCGCATGAACGTGCTCATCGATACGCTGCTCAATATCACCCGCATTGAAGCCGGCGGCATCGCCATCAAACTGCGCGATGTCCGGCTCGATGACCTGGCCCGTGAGATCCTGGCCGAGTTCCTGCCGACCGCCCGAGCGAAAAGCGTGGAGCTCACGGCAGATATCCCTGAAAGCCTGCCGGTTTTTCGTACCGACAGCTTGCTGGTCAAGGAAATCTGTGCCAATTTGCTCAGCAACGCCATCAAATACACACCGCCAGACGGCACCGTTCACCTGAGCCTCAGCATGAACGATAAAGAAGTGCGCTTTTCAGTAGCGGATAACGGTTACGGCATCCCTGCGGCTGCTCAGAAAAACATCTTCCTGAAATTCTTCCGGGCTGAAAATATCTTGCACCGGGACGTCAGCGGCACCGGCCTCGGACTGTATCTCATCAAGAACATCGCCGAATCCTTGGGTGGCGAGCTGTGGTTCGAAAGCCGCGAAAACGTCGGCTCGACGTTTTACTTTACGCTGCCCCGGACCTAGTTGCCGGTGGTGGTCGTTTTGGGCACGGCATCTTGGCCGAGCACTAAGATGAAATCTGCCCCCGGATAGCCGGCCGTCAACGTCCTGCTCGTCGTAATAGTGGGGTGGTACTGCTTTTTCAAGTAGGCCAGGGTGTTGGGCATATCGCCGTTCGAGTTATCGATAAGCGTCGTGGTGGCTTGGTTCGTAACCGCATTGTCGGCAGACACATTCATGCCTTTGCGGTACAGCAGGTTTTCCTGCTTCGCCGCCAGACCAGTGGTGTCGGTGGCATTCAGCACGACCACGGTCGCACCCTCGCGGACGAGCGGATTGGCACTGAACAGTTTGCGGATCTGCTGCTGGATATCCGAGAAATCATCCAGACCGGCTGCCGGGATCAGGGCCGATTCGCCATCGGGCGAGGTGTAGTTCTGCAGCATCGTCGTACCGCTCCCCTTCAGCGTGTTGATGTTGTAGGAGCCGATCTGGTTGTCATTTATCTTTTTCATGTCGCTGTAGAGCGTCTCTATCTCATTCAGCTGCAGGTCGGTCGTGATGTTATTGCCCACGGCATCCACCAGCTTGGTCACCTTGAGCGGATTCGCGATCACCGAAGTCTGCACCGCTTTGTTTTTGACAGCCAGCAACATTTCACGCTGATACATCGTCCGGGCAAAGTCAGACTGGGCGTAGCCGTACGAACCATAGGCCTCACCCCGGGCCCGGGCCAGGTTCAACGCCTGCTTGCCGTTCAGTGTCACCGGCCCATTGGGATACTTGGCGAGCGCACAGCAGTACCGGGTCGTGTAGTCCAGGTCCGGGTCATAAATGCCGCGCGGGTCATCGCTCTTGATGGTGATAGTGATGCCGCCGACGGCATTCACCAGGTCACGGAAGGCACCGTAGTTCACGAGCGCCCGGTAGTCGATAGTCATACCCAGGTTGTCTTCTATAACCTTCTGCAGCGTTCCCATGCCGCCGTTCGGGTAGGCATCGTTTATCTTGGTGTGTCCCACGCCGGGCACTTCGACCCACAGATCGCGCGGCACGCTCAAAATAAGTGCCGTGTTCTTTTTGGTGTCGATGCTGAGCACCATGATGGAATCAGTCAGGTTAGCGCCGTTATGCCCCGGGTCGTCAGCCGAGTTAGCCGCCACCAGTATGTTGACCCGGCCGTCCTGATTTTTCAGTGGCACCGGATGGAAGACGCTGAGCAGGCTGAAGGGATTGTTATTGCCCGTCAGATTCGCGATATCACGGTAAAATTTAAAGCCGAACCACACGCCGGCCAAAATCACCAGGCAGCCGATAACCATGCCTGTCCGTTTGAAACGCCATTTCCAGGAATGTTTTTTCCGCGCTTTCTTCGGCATCTGCTCCGGGCCTTCAGGCGCGTGGCGGCGTCGGCGCGGCGCAGTGCCGTCCAACGGGTATGCCGTAGCGGTAGCAGTCGCGGCGGCGCTGCTCGTCAAGACATTCTGCGGGGTCGATCGCCGAGGCATGTCGGCCAGCTTAGCAGGTTTCTGCTGGGGGTTCGCTGGGGGAGTGCGGAAGATGGGCTGTCTGGGTCGGTCAGAGACGGGTTTGGCGAAAAAACCATCGATGTTTGTAGCTCGCTTCGGGCGGAAGCTGTCGTACTTTTTCGGTTGCATTACTTTGCTCTATTTTACCGGAATCAGACAGCCGAATAAAGCTCAAACTTATCGGGCAGCAGGCCGACACCAAAAAACCACTTCTCTCGTAAGCGAAGTGGTTTTGCTGGTACGGTTTACAGTTTTTGTAAAACTGTGTCGACGGCCAGGATCTCACCGTTGTTCGTCGGAACAAGCTCGTAAGCCAGACCTTGGTTGATGGCAATTCGCATACTAGGCTACTTGCCTCCTCTTTTGTTTTGGTTTGTTTGTTTTGATCTGCATCAAAACTATCTATACTATAGCAAAAAGCATAAGCTTTGTCAATATCCCGGGCAGCCGTCTTACGCCATCTCGGCATACGCTGCAGCACGGAAGTGCTTCGGCAACGCGAAACTCAGGCCGAAGGTCAGCGCCAACAGACCCAGGTCATACACCACCGACCAGTGGAACGCGCGTTCGAAATTCACAGCGTTGGCCTGCAGTACCGTGTGCGTGATACTGGCCGTCAGCGCCTTGTCGGCAGCCGGAGTGCGCTGAATCTGCTGACAGCTCGCCGGCGTCACGCTACTATCCTGCTCGCGGGACCGATCGACAAAACATGCTTTGGCGCCAGCAATGATTTCATCGCGATTGGAAGCCGGTAGGTTCGCGGCTATCAGCTGCTGGTGTAACGCCGGCTCGACGCTCGTAAAACTACTCGGTGCAGCGTGGCTCAGCTGCCCGAAGAACACCACACCGATGAGTGCCACGCCGATCGCTCCGCCCACCTGCTGGACAGCGTTCAGCGTCCCAGAAGCCGAACCGGCATGCCGGGCATCGACACCGTTCAGCACCGCTGCGAACAGCGCGCCGAATACAAAGCCCATACCGATACCGACCAGCAGCAGCCCCGGAATCAATTGCCAGGAATGCGTTCCAAGCGTGTTGCGGTGCAGCACCCAGGCAGTGATACCGAGCCCCAGCGCCATGACAACCGTCCCTAGCGTCAGGGCGTAGCGGCCCATTTTCGGCACCAGTTTTTCGCCGGCCGCGGCCATGGTCAGCGCGATGCCGGCCGCCGTCGGTATCCCGGTCAGCGCTGCGTGCACGGCGCTGAAGCCTAGCCCGATCTGCAGCACCAGCATGAAAGTCAGGAAAAAGCCGATCATCGCCATTTCGAAAACCATGTTGACGCTCAAGCCCACACCGAACGAATGATTTTTGAACAACGCTGGCAGCACTAGCGGTGAGCCGTCGGACCGCTCCTTGCGCCGCTGCCACCAAGCAAACACGCCGAACACTGGCAGCGAAGCGATCATGAGCACGTACGTCCACAGCGGCCAGCCGTATTCGCGGCCCTGGATCAGCGGGAAGACCAGCAGAAACATGGCCGCCATCACCAACACTGTACCGAAGATATCGAGCTTAAGCGGATGCGATGATTTGCCATTAGGCAGATATTTGACTGCTCCGATAAGCCCCAGAATACCCACCGGTACATTAATGAGGAAAATCGGCCGCCAATCCCAGCCGGCGATATCAGCTTTTATGAGCAGGCCGCCGATAACCGGCCCCAGCGAGGCCCCCAGCCCGCCGAGCGCTCCGAACAGGCCGTTGATGCCACCCCGCTCCTCGGGCTTGTACATCACCTGCATGAGCGACATCACCTGCGGCACCATCAGCGCTGCCATAGAGCCCTGCAACACCCGGGCCGCGATCAGTACAGCGGTGTTGGGCGCGAGGCCACTCACCAGCGAAGCCAGCGTAAAGCCGCCGACGCCGACCATGAAGAGCTTCTTGTACCCATAGACATCTCCCATCCGGCCACCCGTCACGAGCAGCAGCGCGAATGCCAGTGAGTAACCAGCCACGATCCACTGGATCGCCGCATAGCTGGCAGCGAGGTTATCGCGGATGGTCGGAATCGCGACGTTCACGATGGTGCTGTCGAGCAGATCCATCACGAATGCCAGCGCTACGATAATCAGCGCGACGGTGCGCTTCTTGTCGCTAAAGCCGGCGGCATGCTCTTGGGCCGAAAGCGTGGAAGTATGAGCCATGGAGTCCCTTTCTAAATTTTTGAAAAAACTACAGGCTATAGTAGCAGATTAGCCACTACTAGTGGATAGGATTAAACGCATAGCGTAGCCGTGCAGAGTCGCCCCCAGGTCTTAGAACCATTTCTTGCGGCGGAAGTACGCGTACATGGCACCCGCCAGCAGAACAGACACCGCCAGTACGACCCACAGCGTGGTATAACGCCCCAGGAACGTCCACGAACCAGCCTCGAGGCCGCCCGGCAGAAATACGTTCATACCATAGAGTGCACCAAGCACGGTCATTGGGATGCTGAGTGTGAACAGCAGCGTCAGTACCATCAGGATACGGTTCGTCTTTTCGGTGTTGGCTGTGAAATCGGCGTCTTTGTACACTTCCACCGTTTCTTTGGCCTCTTCCACGATCTCCCACAGTTTGTTGGCAGTCACCGTGTTGCTGGCATAGTACTTCGCCATGCCCTTGTGGCCGGAAAATGCATCGATCTGGCCAGCCAAATCCTGCAGTACGAAACGCTTCGGCCCGATGAGACGGCTCAAACGCACGATTTTCTGCCGCAACCGGCCGATCTGTTCCGCATCCGATATACTCCCGTCAAACACCACATCTTCTATGTCGTCCAGCTCGTCCAGCACACCGTCTATCATCGCCGAGACATTGGCCAACACGCTGCTCACCAGCGCATACAGCAGGTAGCTGGCACTGTGCTTGAAGTGGCCATCCGGCGCACCGGTCTGCCGCTCGCACTCGTCGAACAGTTCGGTGACCGGCGGGCAGCTGCCGGTGCGCACGGTAATCAAGTAGTCTTTGCCCAGGAAAATACCGACCTGGTTCACGGTTATCCGACTGCGGTGCCCCTGCGCCAGCGGCACGTGCAGTACGAAAAACAGGTAGTCATCCTCGCGAGTAACTTCGGTGTGCTGCACGGTCTGCAGACTTTCTTTGACGTGAATCGGGTGCAGTTTGTAGCCGTCTTCGAGCTGCTTCATCTGATCCGGACTGGGCCGCTCGATATCGATCCAAGTGATATCGTTGTGTCGCTGCGTGCGAAGCCGGGGGGTTTGCGTATCTTGCATATGCTTATCTTTACCCTAAATAATAGATGAACCGCCCCCAAAAATACACCCTTCCGAAATACGCGCCACTTTTTTGATTGAACCCACGCAATCGAATCGGTATGAGTAGGTCATGAGATTTCAGATGGTGATAGCTACCTCAGACTTACTTCAAAATTTTGGCACAGGATTATTCACAGCCTAACTGTATCTCGGTTCAACTGTTTTTCTTTCCATACTGCCTCTGGCCACATAGTCGTGCCATTGTAATTCACCGTTTCGACCTTGTCGTTTTTTATGTTGAAATGTACTAGTTCGCCCTCTGACATAAAGCTGTTGGTCTCAAGCACCTTAAGCGTCGTGTCATCTACTCGCTCCAATTTCTCAGGCTGCGTCAATGGCTGCCAGGTGTTTGGATAAGTTGCCGCCACCTTATCCCCCGTCACCACGATATCAGTCATACTCCACAGGTTCATATAGCGGCCTTCGAGCTTACTAAGATCATGTTTGGGTCGGACGGTTGGTATATTTTTTTGATAATAATCGAGAATGCCATAGATACCTTTAGCAATTGCCGTAGCCGGGCCGCCAAGACAGTTCGTAAGCACCACGACCACTATTTCATTCTGAGGGTCAAACATGCTTTTGGTTATATGCCCAGGGAATCCACCGCCATGACCAAGTGCCTTCCGCCTGCCCACGAACTCGATCTCCATGCCAAGTCCATAGTCCACATGGCCGTGCCCACCAGGTGTGTACGCGTGGTACTGTACGCGCTGCATCTCTTTTTTCGACTCATCGCTCAGCAGCTTCTTCGAGCCAACCATATGAGCCGTGAAGTACGCACACAAATCTTCAGCCGTGGAGTAAAAGCCGGTGGCCGCTGCCATAGCATGAGTATCGATCTGTGCAATCGGTAAACGTGTTTTATTAACCTCACGTCCTGTGTAGCCAGTCACCAATGTGCCGTCAATCGATTTCGTATATTCGGGACCGGTGTTTTTTAGACCGAGAGACTTGACAATGTGTTCCGTAACATAGGCATTGTATGACTGACCAGATACCGTTTCAATCACCATGCCCAACAAGCTATAACCGAAATTCGAGTATTTGAGCTTAACGTTATTATCCAATACTAAGTCAGCCTCAAGCACTTCATGTTTCAGCTCATCCTTATTCGGAAAGGGTCGCTCAAGCTGCCAATAATCGGCATTCAAACCATCGCGAATAACGCCAGCTCCATGCGACATAAGCTGCCGCAACGTAACCTTTTGCCAACGCTTATCCTTGTGATCATTGAGCCATGGCAGGTAATCAATAGCGTAGTCGTCGATGCGTAGCTTACCCGCCTCCTGTAATTGCATAAGGGCCGTAGCCGTAAAGGTCTTGGAGTGCGATGCTATACGAAAAATGTGCGAGGTTGTGAGCTCAGTTTTAGTCTCTAGATTTGCGTACCCGTATACTTCGTTGAAAACAATCTCGCCTTTGTGAGCAATCGCGACCGCGTAGCCAGGAATCTCATTCTGCTCGTACCGGAATCGCAACCAGGAGCCAATAAATTCAAGTGATTTGCCGAGAGCTTGCTTCTTCATGCAGCCATTGTAACATCATGATGACCCCTGTAGCACGAGTGGGCATTTTGGAACCTAACCAAAATGTGCTGATTGACCCCGCGCAAGCAAAAAGTCCTCCGAAGAGGACAGTAGTATCACTTGGTTGAGTACGTGCAATCGAATTGGAACCTGATTTCAACTGAACTACTTCGTTGGAATCGAGCTTTGGCCAAATACGGTATTATTTGGGCCGAAAACTAGGACTGGAACCTATTTGACAGTTAAGCCAGCAATTCTTAGGAAATTTTTTAGGAGAGTTTCACCAATATTTTTGTATGATTGCTCAATCGCGGCAAAGTCAGCTTGTAACTTAGTATTACCTATAGGAACTAAGTCGGGGTCTTGCGCTGCCCAGATACTCAACATTTCTGGCGTAAGCTCGAAATGAGACTGAATACCATATGCCCTATCGGCTACTTTGATAATTTGATTTTGGCAAAATTTGCCAGATGCCAACAATGTCATGTCAGGCGCAAGCTCCACAGTCTCTCCATGCAGCTGAAATACATCGAGTTCTTTTGGCAGACCAGCGAGTAGAGGATCATCTTCAGCTTCATCAGTAACCTGTACAGTGTGCTGATTGCCATCTTGGTCTATAAAGCCAACTTCTTTGGCACCCTTTACTACGTTGCCGCCAGCCGCCTTAACCAGCGTTTGTAAACCAAGGCAAATCCCAAGGTATGGCTTGTGGGCAGCAAGAGCTTGCCGAATATATGCCAATTCAGTGGTCATTTTATCTGTCTCGTCGTTTGCGCTGTCTGGACCGCCGAGTACCACAAGCGCTTTATAATCATTGAGTTTTGGTAATGCATCGCTCTTATCCAAATCCACGACATCAAATATTACACCCTCATCTTTTAGGACACCCTCAAGTAATCCAGGACCTTCACGGGTTATGTTCTTAATGATTAATAGTTCACTCATTGGTTTAATCATATCACTTCCACCTCTGTAATTACACTGAGGTGAGTTATGGAACCTAACGAAATTTGATATTTATTGATCTGTTATAAGCAAAAAGACTTCCGAAGAAGTCTTGAGTATCACTTGGTTGAGTACGTGCAATCGAATTGGAACCTGATCAGCAAAGAGCTACTCAGATGGAATCAACCATTAAGAAATACCGTCTATGCTTAGCTGAGTTCTCTCAGCACGTGGGTTATGGCCTCTGACATTTATTACTTGGTATTCTTTATTTATATAAGCAGCCACATTTGGGTCGTACTCTCGTATGATTCTAAGGTCAGCTATCAACTCATCACCTTTAGCAAATGCTTTACCGCCATTGATTTCAGCCCAAAAGTTTTCATCGAGCACGAGTGCAGATATCTTTACTCCATTATATAAGAACTCCCACTTTCGCTCAGCACCCTCAAAGACCACTTTCACGATGATAAGATTTGCAGGAATCTCAGTAATGTCCTGGTCTGGGACTTTTACTTCTACCCTCTTAGCCAGCTCAGTAAACTCATCTCTATCGACTCGTATGGTTTCACCGTCTTGCTTGATTTCGTAGCCAGTAATACTCTCATCATTCTCTAACGCCTTAAAGTTGTTTGACAAGGCATCCTGCACAACTTGATTAGTGGTAAAGATGTTATATGTATTTTTATTGGTTTGGTAGACTACATTACCCTCAACGTCTTTAATAACAACGTCATCACCATTTATCTCAGTCTTGCTGTCGTCTGCTTTATGCCAGATTTTCTTAATTCCAACGAGCCCTCCAGCAATCGTTACCAGACCAGCTAAATACTGCACTGTACCATCACTAAACATATGATGAGCAGCCTTTAAGGCTAGTCCAACGTCAAAGCTACCCGTATCTTGAGCAACTACATTAATACTGATTCTTTCACCTGCCTCAAGTTGGTAATTGGCCTCCTTCATTATGGTCGATAACGAGGTCAGGGCTTGAATGTAGGTGTCAGTATCTAAGTCGTGAGCAGACTTATCGAACTTAACACTAAAATTGTATGTGTAATCAGAATCGGGCATGTTTTAATTTTAGGCTTTTTGTTTGTTGCTTACTACAGATAATCTTACCACAAGCGTATTACAATAGCTCTAATAGATGGCTATAATCCAACCATGAGATTAAGCCCGAAACAGATTAAAGAACTACAAGCCCTGCTTAAAGAGCAGACTGGCCGTGATTATACTGACGAAGAAGCCCAACAAGCAGGATTGGCAGTCATGCGCTTCGTGTACGTCAAAGAACTTCAGAAAATGACCACTGGGCAAAACCCCAAAGACAAAGACGCTCAACAAGTCTAGTTTGAGACTTTAATTACTCCTAGTAATGCAGCGCGCTTATTTGTTGGGTCTTTGAAAACAAAACCATCACTTGTGGGGTGAAAGTCATAAAGATTCATTACCATGTCTAATTGCTCACCGTCATAAATCAAAACAAGGTCAACATGCACACCAAAACCCCTATCGCCAATAGCACTGTGGTGCATTTCCCAGATTTGCTGCGACATGACTTCTGTATCTTGGGTTATTTTTACAGGCTCGCCATAAAAATCTACTTTGATACCTTTACGAACAAAATCTTCATATCCTACCCCCATACGTGCAGGGTCATATTTATCCGTTCCTGTTGTAACAACTTTTTCTGTAAGCTCCTCAAGACTTATGCCAGGATGGTCTTGGCTGCCAATGCAACGAACCACAACCTGCTTATTCAAGAAATATTTTTTGAGTAGCTCGTCTAATTTTCTGCCAACAACTTTATGCTCAGGTGCCTCGCCTGGCTTATAGTTGGGGATGTTGATTTCTAGAACAGCAGGGCTCATTAAAGGACTCGAACTTCTAGCCGTATTTCTTGACCATGGCTTTAACTTCTTCAATCTTATTATTCAGATCATCGAGTGATTTGATGATGTATAAAGACTCGATCTCTTTCACTGTTTCCTCTGGCAGATCACGTGTGCCATGCTTTAGACCATAAGTTATTTTTAGTGGAGCATGTTTAATCCGAGCAAGCTCAATAATTGGTTCAACTAACCAAAACTGGTAGTTGTGTAGCGCCTCCATGAATTGTCGACGAGTTATTTCTTTCGTAACTGACTGTTCGCCAAACGCTATTTTCTCGATTAGGAATTGCTTCCGTTCCTCTAGCATTTTGTCATAGCTGACCTTATCAAATGGCTTAAAGTTAGTCGTCCCGTCTTTATCGAATAAGACTTTAATCTTACGTAGGCTATCGAAAAGACCTATTTCGTTAGAGTGGGAATGAAGCGTGATTTCAATAAAATGGTAAGGGCTCATTCCTGCCAGATGATACACGCTATGGCTGTATGGGGGAGTTACGCCCTCGCTGAAGTTAATATCCAGCTCGCCTTTCGTGCTAAGGAACTTCTCGATTGAGTCAAAAACTGCTTTGTCCTGGCCGTCTTTTATATCAAGCCATAAGTCAACGTCAGATAACTCATCATCATATCCCTCAGCAACAGAACCAGCAATCCACATGGCATGTACCGCTTCATTTTGCTCCATAATCTTTTCGAGTTCTTCAACGATTGAGTGATCCATAGTGGTAAACCTAAGTGTGTAGCTCTGAATTAAAAACTTTTATAAACTCAGCAACCTGAGGAAATAAATCCTCCCTCTGCGCTTCCTCGACATTAAAGAAGCGTAGCTCGACGCACTCGTCTGACGGAGTAAAGTTTAAGTCTTTGAGCTTCATTTCATAAATCACGTTAGCCACATACCCTTCACGACCAACTTTAGGAGCAGTGACAAAATACTTTGGAGTAACGGAAACCTCAATAATTTCTAGACCAGTCTCTTCCTTAATCTCTCGCTTCAGAGCAGCAATAGGGTCTTCACCATGATCTAGCCCACCGCCAAGTAGCTCCCATTTTCCATTGTCCTCTTTTGCCAGTAAGAATCTGCCAGTCTCATCTATGGCAATGCCTTTAACACTAACTCTAAAATGATTTTGGTCGTTCATTATTTCCCCTTAATCGAATAGCCGCCGTCAGCTAAGAAATCCGAGCCTGTTATATAGCTGGCTTCATCGGAGGCAAGAAACAAAACAAGTGGTGCAATTTCATCAGGTTTAGATATACGTCCAAGTATTGTACCGTCATTAATACGTTTAAATGTTTCCTCATTCCAGTCATTGACCTGGTCTGTTTCAACATAGCCAGGTGAAACACTATTAAAGCGTACGCCTTTATCACCATAGGACTTAGCCAGAGCTTTAGTGAGTGAGATTATGCCAGCCTTAGTCGTAGCAAATGTAAGGGTACTCATTGTAGCCAGATTATAATGCCCCTTTATTGAAGCTATGTTAATAACGCTCCCTGATTTTTGCTCAAGCATTTTTGGCAATACAGCCTGCGTGCAGTGAAGTGTGCCAAGCACGTTAGTTCGATATTCCTCGATGGCTTTATCATCGTCCATGTCTGCTATGTCTTTGAGAAAATTACGTGCAACGCCAGCATTGTTCACTAGCACGTCAATCGTGCCAACATTTTTGATTACATCCGCTATGGCTTCATGGGTAGCTTGCTTATCAGCCACGTCGAACGTAACGACGTATGAATTATCAAGCTCATCGTTAGCTTTAGTTAGCTCCTCCGACATTGTCTTTCCATGAAGAATAACTTGGTAACCCTTTTCGTGTGCATGCTTTGCAATCGCTTTACCGATACCCCTACTAGAGCCAGTGATTAGTATGGTTTTCATTACTACATCATAACAGGGGTTATACGTAATAACTAGCACATGATTAAGCTCCGTACCCTAAGTCGAATGGCAAAGAATCTTTATGGGAGTACCTATCGCTTTGCAGCTTTTTTCTGCTCAATAGCCATAAGGCCAGTGTCATGTAGAACGCTCTGTCGTATCTTCCTAAGGTAGAAATGCCTATCACTTAACTCTTGCCATTCCGTAATATCATCTACACTTTGCATCTGGCGGTGTAACTCAAGTTGCTCATCGAGTATGTCGCTCGCTAGTTGCTTGCCCTGTTCAACTGTAATGACAGGGATACGTTTTAGCTGTTCGATAGTTAGATATTTAGTCTTCATAACAGGGGTAATCCTATACCTGTTTCTATGTAAAAGACATATTCGCCACAGAGGGCTGCCAGACCCTCAAAACGGTGAAGATAAGTATTTATACATCTGTGATAATCGAGAGAGTCTGGGGGCTTCTGGAGCGTTCAGGCCAGCCACCAGGGAAAGTAGGTATTGGCACTTAGCTTGCCAGCACAAGTTTACGCAATAATTTTGGTCATTCTGAAGTTCGTCGCTACTGGGTTTGGTAATTTGTGAGTGAGCAAATAAAAAAGCTCTAGGCTCGTCACTGCCTAGAGCAATTTGATGTGAGCAACTATGTGTTACTGCAAATTGACTTTTACGCCGTTACTAAGTGAGCTGTCGTGCAACTCAGCTGTAACAGGTGTTTGGTCTTTAGGAATATCGTAAACAAGTACACCTGTAACAGTGTTACCTGGATTGATTTCGCTTAAGAATGCATCTGTGTTGCTGTCGTTGTAGAGCGTAGCTGTACTATCAGGTGAATACTGTTGGCTTGTGGCATTCAGGAGCTTTTGGTCGCTCTCTGAGAATAGCTGTTGCTTATCGCCGATGTTCTTAACACTGACTGTCATTAAGCAGTATTGGCCTTGAGCTGTCTTGGTGAGATAGCCTGTGCTATCGCTAACAGTTGGCTGACCACACTTCACGCTGGCAATCGTAAACTCGAACTTGCCATCATCTGCTGCTTGACCAATCTTGGCCGTTGTTGGGGTTTTAGTTTGACTGTTTGACGTACTCGTATTACTAGCCGTTGTCGCCGGAGACTTACTACCACCCTTTGAAGCACTTACGATTACGACCAGGACAATAATGCCCAGTATTACGGTTAATATTTTATGTCGTCTGAACCAGTTGCCTGACTTTTCTTTCTTCGACATTGCTGTCTCTCCTTGTATATGGATTTAATTGATATTCAGCGGCAACCAAAAAGCCTGCCGCTAAGCGATGACTTGCGCCACCCATACCAGTTTCCCGATATGACCATATACAACAGTGAACCTAACGACAGGCTGTTTGTTGTATATGGATTAGGCGACCATGCCATGTAAATGGTTTAGGTCATGGGTAGCAACGCTACTTGTGGGCAATTATACAATCTTATGGGTCAGGGGTACACAGCTTCACTCTTTTACTGACATTGCTGACATGGAAATTATCCTCGTTAGTAATTTTCGTTATACACAAAAACATATTTAATACAACAACTTTAGGCTTTCGTAAATCCCCCGAAAATGCTATAGTTTAAGTACATAAATCGCACTCTGTAGCGCAAACAGTTTCGAGGATTTGGGACTTTAACAATTCGAGCAAACAACATTAATTTAACCGCAAACACTCGAAGAGTTTCGCGCGTCTAGGTGCAGACAATCACATTATAAAAGTATCAGTGCAACACACATTAAAATGGTTTAGACGCTAACAGCAACAACGATTAAACTTTTTCTGTTTAAACGATAAATTAAACAAAGAACGCTTGTTCGTTGTATTTGCATGGAGATTTAAACCTACCATGGAAAACAATAAAACTAAACCAGAGCAAAATAAAAACAAGCCTACACAGGGCAAAAACAACAGACCACGAACCGCAGCCGAATCGTTAATCGATGACGTGCTAAGTAGTGATGCCCTACTATTCCACGATCAATACCATGAAGCTTACATAGCTCAGTATGGTGATGGCCGTCAGATTCTAAAGCTATCCTCTAAATCATTCAAGGAGTGGCTAGCACACTCGTATTGGGTGAAGGAGCAAAAGCCCCTACCAAGAGATACCGATAGCCAAGTTGTGCAAACGCTTACAGGCCATGCCATATTTGAGAGTTCAACTTACCAATTACAAGTTAGGCTCGCCAGAGATGGTGAAGAACTTTGGTATGACTTAGCCGATGGTCGAGCAATACGCATATCGTCAACCGAGTGGAAGCTAGTCGCAAAGCCACCTATCCTATTTCGACGAATGCAACAAAAGTCGCAAGTCGAACCTGAGAGAGATGGTGAAGTAGACCATTTAAGAAACTACATAAATGTTGCCAGTGATGATGATTGGCTATTGTTTCTGGTCTTTGTAGTCGCCGCTTTCATCCCTGACTTCCCCCATCCATTGCTCATATTACATGGACCACAAGGTGCAGGTAAGACAACACCGATGAGAGTCATCAAGCAATTGGTTGACCCGTCAGTAATACAGGGTATGCCGCTACCAGACAGAATCCCTGAGTTTGTCCAGTTAGCCGACCATCATGCCTTTTTGTTTTTCGACAATCTGTCGAATTTACCAACAAAAATGTCTGATGCACTCGCTCGCGCTTCAACAGGTGATAGCTTCAGCAAACGTCAACTATTCACCGACAGTGATGACATTGTTTACCACATCCAGAAGACAATCGCCCTGAATGGCATTAATCAGGTCATTACTAAAGCCGACTTACTTGACCGTTCGATTCTCATAAAATTGGAACGCATTACGCCCGACATGAGAATGCCAGAAGCAGATTTCTGGTCAGCATTTAACCACGATAAGCCTCAAATCCTTGGTGCTATCTTTGATGTCTTGGTAAAGGCACTAGCCCTCTATCCCGACATCGAGCTTGATGAAGCACCACGCATGGCCGACTTCACTCGTTGGGGATGTGCAATCGCAGAAGCTTCAGGCTATGGTCAAGAAAACTTTCTCAAAGCTTACCGAGATAACATTGCTCGTCAAAACGATGAAGCAATTGATGCAAGTCCTGTAGCAAAAGCCGTCATTGGCCTGATGCATGACCTAGAAGACACCAACGTCTGGCAAGGTACACCAGAGAAATTACTTGGCACCCTCAATCGTCGTTTGGACACTATCAACTCAAGTAGTAGTCCATTGTGGCCAAAGGCACCTGAGTGGATGACTCGACGCCTAAATGAGGCACAGACCAACCTAAGTGCAATTGGCATATATGTCGAAGTTGAGCGCATTAATGGTAGTCGTATCATTACGATCACCATAAATGAACCAACTGCCGACTCAGACAGTAAGTCAGCACAGACAGTAATTTCGTAGGTCTCGACAACATGAAAGACCTACCCATAATGAGCACTAAAGAAGCTCGAAAGTTGCTAGGCAAAGAAGCCCAGGGTATGGATGATGACCAAGTTTTGGCCGTCATCCTACTCCTGACTAATGTCGCCAAAGCATACCTTGAGAAGACTAAAGAAATTAACTTAGCGAAAGGACTGAAGTAACAGTCATGGATAAAATCACAAGAAATCAGAACACACCTAAACGCGCAGTAATTTACGCTCGAACTGCAAATAAACAATTCCGCGATAACGAACTCTGCTTACAAAAACAATTCGACGAAATTCAGCAGTATGCTGAAGCTAACGACATTGAAATCGTCGAACGATTCTACGACTTAACTAAGAGCGCCCGAAATGGCAAGCGAGCAGGCCTGCAAAAGATGATTAGTTTCGCCGCAAGTGATACGGAACAAATCGACTATGTAATAGTCCAAAGTATAAGCCGCCTCTCAAGAGACACGCAGTCATACTTTCTAGACATAAAGAGCAAGCTTGAACCCGCCGGAGTCCATGTCAGGTCTATAACTGAACGATTCGATGAAACGCCTGGTGGACAGTTCATGCAAATGATACATATAAGCCAAGCTCAATGGTACAGCGACTTCCACAGAAAACTAAGCCAAAAATACAGGGCTGCCGCTTCCAGCAAAAAGTAACCGCCAAGTAAGCCAGCAGCATGGGCGATGCTCAGCATTTGTCTGCCATCGTCCAGCTAGCTTACCCAATTAAGCATGTTAAACAATACTATGTTAAAAAATCAAGAAACAGATTAGGATAATAACTACAATGATAACTTCAACAGATAAAGAACCCCGTAAACGAGCCGTAGCTTACATACGTGTTTCAAGCATTGGGCAGAAAGATAACGAAAGCCCCAATACTCAGAAAATTAAGATTAAGCAGTATGCCGAATCAAATAACATCGAAATCGTTGAATGGTTTGAGGATATCGCTAAAAGTGCAAAAACAGCCAATCGTGATGGCTTGCAGCAGCTCTTAAAATTCGCCCTAAAAGAACGTGAACAAATCGACCACATGATTGTCTATAAAATGAGTCGAGCATCGAGAGACGCCAAAACCTTTTTCGTAGACATCGTGAGTAGGTTACAAACCAGAGGCATAACTATCCGCTCAGCAACCGAAACTTTTGATGAAACGCCTGGTGGACAGTTCATGCAGTTGCTTCACTTGGGCATGGCCCAATTCGACAATGGTATTAAAAGTGAATACACCAAAGACAACATGCAGAACTTAGCCAATCAAGGTTATTACCAGCACCCACCTGTAGTTGGCTACAGTACCTGCAAGATTAGAAACGAAAGTGGTAAATATCGCCCCTCTCTCAAGCAGAACGAAATGGCTCCCAAAGTTAAGCTCGTACTCGAACGATTCAGCATGGGCGATATGAGCAAAGCCGAGCTAACACGCTATGCCGAAGAAGTAGGCTTACGAAGTCGTTACGGTAAAGTTTTGGGTAGAGATTCGATAAATCGATTGCTCATTAATGCCACCTACGCTGGCCTAATAAAAGACTGTCATACGGGTTTTGAAGTAAGACCTGGCAAACATGATGGCATAATTTCCGAGCAGACCTATAATAGAAATCAGATGTTAGTACATGGTCAAAACAGTCGCTTAGAAGAAGTACACCTCAAGAAAAACGAGATGTACGTCCTTAAAGGTACCCTGCGCTGTGTCGAGTGCAATAAGCTCATGTACGCCTCTGCCCCCAAGACAGGCAATGGTGGCCACTCGCCTAGATATCACTGTGGCAAGTGTCAGCAACGCTCAATACCAGCTCGCTTAGTTCATCAAGATTTCGAGGACATGCTAAAGAGCATTAAACCGACTGAAGGCACATTGAAGCTATATAAAGAGGTACTGATTCGAGAAGCTAATCATCAACTGGGTCGTATCAATAAAGAAGTCGAACAGCTTAGAGACGAGCTAACTGATATCTCAAATAAACGATTTGCAGCCATTGATAAGTTTACGATGGGAGATTTGACCAAAGAAGAGAAGAACGACTTCATAGACGCCCTTGATATCCGTAAGCTAGCCGCAGAAGCTCAGCTAGAGGACGCAGAGGGTGTCCAAGCCCTCCGAGAGAACGAGATTGAATATGCCATTAACTTCATGGATCAGGTTGACAAGCAGTGGGCAGACGCAAGCTTCGACTTACAGCAACAGTTCCAGAAAATGATCTTTCCTAACGGAGTAGCGTACGATGCAGAAAACAGACGTTTTGGAACCTCTGAAATTAGTGTACTTTACAGATTGGCAGACATTAAAAAGAGCCCTCAAGGGACTCGTTTGTTTAACTTGGTTGCGGGGGCAGGACTCGAACCTGCGACCTCATGGTTATGAGCCATGCGAGCTGCCGCTGCTCCACCCCGCGTCGTCCAAACGTACAGCCCTGTCTCGTTTTGCCTTTCGGCAAAAGCTTCGACCTAGACTTACGTTTCTCCTCTCAATTTCACAAACAGCAACAAGTTGCTTCGGTTTGCAAAATTGGGTGGACTGCATCTTCCATAATGGAAAATAACTTAGGTATATTGTAGCAACAGAGGTGCGGAATGTCAATCCGTAGTGGGGTCGCGGTGCAGGAAAAAGTCGATCCAGGCCTGGAAATTGCGCTGCCAGGCCGGCTGCTTCGGCACTTCAGACGTGCTGGCGGCACTGGGCATTTGCACCGTGTGGGCCAGCGCGACGCTTTTCGGCACCAGCAGCTCGGTTTCGCCGGCGGCACCCAGCCCCAAGTTCTGGCGGGCCGCTATGTCGAGATACTGGTCGGTGCCGTAGTACTGGTTCTGCAACTGCAGATTCTGGTTTTGCAGTTTGGCCACGTCGTCTTCTTGCTGCAGTTCAGAAATCTGCTTCTGCAGACCATAGTTCGTCTGGATCGCCTTTATCCCACTCCAACTGATAAGCAGTACGATGACGACGAACACCAGTATGCCCACGTTGCGGATATCGCGCAGGCTCAATATATAGGCCTGCAGCCGGGCGAGGTAGGGCTCGGCCAGCGTTCGCAGTTTGGATTGTATATTTGTTTTATCGAACATTTTACAGTCTTAGTATATAACACTCAGCGCACAATCTGATACCTATCAGTACTCAGAAAATACGAGCCAGCTCGCATTTTCCTCCGTGCTTCTGCTATACTCGTATCTGTTATGCTCGACATTTTCTGGTGGGGGCATAGCTCAGTGGTTAGAGCAGTCGGCTCAAGTTAACAATTTGGCTAAGTCTAGAGATGGGTTGTGTACTTCCGCATGGCAGTTATGACACAGCAGCACGCACTTGGATAATTCTTTCTCGATGCGTTCAATTGTACTGTTGGACAAAGCTCTCATATCGATTTGGAACTCCTTGTTGCGTAAATGGTGGAACGCAAGTGCCGCCAGGTTTTTGTCGTACCCGCAGCGCGAGCATTTACCACCCCGCTCCCCTACGAAGCGTAGCTTGCGTTCAAGCCCGCGTTTCTTCTGGGAAGGGTAATACTGGTAAACGGATGCCTTGCATCTGATGGAGCAGAAACGCGTTTGCCTTCCGGTCAACGCCTTGCTGCAGACAACACAGGTTAAGATACCTTTCATAACCTAGATTATACTAGATACGCCAAGCTGTTAAAGGGCTGCTTACCTGGGTAACCAGTAAGTATATCCTGTCAAATTCGGGGAAGCCTGTAGCATGGTAATCCCGAGCCAAGTCCGCTTTACTCAAGCGGAAAGGTGTAGAGACTGTATGGCAGGTATCCGCGGGGACGCGGATAAAGAGACAGTCCAGACCACGAACCCGAAAGGGGCAACGAAAGTTGTAGCGGTACGCATAACCGATTGGTCCCTGGTTCAAGTCCAGGTGCCCCCACCAAAAACTGTCGAGTTTTTAGTTGGCGTCGCGTTTCAAGAACAGTGCCCAGGCCACGATCCAGCCGACCACCAAATAAACACAGAAGACGAGTGCGGCTTTGCCGGGCGCCAGATGGCCCTGTGGCACGTTGCTGTTGCCGATGACTTGATCGAGCGCACTGAAGGGCAGATACACTGAGTTGCTCTTCATGAGCTGGCCCAAAAGCTGCTCAACCAGGCCGGGTATGAGGAACAGCGCGGCAATAGCCCCGACCTGCACGCGGATGAGTACCGCCAGCAGCAGCCCGGCCATGCCGTAGGCCCAGCCGTAAAACAGGCTGCGCCAGATCAGATCACCGACGTGCAACGTCTGCGGCACCAGGGTGTGCCCATGCAGATGTATGCCGACATTGCTGGCGATGGGCGACAATATGCCGACCAGCAGGGTCAAAAAGACAGCGTAAACACTGATGGTCACTATTTTGGCAAGCAGCACTTTGCTGCGACTATTGCTTGAGGTCAGCGTGTACATGATGGTGTTGTAGCGGTACTCGTGCGTCACCAGCAAGATGGCGATAATCGCCCCGAACACACTGAGAGATAGCGCCCCAAAAACATCACCGCTGAACTGCGCCGGGTTCTGCAAGTCCTGCGGCGTCAACCGCCAACCTTCTATGTACCCGGCCACGAACAGCATGAGCAGTGTGACGAGCACCGTCACGATATAGGTCGAGCGAACGGTCAGCAGCTTGCGGAATTCGGCTTTCAGGGCGGCGATCATTGCTTGGCCTCCGTCTTGGCGTGGGTGCTGTACTCTTCGGCACCCTCGGTCAGCTCCAAGAACACATCTTCCAGGCTGGCGCTACGGTTGGCTAGCTCCAGCACCGGCACGCCGGCCTTGAATGCCAGCTGACCGATGTCATCGGTCTTTTGGCCGGCGATTTTCAGGCCGCCGTCCAGCTCCTCGAACGCGATCGAGGCGCTCTGCAGGGCCCGCTTGAACGCGGCCGCCTTGCCGGTGCGCACGAACACGCCGGTCTGTTTGCTGCCGCTCGTCAGTTCCTGGATGGACGTGTTGGCGATCAACTTACCTTTGCCGATCACCACGATGTCGTCGGCCATCAGCTGCATTTCACTGAGCAAGTGGCTGGAAACGAAGACCGCGTTGCCCTGGTCGGCGTAGTCGCTCAGGAATTTGCGCAGCCAGGCCACGCCCTCCGGGTCAAGGCCGTTAGCCGGCTCGTCGAGCATCAGGTATTTCGGGCTCCCCAGAATAGCGGCCGCGATCCCCAGCCGCTGGCTCATGCCCAGGCTGAATTTGCCCGGTTTCTTTTTGGCCACATCGCTGAGACCCACGATGTCGAGCACCTCGTCGACGCGGGTGGTCGGAATGCCGCCGGCCGCAGCCAGTACGCTCAAGTGGCGGTGCGCCGTGCGGGTCGGGTGGAAAGCCTTGGCCTCCAGCAGTATGCCGACGACTTTCGATGGCTCGGCATAGCTGTGCAGCTTCTTACCGTCAAACATAGTGGTGCCGCTGCCGTTATCCAGCCCGAGCATCAGGCGCATGGTAGTGCTTTTGCCGGCGCCGTTCGGCCCCAGGAAACCCGTCACGCGGCCCGTAGCCACGGTGAAGCTCAAATTATCGACCGCCAGTTTCTTTTTGTACCGTTTACTCAGGTTTTCGGCTTTGATCATTACGAGCTATCATAAGGGAAATGGCCGCACCTTTCAAACTGAAATTTGCCCGTAAGCCAGCTTTTCCTCAATACTATACTTTATATAGTATTGCTACCTACCGATGTCGCGGCGGCTGCCGATAGTCACCAGCCGCACCAGCAGTTCCATGACGATGGCATAGACCACGATGGCCACCAGTGTCTCATACTCGAACCGGTGCACGCCGAGCGTCTCATCATAGTTGAACAGGCCGAAAAACGGCACCACGAACGGGTGGCTGACGGTGTAGATGAAATCGGCGAAACCGTTACCTGGGTTTGCGCCGAGCAGCGCCAGCAGAAAGCGGATGGCCAGCAGGGCGAGCAGCAGGCCGCCGATGAAATAAATGATCCGCGCCGCCACGTTCATCCGGTACTCCTGCCGTTCGGTGGTGACTGACCGCTCCTCCGGCGCCAGTCCTGCGTCCGCCCCAGTCCGCACTTCCTTGTATACCGCCATAGCTACACTCCTATTTACGTGGCTTAAGCATAGCGCAGCTTAGGCCGCGGCGGCTGTAAGGATTTTTATAAGCTCCGCTGTGCTCATGGCCGCCATCAGCTGCTCGCGGAGCTCTTTGGCACCGTCGAAATCACTGATGTAGACTTTGCAGAATTTGTTGAGCGTCTTTATATTGCGCTCCCCTGCCCGCCACGTCCCCGCGAAGAGCTCTACATGCTTGCGGTAGAGTTCAATCCGCTCTTTTTTGCCATATTTTCCCCACTCTATACTTTGTATATCTTCGTCGCGTGCTCGGAGCGAGCTTCTGCGCGCGCTCCTGGCTATAGGTCCGTCCTCTAGAAATGCGAACGGGTCATGAAATATGCCGCGGCCGATCATGATGCCGTCGAGGTTGTATTGCTCAGCGAGCTCCAGGCCTTGCCGGCGGTTTTCGATATCGCCGTTGGCGACGATTTTGGTACCGGGCGCGATCTTGTCGCGGAGCTGCACCAGCTCGGTCAGATACTCCCAGCGGGCCGGCACTTTGCTCATATCTTTGCGGGTGCGGCAGTGCATGGTCAGCATGGCCAGTTCAAAGCCCAGCAGGAACTCCGGCCAGCTCATATCGACCTCGCTGAACCCCAGCCGTGTCTTGACGCTCACCGGCAACTGCGTAAGGGTCCGTCCTCTACGCACTCGGGCGCCCTCTTGGGTGGCCTTGATGATTTCGGCGGCCAGCGGCCGGTCGTTGATGAGCGCGCTGCAGGCGCCGGCTTTCACCTCGCTTTTGGCCGGGCAACCCATGTTCAGGTCGATGCCGACGAAGTTGCAGCCCGCCGGCAGCCCGAGCTCGCGCGCCAGCGTGCCGTCGGCGATTTCCCGGGCGGTCTTATAAAAATTTTCTGGCTTCAGGCCCCAGATGTGCGCCACCAGCGCCGTTTCCTCCGGCACGAAACGCAGTTTGCGCAGCAATTTGGGCCGGCCGGCGCTCTGCAGCCCATCCACATTAGTGAACTCAGTGAAAAACAAATCCGGCGGCGCCGTAGAAGCCACCATCTGCCGGAACACGGTGTCCGTCACATCATCCATCGGCGCCAAAACAAAGAACGGCCGCGATTCAGGCATCAGGCAGCGATCCGGATTGCTTCTTGAGCATACTGGTAATAATTGCTTGTCTCGGGAATCCGTCCAAGCATATCCCGGAAGAAAGAAAATCGGCGTTGAGAGTCCAAAACCACATCTTTCATGATTTTCTTTGTCCGGAGCTCCCCGACCGTTATCGTGGCTTCGAGCTTCGTAAGATATTCACCGATGTGTTCTTGGTCCGCTGGCAGCAGGAATACATCTGTCATGAGCTTATTTTTACCCGGCAGGTCAGCCGACCGGATCACCCGGGTTCGGAGAGGGTCGAAAATCGGGTCGGGTAATTCACCCTTTTCCCGAAAAGCTTCCAAAATCATAAACCGCAGCAATGGGCGCACATCGGGAGCTAAACTGCCTGCTTCTGCCAGCACCTCTTTAAGTGTCAGCGTCGGCTTGTCGGTGTCGTCGATAAGCTCACTGATGGCACCGAGTTCGTGAAGACTATAGCGGGCGTTCGCCACGTAATCGCCCCATTCGTGCAGTATGCTCCGGATGGTATCCTGGGCGATCTCATGTCCTTCGGCCCAGGCCGCCTCGGGACTCTTGCCCGTATACAGCTCACCCCTCTCCTGAGCTTCCTTCTTGGCTGCGTTTACTTTCTGAAGCGGGACATTGACCTGGCGGGCGTAAATCTGGCTAAGCCTGTCATGTACACCCTTCGGATATTCAGGGTTATCCAGGTAATCAAGCAGCTCTATGGCAAGATTCTTTTCACGGTGAGTAGTCGGCAAGAAACGGGCCCGGCGGTCATCCCGTAACCCGATTAACTTGCCTTGGGTATCAAGGGTCAGTTCCCGCTCGTCATCTTTGCCCTCGCCGAGATATTTTGGATAAGGTGTCTTGCGCTCGGAACGAACCACCCGGTCGATATACACTTCGTTATCAAGAGCCATGAGGGCAGCGAAGTTACCCGCTAACCGCTGCTTGTACTGCCTGCGTGCTTCATAACTTTCACGTGTGGCGCCGTCATACATACCCTTGAACGCTTGGAACTGGTTCCAGGTTTCGCGGTGCACATCTGCAGGATCCTCGCCTTGCTCAATACGGTCGTACGCGCCTCGTGCTCGAGCAAAGTGGGCATAGGCATCTGCGTGGTACCGCTGTTGCCGCTCTTTCATGTCCGGAATTTCGTGTACGCGAGGACCGCGTTTGTCGACTTTACCGATGGCAAGTTCGATATCGGCATAATTATCCAGTTGGTCTACTGCCCGTCCTAAGTCCATCAGATTACGGTACGGCCTATCAGCTTCACTGAAACTTCGCGGGCGCGAGTATGCACCCAGCTGGTCTACCAGAGCATCCGGGTCAATGGGCTGAGGGGGCAAATCGCGCGTATACATGGCAACTTTTACGTTAATTCTATGGTGAAGTTCTCTTCGGGTTTCGAGGGTGCGCCTTTGAGCAATGTCAGGCGGCTGCCGTTTTGCGTGACTTTTACGAGGCCCTGAACGACCATTTCGGCGGCGTCTGCGTCGGCGATAGCTTCGTCGGCACCGCGCTCATAGTCAGCCGCTGCTGCGTCATATAAACGGTTAGCCTGTTCGTCGGATAGGTGATCAAGATGTGACATAGCTACATTATACCACTTATGTCTAAAAATTGCAATGCTTCGGTCGGCTTGCTACCAAGACTTGAGGTAAAGGAGGCCACGGCTTGAGTGCAGTTCGGGATGGAAAGTGAGCACCGTAAGCGAGCCGTACTTATGGTACGGTGAGCGCGGAGCGCAGCTTTACGCCCGAAATGCGCCAAGCTGTGACCTCCTTTATTATTCCCAACGGAAGACGCGGAAAGCGATGGCGTAAATAATCACGCACCAGACCGCCATAACCAGCAGTTGCGAACCCAGATCCAGCAAGCCCTTGCCTTCGGTCAGGATCATGCGGGCGCCATCGATGACCGGCGTCAGCGGCATGTAGTTGGTAATCCCCTGCAGCCACTGTGGCATGAGGAAGCGCGGGAAGAACACACCCGTCAGGAACATCATGGGGAAGACGATGATGTTGCCCAGCGGCGCCACCTGGCGTTCGTTCTTGGCCCAGCCGCCGAGCGCCAGCCCGATACCAAGGATGACGATGATGCCGAATGCCAAGAAAATAGCCAGTTCCAGCAGATTGCCCACCACTTTCAGGTGGAACACGCTGACGGCGACCGCGAACATGACGGCCACCGACAGCAGGCCAGTGACGGCGTTGCCCATCATGGTGCTGAGGAAATACTGCCAGACGCGGAGCGGCGTGGTGTGGAGCCGGCGCAAAATGCCCATTTTCTTCAGTTCCGGGAAGACGTTCATGGGCCCGAAGATGCCGGCACCGAGGATCGAGAAGCCGAGCAGACCGGTGAAGGTGTAATCGAAGGCGCTCAAACTGTGCTCGTTCGTTTCTTTGCTAGTTACCGTGAACGGTTTGTGGGTGACCACCAGCGTCGAATTGATCGCCTGGAATTTGGCCTGCAACAGCGAAGTCAAGGCTTGGGCGGCCTGCTCGTTATTGCCGGTGTAGCGTACGACAGCTTGGCCGGCCGGCGTGCCGTCTTTGACGTCGCCGAAGCTGGCAGGCAGCTCGATGGTAGCATCGATTTCGCCGCGGCTCATCCGCTGGTTGGCATCGGCGTACGAGGTGATGGACTTATCGACCTTGATGATCTTGTCTTTGTTGAGTTGGGTGACGATCTGCTTCGAAACCGGCGAATGCGACTCGTTTATGAGCGCCACATTCAGCGAGGTCGAGTTGCTGTGGCTCAGGCTGCCGAACACGAACAGGAAGATCAGCGGGAACAGGAAAGTAAAAAACAGCGCCAGGCGGTCACGGAACAGTCGCCGCATATTGATGACGAAAAATGTCCAGACGGTGAAAAGTTTCTGTTGAAGCGTCATGTGTGGAGCTCCTTTCCGGTCATATCGATGAAGACGTCTTCAAGGTTGGCCTGTTCGACGTGCTGTTCTTTTTTGAAGCCGCGCTTTAGCAGATCTTTGATGAGATTTTTGGGCGTGTCGAGGGCGATGATTTTCCCCTGGTCCATGATGGCGATACGGTCGCAAAGCACTTCCGCTTCGTCCATGTAGTGCGTAGTGAGTATGACACTGATGCCGCGGTCGCGGACTTCTTCGATGAGCTTCCAGAGGTTGCGGCGGGCCTGCGGGTCGAGGCCGGTGGTCGGCTCGTCCAGGAAAAAGACTTTCGGGTTGTGGACCAGCGCCGCCACGATAGAAAAGCGCTGTTTTTGGCCACCGGACAGATTTTCCACATAGCTATCGGCTTTGTCACCCAGATTGACTTCATCTAAGAATTCCTTGGGATTGACCTTTTCACCATACGCCGCTGCAAACATGCGAATCAGCTCGGTGAGCGTTGTTTTATCTTGAAAGCCGGGCGTTTGCGGCTGGACGCCGATCATGCCCCGTATGGCATATGGGTTCTGCGCCACATCCACGCCGTCGATGGTAGCGGTGCCGCCGTCGATCTCGCGCAAGGTTTCGATCATTTCGAGCGTCGTGGTCTTGCCGGCACCGTTCGGACCGAGGATGCCGAAAATCTCGCCTTTCTTGACTTCGAAGCTGATGCCCTTCACCGCTTCATTATCACCGTAGCGTTTACGCAGGTCTTCTACTTTGAGGATTATTTCAGACATATCAGACACATTAACAGACAGCTGGAGCCGTGGTCAACTAAAAAGCACCCCGGTGATATTTACCGGGGTGCTTGTCTAGAATCGTATCTGTATTAGCCGCGCTTGACGGTCAGGAAGCCGTTGCGTGGGTTTTCGTTGACACTGAAGCCAGCAGGCAGGTCAGTACCTTCCGGGCGCTCGTCTTTGCTGAAGTAGTAGATGCGCTGCTTCTTACCGCCGCGAAGTGTTACTTCTTTGCTGTTCAGGTAGTATGTCACACCCTTTGAGTTCGTGTGCTTGTATGCCATATTCGCATATCTCCCTTAACTAATGTTAGTACCCCTAACATACTCTTGTGGGATTTTACTTGTCAACCCAGAAGCCAATCTTTTTTGAGAAGTTCGGCGACAGAAGCAAGGGCAGTCGCTATCGGCGCGGCCCTTCTGTGGGAAGCGACAAGCACTGCCGCCACAGTTGATTACCCCCAGCTTCTGACTAAATTGATGCTTGCCCCGACCTGATAGTTGTATTACACTTGTGCTTGTTACTAACAATTCTAAAGGTGGACTAAAAGAGTATGGATTTTCGCCAAACAACCCAACCAACCAATCGGCCTGTCAGCTCAGGGAGCGGATCGGCTAGCACGAACAAAGAAAGCGCTTCGAAGCGATTCAACAATAACAACAAATGGCTCAAAGGACTGAATGTCATCATTCTGCTTGGTGTCGCCATCTTGCTGGCTGCGCTGGCACTGGCAGTCGCACGCAGCGGCAACGACAACGAGTTCAAATACGTCGACCAGAACAAATACCAGGCCGTCTTCCTGAACAATGGCCAGGTGTACTTCGGCAACATCGACAGCCTGAATAGTCAGTATGTCCGCCTCAGTAACATCTACTACCTGACGCAAAGCAGCACTGGCTCCAGCAGTAGTACCACCAACAGCAACTACTCGCTCGTGAAGCTTGGCTGTCAGCAGATCCACGACCCATACGACCAAATGCTCATCAACCGCGACCAGGTCACCTTCTGGGAGAACCTGAACGACAACGGTAAGGTCGTGACCAGCATCAAACAGTTCAAGCAACAGAACCCGAATGGGCCTGACTGTTCTCAAGTGAGTAACCAGACCCAGGCCACCAGCAACGCTGGCGCCCAGGGTGACACCAGTGCTACCAACACCAACACTAGTACTGGCGACAACAAGACCGGCCAGTAGGCACTAGTAAGCCTTCAGCCAAATACCCTCCCCCGCGGGAGGGTATTTTTATAGCTGATAGCCTTAGCAGCCGAATTTCCAATTTTGCAATTTCCAATTTCCATTCAATTTCCAAATGCTCAATGTTCAAGTCTCAATGTTCAATGAATGAGCAATAAACAAAAAAGGCAATGAGCAGGGCTGCCAGAAGCTTCTAGTTCACCTCCACAGAATTTGCAGCCGTAGATCGCTGCCCTT
>Ga0164242_10000158_pt1 | contig 82744 bp, 54 predicted proteins | sample OricomgcompostMG_FD_108783 | JGI IMG/M metagenome (GOLD analysis project Ga0164242, IMG submission 108783) | Miracle-Growth compost microbial communities from Emeryville, California, USA - Original compost - Miracle growth compost (MG) ... | reverse complement strand
GAATATTTGCATCAAAATAAGCGGTAGCAAAGCGCATATCCAAAGACTAGCCGTTTTATTGGATACTAAAAAGTATAACAACCTGATTTACAGCAAATAAATTTCTTTACATATTTAATCAAATAAGCTAAATTAGCAGTACGTAAGTATTACAAGACAACCAACAAATGATATTCAAAAAAGCAATATTATCCAGCCTCTAAACATCTGCAATGATAAAAGTAATATTAACAGAAGATCATCCGCTTGTTGTTGAGGGGATAAAGGCCATGCTCGATCACCAGCCTGACCTGGAGTGTATAGCGACCTGTGGCTCCGCAGCTGCCTTGCTCGGCCTGCTAAAAAACAACCAGCCAGATATTATACTAATGGATATCAATCTGCCTGACATCAGTGGCATAAACCTTTGTAAAGAAGTGAAACAGCTGTATCCAGCGATCGGCATTCTGGCTCTGAGTATTAACAACCACCCTTCCGTTATAAGACAAATGATGGATAACGGCGCTGATGGCTACTTACTCAAAGATGCAGAAAAATCAGAAATAATAGCTGCCATTAAGGCCGTAACCAAAAATAACTCATTTTACAGTCATTCAGTCACCATGACCCTGCGCAATGCTGATAACCACCCCTTACCCTCTCTAACACGTAGGGAAAGAGAGGTATTGGAACTTATTTCTGACGGGTTTACCAACCGGGAAATCGCGGAAAAACTATATGTCGACATAACAACTGTCGATTCCCATCGCAAAAATATGTTGGCTAAATACAATGTCAAGAATACTTCTGCCCTGATTAAACTGGCCATGATCAACCATTTGTTGTAGAAATGCTTAGTATAATCCTTCTTATTGATTAATAAAAAAGGATTGTTCAACTGGCCTAGCCGATTGTATTTTATTTTTCAAACCATATTGCCAGGCCACAATTGTGACTTTGATTGGAAACTTTGCCCGAGGAGAGACTTAAGTAAAAAGAACAAACCAGCCCGTATTCGACAATAGCTACGATTATTGGTCCCGAAAATTATCGCATCAATCTGTGAAAATATGAGATTTTTATTTCAACGGAAGCATTATTTATTGTACTGGCAATGAGCTGTTTCACCCACTTTCGTATGTTGGAGTACTAAACCATCAAGCCCTGTCGTCCAGATGAGCCAGACCGCAGTCCACTGTTACAAAAGCAATATTCGGTTATTTATTTTTTAGCAGATGCTTGATTGCCCTATGGTTTCTGTCCAAATTATTTATATCAATAAAGTGAGCTTTTGCTTTAGGAATTTAACTGTCAAAGAGTACAATGGGGCTATCTTGGAGTTGATACGCTGCTTAATTTCTGGTTCCGATGCAGCCTTGAGCACTATAATATGACCATCCACCTGCCTCTACTGGCTGGCCTTAACAGGGCATCCGCTTTGTCGAGGTCATTTTCGGCAAAAAACTGATTCGCCATATCTTCTGCCAGCAGACCGATAATCTTGCAATTCACCCTTCTGAGACTCATGCGACCAAATTGGGATAATAGCCGCATTTCATGCAACGGCATCAATCCTTTGCCGTGTCTTTTTGCTGATCCAGCATTCTGCTGTCGTTTAAGACAGCAGCAACAGTGCTAATCGCAACACGCAGAGCGGTAGCATTATCCTTGATTGGTTGACTTCCATGCTCCATATTATCACTTTTTTTACTTCAAAAATTCATTCTGTACTCTGCCAGGGAATTTTTCCTTTATATAAAAAGTTCGCACTATACTTTCAGCTGACTGCACTTTTTCTCCAGAATTTTTTCCATACTGCCACGCTACCACTGTTACTTTTAAGGGAAACTTTGCTCTGGTTGGAATTTCAGTAAATATCAATGTACTGTCCTTAATATAAGCAGGGCCTTCCCGCACGTAGCAGTGGACGGGCAAGCCCGCATCAGAAGTCGCATGAATAGAAACAGAAACCGCTCCCAAAAATTGATTCTTGATAGGAGTGAATTCAATTTTCTGCGCTCTTCCCTGCGTATTTCTGGAAGGGATATGCATGACGGCCTGCAAAATGGCCGGTTTGTATTTCATGTCTCCGGGATGCGAAGCTATAAACCATAGCTCATAGGGCTTTTCAGAAGAGGCCGTGGATGGAATTTCCCTTGAAAACCAGACCTTGAAATTTCCATCTTTTTCCTGTACAAACGGACCGCAGATCCGTTCAATTCGGATGTCTTGACTATTATCGCTGTGCCCTACGGAACTTCCCGCAGGTGCCTGAGCCCAGACGGCGGGAAAATGGCTTCCTCCTGGCACGGTATCCGAAAATATGGCCTTCAGCGAAAAATGGATACCATCAAGGTCCGGATGAAAAGCAAGATCTACCTGTTGATGTGTTTCCCTTTGAGCCACTACTTTTCCCTGCTGGATATAAGCCAAACTCTGCGGAGCTTTGCCTCTGCCAGCAGACTGATAGGCCAGCGTGGCCAGAGCCATTTCTTCATCAAAAAACCAGAAAGCCTCCTTAGGATTTCCTTTATATTCTTTTACGGGCGCAGCTGCCTGCTGTGGTGGCTCATTCCGCCGCCAACGAGGTACCAACCAGCCAGACGTTTTTGGATCAACAGCTTTCAGAACCGGATAACCCGTTTCGGGATAGACATCTGGATAGCGGTATTCTGCCGCTTTACGGATGTAGAGCGCCAGGTAAGCGGCCTTTTTATCTGTGGAAGCAAAATGTCCCTCCGCCGGACAGGTTAACATACTCAAAGGTATATCAGGATGTCCGGCTCTTTCTTTTAAACCTTCCTCCGCCCAGTTGTCTCCGTTTTCATATTCTCCCATCGTTTCCAATGCAGGAATATAATCAAGAGACTGGCTTTTACTCCAGATGTCGGGTGCAAAAACCGGACTCCTGAAATAAGGCCACTGACCACTGACAGAAATGGCTGCAAGTGTTCTTTCCGGCTTGGATACCGCAAAGTAATATGGCCAGCTTGCAGCTGCTGAATGTCCCAGTGGCACTACCGGTGCAAACAAAAGAGACGTATAACCTGATTCCTCAGTCAATGCATGAATCATCTGATCGAAAATCCTTCCTGCACCTTCGTTGAACCTAAAAAGATGATCAAATGAAGGAGTCACCCATATTTCAGCAAATCCCATACTGGACATCTTTTTCCTGAACACGGGGTTTTCCAGTATGGAGACTTCTTCCATATTATGCTGCGCAACCACTACTCCTCGGATCATATTGCAATCAGGCGGTATCCATAAATAAGCCCGAGCATCAGGATGGTTATCCAGTTTTCCGTTTACCGGAACGGACCACTGCCATACAGCCGAAATAGCTGTTTGATGCTGTATTGACGGTGCAATCCCGGCTAAATGACTTTGCGTCTGCCCCCTCACAGACGAAAGAACAAGACTGGGAAGGCAGATAACTATATACAGAAATAAGGATAGAATATTATTCAATAAGCGGCTCTTATAACTATTTACTATTCTCATTAAAATCGTTTTAAGACATTAAGTTTTCATTTCTTTTAATTATAACGAAATATCCATAGCCAGCATCAAATTATGCGAGACAATAGAATAAAGGCTGCCTGCATGAACTTGAATATTTCTTAAGGCGGCTTTAAGGCCTAGATTACTTAAAACTACTTATTAAGACCTTAATAGCTCGTTATTCTCCGTAATTTATTTGGGCAAACGGTTGCATATACTTTCATAATGTATAAGAAAATGACGCCACCCTATGCCGGATTCTCCGAGAAATTTAACAATAACCGACTCTTGTACTGAAAAATAATATATTATCCGTCAACCATTTTAGGCTCCTTCCCGATTTAAAACACCTGACGCCATTAGCCTTCACAACCGCCTGAAACTGTATTTGTTTGTTCGTACGTTATTGCCGGATCACAAATTCGAAAGCATACCAGGAGATGGACAGTCGCCCGATTATTTTTAAATCTAGTTCAGTACTTTCAGAACGGCTTTATTCGTTTAATACGAGCGGGCAAATGCACCATTGTCGTGGTGATTTTCCCCAATCAACAGCGGTGAACGAAAGATGACCCAGAGCGTCATAAGAGTGTACAGTTCTATCCCGGGTTTACCGAGGCAATAGCACATTACTGCATTCAACCGATATTCCCCATCGGAAGTATAACTCAGACCAGCCAGGCGTCCTCATGACGATACAGATTCCAGCAATCAAAAACAACAAAATAATCTTTCAGCTTGTACCAGTAATCCCAGAAATCGTTCATCATTTGCCATATATTAGCACACTTGAGATCTCATCTGCATGCATAACCAAGTGTTTCTCCGGGAGAAGTGATCAGCACCATTGATCTTCCAGTCAGATCAATGACTTTTCCGGATCATCTGTTTATAATCTGCTTGCTGGTTAAACCCTATCCTGTTTTCTACATTAAGAAATCTGACCGGTGAAGGAATGTACCTACTATACGGGGCAATCTGATAATCCGGTTTAGTTTCATTATACCCATGCTCTTTGTCATTTTCAACATACCAGCGGAAATCTATAATAATAAATTCCCGCCAGCGTTTTCAAATTTTTTGACATATAATTGTTCCCTGAACAGAGAATCAGAACCAGATTCTTGATAACATTTTGGGTCACTCGGCATTAAAATCCGGTTCCTTTTTGCCAGCGATATCAAAAAAATATTTTAAACAAATTAAACAGATAATAGCTCTATGCGACACTGATCTGGTTTTTAAAAATAAAGGTAACAACCACCTATTTTGTCATATTAAGCGAGTGCGGCAGATTTTTTTCATCAGCCGTTTGCCGGCTCCTCTATCCATTATCTACAACAAAGAATTGATAAATACCGGAATCCGAACTATTTCCCTTTGAATCTTTTGTGATAATCTTCCAATAATAAACATTGCCAGTCTGGACTTCTACGTTCTCAACATAGGTCATAGCAACGTTCTCTTTCAATAGTTTAAGGCTTCTGCTATTCTCTCCTAAATAAACATCATAGCCAACAATATCTTTATCAACATCCTGCCCCTTCCATCCTAACGAAATCTGTCCATGTTCTGGCAATACAATAGTGCCCATGGAAGGAATAAGACTGTCTGCCGGGAATGGAGTACTGTATCCCGGTACCTCGCCGGCTAAATAAAATTTATTTGTTTCACTGATGGTACTATCCTTAGGGTTTTGGCCATATGCTACAACATACCAGGTGTAAGGAAAATCCCTGGAAAGACTTATTTTTTGCACCGCATTTTCCGTTTTCAAAGTCGACTGCTCTCCGTTGACAAGATTGTTGACCACTAATTGGTATATTTTAGCATGGGGAGCGTTCTCCCAGGAAAAAGTCACAATGCCCGTATTGTCTAGCTGAGCCTCTACTTGCAGACACTCATTATTCGTAGGTGCCGATAACGTTGTTTTGCCTGTAACTGCATTTTCAGGCACATCCTGGTTGCTGCCTTTTCCACAGGATAAAAAAATAATACATATGCTGATAATGACTCCGTTTCTCATTTCTTCAGAATTTTAGTTGTAAAACGTTTATCCGCTGACTCGGCCTCCAATAAATAGTTGCCTTGCGCCAGGACAGGCAAATCCAGTGATATGACTCCGTCGCTAGAAGTACATTCCCTGCTGAGCACTTTCAAGCCATTTAACCTGTATACATTTATCTGCCAGAGCGCATCGGTATGGATTGGAACATGAACGTATAATTGACGGGTAAACGGATTGGGATAAACACTCATCCTTCCTTCAACTACAATATTTTTTGCCACCGGAACCTGGCAAGGCTTGTCTGTACTAATCATTAATTTATTCATCCCAGCTTTAATGCCTAAAGTTGCTTTATCACCTTGGATATGGTACAGTTTACCATTCAGGTTAACAGTAAAGGTAGAACCTCCACTCAGCCTAAGATCCACTTCTTGTCTATCTAGATTTACTGATGAAGCCACAGTTATAGGTGCGGCATCCGGAACTACAAAATCAAAGCACTGCTTATAACTGGGCAGGTCAGTCGTTGTCAGACAAACAGAATATCTACCAGGTGCCAATGATTGTACAGCAAGTACATCCGTGAAAGAAAAAACTTTATCTGAGCTACCGGAAATAGTGGCATTATAAGATCTTACCTGACTGGCTCGAATATCTAATTCCCCGTTGTTTTCACCTGCACACGAAGGACCCTTTACAGAAATTGCAAAATTAGAGGCCGGCAGGACACTTTGGTTAACTTCAAGTTCATGTGAAACGGGTGCTGCAGGCTCCCAGAGCAAATTACCTTTCTGAGATGCAGTAATTATAGTTTTCCCCTGACCTGCATATTGAATATGTCCGTTTACAATTTTTGCTACTGTGGTGTCAGAACTGGTCAGCTCAACAGGTAGCCCCGAAGTTGTAACCACCATAGGATCAAAATCAGAAAACCCTGGCTCATGCATCAATAAAGAAGGAAAATTTATCTCCTGTGACAGTTTTTGAATGGAAGACTGGTATATGGAGTCCAGATAGAATCTTTGATTGTCCGATCCCTTGTACGGCCATAGCTCAAGCAGCGCTCCATCTGCCAGAGAATTACTGGACACGTCCAGAGAGGATCCGCTTAGCTTGTTCTGGATGTGATAGGTAGTATCACCGTTCTTCGTAATTGTCCAGATCTGGCTCGCATCCCCCAATACAAGTGTTTGTTGTTCCAACTTTGTTGCGTCTGCTGTAAGACGATTCTTTAATCCCAGAACTTTCCCACTCCCAAGATTCATTACGGTATAATCATTTCCAGTCAGATGATCCAATGTCCACATCTGATATTTGCCACTGTCATTGCCCATTTGTTCAATAACGGCGCCGTCCAGATGTGAAGAATCTTTAACACTAACGAACTTGCCACTGCTTTTCGCACTTATCATATAAGTACCAGTCAATACAGATTTGTCCACTCTCTCGAACCGGAACGTCTGGTTTGGCCCCCCACTGAAAGGCCATATCTCCATTAAAGCTCCATCCAGAGCACTGCTGCTGACCACATCAAGGGACTGGCCGCTGGCCTTGTTTAATACTCTGAACAATCCATTACCATTATCAAGTACGGTCCATACCTGGCTGCTATCACCACTCGCATAAGCCCTTTGTTCAATTTTGGATCCCTTGACAGTAGAATTACCAACAACATCCAGTGCCTTTCCGCTTCCAACATTCATAATCTTATAATTATCTCCATTAATGAGGGACACTTCCCACAGCTGATGTGGCCGATCCATGGTTGTCCACTGATCGACATTTGCACCATCAGCAATAGAACTATCTTTAACTTCAATTGACTTACCACTGTTCAAGGGAATAATCCGGTAAGTTCCTTCTAGTTTCATGATGACATGAGCCGACAATGGAGTTGTGCTGTCTGAGGGAGAATCAGGACTTGTTCCCGCAGAATTGACAGCACTGACCTTATAGTAATAGCGCTGACCATTCTGAACACCGTGATCTGTGTAATCATTGGAAGTAAGTCCTGAGGCAAGAACTGAATAGTTCCCATTAGCAGCTGTCGATCTTTTAATTGTATAGGACGAAGCCCCGAAAGAGGATAACCATCTTAACGGCACTTCCCCGTTTCCAGGAGAGGCATAAATGGCATAGGGTGCAATAGGGACGGTAACTGTTCCATTTGAACCACCAGTAACACACACATTGCTGAATTTAGAAGTATTTAACACGCCATCATTTAAAGAACAAACAAACAAACCAATATAGGCTGTTCCCGTAAAGCCTTCGAACCGCCCTTCTTTGTGAACCGCCCAACTAACTCCATCGGGCGAATAGTATAAAGCAATAACATCACCAATTCTTTCTATTTTCACCCAGTAGGATTTGGACGGGATATCCCTGGATCCTTTCTCCCAATTAGACCCACCTCGAACCTCAGTCCATCCGTGCATATAACTTTCTGAGGTCTGAGCAGGAGTAATAGCAATCCAAGCACGCTGTGCAGAGTGGTCAGTTAAATCCGAACGAATCATGATGCCTGCCTTTGAAGTGCCAGCAGTTGCCTGTACAGAATCAACCTTTGCAATTATGGTGCAGTTACCCTCAACTGCTTTGTATTCAAAATGACAGCCATCATTACCATGCGTCCAAACTTCCTGTCCGGCCCCCTTTACCGTCCAAATATTATTTACATAGCTGGCACTTCCAGCCGGGTGCGCTCCACCGATATCAAGACCTGTAAAGTTTCCTGAGCCTGCCAGCGGAGCATAGGGCACAGAAAAGTTTTTGGTAGGAACAGTAGCTGTGGAATTATCGACAGACTTTAAAAACATAGCCGTCTTCATATCAGTCTGTCTCCCTAAATGATTCAATCTTCTGGAAATATAAGGTGTTTGTAAACCCATTCTTGTGCCATATGCGCTTTGCGCTAATGTCAAACCAAAGTCTCCGCCATCCCAAAGGACCGTCTCATCCGTAAGATAAAGGGCATCTGTTGTCCCATAAGTAATATAAGGAATACCTCCGCCTTCATTTTTTCTGGCAAAATACTCTCCTTCTGCGAGAATGCGGTTGTTTAATTCGGAAAACATATCAATGCCCTGCTTCCATAAAATTTCGGCTGCTAAGGCCATCCCACTCCAATCTCCATGAGCGTGACCCTGATCTCTCGCGCTTTCGCCAATTTCGCCGCTTGGGAGAGTGTTGGAAAAACCTGCAGACGCACAAGTTCGCATCAGGTAGACTATATGTGCGATTTTATCTGGGTCATCAGAGAAAGCGGCAATCGCAGCACCAGCTTCCATGCTTAAAGTACCTTTATTTGCCGGCCCCAGAGCAAATCCGTCGCAGCCTGTTGCAGGCCAATACACATTATCAAAAAGACTTTTAACTGCTTCAGTATTTCCCTGTGTCCAGCCAGACCAAGTACCCCTGAGAATAGAGGCCCCACCTCCCCAGGCAAAAGCATAGTCTCCTAAGTCAAGATTAGATTCAATTCCTACAAATTCTGTTTGAGTTGTCGCCCATGCAAGCAGAATATCTCTTGCTTTAGTAGCATAATCTCCATTTCCAGTAAAATACCACATTAAGGATAGATTGAAAATTGCGGTCATATCGCTTCTCCACTCATTCAAATTAACATTTGGATTTCTGCTAACCGAAGCAAAAGGTCCTCGCATTGTATAAGAAAGCTGGGAATGCCCATCCGCAGCAAGGTTATCATAAGCTTGCTTCCAGGGATAATCACCTGCCTGAATATGTGCCTTCAAAGTGGCTAAATCTGAAGCAGATAAAGGAATACCTGGATTTGTAAACGTTTGGGCAGATAGTTTTAAAAAACTACCCATAAATATCAAGGACAATAAAATCCAGAAAATTTTTTGTTTCATCTTTTAAGATTTTAGAAATGAATAAATAAACAGATGAATGCTCATCATCAAAAAACCTTCTACCCCGAATGAAGAACTACTGTCTAAAGAAAACCTAAATACAGAGAATGATATCGTTTGCATATTAGCAACCAACACCTAAAATATTCAAAATGAAATTCTTATCATGAAACTGATAAGTAAGAACAACACTTACAAATAAAATAAACAATAAGGAAAAAGCCATGCGCTTCAAAAATGATTAAGCTGCCTCATAGATCGCTATGATCTATTCATTCAGCCACACACGACCATCCAAGCCCCAGGACTCAGGAGCAGAAATAGCCAACCAACTTAAGACTTGCCTGACAACATCAACCGGTTGGGGAACAAGTGAAGTCAGGTCCGCAACAGAAGGCGGGCAAACAATGTCTTTCATATAATTCCACTGTAAGGTTGTCCCCGTACCAGCACTAATATGGAAATCATTACCAGCTGGGCTATAATCTTTCATGACACTCCCTTGTCCATCTGTACCGGGCCAATAACCAATTAAGTAATCAAAATAAGGATGATTAGCATCAATCTGTGTATTGCAGGCATATTCAGAAATAATATCATCCGGCAAAGCAGCCTTCCAGATTCTAATATCGCTAAGATAACCATCAAAAGTATTCGTCAGATCTGTCGGAATGAGTCCCATTTCCAAAGGAGCATTGCTGTCAAACGTTCCGAAACCAGCAGGTAAAATAGTCTCTTTAACGAAGTACCCATCAACATAACCCCGCATCACACGCCTGAAATCCCTATTCAGCACCACAACAGCAATACTATGCCAGTTAGCATCTTTTATATCGGGATAATCCAGTCCCTGGAAATCAACACCAGGTTGCCCTACAAAAAAGCGCACATGATCTCCTTCTAACGAAAACCCCCATCCATAACCTTCTTTCTTCGTTTTATTAAACTTTTTAGAAAAGAATACAGGCCAGTTATAGGTCCAGCTAGTTCCCCTAATAACCTTTTTGAGCTTTAATTCAATAGTAAAGGAGGTAGTATCACCAAAATTATACAAATCATTATTGTTTGTCACCTCTGCACGCACTGAACTTTCCTCATTTGCTGCACTGGAATATAGATGAAGAAAATTTCCTGTAAATATATTCCCTGTAAAAGGCTTATCAATAAATTCTTGCCTATAATCATTCGTGTGAACAACAGTAAAAGTGTTAATGTCAGGATTACTAAATACAGTTTTATCATCCTCCGCAGGATCAATACTAGCCGTCCCTCCATGACTAGATGTCACTATTACCATCCAGTTTTCTTTATAATAATCCGGTCTTCTTCGCAACGAATTCAATATACCCCCCAAATAGGTGTCAAATTGCAATATAGCACTTTTATATTGGGGCGCATCATTTGAAAAACCAAATTGTTCACCTGCTTTCTGGATGTCACCAAACTGCCCTACAATAACTGTAGAAGAATCATCTTTGAGCTCATCCTCAATGGCCTTCGCCACACGCCCATCAGAAGAGAAGTTTTCCGCCACATCCGCGCCTACGGTTAGTTTTGCTTCAAACAAACTCGATTCGGAAAACGAAACAAGCCTAGCAGAAGGATTAACCTCTTTAATCCGCTTAAAAAATACAGGAAATTCGTTCAAATTATTGCCGGAAAAAGATTCCCCCAATACGCCATGCTTTTCCTTATGCACGCCAGTCATCAAATCAGCCCAGCTGGTTGCATCATCAGAAAGTGTATCAGATAACGAATTCCAGGAATATATCGAATTTTTAAGCAGGCTGTTTATATTCGGTGCCTCAGCATTTCTAACTTCTAGTCCTCTTGCCCCATCCACAATTAAGATTAAAACTTTGGGCGTTTTAACAATTACTCCGGTTGAATCTTCATACCCAGCAGTATTTAACATGTTATCGAAATTATGGTTACAGCCTCCCAACAACACCGTACCGATAATAAAAAGCCAAAAATAAATAGGCGAAATAAATTTATGAATAAACTTCATATTATAATATTTTAATTTAATTGCACAATTTGTTACTTATCCAAAACTATTCTTGTAATATTTGAAACAGCCTGGCCATCAAATTCAGTAAAATTGCCTATTAATAATAGGGTCAATTTCCCCTGTGAACTTATAGATTCATAAATTTTTTTTACAGATCCATTTAATTCACCACTCGAGTTGTATCCTTTCGCTAAAGAACCCTTATTGTCCAGTATCATAAAGTTTGGCCTATTGATTTGATTATAAGAGTCAAAAACACCACTAACAACAATTTTACCATCCGATATCTGTATTGCATATGTAGGATAACCATTCCCGAAGTCCTTCGAGGAGAAACTATTATCAATCGATCCATCGCTATTCAGCATAACTAATCGTTTTGAAGCCGTTCCATTAAATGAATTAAATTGACCGGTTAACAAGTATTTCCTGGTGGAAGCGTTATAGGTTATGGAATTGATCGCCTTATCAGCTCCTGTCCCTGTATTAAAAGTCTTATCAATCGAACCATCAGTATTTAGCCGAACAATACGGTTGGTGGAAGCTCCATCAAATTTAGTAAAATTCCCAACTAAAATTAATTTACCATCATCTTGCAGGTATCCATCAGAAATAACCCCATTTCCGGCGTCAAGACCCGTTTGAGTAGAATTATTAAAATGAAAAGTTTTATCAAGGCTACCATCTAACTTGAAACGTGCAACCTGAGGCATACGGATACTATCAGTGGTAATACTATCCCTAATAATCGTTGTATCTCCTACAATTACTGGCACAGTGGACAAGTCATAACTGTGGCTGAGAAAATATTTGAAGTCACCGATAGCAATTATTTTGTCCTGATAGTTAAATATTTTTCTTATGGACGCATCGGTTCCGCCATTAAAAGCTGGGACTGCCTTAAGTAGGCCAGTAAATTTAGTCGAATAAGTTTCGACCTTTATGGAGTCAACCGCACCATTCTCACCTAACCGCGTCAAATTATTAATGGAAGATATATTCGACTTTCCATTATTATAATAAAAGGTGGAAAAATTTCCACCGACAAAATAATTTGAGCCAATGCCTAAAATGGAATTGATGGATCCGTTAGACCCTTCGGTATTAAAAGTTCCGTCCATTGCACCCGTGTTATAAGCTCTCGCAATATGACGAATAGGAGAAACAACACCTTTGTTATCATAATTTGTAAAGTTTCCTACAAAAATAAATCTTCCGTCCGGCAGAATTAAAAAGTCATTTATGGAATTATTCGCACCGCCCTTTAATGTAAACTCAGGATCAATACTTATTTTTCCTTCCACAGAAAAATGTGGGCCAACAAACAGTTGATCCTGAACTTTAAGCAGGGTTATACCTGAACTCGCAAATTCAGGAATTTTCACTTTTAGGCTGTTATCAGTAACCGCTATTATTTCCGCCGGCTGCCCGTTAAAAAAGAAATTCAGGCTATCTTTATAAGGAAGTAGACCGGTAACCGAAAAGTCCACAATTGTACCTTCAGTTCCAACCGCAGGATCAGGCGCAACAGCAAGGTCGAAATATACGCCTAACGATTCCTTCCCACCTTCATAAGGATTTGTATATACCTTATCCTTTGTACAGGAATTTAAAAAAAATATTCCTGCAAAAACAATCAAAAAGACACTACGTATTTTCATTATATATTCATTAAATTAATTAATTTCTTTAACCTACAATCGCTAGAAACTAGCCATTACATCATCAGTAAAACCAGTAAACCCGAAAATAGATGTATTCGTCAATGTATGTACGATTCCATTTTCCGGCTGGATATTACAGGAAGATATATTGGATGAAACCCATCCATCCTGAGGATGTTTCAGATCTGGTATATAAGAAAAAAGGATGTGTCTATATCCACCATATTTAACACCATTTGCGTCATCATATATAACACCAATATTAAAAACGGTATTATTGTAGGAAAAATAGTCTTGCCCAGGAAATGCATTTTCCAATGAAAGGTCTAGCTGATAATAATCGTTGAGTTTATTGGCTCCATGAAACATATATTTTTCCAAATACTTTTTCCATATTTCCGGAGGGACTTGATCCAGACTAACAAGAGTATCCATACCAGCTGAATAAAGAAGATCATTAGCCCTTTCTATAGCACGTCCTATTGAATAGTCTGGCGGCGCAAAAAAAGTCATTGTATCCTTATTAAAATTCTCTTCCAGACCTGAAAGCCTGATAATCGTCACAAGCGAATCAAACTCAATAGGTTTTGATTCTAAATATTCCAGCATAGTTCCGTTAAACCTGGGGTCTACGATACCACCGTCAAAGTAATACTTATCCTTCGAGCACCTGATAACGAAGCAGCAGACAACGAGCAAGGCGAGGTAAATAAGTCTAATTCTTATATATTTCATTATAACTTGTTTTAATTTATTGCCAATAAATATTTAGTTTCATAGATGGGTTCTCCAACAAGGCGGAGGGGTCGATTGGCCAAGTCCATGCCCCCTGATCAAACTGACTTTGGGTAAGTGGATCATCAGTCCACTCCATATTCATAATTCGACCTGTTCGTACCAGATCAAAATAAAGTTGGCCCTCTCCCATTAATTCCTTGCACCTTTCGTTAAAGATGGCATCACTCAACTGATATGCACCAGCCCCACTATAGTCTGCCGTTCCGGCTCTTTGACGTACCAAATTCAACATTTTAATAGCCTCCACATCATTATTTCCAAGTTCCTCAAGTGCTTCCGCTCTCAATAATAAAATACCAGCATAACGGAATATTATCAGATCCCATTCAGGAATGGAACCAGCCCCTGTTGCTCCCGAAATAATGTCTCCCTTAAATTTCAGGAATTCAAAATTTCCGGTTTCGCTAAGCATGTTAGCATCAAACCACAGGTCTTTTCTTCTGTCAGCTTGTCCTTCAGGATATAACCTCGCTAAAAATTTGGCTTTAAAATAAGCATGACTCGAATTGTTATCTCCTCCGGCTCCCTTTTCGGGATATTTAAGCATTATCTCACCAAAGAAGGCCCTGAAATTCGGTAATCCTTCATAATTTGTACTCTGGTTGAATTCAAAAATACCTTCCTGGCTCCGTCCTTTCATAACTTGTGCAAATTCATCCAATGATACCAACTTATAGGTATTCGATTCTATGATTTCTTTCCCTTCATCAGCAGCTGCCTGGAAGTATCTTGATTTGTTTGCTTTATCGAAACCGGCATTCCACATATTCATATTCATGAGAAGCGCATTTGCCGCCCCCCTCGTAGCCCGGACGGCCGTGTAAGCAGGATCTGAATACGCTAAAGGAAGATATTTTTTATAATCATTTAGCTCTTTTATACAGCTATTCAGGACATCTACAAAATTTTCCCTGGGATGTACGTCCTGATCATATGCCTTGGTATAATAAACAACATCCCCGTAAATCCGAACCATAAAGAAATAAGCAAGGCAACGTAAAAAGACACCTTCTGCATGAAACTGCTTCGTTAATGCGTCTGTCAGATCAGGGACACCTTTATCGACCTGATCACAGAGAATATTAGCTCCCTGGATGACCTGATAGAAATCCACCCATTTGGTAATTGAAGAATAATTAAGATTCTTCCATTCCCTAGTAGTACTCAAAACAGAGCGCAGGTCATTTGTGGCAAATTTAGAATATACTTCCCTGATCGCTTTTTCAGCGGCCGAATTCGAATTATTTATAGTAGCAGGAAGGATATACCCTGACCTCAAATCACCAACCGCAGGCATAAATTCCGTTGAAGTCAGTTTATTTCTGAACTTGGCATATAAATCCATTGTAAAAGCATTCACATCCGAAGGAGACTTCCAGAACATGTTACCGCTCAATTTGTCCATAGGCTTAACATCCAGAAACTTTTTACATCCTAGTGGCAAAAGACCGATAATTGTTATAAATATAAAGCCGGTTATCTTTTTCATTTACTTTAACTTTTAAAATTCTATATTCACTCCAACATTATAAGTCCTCGCAACAGGATAGCCACCTGAGGCATCATAACCAAGAGCTGTGACGTTTTCTGGATTAGGACCAGAATAATTTGAAAATGTGAAAACATTATTTGAGGATACATAAACTCTCAAAGCGTTTAGATGCATCCTCTTGGCAAAAGACTTCTCAAAACTATAAGCAAATGTTATATTATTAATTTTGAAATAAGATCCATCTTCCTGGAAGAGTGATTGATCAGACCGGAAAGGATTAATTAAATCCGCACGTTTAAAGTCATAAGGATTTGGATAAGAAGCCTGGACTTCAGCAGATTTCCAATAATTAATATCATTTAAAAGTAACAACGTATTCGATCCATATGGATCTTTAACAAGCCTCAGACGGCCAGCTAAAGCATCATTTATGATATCTCGATTCAATGTAAACGAACCGTTTATATTTATAGAGAAGTTTTTATAAGATATAAAAGTATTCATCCCGCCAGTCACCACAGGCTGAGAATTACCCAAAACCTGTTTATCGTTATCCGTTAATACATAATCACCATCTAAATCCTGCCAGAAAGGATCGCCCTCCTGAAAAAAAGCAGTCCCACTACTTCCGCTCCTATAGCGAAGACCTGTCACAGGATCAACAGGCACCTTGTCATTAGATGCATAGACCCCAATTGTCTTTAATAGATAATTAGATAAGGTGTTTCTCCCGACTTTCAGAACGGTAGATCCGTCAATAATTTCATTCAAATTGTTGGGGAGTAAGGTTAAGTAGTCCTTATTAATAGCTCCGTTTACGGATATACTCCATGTAACTTTGCTTGATGCAGGCAAGGGGCGTGCTGTAAGCGTTAGTTCATAACCATAATCTATCAAACCGGCATGATCACTCAACACGGTATTGAAACCGGAAGTTGTTGGAAGATTTACCGACCGGTGAAGATTATCCACTTTTTTATAATACGTATCAAATATCACCTCAAATTTGCTGTCAAACATGCCCAGATCAAAGCCTAAGTTATAGGTGGTATTGGTTGTAGGTGCTAATGTACTATTAGGAACTACATCATAGTTCAAACCAATTCTGGGGCTTCCTATATAATATCCGTTTGGTGTATAGGTTCCGTAAAGTGAAAAGATATCACCTGACGGCTGGATATTACGTCCCCATGTCATACGGATGTCCGAATAGGTCAGCCAATCCAGCTTTTCAAAGAGTTTCTCTTTATTAAAATTCCACCGGAGACCAATAGAAGGATTCTTTGCGTAAGGATTATCAAAACCAGCTACAGAAGAAGCGTCCAACCTGTAGGTCAAATCCAGTACATACTTTTTTCTATAGTCATAAGAAAATGCGCCGGCAAAAGAGGAAAGGTGTTGTTCACTATAGTTATTCAAGACTCCTCCGCCTTTTGAGCTATAATTATTAAATCCTAATGGACCACGAAATTGATCATTGGGTGTGCCGCTTTGAAATATAAAGCCGGCCTGAAACTTTTTAACATAAATTTCATTAAATGCATTAAAAAAGAAATTATGTTCTTTATTAATCGACTTGGAATATGTCAGACCATTTCTGTTATATAAGGTAGAATTTCTGTCATTATAAGAATATATCGTAGAAACTAAAGAATTTGCAGCTGCTGGTGTAAATGTTTCTTCCGTTCCCACCGTATAATCATAACTCCCATTAGAACTTAGGTTAAGCCCCGGTAGTAACAGATAGGATATTTCAGCATTCACTCTCAGATTTTGGGATAGATTCTTATTATCCGTCTGTAAAGCAGAGATCACACCAGAAGAAGCTAAAAATAAGGAAGGGCCTGGCAGAAGAGAAGAAACAGAAGCATTGTCTGCCACTCCCGTTTGGAATAAACCCTGACCATCACCTTTCAACTGCTTTCCTACACCGCCGGCTAGATTTACAAAAACGTGCAATTTATCATTTGGCCTGTAATCCATATTAAGCGTTGTGTTATACCGCTTAAATCCTGTGTTGGCAATAATTCCATCTTCAGAATAATAACCAAAATTAGCCTTATAGTTAAATTTCTGGTTTCCTCCGTCAATACTCAGGTTATGCGTTTGATTCCCTGTAGTCTTATAGAATACATCCTGCCAGTTTGTAGAATTATTATAATATGGATTTAAACTATCCGCCAGAATAGGGGTGCCTGAAATGCGCAGGTAGTCATCATAATCTCCCTCCGCCAGAATCTCTGCAATTTTAGCAGATCTCTCGGCATTTCCACCTAGGGTTTGACGGAGTTTAGGAGGTTTGTTCATAAAGAAATTCCCCGTATATCTTACCCTGGGAATTTTGGAATTACCACGCCGTGTTGTCACCAATATCACTCCAAAAGCACCTCGGGATCCATACAGAGAGGTTGCCTGCGCATCTTTTAATACTTCTATAGTCTGGATGTCTTCTGGAGGAATTAGCGATAAAGGGCTTACTCCGGGTCCTGAAGTATTAAACCCATAAGAATAATCTGCATCTGCTTCAACGGGAATTCCATCAATTACATATAAAGGCGATGTAGGGGAAAGGAAAGAGCTGGAGCCGCTACCAGAAACATCTATACCGGAGACACCACGGATCGCAGCTGTTCCGCGATATCCTGGCGCACCAGTATTTACTTGTATGTTTAAACCTGCTACTTTACCTTGTAATAACTGCTCAGCATTCGACACGGGAATATCTTGAATTTCTTTCCCCGTGACAATAAAAGACGCACCTGTAGTTACTTCTCTGGATCTTTTCTGATATCCCCTTACCACTACTTCGTCCATTAAATTATCACTCGATTCCATTTGTACCACTAGATCTGATTTACCTGTCGCGATGTTGATTTTCTGATCATTATACCCTACAAACATGAAAATAAGATCAGAATTATCAGGCACACTTACGCTAAAATGACCTTTATCATCTGAAAATCCTAATATCTTCTTCTTAGGGCCATCTAAAATGATCGACACACCACCCAAAACTTCCTGGTCTGTTTTTTTGATCACTTCGCCTTCGACAGCGACCTTTGCAGTTTGCGCAAATAGTCCGCCCGAGAAACAGAGACAAAGAATAAAAGCTATAATTGAAAATTTTCTCATTTTAATTAGTTTACTTTAAGTCAATTTAATCATCTTCGAATTTTGGCCGTTCCCGACGAAAATGAAATGTAATAACCCAATCACCCTGTTGAAACAAATTGAAACTAAAACTAATACTCGCAGTTCTCCTGACACCGTTAAAACCTAAACGATCATAAGCAATTTTAATAGCAGCTTGGGAACCATCGGAGGTCGTATATACGGTTGGCAACTTGACTAAAGGGATCGGATAGGCGACATCATACTTCACATATTCAGATGTTAGCTTCATATTAAAGCCATGAACTAGACTATCCCAGTTGGTTCTGTTAAAAGAAGATGGATTAATTAACTTATTATCTTTATCAACAAACTGAAACATTAGTGAACTGCCATCTCCGACTTTATCAAAAGTGACAGAGACATCACGCAAGGCGGTGTCTGAAGCGCTATTAGAAAGATCATTGCCGCTTGAAGCACCGACGAGTCCGGAAATGGAAGGGTTTATTTGGGATATTACTTTTCCAGATACTGGATCCATATCAGTAGGCTCATAAACCCTTTGATGGTAAGGATGAAGTTCAAAATCCTTTATTAATCTTTCGCCCCCGTTATTCGAAACTTTTACATCAAAGAGGTATCCCTTGGCCATTGTTGAATCAGTTACTGACAGCGTATCTCCACCGCCTCTTTGGTACCCTGGTAAATTTCCTTCATTGGCGGACGCCCACATGATGAATTCGCCGGACGAACGGACTTCAAAAGGAGCATGGTCTTCTAATGCTCTTTTGGCATTTATTTCCTCAAGGCTTTTTTCTTTACCTGTATAGTCATCCCTCCAAACATAAGTTGGAAATTTATGATCCAGAATAGCGGATGGTGTCCCGTCAGCACTTCTGAAATTCATTATTTCGAATTTCATTGGTAATGTAGAATTGTCAGGATTAAATATTCCGGAAAACAAGGTCGTTCTACCTAAAACAGGTGAAAAGGAAGTGGTATTATAATCAGCCCTTTCGCTCAGGTAATCAAGATCTGATGGTATGTCATACCATTTTTTACATCCTGAAATAGACATCGTTCCTAAAACAATCAAAGCAAATAGTATCTTCTTATATTTGATGTTGTTCATACTCCTTTATTTTATGCGGGTAAAAGTGTAATTATTAACCTGAACATCCTGTGTTTCCCAGTAAAATTTCATATAATGGACGCCAGCCGTCAAGTGAAACACAGGGGTCGGAACAAGGAGCCAGGTGTGCCAGCCTTTATTGTTAGGAAAAGTCAACGATCCCGATATATTATCGTTGTCCATTTCAATGTGGAATTTGAGTGGATTCGTACCACTTCCATTTCCTACGCGGCATACAATCTCATAATCTCCTTCGACAGGAACATCAACAGAATAAATAACCCACTCCCCTGGAGCACTCCAACCGATTGAATAGCTTTGAGGAAAAACGCCCGCTGAATCTGTACCGCCAGCGGCTGGTGCATCTATATCCACCCATTCAGTCGGCCTGTAGTTTCCTCCGCTGTTCTTTGAATCATTATCATGGTATGCCACTCCTTCACCACCCAGATCATAATCTTCAGCTTCCAGAAGGGTAGTTTCTCCAATATTAGCCGGCAAAACAAACGCACTATCATTTTGCTTGAAGATGCTTTTATCAAAGGGTTCTGCAACAGGCTTTGTATAAAGACCAAATCCAAAAGGATGAGTGTTTTCAAGTATATGCACATAGCCATTGGCTGTTTTTATATTAATGGCATCTGCAGTAGTTTTTATCCAGTCAATAGTAAAAACACTACGCTTGGTAAAATAAAAGTCTATAGTTCCTGGCCCCCCACCTACATAACCGCTGGCATTGGCTGTATTAAGTTTAGCATTCATAGGATAATTATAACGAACACTGTTTAACATCACACCATCAATTAATCTCAGCGAATCAGCACTATAAGTGCCGCGAATAATATACCTGCACATAAGACTGTCTAAAAATGCTGGATCCACGTCTTTTAAGAACACAGGTGGCTTCCCTTTCAGTGTTCGGCCCAGATTTTTCTTATTAACGACCTGGATAAAGCTCTCATTTGTAGGTGCAAACAAAGTAATATCTTCTTTTTTTAATGTATCAGTCAACCCAAGCCGGTCGACAACATATAAGAGCGAATCAAACATTCCTGGTTTGCTATTAAGATAATCATATACACTACCGTTTAATGGTTGATCTTTAGCATCGGAACGATCATAAGCTCCGTCATTCTTTTTACAGGAACCAAAGGAAAGAAATAAGGCGATCAGTAAATAAAATGCCAATAAATTACTTTTCATATATCTGATTTAACTTGAATTATTTATTCCAATAAGAATATTGTTTAAGCAATCCATTCTGGGCCATAACTTTAGAGGCGATCGGCCAGTAGATTCCTCCACTCTGCTCCAGGATATTGAACTCCGGATTATTTTTAATTCGTTGAAACCTAACATAATCATACCACCGCCAGCCTTCACCCATAAACTCCTTTCTCCTTTCAGAAAAAATGGCATCCAAAACGGTCTCGTCGACTTCAGGATTATAATCCTTTAAACCCCGATATCCCGTCCTCCACTCATTTAGCAACCGCACAGCACCTGCATTGTCGCCAAGTACCACTTTCGCCTCAGCCAATAATAGCTTCATTTCGGCCGGGCGCGTAAGCACAATGGAACTTCCAAACCAGATCATTGAACCATCGGAACCAGGCCCCGTAACCGTGTTTAATGGGGGATTGTTATCGCGGATAATAAAGACCTTCGTGAATATCGGGTAGACATTATCGAAAGCACCAAAATAGCGATCAGAGTTAGGAGTCGACGTAAGTGTATCAATCGCAAACCGTGTATCACCAGACTGATTAAAGATTGAAAACACAGAATCCTTGGGTACATAAATGGCCGGCAAAGATTTATTACTAACATAAGGTGCGGCTAATGTTAGCTCCTCCATAAATCCAGAACTACCACTCTCGCCTACATAAAACTGGTGACTAAAGCCTGCAATAATATTATACTGGTTATTCCCATATTCCCCTCTGAACATTTGCCTGGTTTGATCGATGTTCATGAAGAACATCTTCTGGTTGTCCATTATAGACAGTTGCATATTGTCCAACACCCATTGCGCCCACTTTGCAGCATCCGCATATTTGCCCTCCCACGCGTAAGCATGTGCAAGAATGGCATAAGCGGTATGCCTTTTTGCAATTTCCTCTTCCATATTATAATATGGAGTTCGAGTTTGCAATGGATCACCTTTATCGTATACCACAGGCAATTCAGGTGCAACAGTCAGTAGTTCTGATTCAACAAATGCCAGTACTTTATGCCAGTCATCCCGGGGTTTGTTGACAAAATCGCCATCGTGAGAGCTAACAATTAAGGGAACATCTCCCCAAATGCGAACCATATAAAAATAGGCCAGTGCTCTAAGATACCTCGCATGCGCCATATCCAGTTTCAAGTCAGTTGTTAAGTATGTCTTATCTGTATTAACAATGTCGGGGGCATGTTCAATAAATATATTGGCGGCATTCACAACAGCGTAAAACCTACTCCAATCGCACAAACTTTGAACAACAGGATAAGCAGAAAGGAGGTTATTACCTGTAATTGCTTTCAGATCCAAACGGGTTACACTCCTGAAGTCTCCACCTTCTCCATTCACTGTCCTGACATCTCCGTAAATCCAGTGCCGGTCATTATCGCAAAGCGCAGCACGCATTAATCCGTAAACACCTATCAGACCCGCTCTTGCATCTTCCACTGTCTTCCACATGTTCCCTTCACCAACCAGGCGGCTTGACTCAACATCCAGCATTTTCTTACATGAACTACCTCCGGCCAATAAGCATGCCGACAAAAAAATAAATACAAAATATCTGTAAAGCATAATATGTCAGTTTTAAATTCATTTAAAGATTTACTTGGACACCAACTGTGCAAGACGGAGAAAGCGGTAATCCATAACCATTATCATATCCGTTAAAGGTAACTAGCTCAGGATCCTTACCGCTATAGCCCGTAAGTGTCCATAAATTGTTAGCAGTTACATATACATACAATCTCGATATCGACTTCTTCTTACGATTTACAAAATCAGTCAGATCATGCCCTAAAGAAACCGACCTTATCTTCAGAAAGGAACCATTTTCCAGAAAAAGATCCTGGTCTATTCTGTAAGGGGTGACCTCGCTCCATGGATTATAAAGAGGGTATTTAGAATAATCGCCCTTTTTCTCCCAGAAAGTTATTTCTTTTATAGAATTGATGTCGTTTGCACTTTGCCGGTTGATAAAATCAAAGCGGTTAGCCATGTCCTGATTCAATATATCCTTCCCTAAATTATAGTACAACCTAAAATTAAATGTCCATTTTTTATAGCTAAAGTCGCTGGAAAAGCCACCTGAAATCACGGGTAAAAAATGCCCCTTTAAGGCTTTGTCATTTTCATCTAAAATGTTATCTCCATTAACATCCCTCCATTTGGGATCCCCTTTCTGCAAGCCAATACCCAACAGGCTCAATTTATTTCCAGCACCATCTGTGGGAACCTCCTCATCACTATTATAAATCCCCTGGTTTTCATACAACCAGAACTGATCGATTGATTTTCCAACTTCTAACAACTGGTTTCCGATGACTGCTCTTTTAACCCCGTTAGGAAGTGCAGCCAATTTATTCTTGTTATAATTTGCATTAAGCTGGACAGACCAATTTAATCCCCTAGTACAATCCAGTATTTTGGCTCCCAATGACATATCAACTCCCTTATTATTGATGGCCATACCTGGAAAATAGGCCTGTTGATAACCGTATTCAGAATATGCGGGAAGCGCAATTAGCTGATTTTTGGCGGTCCTTGAATAAAAGCCGGCCGACCATTGAAAGCGGTTTTGCCAAAGTTTCATATTAACACCGAAACTAAACTGCTGGCTATAAGCCCACGGCAAATTATAGCCCACCCATCCTTTCGTGTAGGGTCGGTCTAGAACAGATACACCGGAAACCGAGAACATCCTAGGTTGACCTGTATAACCTACATCCACAGTATATTGCGGGCCGGCAGCAAACCGATCGTCTGTCTGAAAAATTCCGAGTCGCGCAAAACCCGCAGTCAACTTAAATTCATTAATCCCAGAACTTGATTTCAGTAAATCATTTTTAATATTCCAGGCTCCAGAAACGGCTTCTGAAATAAACCAGCGGCTGGTGGGTTGGGCTGTTGATGCACCGTCTGAACGAACCATCGCAGATACCTCATACTTATCTTTGTAAGAATATGCAGCAAGTCCGTAAAAGGAAGCAAGATTGTTCTGCATCCCATCCAAAAAACGATAGGTAAGGGAGTTTAAAAAACCATTATTTGCCTGGTAGCTAAAGTAAGCGACTAAAGGATCGTGTGGGTCATCCAGCAGGTTTATTTTTATATAATCACTTGTTCCCCGGTAGGCATATCCGTAACTATATCTGTAAGCATCATACTGAAAGACATCTCCAATTTCAAGCTTCAGAGAATGACCGTTTTTTAAGTCTAATGAGTATTGCAAACTGTTTTGAGCTGTTAACCTTCGATTAAAACCAAAATAATTTGACACATAACTATTGGTTTCCATCAGAGTACTAGGATAGAAGAGATCCCTGTACCCCCCACTATAGTCAACTGAAAACCTAGAATTGAAGGTGAGTTTCCCCAAATAAAGGGCTACATTGAGAAACCCGTTAACCACATCAGAATTATTCCGATCAAATGCGTTATCATACTCTGCTAAGTAATTGGAATAATAGCTTTTATTTGGCGAAATAGGATTTGAAAGATCAGGAAAGTACCGCTCTTCTGCATAGCGATCCCTTAAATTCCGGTTTCGGTCTCTGGTTAATCTACTGGCATTGATATAAGTGACGATATCAAGCCAATTCAGTGGTTTCAGGTTCATGGTAAAGGAAACATTATATTTACTAAACCCTGTATTATCTGCCGTAGCATTATCCCTTTGGCTTCCAAGGAAAACGAAGAAATTGGCAAGATTTGAACCACCAGAAATACTTGCGTCTAAATTATATATCATCCTTCTTTGATAATACAAATCTGTCCAGTCAGAAGTTCCGTAGTAAATATTATATAATGAATCACCTAAATATGCAGGCATATTCTGCCACTGCTCCTCAGTAGCATATTTTTCATAAAAGGGCTTCCTAAAGGCGAGTTCAGAAGCGCCGTTCAGTGTCGTGACAGCTTGTGGGTTGACAATGCCTACATATGAATTAAGCGATATCTGCTTCTGAAAGGTGGATTGTTTTGTTTTAACCTCAATAACACCATTGGTCGCCATCGGGCCGTAGTATGCAAGCCTAACAGGATCCTTTACAACTTCTACGGAAGCAATATTATCGGGTTGTATATCAGCTAATACATTCGTAGCAGGCCCGATCCTGGCATAATCATATTCCTGAAGGTCATAGGCAAAGGGATGGTCCCCTGAAATTCTGGGCACTCCATTAACTACAACAAGAGGCTGGGAATTATATAAATCTATTTCGGACAACAACGGTGTTGAACTTCCATGAATTAAAACGCTTTGTTCTCTTCCAGGTTCTCCAGTCGGTTCCTCAACAAAAACACCTGCTGCCTCACCTTTTACAAATTGCTGAATGCTTGTTCTCGGATAAAGTACAATCTTATTTACATCCAATTTTTCGTTTAATATAGACCTGTAAGATGACAAAGAATCAGGATGGACCGAAGGTAAATGAAGTTCAACAACAGATGTATCAACGGAAGACAATTCTTTTCCGGTACTATCTTGATACCAACTCTTGCCATAACCAATTTCGGCACTAATACAAAAAATGACACAAAAAACTAATAAATGACGCAACATAGCATTGGTTTATTTTTACAATTAAATCAACATCTCACTTAATGAATTCTGAAAATTATTGAATAACCAAATAACCCTAAAGGACAAAAAATATGATCTGACTCTAATCGATTAAGAAAGAAAACAATATTAATTCCCGTAACCTAGCTTTCGTCTTCACGTTAAGGAATAATTTATACTATTTTCATTTCTTTCTTAATCAAAGTTAATTAGTATAAATTTATCATTTAAATTTTGGGCCATATATATCTAGGCAACCGTTTGCACGAAAAACCGCATAATATAGTCTTAGTAGATTTTATGTCAAAAGAACAAATAACAAAACAATAGGGTATTTAATAACCGCGGAATTGGAGATAAATTCCATCAAAATATTGGATAACAGATACCATCGCATTAACCAACCGGAAATGCGGGTTCTTAACGAGGAAGAAGGGACATTCTCTTCATATGAAACCAGGCCATTGAGCATTCTGACAACATAATTTTTATCCGGTCATTCAGGAAATCAGAAAGAAATATGATTAAGATCCGTGGATAATAAAAACACAAAATGCAATGGTTATCATTTACTTACAGGCATAGAACTTAAATCACCACTTCATCAATCGCAGTTATTTCATTTTTAAAATCACAATTTAACCCGATTGCTTATTTCTACCTTCGGATTACAACCAATTTCCAACATCAATTTATCATGAATTCACTAGAGGATTTCTTGAGTCGCTGTATTTCAATACCCTTAAAAGTTTAAAATCAAATATCAGCCGGCGGAATTCTTTAAGTCATATAAAACATCTGCTCCAGGCGAATACTTACCGGAAAATTATCAGGATTGCTTTCCATTATATCTTTAAACTAATCCCACCATTTTTCCATTATAGGATGCTCAGGCAATTTGTCATGCAATTCAGGATTATCAGCATTATAACAAGCAAATAAATAATAAGCCTCCTCAAACAAATGAATATATAAGTCACTAATAGCACATCCTTTGAGGAGGGCGACAAGTTCAGACCTTATCTCGTCATAACGGCGTTTATATTCAGACATCTTACCTGGCAACAAACTTCAACAAAAGGTCTTTCTCTCCATATAGACCTCGCTTTAAAAATTATAATCTTTAATAAAACAATATTCATACTTATTACAATTAATATATAAAATTTTGACCTGATACAGAAAAATAAAATGATACACAAAAAACTACATGGAAGTACAGATAACACTTTTACCATCGACATTTAGCCGTTTCGGACACATTTCATAACCTAACATATTTACTATTAATTTAAAATATGATGATGCTGATGACTAGCAAAAGACCTACACATGCTATCATCATCGTTTATAATTGTCAAAAGAAAGGCGAAAGTTTCCTCTTCCGCCTATTCTTAACACATATAAACCACCAAACGCTTCTATACCCCAAGCATTATCCCCAATTCCTGCAATAAATCATAGCTCAAACAAGCTTGTTACGCGGAATGAAACTTAAATAATTCCTGTCCGCCTTAAATGCAATAGGCCCAAAGGTAAGGACAGAATAACGGCTTTCAAGTATAAAAGCTAATACATTCTGCATATAACTTATTAATCGATAAGACTTATGACTCAATATATTCAATCCCTTTCAAAGGAAAACGACTTTCTAATCCTGAGAAAATAACAACGTACCAAACCCCAATTGATCAAACCCCCCACTAGCACTACCATAGTCTCCGCCACCACCTTCAGGTTCGGTTTTCTGAACGCCCAAAGTAGTATATGGTGCAGTTAACCCTTTCAATTTTACATAATGATTATAAATCATAGCCCACATAGGCCTGATCGTCCCTCTTCCATTGGCCCCAATAGTAGGAAGATTTTCTAGCGTTCCGTTACAATCCGTAACCCATGAATAGGGCGTATAAGGAACATCCAAAAATGCAACATTATATTTAGCGACGTATTCACTTGCTTTTAATATCATATTATCATTAAAACCCCATAAATCATCTCCTTGATTCCATGCCAATTGACAAATATTTGTCAAAAGTGCTAAAGATAAAGTACAGTGGCCTTGGTCACGACCACTTTCTTGCATTTCTGCCAATCCTTCGTCATCAAAAACAAAAGGAATAGTTCGAAATATATATCCATTTCCCAACCCACTCTTCTGAATGTAATTAATAACATAGTTGTATAGAGATCTTTTATCAGTAAGTATACCAGTGGCCATTACACAAGCTAAATTACACAAATCCCAATTCGACCAAGTGTGTACAGGACTGCAATTAAAATGTCCTGTCAGAAAATTATAAGACAACGAATAAAAGACGTCTAATACCCATTGCTGATATTTTTTAAAATCGGCCGGGTCCCATCCTGCAAAATCACGTAGTTGTTCTCCAGCAATAGCAAATTCATAACCATAAATGCCCGAGGCTAATGCGGTATTCGGATCGCCACTTATTCTGGTACAGGTGTTTGCCCATGCATTCAAAATATTAACTGCAGTACGGGCATAGGTACTATCTCCTGAAATTTTCCAACGAAGGCCAAGTTGAAATGCGGCAGCTGCATCATTCATAGCATGTGAATAATTATCCGGATCAGATTCCTCGGGACTATTACCTCCACGTATTAATTTCACCGTCGGGCTCGCTGTATAAGTCACCCTTGCATGAGCATTCGCCGTCAACTTCGCCCATCCACTCGCCCACGGCTCTTCTGTAAGATGTGACTTAATTCTTATAATATCATCTTCATTAATCAGTCCACCCGGATGCTTTAATGCTACAGAAGGTGACAAAGTATCAATAAGTTTAATATCACCCGTTGAGCTGGAATCAATTCCACCGCCACTGCTGCCTCCGGAAGATTTACTACAAGAAAACATAATGGAGGTCGCCATTATAAGGGCTGCAAGACCTAAATATTTTATTTTCATAAGATTTTATTTATACTTATTAAAGAAAGCCGTAATTCAGTGATACCAAAAAGTCATATAACATCTATTCCTTTATTTATTTATTTATCTATCTACCTCTTTTTTATATCACTAACAAAAACTCTTAACATTATTTAATCAAATTAAGCCTAACCAAACCAACTCTGAACCATGAATTAGCGATTTGCGTAGACACGAAACCAACGGATACCGTAGAATAGGAAGAGAGGGTAAAGTTAAGTGTTCTTTTCGTCGCATTATTAGAGCTACTTACATCGTTGAAATTGGTATAACTAATAGAATATGAAGCAACCTCTCCAATATCCGGTATAGAATCTTTAGCAGCTGCAACAATATAAGTAGTGCTGCCAGAGACAAATGAGAAATTATTAATATTTACCTCAAATGAATAATTCCCAGCCGGCAAAGACATCGTTTGATACAATTTAGCATTATTTAGTGTATTACCGATCGCATCTCCCCAACCCGCTTGTAATATTAATTCCCCTGTAGCCATGTTGCCATAGCTAAGACCACCTGTTCTAGCTGTAGCCCCAGAATTTAGCTGATCCAATCCCCCAGAATTGATTTTCCAATAATCAGCTACAGCCCATTTCCCTGAACTTCCTATCTGCGCCGGAGTCATCAAATCACTTGTAAATGGCTGTTCGTAATTTTGCATATAAAAAGAACTGACATCACCTTCAGGGACACTAGGAGACAAAGAAGTTCCAGTTAATTTCAACCCCATAAATGTCACACTCACATTCCCAGCGGTATATCCTTCAGGGGCTATTACTTTTATCAGGTTACTTTGCAAGGACACTATATTTGCAGCTGCTGTGTCGCTCACTTTTCTATTGCGCGTCGTTAACGTAATCGAAGCCTGATACGGCCTGCTGTGATCTACTAAAGCTTTATGAACCCGTCTTGTTCAGCTAAGAAGGATCTCATGTTCCTTTAGCAAAATAGCACAGATGTATTCTTTTAAAATTACCTACTGTGTTCAATACAGGAGAATCAAGTTGAAAGATAAGCCGATTGAATTTCGAATAGCATTTTTCATAATTGAATTTTCAGATAGAAAAAATTAATAGTACCGTCAATTATAATGAAATAGAACTTATCTATGTAGATGATAATGTCTTACAACAACATTCAATTCTAAGTGGCTTCTATATTCTCCTTTAAATAAATACATTTAAATAATTTAACTACTTGACACTCAAATAGGTAATGGAGTTACAGAAGATTGCTTTAAAATTGTCTAAATTATACTTAATCGGTTAATAAAAACTAAAAGTAAATCTATAAAACCTAACTTAATTGATTAAGAAGGAAAAAATTCAGGCAACCGGTTGCATATAAAATAACACTTAACTGTAATCTTATTCAAAAAGGTGCTTTATATATTGTCAAGATTACATTTACTGGAAATGCGCCAAAGAAATTGACAATTCATTCAGGGAAATTGTACCTGTTCGGGGCTGGACATGCTTTTCATTATAATCTATTTTTAGGCTAATGATAAGCTTCGTGTCTAATTCAGAACTTCCCCTAGGATCTGCACTTCGCTGATGCATGCACCTGTCGCATTGTCAAAATATACCCTGATGGCTCTGCCGGTGATACGCTTCTTAAACCTTTCCACCAGTATGTGTTCTCCTTTCTGATGTTTTGATTTCAGGGCTGCAGGAACCGATTTCCAATTTTGCCTATCATCCGAAATCTCCAGTTTTTTAATACTGCCCGCACGTTCGGGCAGAATCAGTTTTATCTGTATTATCAACAGCTTTTTTTCCGTATCCACTGCCCACCACGGGTTATTATCTGTTAGGGATGCCTTCCAATAAGTGGCATTGTTTCCATCTGCAGCAAGGCCAGAGAGATGACCTTCTGATTGGCTGCTGGAAAATGTAGGATTATTGGGACCAAACTGCTGTTCTTTTACAACTCGGTCTCCCCTGCGGAATCTTTTATATGGAAGATCCTTGCCCTGGTTTGTTCTGCCCTGAACAAAGGGTACTGGACCACTGAATTCTAACGTAATATTTCTGGAAGGCAGACCAGGCGAACTAGCCTGTATCACTGTTTTTCCGCTATAATAAGATCTGAATTCTATTGCTGCCTGGCCATCAAGAATCCTGATATCGCTGTCGTGTGCAAATTTAATACTGGAGCCGGTTGGAAACCGGCCAGGACCGCATATTACCGTCAGAGTCACCGGCGGGCTGTTACTGATTAAGGCACCTTTACTGTCAACAATACCGATTCGCAACTGAACGTCATCCGTACCATCAGTGAGGATATCCATTTCCTTACTGGCAGTCAGTGTCAGTCCGGCCGGCACGCCCGGCACAGGCCATTCAGGCGGTAGAATATGCCTGTATGCATTCCGGTACCAGTACCAGGCCCGTTTGGGTATTCGAAAATAATCGATGATGCCCATTTTCCCAAGATTGCTACCCGCAATACTACCATGATCAAAACCACACCATACAGCCTGTCCGCTTCTCCAGTCATCAACAAGTCGGCCATTATCTTTTGCCAGCTCTCCCCATCCGGGCGCATATTGCCCAGGCCGGTCAGCGGTCGTGCTGCCGTACTCTGAGACTAGAGAAGGGACCCCCGGATGTTGGAAGAGGGATAGCGTTCCACCATCACCATTATACCCTGCCACATCTCCGATTTTATCAATCCGCTGATCGTCTAAGGGGCGCTGCGCACCTCCGATACCCGCAGGCCGGGTCGGATCCAGTGAATGACTGAGGGAGACACATTGTTTCAGAAGTCCCCTCATTTTTTGGAATACTTCGGGTGAGGTAAAAAAAGGTTCATTGGACATGCTCCAGGCAATAACAGAAGGACTGTTTCTAAAACTTTTGATCATTTCACTTAGCTGCTGCTTAACACTTGTTTCAAAACCTGGCTGGTCCCGTTGTTTCGTCGGATAGGCACTTCCATTCCAGTAGCCTTCGGGATTACTTGCAAATCCGCCTATACCCCAAAATGCGTTTTCTGACCAGAATAAAATGCCTAGGCTATCACAGGCTTCTACAAAAGCAGGGTCATGCGGATAATGGGATCCGCGGATAAAATTGAACCCTGCGTCCTTGATCATTTGTACATCTCGGAAAAAACCTGCATTGGTGACTGCATCTCCCCAGCCTGCATGATCCTGATGCACATTTGCACCTCTAAGGTAAAGATGCCTCCCGTTAAGAAAGAAACCGCTATCCGCAGTCCATCTGATAGACCGGATACCAAAGGGAGTAACATACTGATCGGTCAGCTTTCCTTTCTCAAACACACTGCTGATAACGCGATAGCGCTTAGGATCTTTTGTTGACCAAAGTGCTGGTGACACAATGGGCGGCAGTTCTTGTTCTATTTCATGAACCGATCCAGCTGTCATTGTGATACTGCGGCTGGCTTTGGACACCTGTTTCCCTTTTGGACTGAGTACAATGGTCTGTAATCTGATTTGCCTTGCAACTGCATTGTCGTTTTTTATTTCTGTACGCACCTTAACTTCAGCCTTCTTCTCAGTAACAACAGGGGTTGTTACACAGGTTCCCTCCCATTCTATATGTATTTTGGAGGTCCGGACAAGCCATACATCCCTATAGATTCCACCGGAAAATGTATGCTCTCCTGCCCTGGGTGCCAAGGCCGCATTCCATAGATTATTTACCCTTACTGCAACAACATTATCTCCCTGGTGAACAGCCTTTGTAATATCTATCTGGAATCCGGTATAGCCACCCGCATGCCTGCCGGCCCTTTTTCCGTTTACAAACACTTCCGCCACCTGGAATACCCCCTCAAACCGGAGGAATAACTGCTGCTGCATTGCTGCTGCACTTACCTGAAAATGTTTGCGGTACCAGCCATAGCCGGAATAAAATTCGGGAGACATAAAATAAGGAATACTGAAGCTATGGGGTAACCCTACAGGTTGCCAGCCGGCATCCATATAGTTAATAGCCGAAGCGCTTTCGATATCTCCCAGGGAGAACTTCCAGTCCCGGTTAAAACCACGGGTTTCTCGGACTGAATTATTCGTTGTCTGGCACAAACAGGCAGACCTTGTGACAATAGAAAAGATCCCTAAAATAAAAAAATACTTATATATTTTCAATGTATTCAGTTTTAAATTTTAATTCATCGCCGGATCGTCTCAGTACTTCATTTTTTGATTATATCACGATTCAGATCTTAGACTATAGTTTTCTAATTGCGGCACTATCTAACTTTAATTTATCCTGAAACTTAATTCTAAAGCAACCCCGCCCGACGGTTTCAGACCAAAATCCATCAGATCTCCCACTTTGACCTCTTGCTTCCATCTTTCCAGTTACTCAAAGGTTGCCTTTTATAGACCCCTGCGCCCATTCGTTAATCCAGGCCGAGGTGAAGCGGGGAAATTAAAACTGGGTGGTATCACCAGTAATATAATACTAAAATTAATAACGGATTGCAACGTCATCGTCGAAAGCTTTCAGCTCTACATCCAATTTATAAATCGGGTTATTTTCTTTGGCAAAATGAACTGCCAAAGGGCTATAATGATCCCGAATACGATCACGATCACCGTATACCGGCGTCCAACTTATATCTTTTCATATGGCGAGATTCCTGCCAACCTTAAATTTTTACACCATTTTTACAGGTGTCAGGTTTTATCGCCATAACTTCAGACAAATTACTTTCCAGCTGAATATCAAGCTGGGATCTAACCACTACATGTTCACCTTTATTAGCCACGCTTTAACATATTGTCTAATTTGCACAACCTTCTGTCCACCAGTAGAAAGTCATTGCCAGATGGTGGTCTGGTGAAATAAACACTTTTGGACGTTCTCCTGCCAGATCCTGCGCCTTTGTAGGTGCTATATGAACCAACCAGGACAACATCAATAGCCAGGTTACAAATAGCATTCCGCTATATTTCATTCCGATTCTCATCTATGTTCTTTTATAATTAAGTACATTCCAATGCAAAAAATCTATACCTGTTTTAGTAATATGCAGCTCCAGGGATTAACATCAGATTGCCAGTTCAGTCGTCCTTCCATTGTTGCAGTAATAATTTCCTTACGGGTTGCCCAGGCGGCATTTTTAAGTTGCCTGGCCTGTTCTCGATCTGGAGGTTCAGGTTTGCCCATCTGTACCCAAGCTTTTAATCCGTATCCATGATCATCATCCATTGTTTCCACTACAAATGAACTACCAGGGTTAAGATTGTCAAGTCGCAGAGAGACGTTACGCGACTTGCCTTCTTGAAAATTACCACCGACGACTTCAGTCATTTCTTTCGGATAATTGTAAATCAATGCTGTAATTCGTTCTAATGCAGGATCTCTTGTTATAATCAGACCTTCTTCTTTTTGAAGTATTTCACTACCTAAAGCATGGAGCATCCGGTAGGCATGAAAAGCAGGTTTGACAATTCCCTGGTAATTGATCAGGCCAAAACCACCATGGAAGATACTATTACCGGCTCCCTTTTCTTCGAAAACATCTGTAAAAGTCCAGTATGATAAAGAATTTACCAGTCCGATGCTATCCAAATTGGCTTTGATAATAAAACTGGCCGCGGGCAGTTCATCATGATTTTTATCTCTGGAGGACGGACTGGTGCTCCATTCGGTACAATGAATTTCTGCATGCGGATAGGCACTCCTTTCAACAGTTCTTTTTAGCCAGCTAAGGTCTTTGAACGTGGCATTTACCTCTCTTACTCTTCCGCCACCCTTTCCCGTCATAGGATCGAGCGCCCAGTCTGTCGGATAAGGATGCGTAGATACAAAATCCACGGGTAACTGTTCTTTATGGCAATATTTCAGAAATTGTTCTATCCATACACCGTGCCATTTCAGCGTATTAATATTTTTTACCGTAAGGGTTTTTTGATTTTTCTTATTTACCGTTTCTCCAATAAATCTGTCGTCAGGTACAAAATTACTTGTCGCGGGTCCTCCTACCCGCAATTTTTCGTCAATCGCCTTGATCGCGTTTGCACTTACTTTATATAATTCGAAATACTGAGACTTGGTCCCATGCCAGAAACCATACAAATCCGGTTCGTTCCATACTTCAAAATACCAGCAGCGGACCTCCTCGCTTCCATACCGACTGATACAGTGCTTTACAAAGGCACGTACTAGATTGGCCCATTTATCATAATCCTTTGGTGGCGATACGTTGGCCTTCCACCAAAACTGTTTAGCCGTCTCGTCACTTGCAAGCGAATAAGGCATAAATCCTAGCTCCACAAAAGGCCTCACACCAATATCCAGCATCCGATCGAATAGGTCATCAATATATTGCCAGTTGTAAACAGGCCGACCATTGTCTTCATGATAAACAAACATATCGTCATGAAACAGGCCATGAAAACGCAGATAACCGAAGCCACAATGTTTCTGAACGGTCTGCAGTTGCTCTAGCCATGAGGCGCGTAGCCCCTCATTGGCTCTGCCTGCGCCGACACAGTGACTCCAGAAAGGAGTAAATTGTTTTCCTTTCCCCTTAGCGTCAATAACTGCGCTTACTGGCGGTAAAGAAAATCCTCTTAACAGGGAAGGCAATATCATTAAACCAGTTGAACTGATGAGCGTATCTTTTACAAATTTTCGTCTTTCCATAATTACGAGTTTAACTTCATATATTTTATGTTAAATTCAGATTTAATATTTAGGTGGCTGGCGTAAAATCCTTGAACAGTAAGCTGTTTATTTTCCACAAAATTCCTTTAAGCATTAAGCCATTCTTCTTTTCTATAATTTCAACTGTAGCATGCACGCCGTCACCCTCTAAGTCGTGGATGTGAATCTCTTGTACACGTCCGTCCTTTAACCATATTTTCAGATTATCCGCATCCATGGCTAAGACGCTTTTAATCAGGCTATTGGATTCATAAGGTTCCAGAACTGTCAGGAAGTGGGCTGTCTTACCTGTAATCCTGCTGCCATACACTCTTCTTCTTTCAGACTCCGGTCCGAAGGGATAATCTCCGCCCAGCATCACTTTGAACCGGGCAATATGCAATCCTTTCAGGGAAAGAGTCATTATGCATGGAATACAGAACTTCTTTAGCAACAGGGTAAGTAACGAGCGATTGAACCGGTTGCCCGACGTGCGCATTTTGCGTCCTTACTGAAAACATAAGTCCGCCGGCCAGTACCAAGACGACAGCGGCTAAATAATATTTATTGCGGAACATACCTAATTGTTTTTATTGTTTATAACTAGTTTTAAATGACATCATATAGCGCTTCTATATTCTCCAGCGCAATCCCTTTTGTTTCAAACACATATTTGGCTACAAAGAAGATCATACCTACATTGATTATCCCATAGATAAAGAAAGTCACCGGTGCGCCCAGGCTTGACAGCATGACCGGAAAAGTATAGGAAACGATGGCATTGGCAGTCCAGTTGCCGAAAATGGCAAAAGAAGTGGCACTCCCCCGGATTTTATTAGAGAATATCTCTGCCACATATACCCAAAGGACTGCTCCCCATGTACAAGCAAATGCGGCGATATAGATAAAGATGGTGATCAGTACAAAATAGTTGTCCAGGTTATCGGTATAAAACAGCGTACCCACGATCAGCATACAGATACCCATGACAGCAGAACCGACCAGCAGAAGCTTTTTACGTCCGACACGGTCAATTAACCAGAAGGCAACAATGGTAAAGATTAGGTTCACGACCCCCGTCAATACCGTCTGGAACAGAACGCTTCCGCCTACTTGGGTTTTTTCGAAAATCAATGGAGCATAATAGAAAACAATATTGATGCCCGTGAGCTGCGCTATGGCGGCGAAAATAACTCCTATAGTGACCACTTTCCTGTACCGTGGCGAAAATATTTCCGAGAAAGCAACCCGGCTGGTGTCTTTTACAACATCTTCCTGAACGGCTCTGATTTCCCTGTCGGCGGCCTCATCATGATAGATCTTTCCGAATATACTTCTGGCTCTTTCATGTTTTTCCCGGATGACCAGCCAGCGCGGACTCTCTGGAACCAGTAATAATAATATAAAGAAAACGACTGAAGGAATTACTGCAGCGGCCAGCATATACCGCCAAGTATTGTCAGGTGTCAGGAAAGAAAAACCTGCATTGGCAATATAGTAATTAGAGATAAAAGCCAGTAAAATACCGAGCACAATAGCCAGTTGCTGTGACATCCCCAGCCTGCCTCTGAAATTCGCGGGAGCTACTTCAGATATATAAATAGGTGCCAGTGTTGAAGCCATCCCTATAGCAAGCCCTCCAATAAACCGGTATATAACCAGCTGATCAAAGCTCCCTGCGATCCCGCTACCAAATGCCGCAATAATATAGAGCACTGCCGTGAGAAGCATCATGGGCTTACGCCCAAACCTATTGGCGAGGTTACCCGCAAAAAAAGCTCCCGGAATGCAGCCAATGGAAGCGGCGGCTACTACCAGGCCGATTGCTGTTTCATCGAGCGTGAAAAATGAACGCAATGCAGGTATCGTACCGGCGATCACAGCAGTGTCGAAGCCAAACAATAATCCGCCGATAGCGGCTACACCGGAAATCAGGATGGTATACTTTTTCATTAATTTAGTTTTTCAAAATTCTGGTTTAATAAATCTTACTTACCGCCTTTCAAACAAAGGCTGGTGCTTCTGTAACTGATCCAGTCTTAATAAGGCCTCAAGATAATAGTAATCTGCATAATTAATTGCAACATTTATTTCCGAATTCTGGGGTTTGTTTCCAGTGGAGTGCATCAGGAATGCATCATTTTTACGCCCACTTTGATAGGCAGGAGAAGATAATTCTCTAAGCATATTCACCGCTCCCTGGAAATAATACTGCTGTTTGTCCTTATCCTTTGCATAGGTAGATAATTCCAGTAGTGCGGAAGCAGTTACTGCAGCAGCGGAGGCATCCCTGGGTGCATCAGGAATAGCAGGATCGTCAAAATCCCAATAAGGAATTAAGTCCTTGGGAAGTCGTTTCAGATAAATACCCGCCAGCTTTTCCGCAAAGTCCAGGAAGCGGGAATCCTTGGTTTCACGGTAGACTATTGTAAATCCATAAATGGCCCAGGCCTGTCCTCTTGCCCACATAGAAGAATCTGCCAGTCCCTGATGTGTGACTCTTTTCAGCACTTTCCCGGTAACGGTATCGTATACCACGACATGATAATTGCTGTAATCAGGCCTAAACTGATTCTTCATCGTTGTATTAGCATGCTGTACCGCAATATCATACAAGCGGTGCCCCCCTCCGTTCCTGGACGCCCAGAATAGAAGCTCAAGATTAATCATATTATCAATAATCGTATTGTGAGGCCAGTTCATATGCTGAACCATAGAAGGCCAAGAAAGGATGGTTCCTACTCTGGGATTATATAAAGTGACCAAAGAGTCTGCCGCCGCCAGCAATACCTTTTTATAGCTACTGTCCTTTGTAAGTGCGTAGCCTCTTCCAAAACTCGTGTACAGCATAAAACCGAGATCATGGTCAAACCCTTTGGAATAGGCTACAGGTTTGAGGGCTGCTGTATATTCCTTTGCAGCGTTTTTCCATTTAGGGTCCCGGGTATACGCGTATAATTCCCAGAGCTCACCTGGCCAGAATCCGCTAGTCCAATCCCGGATGCCAACGTATTGCCAATGTGCACTGTCGGCCGGGATATACCGAGGCATTAATGTATCAGCGGGTATTTCGGCCAGGGTTCTAGTCGCCTGCTGCTGGCAATAATCCAGTTCTTTCTGCACATCCAGCTTCACCTGCTGCTGGCAGCCCGCACCAAGCGCAGCTCCCAATAACAAAGCCAGTGGCCATCTGATTTTTTTTCCAAACATCCTCTTTAGTATTTTAAGATTATGATTTAGTCTTTTGAAGATTTTATATTGAAAGTTTAAAGTTATTGATTTTCATTTAGGGCTGATATAAAACGATGGTACTGTTGGGCTTTAGCATCAGTTTTGCTTCCATCGCTGAATAAGTATGGCTCAGAACTTTTGCCTTTCTGAATCCATCAGGAACCAAAATCTCAAAAGTTTTATTCTTTGAAGCATTCAAGGCTATATAATATTGGCCGTATTGCATTTCATAAAGATCTGCGCGACCTGCAAGATGATGCTCCTGCCCTTGCCTGTAAGGAATCTCGGCAGGAATCTTTGCAATAGGCTGCTGTTCTCCTGACCGTGCAGCATGCAATCCGTCAGGGTATTTCAAACCGCCATTACCAAACCCCAGATTCGTGTAACTGGGCACCTTAAAAAACAAACCACTGCTATCAAATTTTTCATTAATATAAACAGTTGCTATCTGATCATAATGAGGGCAGATCAGATGGACTCTTGCCAGATTATTAATGGCATTCCGGGCTCTCCAATAAAGAGATACATATAGTCTGTCAGGGCCATTTTTTACTGCTATTACCCCATCCTGTTCATCACTGAATACAAAGTCCTGCGACTGTTCTGACATCGGTAGCCGGTATTTTTTATTCCTGTTAGCCATTATAGTTACATACTGATCGGGTACTGGTAACAACCCTGCAGTCGACCGGAAGCCATTATCTTTTAAAGATTCCAGCAGGGAGTAAAAGAACTGGTTATCGTCCAGCATCTGCGTCGTATAACCCAACAATTCGGGATCCATTGTTAACGCGGCTATCTGCAACGGCGTACCATCCCAGGAAGGCCTTTGGGCATAGGTAACATCCCCCGGATAATGGGTGTCCCGCCAGCCCACAACAGTTTCCTGTCGCATGGATCTGTAACCGGCATCATCTGACATCGGGTATCTGAACCAGGACCTGGCCTTGGCAATCTTTATTATCTGAGTCCTGATTGCCGTATCTCCCTCAGGATGTGATTTACTCTTGGTTGCGTCGTATATTTCGGATGCCCAGTCCAGCACTTCCCCATAATTTCCGACAAAGCCCAGCTCTTTGGTCAATCCTTTGGGCGTCAGTTCCCAGTAATCTTTTCCCGCAGAATAAGAAGGATGGCCTTCCCGGTTTTCGCTACCTGTCCAGGGAGTCATGCCTAATGACTGATGCAGGTAAGTAAGCGCACGCGATTCAGGTAGTGCCGCATCAGGCGCAATGGCTTCCAGGCCTTTATTGGCATAATAAATCCCATACAAGTCATTAATCATGGACTGATTAGAATACATGCGACGGTTTCTTCTATGCCAGTCACGACATTCCTCCAAAAAAGCTACATACCCTTCCTTGCGCATCACCGGTTTCCCCGAAATACCCTGTACCGCCTTCATAAGAGAGTCCGATAAAGGATCTTTGAGCAAATAAATTATTTGGCCGCAAATACCAAGGCCAAACCACTCTGCATTATAAGTCGCCGGATCAGCATGGGCTAACTGGGGATACAGGCTGTATCTTCTATAAAGTTCATCCAGCCCTTCCGTGACTTTGCGGATGACCTCCGGATTTTGATAAGCATGGCTCCACTGAACACTATAGGCTTTAGCAAGTAACTGCATTTTAACCTGGCTAAGTGGCCTGTCAGCAGCAAGGTCTGCATCTATTTCCCGGTTCAGTTTTTCCTTTATCACCTCTAAGACCTCTACACCAGGTCCCGAGCGCATCCGGGGTATCGGTGCCGTCCCCTCCAGTTCGGTACCAGGCGGCACGAACCGGGTATTTGTATGGGTATAGACCGCATAGATACCCCGGGATGGCCTTGTCATATCTTTCTGGTATTGTTTCCAGTTATGTCCGTACCCCCAAATAGGACCCTGGCTCCTGATTTCAAGTTTCAGCTCCGACTTGCCCTTCGTCAGACTTAATGGCAAAGGTAGTGTTGTATAGTAAAAACGATCATTACATAAAGGATAGTCAGTGCCTATATCCAGCATGTCTATTTCACCTAGATGCCGGGTACCAATCTGCTTATTTCCTGAAACAAAATAAAGCCGGTTCTGTGTAACATCATCTCCCCAGAAGCGTGTGGTGATATAATTCTGCCTGACTGGATCCGTTTTTATAACAAAAGTCATACTAGCTCCCTGCCATTTATCTTCCGGTGCTGCATCCGAGCGAGGCATAAGGATACGTGCTGTCTGCTGAAGACCACCTTTTATACGGCGGCTTTTGGCCCCTTGGAAGCCATGTTTCCTTTCCTCTCGGGTATTCCCGAAATGAAGCACATCCAGTATTCCCTTATTAGACCCAAGGCTGACGTAATGCACCGAAGCTGCACTCTCATTAATAATTATGGGAGTTGCTTTGGAAGAAGCGCACAGCATCAAGAACGCAAGCAGCGAACAACTTGGCCAGAACATTTTCTTTATGCCCTGTCGATTTATTCGTTTTATTGACATTTTTTGCATTGATTATATTGATTTTAATTCAAATCCTTTAGTCTCTCCGGCCGCTTTCTTTCCTTCTCCAGCAACTGCAATCCACTGCTTCATAGCATTAACGCTCTTTTAAGATAAGAGCTTCGCCCCCAGTTGCCTTCAGATGAAGCGGCAATATCATCCCTTTCTTAACCATAATCTTTCTTTCAGCAACTCCTTTATCTGGCGTATCTGTATAGATCGTGGCCTCATAGTGCTTGCCCGATGTCAGAAAATCCAGCTTGATCCGGCTCTCCCAGTCAGCAGGACCAGCCGCGTTACCAATAAACCAGTCCTTTCCGCTTCTTCTAGCGATGCTGATGAAACGACCGATATCCCCCTGTAGATAGCGTGTTTCATCCCAGACCGTTGGAACCACATCGAAGAAGGCGATTTCCGCATCATTGGTATAGTCCTCCGGTTTCCCATACCAAAAGATGGATTGCAGGGGACTGCAATAAATAACAGTCAATGCCATCTGCTGCGCTTTGCTTACTTTCAGATTTTTACTGAAACTGTTCGTGCTGTTAGGGAAACAGAAGGTAAAATCGGCAGGGCCTGCCAGAAAACGGGTAAATGGCAAGGTAGTTGTGTGAAAGGCATCCGGACTGTTCTCGTCCCCACGTATTCCTTCCTGGGTTAATAAAGCGGGGTATTTCCGGCTCAAGCCGGTCGGTTTGTAATTATCATGAATGTCCAGTATAAATCCAGCCTTTGTAGCTTTATTAATGGCCATATTGAGCCATTGAATCCCCTTCTGGCTGAGTCCATCTACAAAACCGAACTTCAGTCCTGCGATTCCCCATTTTTTATAAAGCGGAAGTATTTCATCCAAGTGCTGCCGCAGACCAACATAATTGACATAGAGAATGATACCGATACCTTTCTCACTGGCATACTGGGTAATACCGGGTATATCCAGACCGTCAATATAGTGTTTGGGATCAGAAGTATTCCTGAATTCTTTGCCATACCAGCCGGCATCAAAAAGAACATATTTGAAATGATGTTTCTGGGCAAAATCCACGCACTGCCTGCCGCTTTCCGTATCCAAAGCAGAACGGATCAACTTTCCTGGCTTGATCCACTGGGGAGTGCCGGCTGATTCGGGAGTAACTAGTTTCAGATACAGGTTGCTGAAGGAAAGGAGTCCAAGGGCGGAGTGTGCGAGGCTGACGGTACGCCAGGGAGACCAAGTTCCTTGTGGCAGATGAACGGCCTTATCGGCAACATATGAAATGTGGAGGCCGAGGCCGGGAGCTCCATCGGTTCTTTTTAAAACTGCTCTCGTATAGTTTTCATTATCTGCTTCTCCAATACTGTAATACATATGCTTTACACTATCGATTAAGGTGCTAGGCAAGTCCGAACTCACTTGCAAATGGCTCAATTTCATGGGCATAAAGACAGATTCCTGATTATACTGAAACAGCGATATGTCATTTTTAAACCGGAAGGCAGTCAACTCGCTCTGGATAAACAGCGTCGGACTGTTAACCGGCGTCCAAGGCTGTTTGACCGTAGCCTGACGATCAAGTCTCGAAAACTGGTACCGAAATGCTACAGAACCGTCAAACACTCTCCATTCCATTTCAAAGGGAATTCCTTTCACCCCACCAGAAGGATCTTTCTCCATAAAGCAGTGCAGCATTCCCCGGTTATAATTATTTATGATGTGATCCGCGGCTCCAAAACGCCAGGAAAATACTTCTCTATGCATATCTTTCCGGAATTTTACATGCTGCACATGATGACCCGCCGTATCCTTATTGGATATCCAGCCCAGTTCTGACCACTCCAGCACATCTTTTCCTTCCTGTCTGATCTTATATACGAGGACATGCGCTGGATCCTGACGAATCCCTATCTGCAGCTCCGTTTTATGATCGGGCGAATACAGGTTCGCCTCAACGGCAATCCCTCCTGCTCTCTGAGCATATATGCCTCCGGCAGCAGCCAGAAGAAAAGCCGGTAGTATCCAGATTAATATTCTGCAATGCCTTTCTGGGCAAAGTACAAATGATAAAGAATGCTTATTCTTGGATATAGGCATAAACTGACTTTTAATTTTCGAGACAGGTTTCATACTGATAAACTTATAAGTATATATTCACAAAATTGTCAGAAGGTTCGTAAATCACCGAAACTATGGCTTCTAGTTTTTCGTAGTCGACCTTTGACCTATGCTTTCCGCATAATGCCATACGCCTGTTTTGACATTGATTGTCCAGGGCCTTGGTACCGGCAATTTAAGCTTCCCTTCTCCGATTTCCAAGGGCATCCACAAATACCGGGAATCCCATTGTGCAGCAGGCCTCCACTGATCGCCCATAAAAATAATTGTGGTATCTTTTGTTCCGGCCACTTTAAGAAGCATGGTGGATTGAGAGCTGTAGGTGTTAGATTCCGGAGGTGCAATATCCTTAAAACTGGTCCAGGGTCCGGATAATGCGGGTGCCGTTGCATATTTATTGGGATTGGGGTTCCAGCCGGTAAGCGCCGAGCCAATGGAATAATAGAGGCCTTTATAATGAACAATTGCGCCGCCTTCCATAGGAGCTTTGACCAGGCAGATATCTTCAGCCACATTCATATAGTCATCCGACAGTCTGGCGATATGAAACCCGTTTTCCCTGTCTTCAAAAACAAGGTAAGCGGCACCGTCATCATCTATAAACTGGCCGATGTCCCGACTCTGATGACCTAAGGGGCGGAAGCTTTTCACAAATTTATACTGACCGTCTGGCTTGTTACTAACGGCAATACCTACACGTGCATATTTATAACTTTTGTTGTCCAAGTGAAAATACATCACATATTTACCTGTCTTTTTATTGTGATAAACCTTAGGCCTTTCCAGTACCCATCCTTTGCCGAGGTTTTCCGGGTCAGACATTTTAACGACATCTCCCTTGAACTTCCAGTTGATTAGGTTTTTTGAGCTATAACAACTGACGTAACGATAACCCGAATCTAGCCCTTTGGCACGTTCTTCTCCGTACCAGTAATATGTCTTGTTGATCTTGATGATACCGCCGCCATGTGCCTGCACATGATTGCCGTGCTGATCCGGCCAAATTCCTCCTGGAACAATGCTCCTGTTGTCTTGAGCAGCCGGCCTTAAAGCCGCAATGAGCAAAAGACTTAAAAAAACCGATTTTAACATTTGATTCATTTTATTTTTAAAAGATGCTCTCTTTAATTATTTTTTCTAGCTGTGGCCTTGGGTTAAATTTCTCATCTTTTCAGAAATCATCAAGGTGCCTTTTCCAGAGCTAGATGATCAAGATGAATGACAGAACTAAGGTCTTTAAAGCCTGAAGCAGCATAAACTCCTATGTATACCTTCTTCTTTAGAGGTAGCGAGAATTGGCTCACTTTCTGCCAGTGCCGGCCATCCTTAGAACTGTACCCTGTTAGCAGATCCGCTTCCCTTTCCAGTCTTAACCAGACCGCCCCTGTCAAACGGCCATAAGTCACGATAGCAGGATCCCTATTTAATCCTTGATATGCACTTCCGCTCCCATTCTCACTGCCAGATTTTGCATCATGTTTTGCAACTCCCTGTTCTCCTTTTTTCAGTAGATGTCGATGAAACATTCTCAGTTGCCAATCGGGCTCTTCAATCGATTTAGTAGATACAGGCAGAAGTGTAAAACCCGTCATTCTACTGTTAGGTTGAAGATCATTCCTTAACAGAATGCCCAGTGAGCTGAACTGTGAACTGATTTGCGGTTGATAACGAAATGTCAGCCGACCATTACCTTCCAATGCATGATAATAAAATAGATGGTTTTCTGAACTGTCCTTAAAAATCTGGAACCCTTTCCCAATTACATCAAATATATAGGTCTTGCCGTTAAACGCAACTCCGCCATTTTTGCTAACCGATTGGTATGTCGCATTTTCCGGACCGCTGACCAGCGTTTTCCACCCTTTAGCGAGTCCCGCTCTGATCCCGAGGGCCGCACAGAATTCGCCGGAAGTCTTCCCGTTATAAGCGGCGATACGGTAGTAATAAAGGGTGCCTTTTTTTGTTTTCCGGTCTATAAAAGAAGCAGTCGCCTTTACATCGGCAATATCCGTAAACGGACCGGCAACACTAGTAGCTCGTTGGATATGGTAGCTTTCGGCCCCGATAACTTCCACCCAGCGTAAACTAACCTGGCCAGAGGTCCACTTCAAAATAAGACCGGACGGTGTGGCGGGCTTTTTATTCCAGCTCTCCAAAACTGGCTTCATATTTTCTGCTGGTAATTCTGTCAACTGGTTATAGAACAAATTGCCAAACCCAGTATGATCTGCACTGGGCAAACCCTGTGGCTCTGGGGTCACTTTTTCCGAGGCTGAATCAGTATATGGAGTCGCCATCCCCATCAGAGAATGATAATGACTATAGATCTGGGCATAGATAGCCCGGAATCTTCCTCTACCCATTTCTGAAACTTTAGAATGATAATATTTTCCTGTCCGGTCTAGCTCCGCCTCATACTTTACAGAATAACCCAAATTATATTTTGCAGTATATTCAAATCCTTTCAAAAGCCGGTTATCAGCATAGCTATAGAGGTTCAAGCCCTGCGTCCACGCAATCTCACAACAGTCCCCTAAATGGGCAAGTCCGAGCTGTGTGTGCCCCTGATCTCTCCCGCTTTCCTGACACTGTCCCCAGCCGTTGATATAATGATAAATGCTTCCGTCTCCCCAGCCATCAACATAATAATTTATGGCTCGGTCAAATATAGCTCGGTCATTACAAAAAATACCGATCGCCATCATGGTTTTTTCAGCGGCTCCGTCCCAGTTTCCGTTTGCAAAAGGTGCAAAATCGCTTATTACGGGGTAAATCACTTCCTTGAAATGTTTTTCCGTTTGCCTGATCGCTGCCACATCCCAGCCGGCATTTGAATAACGCAGTAATTCAGCTGCGTTTACCATTTTAAATGGTCCCAGTCCAGCCATCAGAACTGCATCCCGCCCAGTAATGGTGTCCAGTGTTGCAGACCAGGCATTTACAATCTGGATAGCTTTATCTGCATAAAGGTGTTTTCCAGTTAATACCCACATCAGTGCATTCTGATAAGCAGCATTAGCATCACTGTCATAAGCGCCCTGGCCGACAGTAGGATTTCTCCCAACTATCTTCATAGGACCTTTCATTTTGTAATCCGCTTGAGATTCAGGATGATCTCTGAAAACTAAATAATCAGCATAGATTGGTTCTACTTTCTTCTCAATAGCCTCTTTCATCCGTTCTATACTTGTTTGACTTTGTAGTAGACCTGGATGCACAAATTCCTGACCAACAACTGTCGTCCTCCCTCCTGATAATAGCATCAAGAAAAGACCATAAACAATACCAGTTAAATATATTTTCATCAATTTTTATTTCTTTGTATTTCCATTTATAAACCTAGAGAACTTACTCCTTATTTATATTTACTTAATTTTTCCTGATCAAAACAAGAGACGAATGATATCTTCATTATGTCAGAATTGGCTGTCTCTGCCACCAAATTTTCTTTTTTAAATGTCAATCAGGTTTATAGGCCGACCTAAAAAGTATTTCTTTTCCAGAGAGACAATAAAGCAACTAAAGCTATTAAGCTATTAAATTACTGTGGAATCATTTTCAAGGCCGATTTAAAGATAGTTATATACGGGTAGGGTTTAAAATTATTTGAAGTATTTTCAGGCAACCGATTGCATGTCGATTTTGCTCATATCAAAAAAATCATGATATTAATTGACAAACTACCTGTATAATCTTATCTGCCAAAAATCAGATCATAGATCTCATTGTCTTCAATTCAATAACTTTGACTAAGATTTGCATTTAAACAGCTTTTTGAGCGAAAGTTGAATATGATATTAGAAAAAATATTTCTTATGTGAGGATATCTGAAATTAAACTTTATTGTCGGGAAATAGTTTTCCATTCAATTTTTCAAAGAGTTTTTAATAATCAAAACACGATGAGCCTAAAAATCATTATTGTTTAAATTAAAAAAAATAAATTAGGCAGAAATAAGGTTAATTATACATATAAAAGAACTTAATCCATACTATCCACTATGAAATAATTAACATTCTATATATCCGACATAATCCGTATGATGCTCCCCGGAATAGAACAAGTCGATCTTGGCGCTAATCCAGTAGTTAACCTCACTCTGGAAAGCACGTATCGACCTGTGTATACCGGACACCATCCAGGATATATAAGAACTAATATGCAGTCCCTTTGAACACGTTCACATCAATGTATAAAACAGAATCTTTCAATTAGGCAAATTTCCAATTTCCAGATTTCCATAAATAGCATCCTTACAAGCTGAGTAAACAAGGCAACATCTTTCAGACGGACAGCCAGGCTGTCCTTGCTCATTCCTATTACGACAAAGCACGCATTCTCAGAAAACTGTTCGGTATTGAGCCAGTTTTTCTACTTCGCCTTAGCCAAGAAATTTTCAGAAGGAAACTTCAACTGCAGTACATTCGGCTAAAACCATGCGGTCTTGGGCTGAGTAGTATCGGATTTTTATTACGAATTGAACTAGAGCCTATCGTTCACTGTATTCATAAGTTAACAGAAAGGTTTTGGAATGTTCTGCCATTGCCAAGGTCTAGCCTTGTTTCATTAAATTCATCCGATTCCGTTGGATCCTATTAATTAATGTGTGTTTATAGATGGTACTTCTTCTTATTCTACGATTCTTTCTGTATTTTTTATACTTTAAATTGATTCTTTATCAATAACAATGGCAATAGCCGTCTTTTCCACAAAAAATGTGCGGAAAACCGGCTCGACGAACTGAATAGCATCTGCTCCGGCCCTTCCTTACTGCCACTACAGTCACTTTGGCTGGAAACCTAGCCTTGGGAGGAATAGTAGTAAATTGAAGTTTATTCTCTCTTATCACAGCCGGCCGTTCTTGCAAATAATACCGAACCGGCAAACTGGCGCCCGATGTTGCTTTCAAAGTTAACGCACTAATACCTTCTTTTACATTCCCTGGGGCGGAAAAATCAATATGCTGCACTTTTCCTTCACGATTAAAGAGAGGAAAGCGCAAATTCACCTGCAGAAAAGCACTCTTATAAGTCTTATCGCCATCCACGGCGACCATCAGCCACATATCATTACTGCGTTTGGAGTTGTTAAAGCCCATCAGGTAAAAGTCGAGCTGAAAACTGGTATCATTTAATCTTTTAACGGGACCACAGATCCTGGTCACCCGGATTTTTCTTTTCTGATGGTCATGACTGAGGTTCTGCTTAGTGGAATCCGTAAACATAGCCTGCAAGTGAAAAGTGATGCCATCTGGATCAGGGTCAAAACGGGCATTCAACTGCGCCATTGTATTTTCGGCCCCTAAAAAGCTGCCCATTTTTTGCAATACCTATATACTGCATCTTCTTTCCCTGCGCTTGCTTGTAATAACGTTGCGTCCTTTCTGTCATATCGCGATCAAAATACCAGAAAGCCCTTTGGCGATCTCCCCCGAAATGAGAATAAGTACCCGAAGCATATCTCTCTTTATGATTCTGCATCCACCTTTCCATGAGGTAACCTTCTTCAGGATTAACAGATTTTAATGCTATATGGCCTTCCGAGTCAGGCTTACTGTCTTTGGAAATACGATATTCTGCTGCTTTTCTAATAAATGTGGCAAGGTAATTCATGAGCGCATCACTGAAATCAAAATGGCCATGCCCCGCATAAGCCAGAAAAGAAATGGCTGCGCGTGGATGCGCCTTTACAAAAGTAAGGGCAGGCATAATCCGATCTTCTCGCCATTTATATTCGCCCATAACCATCAGGCCAGGTATACCATCAATCGTACGGCAACCCCAGTCAGGACTGGGACATCCGCTACCTGTCTTATTGGTCAACGGAGCATCTCCGTGCACGGATAGAACAGCAAGTGCCCTGGACGGATTCCAGGCGGCAAAGTTCCATGAAAAGCTGGCAGCCGCCGAATGCACTATGGGAACGACTGGGATAAAATCTAGTTCATGATAACCGGAGCTGTCAGCCAGTCCGTGGATCATCGAATCAAATGCGGCACCAGCTTCTTGCTGAAAATCGAAAACAAGATCCAGTCCGGGTGTTACCCAGATTTCTCCAAAGTCGAGTGCTGCCAGCGTTTTTCTAAAATCGGGATGCTCCAATATTCCTTCTTCGAGCATGTTATGTTGTCCCAGAACCACTCCTTTCAGTTGATGGCAGCCGGGCGGAATCCATAAAAATGCCTGCAGATGATCATTTGTCTCTGGAGAGAAAACATTGGGAACAGATGCTGACCACTGCCAAACCTGGGCCTTTACTTCATCAACACTAAAGCATAGAAGGCAGAAAATGACCAATACTGTTTTAAGGCAAGCATTTCATGGCTTTTAATCCAGTTAACCAGTTAACCAGTCTGAATTTTATAAGCAAGCGCTTTCTCTTTCGCTGATTGTTATTCATAATCTAACCTTTCAATTGTTGTGCTCGGCCGAAATGAAGTCTGACGGGTCCCAGTAACCCTGAAGCCACAAGTGGACTGTCTTTATCGTAAACTTTCCAGACACAGAAAGTTGTCCTGTCTCCCGGCTTGGGCAGTTCTTTAATATACCAGTCGGGCAGTTTTTCCATAAAGTGATCCTTAGTGTAGTGGTTTTCTGCCGGGAGATATTCATCCCCTATCAGACGGTTAGGCCATAAATTCGTAACGGCTATCTTGAGTTCATTGCGGCCGGGATTTAACCATCCGGTAAGATCCAGGAAATAAGGAGCCTTCCAGCAAATACCGACTTTTTTCCCGTTCACAAAAACTTCTGCGATTACTTCTACTCTGCCCAGGTCCAGCTGAACCCGCCGATGTGGCTGAAGATCAGCCGGATCTATATTCAGAAGATGGTTATACTGAATAGTTCCTGTAAAGTAGCGGACATCAATGTCTTCGTGCAAATGCAGGGAGCGCAGTTCGGGCAAACGAAGTTCTCCGGGCGCATGTCTCGCCTTTGAGAAACGCAACAGCCAGGGACCTTTCATATCCAAAATCTTACAATCTTCCACGTTCCAGCTTACAGCCGATAATTTCCCTGCAAGCTGATAATAACCGTTGTTAAAAATTTGCAATTCAGTAGTATAGTCGCCTCCGGTGGCCGGTTTCCACTGCAAGGTGGGAAAATCCTGCGGTTCTGGAAGTCCCCGCTGATACTGCTGCAGGATCTCCGCTTTACTCCAGACGTCGCGGACTGCTTTTAAAGAAGAAAGGTTACCTTCAAAGCAGTTGCTGAACTGCTCATTGGAAGGCTTTGTGCCTAATCCCGGATGAAGCACTAAGGATGCTTTCTTCCCACATACCTGCTCTTTCCCGTTAATCCATAAAACGGGGCGGTTCTCCGAACAGACCAGGACAATATGCGTCCAACCTTCCAATTTCCCTGTATATTGCAGCAGACTACGCTGCATACCTTTGCTCCTTTCATATACAAACACTCCGTTCTGACCTGCACCCATGGCAACAGCACTGTGCCCCTCTCCGTATTCCAGCGTTCCTTCGGGTGCATGAAAAATCATACTTCTGTTGTTATGAGCAAAACTGTCGGGCTTTGCCCACACACTGATTGTAAACCGACCGGCCATTGCCATGTAAGGTTTGCGGCTGCTTTCCGCCATGACTTTTGTCATCAGTACTGGCTGACCGTCTTTTAAGAGGCTGTTAAAAGACGGTTTTTCGGCCATTTTTCGGAAAATAACGAATACAGAACCTGAAGGCTGCAAATTCAGTGGTAAAAATGTTCTCCCGTTTTTCTGTTCAAAAATAGGACACTCGTACTGAATCATCTGATGTGCATCCCATATTTCAGGCTGATAACCGGTCAGCCGGAAACTGACTACAAGTGATTCTGGTCGTCTGAGGTGATTGGCGACAAAATACAGATGCACATCCCCGCTTTTTTTATGATGATAATGAAGGATGGTGTCGGCATGCGGTCCAAAGTATTCGAAATCCGGCCCGCCGACCAAGTGTTCCAGCTCCTGCTGTAAATTCTGCACCCAGACCAGCGAGCCTTTTCCATGCTTACGGTGAAAAACCTGCCGGCCATCGACTTGCCCATACAAGCGGTCCGTTACTTCTCTGACCTGGGCATCAGTGTCCGAAAGGCCAAAGGAACCTGAGGGCCTGCTCTGCACCAGAAGAGTCATGCCCTGATATACAAGTGTTTCCAGTCTGCGAATGCTTTGCAATTGAATCTGCGCCACAGGAGCCAGCATACAGACCTTATACTGCATCCCGCTTTTTAGCTGAATCGAGCCCTCATTTATTTGCATAAATTCATGAAGCACGACAGAACCGATCACATCTGCCTTGTATCCTTTCGGAATAAAACCATAGACGTCCGGGATGCCTGAGCGAGGGTCATCACCTTTAAAATAGCAGATGTCTGCGGCAGCCGTACCCTCTTGCAACAGATATTGGGCACGTTTTACATAATTCAGCCACCCGTAAGCCTGACCTGCCCAAGAATTATTACGGTCTAGGTGCATTCCGAAGGGGCCCATGGTCATACCCGGTTTGCCTGAGTCATAAGGCTGATGTACGATTGTGTGAAATACCAGTCGGTTCACACCGATAGAGAAAAAATAATCGCCTTCCGATTTAAGAGAATAAGGGTAATCTGTCCATTTGGCGGTAGCCGGCATGGCTGTAAAAGCTTCTGCGGCAACAATTTTTTTACCATAAGCATGTGCAGCACTGACAGCCTGCTTAGAAGTAACGTCACTGCCGTAAATATACCTTGTCCAGAATTCTGACATGGTAATATCTAGATGACTTGCCACCTGCAAACTGTCAAAATTGCCATCTCCATATGGCTCAGCATAAAATTCCAACCCTTGCTCATGACAGCGCTGTTGAAAATGGCCGTAGAACTGGTCGGCCAACAAATTGGCCTGTACATCCCGTACATCCCAGAGAAAGCGCTCAGTCTGACCTACACTCTCCACAATCCTGCCGGTCATGGCGAGCATCCAGCCCGCCATTGCGTATTTTTTCTGACTTTCAAATGCCGAAGGAAAGTACTTAGTCCAGTTCTGTTTACCCGCTTCCCAGCTGTCTACCGTCAGTCCCTTAAAGGTCCTCCCATGGTATGGCTTTAATCGCTGAATCAAGGGATTTAAAAAACTTTTAAAATGAAAATCCAATGCACGGCTGCTGAATTTATCTAGTTCCAGTCCCTTACCTGCATCAGGATGTGCTGCGTTTGTTTCACCTGTGGTTGTATGACCGATACGCACAATGGTCCAGTTTCCAAGAGGCGCCGCCCAGTTTAATTGTCCCTGCTTATCCATATACCTTGTTATATCAAGTACTTTCTCTAACGATATCAACTGATCTGGCATCAGTTCAGGCGTTATGCCGCTGGCATCCCCGTGAGTGCAGCCGGTTTTACCTGGCCAGCCCGCAAGCCTCGGCCCGCTGTGTAACTCAACACCGGAAAGCCAGCTGTCGGAATAAGCGATCAAGCGGTAATATTTTGCCGTAACTGCTGGAAAACTTAGCACACCAGGTGTATCCATTTCCCTGAGTTCTGGCAAGGAAATCTGCCCGATATCTTGAAAATCCTTGCCATTTTCTGAATATTTCAACATTATCTTCGGCGGATGGTCTCTCGGACCATCGAAAAGATCCCTGGGGGGTTCCGGTTTTCGTAAAATACTGATTGCCCTTGCCGTAAATGGCCTGTCAAAAACCAGATCAAGTACTGCTGTTTTTTCTTCGTTCTCCCCACCTATCCTCACCCATCTTATCTTTGTCTCGGGATTTTTGTCGGTAAGTAGTGTTTTGTCAATGGTTTTCCAATTACAGCTGATCTGCACGAGTGAGTCTATCATTAAAACACCTTCATCAGGCAAGGAAGGATATGCTAATACCATGGCATCTTCATAATAATCCATTTTCGCATAGGGCCTGGGTAACAGGATACGAATCGGCGTGTTCTCTTCTTGATGCCTACGAAGAATAATTTCCGACCAAACCAGTTCCTGCATACTCATTTCCGGTGTAATCCAGGGACCGCCGGCGCCTGAATAACCGGGGGAATTATGCAAAGCCAATTCAAGCCCCAACCGCTGAGCCTCCTTTGCCGCATATACTGTCAGGTCAACCCAAGTCTTTGACCCATAATCAACTGGCCCTCTCGGTATACCGACAGCTGAATTAAAACAAATAGCACCTCCGACACCCATATTTTTCATGGCCTCCAGGTCCTTGGTAATTCCTGAAGCTGTAATCTGCCCGTTCATCCATTGCCAGAAACACCAGGGCCGGCATCCGTCTGGCGGATGATCAAAATAATCGCCAAAGTTCCCCAAGGGCTGTGTTTGCGCAGAACACCGGTTCTTGAAATTTGCCAGTCCTGGTAAAACAAGTATCCCTACTGATGTTATAACCGTATCTTTTAAAAATGTTCTCCTTTCCATGTTCCCTGCTTATTTAAGATGCTGTATCCAGTGTTGTTACGCTCGCTGAATTCGTATCCATCTGAATGCTTGATCCCGACTTAACTGAACATACAATGTCCGCCGATATGTACCACGGATCGTTTTGTCCGGAGAACGGAAAGCCAGGCATTCCTGTTATTATTAATCTATGCGCTATCCTAATGTACATCACGAATTTTTTCCAGATCAAATTCCTTATATATTTTACTTTATTAAACATAAAAATCTTTGCTGTTTTATACTTTGCAATCTTGTGTTCTGTTAGCCATTGCTAATCCTCACCGCTTCCAGAGATAGGAGGATGAACGATCTTTATTTCGAGCATACCTTTATCATAACTGGCAGGTGTTTTTTTACCGTTTAGCTCAATTTCCCGAGGATGGCCGGAAGGTTGTATATAAGCATGCAGATAGGGTTGTCCCTGTATTTTTATAAGTTGATGTCCCTTATTAAATTGACTGATTAGATAAACCCTCGACAACGAATTTAAGAACTGCGTTGTCCCCTGTCTCAGGTAACTCCCGCCAGCTACAAAGTAATCAAGAATGTTCTCAGGTGTTTCTGTCTTGCCTTTTCGAAACCGAACAGCCGTTAGAAACGCATCCGTTTGCCAACCGCCAAAACTGTTATTACTATTACGTCCCATCATGCGGCCGTCCGCATTGAGATTAAGATAAACCTTGGTAACGATATTTCCCTGGATGATCCTGATGCCCAGCATATCCTTTGACTGGAATTTTTCCAGCAAAGGTTGTGGCTTGCCGGTACTATCGCCTAATATAATGGCTGTTATCCATTTGGTCTGTCTAATCTTTTCAGGTGCCTGGATACTGTAATAGTTTTCAGGCTGATCACCAGTATGATCATGAATCCCTGGCATTTCCTTAAGAATCAGCTTTTCTGGAAAATCATGCTGAAAACCAGTGTTAATCAATGTCTCTGGATAAAGCGGTTCTACATAAACTTCAGCCTTCCCCTTGCTGATTTTTAACTGCGCATCTATTTTTTTAGCAGAACAGTCTCCGTAATGAAGAAGCCACTCCATCTTCCCTGCTTCCCGAGCCTTCAGATCATCGATAACTAGGATAACATTACCGATCCACAGAAAATGTCGGTAATTTCGATCAAAGTTCTGGGAGGTGGGTCCCGTAGCATCTGCATAGATATATCGTATATTTCCTCCATCCATCATGTGATACAATTTTCCCTGATTTTTAACACCATAATACTGATCCTGCTGGCGCTGTCCTTCACCGTTAAAAAGAACAACGTTATGTGCTTTGCTCTGAAAGAAATAGTCACTGTACGCCGGAGAATTATAAAACACTGTTCCGCCATCCTGTAAAAGATTTTCTCCGTTATGAAAAAGCACAAAAGAACCTGCGTCTGCATGTGCATGATTCCAGGTATCACCGCATTTAACAGCCAGCAAAGTCCCATTATTATCCCAGGAACTTCTGAGCATACCCCATCCTATATCAGGATAAATGCAAGAAGGCGGTAGATCTGGCTGGCTAGAAGTATTGTCGCCGTTCTTTTCAACATTATACACCAGCCCAAATGCCTCATCAAAATATTGATATCCCTCAGGCACTCCCTTCTGCAATTGCTTTAAAAACCATCGGTAGCGTTCCTGAAGGTAGCCGTTAGCCATAAACAGGATTATGGGATACCAGTCCCGGTTATCAACATGTGAATCGCCGAAATTCAGCATCATCGAACTCGAATCGTTCGGATAACAGGCATTGACAAAAAAATCTGCGACTTTGGCTAGTAAAGGGATTTCGAAAGGCATTTTTTTAAAACGGTTAATATACGCAAGTCTGAAAAGCAAATATTCCTTCATCGCAAAATCGCCGTAACCGACACTCTCATAATACCCACCCTGCCGCCCGAAAGTCCTGGTCTTATTGATCAGGTTATCCCCGGCAAACCCAAACCATTCCAGAGAAGCATCGGCAATAGTTTTTACCCATTCCTTGGCCTGTGGTGCCTCTTTTTCCACAGCTAGCGAAGCAACTCCAGCCATAAAAACAGCGGCACTCCACCAATTATGACCCATGGAATTCAGAGAATGAATACGGCTGTCTCCGTTGATCCAGTCTGCCATAGTGGGCTGGATCCCCAACCGGATGAGATCTGCCACGATCGCTTCTCTTTGGCTGCCGTCTAAATAATCATAGATACAGTCAAATCCCATGGACATCGTATAAGATTTTGCTGCAGTGGACAGCCCCGCATGCCAGGGTGGCTGCCTGTTAAGCATTTCCTGAGCTTCCCAGGTTTTTCTTGCTCCAATAGATAGTAAGATTTCCTTTATTTTATCCGCAAAAGCCTTGTCTGCGGTCATTCGGTAGGCAAGACAAAGGTCTTCCATTGAACCTTCTGGCGCTTTTTTCTGCAAGGCAATTTTCGCCCTGTGATATACCAGTTGCCAGGCCTGTTCAATTGCCGTATTAGATTTTATCTGCTGCTTCAGCTGCTGCACCTTCTGGTCGGTAAAAAACAGGTAGGGATGCTTCTGCGCTTTTATAGACAAACTGGATACTGTCAGAAACAGCACCAGAATAGTTTGGAAATATTTATTCATTTTCTTGATTTTCCTTTATAAACAATATATTTATGACAATGAGTTATGCTTGCTTTCATTATTGTCATTCCGCACCAAATGCCGCCTTCCAGATTCCGGGCTTTTCCTGATCATCAGAGGTATAACAGGTTTGGGATAAAAAGGATTAAACCCATTTCTGAACCCGGTTACTCCGGCTTGGAAAAATGCGTAAACATACCGGGTCTTGTCTAACCCACGAATAGTCTCCAGCTCTGCTGGGACTGCTGAGTAAAAAGCCCTTGCTTCAGGATACATTTCTTCCTGCCATTTCCCCAACCTATAAATATCACTGAAGATACGATTAGCTGCTGATCTGCTGGGAGGCCTTATTCCAATCACAATTTCCACATATTCACCATCCGGAACCCAGGCCGTGCCGACATGGTCTGCCTTCATGGGGCCGATGGCGTATGACGAAAGGAAACGCCTGCCGTTATGAACAATAAGGTAAGAAAAATGCGCATAATCCTTTAATTTTATCCCGGTACCAACGCCCAACATCGGATAGTGATGGGGAGTCATATCAGCGGGTGGAAATTGCATATCTTTCATTTCAAGAGAAATAGCTCTTTACTGCTGAAAAAGCGATTCCCAATCTATCCTGGCAGATATTTCAGCAATACTTCCCGCTGTCTGTATAGCCAGGCCGCCATGCTTGAAAACTGTGTCAAGTACCGTATTGGTTAATAAATAGACAATATGGCAGCCAGACCGATCCAAAGTTGGGTTATCATCGGGGGGCCAGCCTTTGGGTTCATAATCAGGATAACCGGACGTATTAGAAAGTAACGGTTCCTGCAAAGCTGCCATTTTAATGCCGATAAAGTTGGGAAGCCATTTACGAACAGGATCTGTCCATTGAAGACTGCCCTTATTTACGAGCGTCGCGACCGTGGCGATAACGAGCCATATACCTGCAGAAGTGTTATGGAATACTATGTCGGAATCATAATCACCAAAATACCTCCAATAAAGTATTGGATAGTTCCGCATAAATATAACAGAACAGTCAAGATAATAACAGTTGTTGAGCTCACTTTGAATCGTCTCATCCAGGGACTTAAAACAATACCTCAGAACAGCAATATTCTTATTTTTTTTCTGTGCCTTCACAGCACCGCTCGAAAAGAAAAAGACACAAAAAAACAACCTCAGGCCTATAAAGAGCCCCCTCAGTTTAAATAACGACCAGATGTTTTGTATCTTCTTTTCGACTATCGTCATTTTTCTTTTGATTTAATAAAATATATTATTCCATGCTTTTTTTTAATTATCATGACTATAGTACTAGCTTTTCCCTATGGAGCTACTGCTAATTTTCTCTCCGGCAGGTCTTTCAATATAAAAACTCCTAGTGACAGGCGTTGCTGTTTGGCAAAAAGGCGGTTCTTCGCGCCCCCATTGGTAGGCGGTCACTGTTATTTTCACAGGAAACCGGCTTTTCACCGGAATATCCATTATTTTCAGCCCTCGATGATTTTCATCAACAATGGCTGGCCCTGCATCTACAAAATAATGCACAGGCAACCCTGCATCTGAGCGGGCATGAAGCGAAACGTAAGTCGTCCTTTCTGAAATATTCTGTATGCCTGGAAACGAGATATGTTGCGGAGGCCCTTTACTGAGATTAGACGGAATAGCAATCTGAGCCGGCTGAACCGCCCGGCGATAATTTCTGTCGCCCTTTTTATATACTTCAATCCAGACAGGGCCGCTACCGCCTCTGTCGAGTTCACGCCGAAAGGTGTTCTTACCTGTTTGGAGAACGGGGCCGGTAATTTTCCTGAAGCATACTTTCCCCCCACCATGTCCAAGAGAATTTCCCGAACCGATCAGTTCTGCTGGTATAGTAGCTAAATAACCTGCTTGCAGACGAAAAGAAAAAGACCCTGAATTTTCATCCTTTTCGAGCGCCTTGTCTAACTGTCGGTAATCTAGGGAAGCAAATCCTTTTTTTGAGACTTCCATCACTTTGCCATTTTGAAGAAAACTAACCATTTGTTTCTTACGGATTTTACGGATCCCCTCAAAAGCAACAGCCGCTTTGGCCAGCTCTTCATCAAAAAACCAGTAAGCTTTATTTTTGGGGCCTTTGTAACGGACATAAGCATCGCAGGAAAAATGATCGGGCTCCATGCCGCCTGTATCAGTAAGCCAGCCACTGGTGGCTTTCACCGGCCTTAATACCGGTGCTGCCGTATCTGCTGACTCACATTTCTGTTTATATTTTCGGGGAGGCGCAGGCAACCTTGACGCACAGGCCTTGTGTATATATAAGGCCATAAATACTGCTTGGTGTTCTGACCAGTCAAAATGACCGCCACCTGCCTCTGTGACTACTCCAATTAAATTCTGTTCATTCTGAGATCTTAAATGAACGGCTGAATGCCGGACAATGGGCCAAAAAAAATCCCGATCACCTTTTCGTCCATCCTTATATTGCGGCCATTCAGTTGTTTGTCCAACTATATAACAAAGCGGTATCCCTTTGAAGTTCAGATGCTGCGGTAAAGGCACAGTTTTGACAGCAATGCCTGCTATTACTCTTGCGGGGTTCCAGCCCGCGACCGTCCATGCAAACTGGCCACGAGCCGAATGGCCCATAGGTATTAAAGGGATATTTTCTAATTCTCTATAACCAGAAATAGTTGCAAAATCATTAAACATCTTCGTCAGCAGAAGACCCGACTGCGCATCCATATCGGGCAGAATTTCAGTTTTTCTATGGTTCTTTTTCGGCTGCTTGGCAGGTCCTACCCAGACGATCGCCAACTGCTCCTTACGAGCGCAGCGGCGGATAACCGGGTCTTCCAGCCAGTTTCTTTCAAGCATATTGGAAAGTGAAACAATTGCTCCTCTTAATTGGGAGCAATCTGGCGGGATCCACAAATATGCCGTTGCATCTCCTACAGGAACGCTAAACTGGTAAATGTGATCCACTGGATGGTCCTGCCGAAACTTCTGCTCCATTCGCTGTTCTTTTCCCCCGTCAGGCTGTAAAGAAAACGACTTCCGGCCTATACCTCTACCAGATAAACACAAAAACAGGCAGAGGAGCCATACTGGATACGACCAGAAAGGACTGAAAGCATACCTATTCCTCATTCCCTGCCGCCTTCTACCAATACTCAGATTTGATTTTGCTTTAAACATTATTATACCTCCATATTAACCCGCATATTTCAGTTCCCCTTGCTCAGTGCTGCATTTTGACCGCGATAACTTTCATGAAAGCATGCGCCGCCAACCAATGCCGCGCTCTCTCCCAAAGTGGCCTTTACAATAACCGGTAGTTCTATTACTATTCCCGTCTCTACCAAAGAAATTTTTAGGTTACGAATGACCTGTTCCATAAAAAGTTCCCACGCCTGTACAATATTGCCGCCAATCACTAAAGCTTCGGGCTTTTCCTGTTGTATAAACATAGTCAGGAACCAGCTGAGATCTTCTCCGAATTGGCAGAAAGCCTTTTTCGCGGCAGGATCATTTGCATGGATTCCTGCAACCTCTTTCACATCTTTAAGCTGCTGCCTCGTTTCTCGATAATAATTCCTTAATAGTCCGCGTGTAGAAACGGCTTCCTCTATAATTTCTCCGTTATACAATATAATGCTTAATTGAGCATCCCGGGTATATCCACCTTTGCGGATGGAAGAACCCAGACCTGTCCCGAGTGTTATTCCAATTACCTCATCAAAATATTGACCAGCCCCCAGGAAGCATTCACCTTCGAGAAAGGCTTCTGCGTCATTTCTGAAAAGAATGTTTTCCTCAGAAACCGATAATCGGAAGGCAAGTTCCTTTCTGATATTCATGCCGTACAGGGATTCATATTTATCAAATCCCTTTATAAAGCAGATTCCCCTGGAGTAATCAAACGGTCCTGGCATCGCAAAACCCAATCTAGGTTTCGTCAGCTGAAATTTATCAATTACTGCTTTAATCGTATCGGTCCAATTCTGTAAAATTTCTTCACTACTTGCATGGCAGTCAACAAATTCTCTTCTTAAATAATCATTTACCAAGGCTCTTCTTTTCAGGTCCACCAGTCCAGCTGTGATATGTGATCCACCGATGTCAATACCAATCACCTGGAATTCACTGTTTAATTCATTCATACACTGATTTAATTATGGGTTGTCTTTTATATATTTTTTTGACCGATTTAAAACTTGGTGGTACGGTTACTTTAATTGTGTTTCAGTTATTTTATTACGCATTCCATTCAGGCCCAATCCATTATTATTTAATTTCTTAAGTTTTTAAAAAATAAGGCAAATGGAATATATGAATTAGATTAAATTTATAACCGTTATTCAAAAGAGCATTGATTTTATGAAAATAAATTCATTGTGCTGATAATAGCCAGCGCAATTAAGTAGATTTAGCCTTGGTTGGTCCCTTCACTGCTTTTGCCCGTTTTTCAGACTTCGGAGAACGGTGAATGCGAGTAGATTCCCGTATAATCAGTTCAGTTGAGAGAATAACCGTATTGTTGGTCTTCTTGACCTTTTCTTTCAGCCGCTCCATTAAAAGCCTTATGACTTCTTCCGATATAGCTAGAACGGGCTGTGCCACAACTGTAACTGAAGGCGAGAAAATGGAAAAATTAGCGTTATCATCAAAAGAAGAAACCGCTATCTCGTCAGGTATTTTTATTCCTTGTTCTTTCAGGACAGCCAGCCCACTAATAGTGAGATAATTGGTTGCAAATAATATGGCATCCAACTCCTGATGTTTTTTTAAAAAGTCAGCAATCTGTTCCTTTATATGCGATTCCTTATCATTATATGCAACTTTCAAAACCCGCTCTTTTAGCTGGTGAGCTACCACAGTTTTTCTATAACCATTCAGGCGATCTTGCATTTGAACCTGAGCGGACTCCAGCGTTATAAAACCGATAGAATGACAGTTACAGGATATAAAATGCTCTATCATCTGTACAACCCCCTGCTCATTATCCACGATCACATTGGTTGTTTTCAATTCTGGAAAATACCGGTCAAATAAAACCAAGGGAAGATTGCTATCAAGTAGGTTCTGAATCTCATCTTGGATTTCAGGTGTTGGAGCAATAATAAAACCATCGACCTGTGATTCTCTGAAGGAACGAATCAGAGCTTTGGCTTTATCCGGTTTGTTTTCAGTGCTGGCAAAAAAGACCTTGAATCCCTTTTCATAAGCAAGTTCCTCTACCATTCGGCATATACTCGCAAAAAAAGGATCAGAAATGCCTTCTACAAGCATCCCTATAATGCCGCTTTTACCAGTTCTCAGACTTTTTGCAAGTAAATTTGGATGATAACCTATCTTTTCAGCATATTTAGTCACCTTCTTTTCCATGGCATTGCTGATTCCCTTTTCTGCCGCTTTGCCGTTTAATACAAAAGAAACAGTAGCTGTAGAAATACCCAGCTCCCTCGCAATATCGTAAATTGAAACTTTCTTCTCCATTTCTGAATTTTGATCTGAAGTGTTGTTTGAGCACTCTCCTTAATCGGTTAACATAATTAATATTATTAAAAGCATAGATTAGATTAATCAATCATTAACACATTTATGCTTTTAGCTGATTGTCCTCATTCCGGGCTTTTTGATCTTTGGTCTACCTAAAAAAATAGGAACAAAGGTAATAATTACTAAAGAATCATCCTGAAAAGGCTTTAATCTGCAAATAAAGTTAAATCGAATACTTTAATATCTTTTCACTTGAGATAAATAAAAGTAGGCAATCGTTTGCCAAACTGTTGTCCAGAAGACAATATTTCTACTTAACTACGCCTTAATCTTATAAACAATGAATACCGATCCGATTATTAATGATTACACAATACAATAACAAAATAAAAGACTTCCCTGAGTTAGGCACTTCAAAAAGAACCTGATCCATTGTTTTTGCCACAAACTGTCTTCGAAACAAGTATAATTAATAAAATAATTAAAAAAACATTTTTCGAAATCCATTATTTTTCAATGCATTAACATTACAATAATGTAATACTAACAATTAATCTAAAATAATTATTTTAAAAGTTTGGTTTTTCTTAATCGGTTAAGTACATTTGAACTAACATTGTACAATTAATGCTTAATGGGTTAAGTAAAACATTTTCAAAAATGGATTCTGAAATTGCTCATCTTCTAAATAGCAACTTATGGCTACTGAAAATCTAAAGATCAAAGACATTGCAAAGGCGTTAAACATGTCTCCTTCTACTGTTTGCAGAGCATTGCAGGGTCGTTATAACATCAGTGAAGCTACCCGGAAAAAAGTGGAAGAGTATGCTAATGAACACAAATACCGACCAAACCTGTTTGCGCAGAGCCTCCAGAATAAAAAAACCCGATGCATTGGAGTGGTCATATCAACAGTCTCTAATACCTTTTTCTCGCAGGTTCTGGATGGCATTGAATCCATTACAAGGGAAAATAAGTACTTTAGTATTGTTAGCCAGACCAACGAATCCTATGAACAGGAAGTGGAGATCACTGAAAACATGGCCTGGCGCTGTGTAGACGGCATACTGGTGTCCGTTTCTTCGGAAACACAGGATCTGTCCCATTTCAGACGTTTACAGGAACAGGGTATTCCAGTTGTCTTCTTTGACAGAACAAATGATGAGATTATCACACATCAGGTTAGCGTAGATAACCGCGGCGGGGCCTATGATTGCGTAAATTATATGCTGAAAGAGGGCTACAAACGCATTGCACATATAACCAGTCCCATACATTTGTCTACAACAAGAGAACGTCTGTGCGGCTACCAGGACGCCTTAACTTTTAATAACTTTGCCGTCAATGAAAACTACATCAAGTATTGCCCTCACGGTGGCAAAAGCATGGCCGAGATTAACGAGGCGTTCACTGAACTAATGTCTTTACCCGACCCGCCTGATGCTATATTTACAGCTTCAGACCGGATTACTATGGGCTGTTTGAAAATAGCTCGGGATAACGGTTATATGGATAATCATCAGTTAAACGTTGCCGGTTTCAGTAACTTCGATATGCCAAGCATTTTAGATACATCTATAACTGCCATCCAGCAACCCGCCTTTGAGATGGGTCAGAAGGCTACAGAGTTACTGTTGGAACTGGTAGACAGGAAAGGTAAAACACCTGCCAAGTACTTTGACAATAAAATATTGCCCACTTCGCTTATTACCGGCGAAGAGCTCTACATGATGAAACCGCTATCGCATACGGCCAGCTGATAACCTTTTTATAAATCTATACTTAATCCATTAACCTCCCTTCCCATTCCGGAGCGGCTTGATTAAATCTTATTCACCAGAAAATACTCCGTCTTTCCTCTACATTCATACCATTGGACGCATCGGGCCATCACTCCATTTGCTACTGAATTACAAAATCCATTTAGGCATCCCCATTTTCTGCTGTGAGTTTACTGCCAGCAGATACCGCCCCAGAAATGTTTATTCAATTTTCAGGCTTCTAATCTTATTGGCGTATACGGTCCACAGCGCACCGAAGCATCAGCAAAACAAAGACAATGTCAGCTGGGCTTTCCAATTCCACAAATCAGAATTATCTAGCAACTGGGCGAAGTCAATGTTCTTCCAATGGTTAAGACTATTCCAGAAACTTGTGACGAAACATTAGTACTGCCCAAAGGTCAAAAGTTAGTTTCCAGGATGATAAGCTCTGTGCATGTGAATTAATTGTTTGCAGTGTTTCTCTAAAACGGCAAGCCAAAGTTGTTTGTCTTAAATATAAAAAAAATAACAACTATCATTCAAAATGATTATACATCGTGTTTACCGGTAGACTTCCTGGGCATCAACACTGCATTTAGTTCAATTGTCTTAGGGGTTAATAACCCTTTTTCTCCGTTGTTTAATTGCTCCATTAACAAATCCACCATACAATCCGCCATTTCATTTAAAGGTTGCACGACGCTGGTTATTGCAGGATTAATCAGCTCATAATAAGGGCTTTCATCAAAGCCAATAACCCCAATTTTTCCCGGAATTCGAATCTTTTGTTCTTTTAAAACCTGAAGCCCCAATAATGCAATGTAATTTGTCGAAAATATAATAGCATCCACCAATGGGTGCTTTTCAATAAAGTTTTTAATCTGCTCCTTAATGGTCTCATTTGAGAACGATCGATCCACCTTAAGTATATAGCTTATTAGGTGCTCATTGAGCAAGGTATTTTCATAACCTCGTAAACGCTCTTTCATTTGCAGTTGCGTAGATTCTATGGTAATAAAGGCGATATGTCTGAACCGGTTTTCAATTAAATGCTTTGTAGCCATAACCATACTGTCATAATTGTCAATCAATACACAATTTGTCTTAAATGCCTCTATGGTCCTGTCAAATAATACCAGTGGTTTCTGGCCCAAAATTTTTGCGATAAAATTTACCGGTAGCTCAGCGGAAGGAACTATTATATAGCCATCCACTTGCTGTTCCCAAAACGTCATCAAGGCCTCCGCAGCATTATCATTGTCATTTTCAGTGGATGCAAGTAAAATCCTGTATCCTGCATAAGCTACCTTTTTTTCTACTAAATGGGCAATACTTGCAAAAAAGGGATTAGAAATATCTTCCACCAGCATCCCTATTATATGGGTTCTTCCAGTCCTGAGTGATCTTGCAACAGAATTAGGGCGAAATCCAGACTGCTCTATATATTCCAAAATAACTTTTTGAGTTTCCTCACTGATTCGGCGCTCCGTTGCCTTTCCATTCAGCACGGAGGAGACAGTGCCTTTGGAGACGCCTAATTCTTTCGCGATATCAATAATGGATATTTTACCCTTTTTTTTCATGCGCCTTTTCTTCTAAAAAGTTAAATGACCTACTTGTCCTCATAATAAATTTTTATAACACAGTTGGCATGTCGTTAGCGGTTATGCTGAAATAATCAAAATCAGCGTATCCGCCAGTTCTTACTTCTGGTTTCGAGGTACAAAACAGACCGATTTTCGCTCCAATCCATAAATCAGGTCTTGCCTCAAATGGTTGACCGATGGCATGAAAATGCTGATTATCTTCACTATAACTAAATAAGCAAATAGCATCCGGCCCCTTTACCTCAACACGCATATAAACGATAGAATCTTGCAGGGATCGACGTTCAACTATTTTTTCTTTCGCCCCAGTCGACGCCCCTTGACAGACAACCTGGCACACAAAAAATCCAGCTGAATCTTTTCCAATTGATAAATAAGCATAACTATCTCCACTGACCATAAGGCCTGCCTTCTTTCCTTGCCAGACATCCCATTCGATATTCCATTTCACTTTCGTGGTAGCTGTAAAATTGGGCGCTGGGAATTTCTGTGATAATAAATTACGCATATTATACAAATTGACGCCTGTATCCGAAGGAAAAGCAAAGAGCCGTAAATAGCCTGTATTCTTTAACGCGGCATACCACTGGATCATAGGATTCGCTTGCCACTGCCACTGATTTCCAATACCACCGTCATTAAAGGAATCGTTTTCAGATGGGGTGTGAATAATGGATCTCTCCTTTGTATTAGGTTTATGATAGGCGGTTACTGGTTCCCCGCATCCATCACCATCTTTATCAACGCCTATTACAGGCCAATCATTTTTCCAAACCAAAGGTTCTAACAGTGTTACCCTCCCATATGCCCCCTTGTCCTGGAAATGAATAAACCAATCCTGACCTGTAGCCGTCTGAATCCAGGCGCCCTGGTGGGGACCATTAATATTAGTACCCCCCTGGACCATCACCACCTTCCTTTCATAAGGGCCATAGATATCTTTCGATCGTAACGCTAATTGCCACCCTGTAGAGACACCGCCTGCGGGACAGAAAATATAATAATAACCATTTCGCCTATACAGTTTAGGACCTTCCACAGTTGGATCCAAATCATGCCCGTCATACACATGTGTTCCCGCATCCGCAACAGACGACCCCGCCTGATTCAGCTTAAATATCGTTAGTAGGCTATTCACACCCGCTCTGCTGGCTGCCCAGCCAACAGCCATATAACCTTTGCCATCTTCATCCCATAATACGGAGGGATCAATCATCCCTTTGCCCTTAAGTACTAATATCGGAGTAGACCAGGGACCATGAGGATTCTTTGCTTTGATCATAAAAATGCCATAATCAGGGTCTGGATAGTAAATATAAATATACCCGTTATGCAAATTAAAAGAGGGAGCCCATACGCCTTTGCCATGCCTCACCACATTATAATGGTCTTCCATTGGCAATCGTTGCAATCCATGACCGATAATTTCCCAGTTAACTAGATCCTTTGAATGCAAAATAGGTAATCCGGGAACCAGGTTAAAACTAGAAGCAACCATATAATAATCTGTTCCAATACGAATAACATCCGGATCAGAATAATCGGCATACAAAATGGGATTTTTATAGGTTCCATCTCCATTATCTGCCTGCCATACATTAGAAATATAAGCAGACTGAGCAATGGCGACTCTTTGCGCACCTGCCTCCATCAAAATGAATAAAACGAAAAAAAAATATTTTAATAATTTCATCTTTCCTGCTTTAAATTAGTATGCATATTAATGTTTATCAGCGGTGCTGATCAGTTTTTCAACTTCCAGTACAAGATATAGCGCTGTCTGTCCATGTTAAATAATGGATAAAAGGTCATTTCGCGACCTGTAATTTTTTGCACTGTTTTAAATGTCATATATTTTCCTGCTACTGGTTTCAGCCAGTCATCAACCGGCCTCGCTCTGGTGGCCAGAGAATCACTTATGTTTGCAGGTACATGGTAGTTGTAGGTATAATAATCATTATGCAACATTGGATTAGAGAAAGGGGCAGGTGGTATAAAATTATCCGTTCCCATCGCTGCAGCCAGTACTACCGGACCGTAGGTAATTGAAACGACACTTTTATCCCCAGGATCAGGCTGCAGTTTTAAATGCATTGGAAAATTAACTTCAATCTGATCTCCACTTTTCCACATACGTAATAAGCGTATATAACTACCAGGTTTTGTATTTACCTTGACGGGTTTACCATTGATCTTCAAAGTGGCGTCTGAACCGGCCCACTGAGGATATCTAATATTTATACTCAACTGCTTAGGTGATTCCATGGTTAGTTTTAACACGGATTGCCCACTCGCCGGAAAATCTGTCTGCTGGCTGAGTCTCACTTGCTGATCTCTCCAGTTAAGCGTAGATGGCATAAAAAGATTTATATATAGGCTGTCTGATTTATGAAAATACATACCTTCCCCATACTTTGCCTGGTTTTCAAATCCAGACCCGACACAGCACCAAAAAGAACTATCCGGCGTACTGTAAACTTTATAAGCGCCAGGCAACATGGGCAAAAAATAAGCGACCATGCCAGATAAGGTATCCTGCTGGCCTAAAATATGGTTATACAAGGCCTTTTCATAATAATCTGCTTGGCTGACATCTGCATCCAGGCAAAATAATTGTCCTGTCAGTTTGAGCATATTATACACATTACAGGATTCTGCGGTATAACCTGTCAAATGTTGAGCGTTTTGATCTGCACCGTAGAATTTCTCATGATCGCTATTGCTCCCTGTAACAAATGAATGATGATTTACGACCCTTTTCCAAAAGAACTCCACCATATTTTTAAGGTCTTGCCCGCCTCTTTGATCATAACCACGCAATACACCAATTAATTTTGGGATATACGTATTTGCGTGCATGCCTGCCAGATTATCCACCTCTGTTTTGAGAGGATCCAAAGCCTGATTATGGTAGAAAAAATCCCCCAACCATTTATCATGATCATCCCCTGTAATTGCATAGAGTGAATAGAATGCGTCATTCATACCGCCAAACTCATTTTTAAGCATAATCGTTCGCTGCTGCGGGGTTAACAATTTGAGTTTGTTGTACGCCCAGCTGCTCATTTTGATGGCTGTTGCCAATGCCTTCTTATTATCACAATATAGATACTGATCTATCAAACCGGCAAGAATCTTATGTAATACATACCAAGGCGCCCACACTGATTCACCTTTGATGCATCTGTCTATCAGATTTTCAGGAAAGGCACTCAAATATCCCGAAGAGCCTAATGCTTTTTGCACCTCAGACAACGCATTAACAATACTGTCCGCCTTTTTTTTATACTTTTTTTCATGCGTTGAACTGTAAAACATAGCCAGGGCGGATAATATATGTCCTGTCGTATGTCCCCTAAGATCGCAATCCAAGGATTCCCATCCAGCCAATTTTTTCACTTCATCATAACCGCCTTCTTTGCCTGCAAAAACGCCGGCATTGGTCTGAAAACTATGGAGCAAACTTGATATAGAAATGGATAATAACCACTTACTTGCTCTTGCTCTATTTTCCGTAAACCTGGAGGGCAATAATTGGACATCGCTTAGATCAAATGCGTAGGCTTTAAAATCCGTTTTATTCCTGATTTTTAATTTAGATTCAAATTGCCCCGGATAAAGTGATTGGCCTCTGGCCACACCCGAGATCAAAAGACCTATAAAGATTAAAATTTGTTTCAATTTCATATTAGATCCATTGTAATTTTATCCAAAATAAATCCATAGTCATCTAAAGTTATTTTTTATAAATTATAGGTTTAAACCAGATGGCCTGCCCACCAGAAGGGTGCAAAGAGATTTGCAAAGTTGAAGTTGAAGACACAATCTCAGTTTTTACCCCAACATGGGTCTTTGTCGGAACTTTAGCATCGTCATAATAGACTATAGCCTTAAATTTTTTACCTTTTGGCAAAAATTCTAGTGAGAGTTCAAGATCTCTCGCTTGGTTATTGGTAATTGCACCCAAAAACCACTGATCATTTTTTCGCCGTGCAGTTGCTATATATTCTCCCGGGCTTCCCTGTAATACTTTTGTGTCATCCCAGGTCGTCGGAAGTTGATCCCAAAATGCCAATTCCGGTTCATTGTTACTCATTTCAGGTGTATCATACCAATACAGTGTCTGAATAGGGCTATAATAAATGACTCCTAAAGCCAGTTGATGGGCATGGGTCGTTTTAATTCTTTTATCATAATAACAAATGGTATAATCTGCTGGACCAGCAATAAACCGGGTAAAAGGCAAAATCGTGTTATGGGTGGCATCAGGCATTTCTTCATTACCTCTTATGCCTTCCGCGGTCATTAAATTAGGCCAAGTTCTTTCTTCACCTGTAGGGCGCCAATCGTCATGAATATTGACCATAATATGATTAGCTGCAGCTTTCTGGATCATAGATTCTAACCAAGTAGTCCACCTATGAGACCCTACCTGCACAAAACCAAATTTCACCCCTTTCACGCCCCATTTATGGTAAATGCTAAACAAAGAATCTGATTGCCGAAGCAGTGCTTGCTGATTTACATATAACCATACACCCACACCCTTCTTTTGGCCATACTTAATAATGGCAGGCAAATCAAAATTGTCAATCGCCACCTTTGTTGCATCTGAATTAAAATCAAAGGCTGGCCCATACCATTTCCAGTCAAATAAGATATACTGAAGATGGTGCTTTTCTGCATAATCAATATTTTCCATTGCCGCCTGTGTTGTCTGGGTCATCACACGCATAATTTTTCCAGGCTTGATCCAGTCTGTCGTTTTGATTTTCGTAGGTGGATTTAGATTCTGGATAAGATAATTATGTTCGATTAGTTGCTCAGGCTTCTCTGCCAGCATTACCACCCTCCATGGTGTACCAAAAGGAGAAATCAAATCAGCGGGTGTATACATCGATGTAAGAATAGTGCCAGGCTTTTCGTGACTTAATTTGAATTTGGTCCTGGCATAATTGGTCATGTCAGCCTCAGCAAGGCAGACATACCACCCGTTTGGCAATTGCAATGTCAATGGTCTTTCACTTTCTTCAGGCCATTTTTTGAGGTCCGTAAATTTATAGGGTCCCTGCGCCCATCCCGTAAACCATGCTTTGGTTCCGACAGGAAAGGAAAACTCATCATTTTCATTTAGGATTCGGTAATAAGTGCCCTTAGGGTTCAAAGGAAAATAAAATCGAAAAGCAATACCTTCATTATAAGCCCGTACTTCCAGGTTGATTTTATAAATTGGATTATGCAATTTGACCATTTCTATCGTCAACAAATTATAATGATCCCTGACTAAGCTTCTTTCGCCATGAACAGGCATCCAGCTGGTATCTTTGTTTTCATTTTTTACACTTATTACTTTAAGATCTCCAAACCAATGTAATGCCGAATCTATTTTAATCGCCATTGCCTGCTCAGATAAATGATTATCCAAGGTTAAATCTAGTTTGGATGGATGGATAATCCTTACTTTTTGATAATCCAGTGTATAATATAACGTATTCCCGGAATCGTGACTGGTTTTCTGATAACAATTAAAGTCATATTGACCGTCAGGTGAATTAAGGTGATAATTTTTTTGACTTCTGGCTATCGTAACCACGCATAAACTTGCGATCAACAGTTGTACCGCTTTACCTATAAAAGGAAGTTCTAATTTAAATCTCATTTTGGTCATATGATGCCTTTTTAATAATAAAAGTGACGAAAGCTAGTTGTTGCCTTTTTTATTTAAATTTAATATTTTCAGTATGATCTCCTACAAAAAAATGCGCAAAATCCGAGGTTTTGTACCATTTAGGTTTACCAGGCATATCATCTGATATTTTTTGACCATTAATTACCAAATCTTTAAATACAATATCTTGAACCAGTCTTGCGTTGTCATATCCGTCTATAATGGAGGTGGCTGCGTGAATACCCTTATAATTTATATTTTCAAATAAAACATTCCTTATTCCACGGCCAGGTGCCTTACAGTATTTCTTATTAAAAAAAACTCGCAAATTTACCAGCTGACCACATCTAAAATCTTCCACGCGAATATTTTTAAAGGTAACGTCCCTTACAAGGTTCTCATCTCCAGCATCAATGCTCATGCAGCCTTGGTAATCAATCTGCATTTCATTGTGATCCAGTATATCAATATTATCATATAAAATATTTTGCAAGGTGTCTGGTTGCTCCACATTCCCATGTGTCCCAATTTGAATAGGATGAGCGACATCTGCCCATAATGTGGCGTTTTTCATAATGATGTCATTGCACCCTCCTACAAAACCCAATCTTGTTGCATAAACAGTTGTACAGTCGTCAGAAGTCCGACAAAAAACATTATTATAATAAACGTGATTACTGGCAAATACATTCATTCCATCTCCCCACCCGTAATAACTGATACATTTGACGTTATTGATAAATACACTATCAGAACCGCCCGTAGCGCATTGCGTGCATTCAATCCCTTCAACCGTAATATTTTGAGAGTTGGCAATATGTACACCCATTTTAACAGCGGGATCAATAATACCCCTACCAAGAATATGAACATTTTGGACATTATGAACTAATAACTGGCCTTCAATTACTGCCCCTCCAGCAACATAAACAGTTTTGTTACTAGGAATCATAAGCTTCCCTCCCTCCAACTTGTGCAGACCGGGACCAAAATAAATAAGATTGGTATCCTTCTTATTTACCACATATTCTTCCATTGGATTAGCAAACAGATGTAGGTTATGAAAAATATCCCCATTCACCTCTACCGATAGATTACCTGGCTGATTTAGACTAAAATAAAGTGTATTGCCTTTAATCTGATGTTGAATCTGCTTGCTAAGTGGCCTGATCCTGGCTGAATCGATACTCCCCCTTAAAAATTGAACAGCAACCTCTACTTTTCCTTTAAAATCAAAACTAGCCATCGAAGCATCTTCCACCTGATTTTGTCCATTGACAACTTTCATGACATGCACTTTGTAATTGTACAACGCCTGCCAATGGCCACCTGGCTTGCGGACTTTAACTAGAAAGTCATTATTTTGGTATTTACCAGGTAAATCTTTTGTTGGGGGATATACGCGCAGTTGTTGAGCTTGGCTAATTACAGGAAAGGTCATTAGTACAATTAAAATAAAAAGACCTAAGTTAAAAATGTGTTTGATTAAACAATTTCCCATATATTAATTTTTATAAATTTAAATGATTGGCTGTAGGAACTGACCCTAATAACCTGAGTATGAATATATTATTTATTACAAATGAAATCGATTTCAATAAATTTACAAAAGCATAGATTCAATATTTTGCCTAAACTTTTGTCGAAGATTCCCTTTTTACCAGCGTCGTATTTAAAATTGTGGTTGTGGGTAACCAATTGGGATCTTTTGCCAGTGCAGTAACCATTTCTTTAACAATACACCTAGCAATATGCTCTACTGGTTGAGCAATTGCAGTAATAGATGGTGTAAATAATGCGAAATTCGTATTATCATCAAATCCCACCACTCCTATATCTTTACCCACCGTAAGTTTTAAATCTTTAAACGCCTGCAACCCAGCAATTGCAAGATAATTTGTACCAAACAACATCCCATCTAATGTTGTATTTTTTAATAAGAATTCACGTATTGCCAAGGTATTTTGTTCGGTCGTTTGATTATATGGCACTTCTAATACCCGCTTTTCAGAATGGATTGTACCCAAAGCATCTATGTAACCTAACTTCCTGTCTTCCATTTGTACCTGTTTTGAAACCAATGTCACCAGGCCAATATTTTTGTATCCAGCATTCATTAACTCCATTGCGCCTGTCATAGCTCCTCTCCTATTATCGACTACAATATTACAAGTTTGAAGTTCCGGGCTGTACCGGTCATATAACACAACTGGCTTACCAGCTTTAGTCAATTTTTTTATTTCCTTTTCCAATCCAGGAGTTGGTGCGATGATATAACCATCTACATTATAGCCTTTTAGTACGTCTAAACAAAATTTAGCATTTTCGAGTTTGTTTTTAGTACTCATAAAAAATATCCGATAGCCGGCCTCTTCAAGTCCGACTTCCACTCCACGGGCAATAGATGAAAAGAAGGGGTCTGAAATATCTTCTACCAACATCCCAATTACATTTGTTTTCCCGGTTCTAAGCGCTTTTGCTAATACATTGGGACTGTAATCTATCTTTTCAAGATAATCCTCTACTCGTTTAATCGCCGCATCACTTATTCTATTTTCTTTACCGACACCATTGATAATCAATGAAACGGTTGTTGCAGATAACCCTACTTCTTTTGCGATCGTATGAATGGATTGCTTTTTACTCATGATAAAAGTTTGCTGTATCGATACACTTCATCGATAGACAAATATTTAATTTTTTTAAGACATTTCCAAATTTCCTTTAGCAAAATATTAATACTCCCATATTATTAAATTACAATTCAGTTTTTCCCAAAACGGAATTTAAAGCAGGATCAGATGAATACACAAAGTTATTATTTTATAAGAATTCATTTAATTACTTGTTTAATAGTAATTTATAAACACAATCACACCTTTTCGAATAATAAATTATTCAAGGTTATCTAAAAGGGCTTTTATTAATACCCGAATAAATTAGTACGTAACGTTTCAAAAATTAATTATGTTAATACTATCATAATTTAAAAATATTTCTGTTAGTTAAATAATTTTAACTTCCTTATTATATGTGTTTTATACATTTATTATTTTTTACACAAGATAATATAAATAGCTGATTAATAACTATTTGAAGAACTTACAAAGGATAGTTAAATACAATTTTGAGAAATATTTGGCCGCTCGAAAAGAATTGTTAAGTTTGCTGTACCGATTTACTAAATGGATACAGCAGTTTTATGAACCACAATTATTCTATACACTCTATAGCCGCCGATTTAGGTGTTTCCTCCACAACCATTTCTTTTATTATAAATGGCAAGGCGAGAGAGAACCGAATTAGTGAACAATTAATTAAACGGGTAGAGGCGCATCTAAATAAAATCGGTTATCAGCCAAATTTGCTAGCGCAAAGCTTAAGGACAGGTAAGACAAAAGTCATTGGAATGCTCGTCGAAGATATTTCTGATCCATTTTTCTCTGCAATTGCAAGAGAGGTAGAAATTGCATTAGAAAAAAGTGGATATAGGTTGTTTTTGATGAGTTCCAGAAATAAATCGTCCAATGCCATCTCCATCCTTGAAATCCTGCACCGACATGGAGTAGATGGGTTTATTATAGCTCCTGTACCGGGCATAGAACCAGAAATTGAAAAATTATTAAACCTTAAAAAGCCTCTGGTATTATTTGACCGGTATTATAACTATATCCAGACCTGCAATGTTATATCAGATAATAAAGGCGGCGTCTTTATGGGTATACTTGAATTATATAACAACTCTTTCAAAAACATAGCGTTTATAACCATCAAATCTGATCAGATACAAATGCATGAGCGATATAATGGGTACCTGGAAGCACTCAAACATTTAGGGCAAGGATATGAAATCGTTTTACATGTTCCATTTGGCCATACCCCGAAAGAAATGTCCCTGGCGATTAAACATTTTCTAGAAAAAAATCGCCATATCGACGGTATCTTATTTTCAACAAATTATTTGGCTATTGCTGGCTTACATGCTCTTAAAGAGTTGAAAATCAATGTAGGTAAAGAAGTAGGTGTTGTGAGCTTTGATGATAATGCCCATTTTGCTTTTTTAAATCCACCAATAACCGCAGTTTCTCAACCCATATCAGAAATTGCACACACAATTGTGCATAACTTATTAAATGCTTTAAACAAAAACAAAAAATGTACACCCCATACAATCATGTTACCCACCAAAATAATTAAACGAGCTTCTTCATTTAAAACCATATAAAACAATTTTTATCACATGCTAAATCCATTCAGGAACTAACAAAACTTTTATTATGAAAACAATAAAACGATTTCAGAAAAGGAGATCACAGATAAGCCTCCTAATCCTTTTGTTATTAGCTGTTTGCCCTTACTCATTATGGGCACAATCCAGATTAATAACAGGTAAAGTGATTGACTCTACTACCAGAGACCCACTTCCTAATGTAAGTGTCCTTGTCAAAGGAACTAAGAACGGAACGATTACGGATCAGAGCGGTCAGTTTTCCTTAAACGTAGCGTCAAGCAGTATCCTGGTACTTACCAATGTGGCCTACAAACCAAGAGAAATTAAAGTGACAAATTCAGATGTTCTGCTTGTTGCTTTGTCTAACAAGGACGATGTCTTAAATGATGTTGTGGTGGTGGGTTATGGTACCCAGAAAAAGGCGACACTGACAGGTGCTGTAGAACAAATTACTTCAAAAACATTCGAGGACAGGGCGGTTACAAATGTCGGACTTGCGCTACAAGGCCAAACACCTGGATTAGTTGTTACCAGAAGCTCCCCCAGACCAGGTAATGAAGGGTTGAATTTTGTTATAAGAGGTGCTACTTCTGTCAATGGAAGCAATCCACTAATTATCGTCGATGGTGTTCCTGTCGTCAATTATTATTCTTTTCAGAACCTTAATCCAGATGACATTGAAAGCATTTCCATTCTGAAGGACGGTTCTGCAGCCATTTACCGTTCCAGAGCGGCCAATGGTGTCATCCTAGTTACGACTAAAAAAGGAAAGGGTAAAACTAAAATCGATTATACTGGTAACTTTAGATTCAATACCAATGGGATTACTGGTTACTCACCTTCTCTTGAACAGTATGCGACTACGTGGCTGGAGGCAAATAAAGAAGAATCAACACCTAATTGGTGGGTTTGGGCAAATAAGGACAACCTTTTAAAAATGCAACAAGGTGTTGAAGGCGCCTATGACCTTTATAATACGGATTTTTTTATTTATAATGCGAACCGTATCGATGAAATGTTTGCCAGAAGATATTCTTACCAGCACAATTTAAGCATTTCTGGGAGCAGCGATAAAAGCGATTACAGGTTATCCTTTGGTTATGCCAACAATAGAGGCAACCTTGCCACTGCCTACGACGGTCAAAAACAATATAACGCAAGATTCAGCTATGATTACAAATTGACAGATCGGTTAAAACTTTCCTCTAATATCAGTTTAATCAACGCTAATACCAGCACGCCGTCTGTCGGGCTAGACAATACACTTTATGCATTTGATATGCCTTTTTATCCAGCCAAGAATCCATATGGCGAATGGTTTGCCACTTTTAATGGTATTGATGGTGGTGCAAATAGAAATGCTGCAGCCGTTACATCAGACGGAGGCCGGGACAATAAGAACTCACTAACTGGAAGAATCGACTTAAAAGCAACTTATGAGATTACAAAGGATTTCTCCTTGGAAGGGCTCGCTTCTTTACAAAATGAACGATTTACCGAAGAAAAATATATAGTACCAGTTCAACTTTACAACTGGTATGGAGATCCGACTGGAATCGCCCTTAATACCAGTGGAACTGATAATGGCTATTATACTTATGCTTATACTAGCTATTATCAATATTATTCAGCGTTGGTGCACTACAATAAAACATTTAATCAAAAGCACCATATTTCATTTGTAGGCGGTCTAAATGCAGAGAAATCTAATACACAATGGGTGTCCGCCAACAGAGTAGGATTTACTGATCTGGGGGTGCATGATATCAGCCTGGCGGAAACTACCACCCAAACCAATGATGGCTCCAAATCTCAAAATGGTCGGTATTCCTATCTGGCTAGAATCAATTACAATTATGCAGAAAAGTATTTACTAGAGGTGTTGGGCAGAAGGGACGGCAATTCGAGGTTTGCAGAAGGGTACAAATTCAAAAACTTTGGTGGCGTGTCCGCCGGTTGGGTTTTTACGCAGGAAGATTTCCTTGGTAAAATCAAGGATATAGTAAATTTTGGTAAAATCAGAGCCAGCTACGGAGTTTCTGGTAATGAAGCTTCCGGTCTAGGTGCTTTTGATTATCTTTCAACCATTTCCGTGGGCACCACCATTTTGGGCAATCCCGCATCGCAGCAAACGGCAACAAGTCTGAATAATAACGGATTAGTTAGTTATACCAGGACCTGGGAAAGAGTGAAACAAAAGGACATCGGTATTGATTTGGAATTTTTAAACCGAAAACTATCTGCCACATTTGATTATTTCCAAAAGGATAATATTGGCATGTTAACCAGTGTAAATTATCCTTCCGTACTTGGAGGTAGTGCTCCTAAAACCAATAGTGGCCATTTTAGCACCAAAGGATGGGAAGCCATTTTGACCTGGAAAGATTTTGGGAAAAATTATAGCTACAATATCAGCATCAACATGAGTAACACCAATACCCTCATCACGGGGGTTGAAGGTGCAGACAGTTATGGTGCAGGAGCAAATGGAATCGTTAATGGCTATCCTTATCAGCCCTGGTTTGTGTATAAAACGGATGGCTATTTTAAAGATCAGGCTGATGTAGATGCTTATTATACTAAATATGGCTCCAGTGATGACCTAGCTGGCCTACCGCAAAACAATGCCGCTGTGGCTTTACGTCCAGGAGATACCAAAAAGGTAGATATTGCCGGGACAGGAAATATCACCTCCCAGGGAAACGAGAAGAGTTCATTAGTCTATGCAGGTGACGGTACACCTCATTACACCTTCGGCATTAATATGGGAGGTTCTTTTAAAGGTTTTGACATACAAGCGTTCTTCCAGGGTCAGCTCAAACAAAACATCATGCGAAACGGTTATATGGCCTATCCATTTTACGCATTATATACTAATCAAAACCCAGCTTTTCTAGGACATACCTGGACGGAAGCTGACCCAGGTGCAGAATTCCCACGGCTTACTGTTAACCCTACCAGAGCAAAATGGAATTATGCTAATAATGACTTCATGTTACAAAACAATATGTATGTCAGATTGAAATCGCTGATTATCGGTTATACGCTCCCTAAGACTTTGACGGACAGGGCACATCTTGAAAAAATAAGGTTCTATTTTTCTGGCAACGATTTGTGGGAGCTGGTGAGTATTAAAGATGGATTTGATCCGGAAATGGGGGAAGCTTCTATTAACAGTGGTTATCCATTCGCCAGGACATGGTCATTTGGTGTAAACCTTGGATTTTAATTATCCACAAACGAAATAATTAAGGCATTTGACCTTACAACCGAAAAATATAATAGAAATGAAAAAATTATCAATAATAATAGCAGGATTTGCCTTCTTTACATTAGGTGCTTGTCAAAAGGATTTTATTGACCTCAATCCTAATGCACAATTTACAGATGCGGTATATTTTAAACAACCTAGTGACTTTAAGGCCTACACGGCCAGTTTATATGGTCAGCTGCCCGGTTGGGATTTTGGCAGCATGGATAATAACTCAGATTTATCTGCCAATGCCAATAGTAATGGTTATGACATTGGACATGGAACAATTGCTGTTGGTGGTACTAGCTGGAGTTACGCAGGTATCCGCAGTTGCAATATTCTACTTTCAAAAGCAGCGACTTATTCTGGTTCGGGCGATATCAGTCAATATGTGGGTGAAGCCTATTTCTTTCGCGCATTTTCGTATTACGGATTACTTAAAACCTTTGGTGGCGTGCCAATTGATACCACCGTTTTGGATGTAAATTCTCCTGAATTGTATGCACCTAGAAACAGTCGTTATGAAGTGGCCAAGCAAATAATATCTGATTTAAATCAGGCCATTGCAAGATTACCCATTGAGCAAAACATTCCGGCTGCTGACAAAGGCAGGATTAGTAAATGGGCAGCTGAAGCCATCAAAGCTGAGGTCGAATTATACGAAGCCACTTGGGAAAGATATGTTGGCAAGGCACTTGACGGAGATGGCACTACTACTGGAGCAGGATCCACTGGGTATGACGCATCTAATATCAATAAATACCTGGCAGATGCTGCCCAAATGTGCAAAGATATAATGGATAATGGTGGTTATGCACTGTGGAACAAAAATTCTGACCCCAGTATGGATAACGCTAGTAGTTGGTATTTATTTAATCTAGAAGATGCAGGTAGCAATCCGGGGGGATATGATAAGACCACTAACAACGAGTTTATCCTTTATCATATTTATGATTATACTTACAGACAATCCAATAAAAATATTACGTGGACGGCCTGGCAATTATACCCAAGCAGAAAATTCGTAGATATGGCCGTCTGTAATGATGGATTACCTCCATCTAAATCTGCAGAATTCGAAGGCTACCACAGTGCAGCTGATGAGTTCAAAAATAGAGATTTAAGGCTATTGAACTATCTTTTTGGAACAGGAACACCTCCAACAACTGAGGATTTAACCTATGGTAGTTTAGGATTTAGTGGCTACGGAAATAGTAAATACGCTGTATATGGTTATGGCACTCGCCGAACAGACAATACTGAGTCAGCAAACTGGCCTATCATCCGCCTGGCAGAAGTATACCTTATGTATGCCGAATCTTTATATGAGCTAAACGGATCAATTACAGACGCACAATTGGATGAATCTATTAATAAATTAAGAGATCGCGCCCAAGTTGCCCACCTTAGTAATAAGTTGGTCAGTGACAATGGCTTGGATATGAAAGAGGAAATCAGAAGAGAGCGTACAGTTGAACTATACCGAGAAGGTAAACGTTTTGATGATTTAAAACGTTGGGGAATACTCGAAGAATCTCTTAACCCATCTAGGCTTGGTAGAGTAGTAGGTGGCACTGGCTATGCCACTGACTTTAGGGATGCCAGTGGTGCTGCGACCTCGAATTATTCCCCTTCGTCTTATGTATGGGGAGAAGAAGCCGTTTCTACGCCTGAAGGAACACTTAATTGCGTTGTTGTGGACAGCAAGGCCAATCATACGGTCACACAGCGCAACTATCTATATCCTATACCGACAAGCCAGATCACATTAAATAACAAACTGATACAAAATCCTGGCTATTAATCAAATTCTATTAAAAGAAAACAAGTGCATTATGAAAAAGATAATTTATAATCCAATTATAGTGTTATTTACGCTATTGGTAACAATAATATGTTCCTGCCAGAAAGGGCCTGATTTTCGCAAGTTCAGTTATCCACCACAAACGCCATCTGGCATAAGTCCTGAAATAGGATATCCAGGTTCGTATGTAACCATAAACGGCAAAGGCTTTGATACGCTGACGGGCGCAGTTAAAGTTTGGTTTGCGGGTATTAAGGCAGACAGCATCATCAGCTGTAAAGATGATCAAATCGTCGTAAAGGTTCCAGATGGTGCGGCCACAGGTAAAGTAAGCCTGCAGATCTGGACAAACCAGGATGATTCTATAGGAAATTTCACAGTTGTTCCAGCGCCTACTTTTGGAACCATTAGTACAGTAAGAGCTAAAGCAGGAGAAATTGTAACCATTTCTGGTACACATTTAGGAACTGATCCTAATGCCGTAAAAGTAATGATTGGTTCTGTCCAAGCTGAGATTCAAAGTATTTCGGACAATCAAATTGAATTTAAGGTGCCAGATGCTCCATCTGGTAAACTTATACTACAGTACGGTACCTTTAATGTATTGGGGCCAGATTTCTTCATCGGGGATGTAAAACTTGAAGGAAGACTCATTGGACATGAAGGTTCATGGAAAAATGATCCTGCAACAACAATACAAGCTGCAGTTGATAGTGATCTGACAACATTTGTCGACGCAGCAACTGCATCTGGTTTTGTCGGCTATGATTTTGGCAAAGGCAATGGCGCGCATGTTACCATGGTTCGATATGCACCTCGTGCAACTTTCAGTTCCAGAATGGTAGGCGCAGAAATTAGAGGCGCCAATGATCCGACTTTGAACGATGCTGTCACACTGTATAAAATCACAGATGCACCCAAAGACGGGGATTACACAAGCGTAAATATTATCACCTCCAGCTCATATAGGTACGTTTATTATTATGCACCCACCGGGAATTGTGATATCGCAGAAATTGAATTCTATGGCCAAATAGAAAGCAATCCATTACCTGTTGGTCTTTTACAATATGAATTCGACATCCCAGGTGATAACGAAGGATGGACACCGCAGCAAGGAGGAACATGGACAGTAGCAAGTGGTGCACTAAACGTCACCTTTACGCAAGCCACCGGAAATAAGAGAGCCGATTTGGCACAAACCCTCAATGGCAGTAACGGTACCGTTACCTTGCACACAGGGGATTATCCAATAATCGCTATTAAACTAAATAAACCCGCCACCTGTAATATTACCTTTGATACCAATCTGGGATCCGTAGGTAATGGTAGTAATAAATTTAAAACAGATTTAGCCAGTAGCAATGTCTATTACTGGGATTTATCCACACAAGCGTTTGGCACTACCATGCACACGAATGAGCAGTTAGATCTAAAAACCTTCCAGTTTAAAATAGCGGATATTCCACAAGATGATCCAGCAACAGGTTACAATGTTCAATGGATCAGGTCTTTTAAAAATGTGGATGATTTAAAATCCTTTATTAATCAATAAAAAGTTGAAGGGCAGAAGCATACTCAAAGCTTCCGCCCTTTCATTTTTATAAAATCAACAGAATGAAAAAAAAATCACTGACAATTATATGTTTCTTCGCGCTTTTTATCGTAACTGCTTGTTCTAAAGGAGTCGGCAGCAAAAGCAATGAGCAGACAACCGATCCAGACACTACAGCAACTACGACGCCAGTTACTAAAATTGATACTCTACCGGACAATACGCCTTTTAAACATCCAGGTTTATTATTAAGTAAGGAGGATTTTGAAAGAATAAAACAAAAGGTAGATGCTGGCACCTCTCCCTGGATTGAGGGGTGGAACAAATTAACCACCAATTTCCATGCACAGGTAAACTATACGCCCAATCCCGTTGATACTTTAATAAGGGGTGGTAGTTCCAGAGAACAGCCTAAACCCGACAATTATTCCGCTGCATTCAATGATGTCGCTGCTGCATTCCAATTGGCTGTTAGATGGAAAATCACAGGTGATGATGCATACGCAGAGGCGGCGATTAAAATCTTAAATGCCTGGGCTGCTAAATGTAAGGCAATTTCTGGTGATAGCAATACGGCACTTGCAGGTGGCATATATGGCTATCAATTTGCTAATGCGGGTGAAATTTTAAGAGATTATGCGGGATGGAAAACAGAGGATTTTGAAAAATTCAAACAATTTATGCTGGATGTATTTTATAGCAACAACAATGCTTTCTTGACCTCGCATTGGGGCACTTGCAGCTCACACTATTGGGCTAATTGGGACTTGTGTGCGCTAGCTTCAGAAATGGCCATTGCTGTCCTAACCGACAAAAGAGAACTATACAACCATGCCATTTACTATTTACAAAATGGAATCGGCACTGGTAATATAAACAATGCAATAAATTATGTTTACGGGGACTCCTTAGCGCAATGGCAGGAAAGTGGCCGCGACCAGGGCCATTGCACCTTAGATGTCGCATTATTTGGCACAATTTGCCAACAGGCCTGGAACCAAGGGGATGATGTGTTTGGATTTGACGACAATAGATTCCTTAAAGCATGCGAATATGTGGCAAAATACAATGTTGCCAGTTTGGAAGTACCCTATACTGCCTACACCAACTGTGAAGGCGTATCCAATCCGGTAATAAGCCCTGATAGTAGAGGTACAGTCCGGCCAATGTGGGAACTCGTTTACAATCATTATGTCAATCTTAAAGGCTTAAAGGCAACCTGGATAACTATGGCTGCCAAAACCGTAAGGCCTGAAGGTGGCGGAGGCGATTATGGCCCTAATAGTGGCGGATACGATCAAATTGGTTTCGGGACTTTACTATATTCCAGGTAAAATAAATAGAACAATTCCCAGAAAGGTATCACATAATAAAAAGTAAAAGACGCTATAAATTATCGCGTCTTTTACTTTCTAATTGTTTGTATATACCGATAGTTTTTAAAAAATCCACTTAGGTTCTTGGCCATTTATTGAAATTAGACAAGCTTTCTCTTATTTAATCCAGTTACTCACTTTTGATCGTCAGGTGCGCATCAGGCAATCCTTTTGAATGTACCGTTAAATGGATATCGCCCTTTGCTCCCCGCTCACTTTTAATCACCATCAAGGCCTTACCTTTCCAAGCTTT